>Ga0209579_10000038_pt1 | contig 306586 bp, 315 predicted proteins | sample Coa_R1_2_FD_187152 | JGI IMG/M metagenome (GOLD analysis project Ga0209579, IMG submission 187152) | Surface soil microbial communities from Centralia Pennsylvania, which are recovering from an underground coalmine fire - Coalmine... | ecosystem: Environmental > Terrestrial > Soil >... | reverse complement strand
CGCCCACGTTGTGCTAGCCGACCCGGCCGCTCACCGAAGCTCGGCCAGCACAACGTGGGCGACTGCTATTGCTGCGCGAGGACCGACCGCCTTGTATTCGATCACGACGTTCCGGCGGCGCAAGAAACGAGTGCCTGGCTCCTTGGCGAAGTAGATGTAGATCATCGCCGGCGGCACGATCAGGGCCGATACTTGCCCTCGCTGCGGTCCGGTCAGCTCGACGGCGACCATACCGATCTCCGAGTGGACGACCTTGATTGGCTCAAGCCCTACCCCTCGAAACACTTCCTCGACTTGCTGGACTGTGTAGCGGCCGTGGCTGGCGTGAACGGCCATGGGCTTAGTTGACGGCGGTAGGTGAGGTTTCCCGACTGCCGAGACGACCGGCCCAAGCAGACTCCCGGGAGGTGGTGAGGTGGCTGCGGAAGATCCACCGCAGCTTCCGAGCAGCCCGATCAGGAGCGGGAGCAGACCAAGCTTTAGGAGGCCGGCCAAAGCCCTTACAGGCTAACGCGCGGGAAACTGACCCACCCCCGCCCGAGGCAGCTCGGGGGACATTCCCGAGCACTGGCCCAGCCGAGAGCATCTGTGTTTCCGATCTTCGGGGTTAAGGTCGACGGATGAAGACGGTGGGCGTGCTCGGCGGGCTCGGCCCGCAGGCGACCATGCAGTTCGAGGCGCTCGTCCACGGGGTTGCGCAGCGGTCGATTCCGCAAAATGCGAACGGCGGCTACCCGCCGATGTTCGTCTACTACTTCCGCGATGTGCCGTTCGTTGCCAACGCGGCCGGCGCACCCGAGTTGCCCCTCCGCCCGAGCGCTGTGTTCCTATCCGCGGCATCGGAGCTCGGCCGGGTGGCGGATTTCCTCGTGATCACGTCGAACTTCCTCCACGTCTTCCAGGCGCAGATCGAGGCCGCCGCAGGTTGTGAGGTGCTGAGCATGGTCGATCTCGCGATCGAGCAGGTGGCCGAGCTCGGCTGGCAGCGAGTAGGCGTCTTGGGATTCGGCGATCCCCTCGTCTACACGGATCGGCTCTCAGCGGCCGGAGTGGAGATCGAGACGATCAACGGCGAGCGCCGCCGCAGCCTCGACGAAGCGATCGTGAGCGTGATGGAAGGTCGCCTCGACGACCAAGCCGCACTGGCCGCAAAGTCGGCGCTGAGCGAACTACGCGAGCGCCGCGTCGACGGGACCATCTTGGCCTGCACAGAGATACCTCTCCTGCTCGGCCACTCAGCCGGAGCCTCCGACTTGATCGACCCGCTCCCACTCCTCGCCGAAGCCACCGTTCGACGCGCCCTCGGGTGACATTCCCGCGCACTGGCCCAGGTGAGCGGCTCCGTGCGCCGCGCGGCGGCGCTAGTTGTCGCCGTAGCGGCAGTGGAAGCGGCCGCTCACCTCGATGCACGGGGCGATGGACGTCCACCACCTGACCGGCTTCTTGAACTGCAGCTTCCAGGTCAGCTGCGTGTTCTTGGGGATGCTCACGTAGTAGCAGTACCCGGTCCCGAGCTGGGAGGAGAGCTTGCACGTGTGCCCGCCGATCGTGAACGACACGACGGGGTTCTTCGCCGGCCTCGCCCGCCTGCCGACCACGAAGCCGGTCACGACCTGCGGGGAGGAGAACGTCCCGCTCCACGTCGTGCCGCCGCCGGAGTGCGTCCACGTCCCCCACTCCGGGCCGGCGGCGGCCGGCAGCACGCCGACCGCGAGGGCCGCGAATCCGGCGAGGAGAAGAAGGCGGATCCCGCGCATGCCGCGATTGTGCCCTAGCCGAGAGTCGGATGCGAGCGCCGCCAGAGCGGCGAGCGCTGGTACAGCGCCGCGGCCGCGTTCCAGCTCTTGCTGAGCGCAGCGAAGCGGACGAGCTCGAGGCGTCCGCGCGGCGTGGGGTAGCGGCCGTTCGGATCGAGGAGGTCGTAGCCGGAGCCGCGGAGGACGTCGCCGGCGACCTGCTCGAACGACCGGGCGTCCTCGTGGCTCATCTGGCTGCGCCAGTCGCGCAGGCCCGGCGTGGGCGGCTGCTCGAGGTTCCGGTGCTCGGGCATGTGCGCGGTGTCGCTGACGCGGCTGTGGTCGAGCATCCCCGCCTCCCACGGCAGCGACGCGTGCTCGCAGATCGCGCGCAGCTCGCGCTCGGGCTCGGCGACGAGATCCTCGTACCGGACCTCGAGGTAGCGGCTGCCCGCATGCCGGCCGAGCCGCCGGGCGGCGAGGAGCTCCGTACGCCAGCGCGCCGCGAACTGGGCCGCGGTGTGCGGCTGCGCCCACGTCGTGCCCACGAAGCCTCCCGGCAGCTCGAGGAAGGAGAGCGCGGCATCGCGTCCGTCCCGGACGAGGTGCACCCAGATCGCATCCGGAAGGACCCGCGCGAGCAGCGGCAGCTGCTGCATATAGAGCGGCGTCTTGTCGCCCCAGCGCTCCTTCCCCTGCCGCTGCGCGTACGTCTCGTAGATCGCTGCGATCGCCTCACGCGTGGTCATCCCTTCGCGGAGCCGTGAACGGACGTCCTCGGGCGTGATGCCCCAGTCGTACAGCGTTCGCAGCCGCCCGAGATCGTCGAGGAACTTGCCGAGGTTCGGCCGGCGGCCGTGCCGGTGGGCCAGCTGAGGGACGAAGAACGTCTCGTACGGGATCGCGATCGTCGTGTTCCGGTCGAGCATCACGCGGAGCAGCGTCGTGCCCGACCGGCCGACGCCGAGGACGATCACGGGCGGACCCATCTAGAGGACGAGCTCCGCGAGCGTCTGCAGCGCCTCGGGCTGCGGCGTGCCGAGGATCAGCGTCGTCACCGGCGTCTCGTTCCACGCCGCGAGGCGCTCCGCGATCCGCTCCTTCGGCCCGACGAGGCAGACCGCGTCGACGAGGTCGTCGGGCACGGCCGCGATCGCCTCCCGCTGCTTGCCGGCGAGGTAGAGCTCCTGGATCTGCTCGGCTTCGTCTTCCCAGCCGTAGCGCCGGACGAGGGCGTTGTAGAAGTTCTTCCCCTTCGCGCCCATGCCGCCGACGTAGAGGGCGAGATACGGCTTGAGCCCGTCGCGGAGGGCTTGGACGTCGTCGCCCACGAAGACGCTCACGGTCGCCGCGATCTCGAAGCCGGGCTTGGCGCCGGCGAGGCTCGCGCCGAACGCATCGTCGAAGTGCTCGGGATCGACGAAGAGCGGGAGCCAGCCGTCGGCGATCTCCGCCGCGAGCGCGACGTTCTTCGGGCCGAGCGCGGCGAGGTAGATCGGGATGTCCGCGCGCAGCGGCCGCAGCATCATCTTCAACGGCTTGCCGAGCCCCGTCGCTCCCGGTCCGTCCCACGGGATCCGGTAGTGCTCGCCCGCGTGCTCGAGCGTCTCGCGGCGGAGCGCGGTGCGCACGATCTCGACGTACTCGCGTGTCTTGCCGAGCGGCTTGCCCCAGGGCTCGCCGTGCCAGCCCTCGACGACCTGCGGGCCGGACGTACCGAGGCCGAGCAGGAAGCGCCCGCCGGAGAGGAGGTCGAGCGTCGCGGCCGTCATCGCCGTGTTCGCGGGCGTGCGGCCGGGGATCTGCATGATCGCCGAGCCGAGCTTGATCTTCTCCGTGACGGCGGCGAGATAGGCGAGGACACTGACGGCGTCCGTTCCCCAGGCCTCCGCGGCCCACACCGAGTCGAAGCCGAGCCGCTCCGCCTCCTGCACGAGCGGCACCAGGTCGGCGGGATTCGTGCCCGGCGGCGCGTAGCCGAGATTGAGTCCGAGCTTCATCCCTCGATCCTATGGGCGTAGGCTCGCCGAGATGTTCGCTCTGATCGCACTCGTCGCGACGCTTCACCTGACAACCGCCGACAACGGCAAGACGTTCACCGTGAAGCCGCAGACGCAGATCGTGTTGACGCTCCCCACGAACCTGAGCACGGGATACCGCTGGGATCTCGCCTGGGTGACGGACGTCAACCACCACGTTCGGTACGTGTCGTACAGATACGTGGAGCCGGAGAAGAACCTGCCAGGCGCCCCGGGCAGGGACGTCTGGCGCTTCCGCGCCACATCGAAGGGAACCGAGGTCCTCGCCTTCCAGTACGTCCGTCCCTGGGAGAAGAACAAGCCGGTCCGGCGCTTTCGCGTGACGATCCGCGTCAGCTAGGCTCGTCCGCCCGTGGCGCACCCGGAACTCGCAGCCGAGCAGGCCTACGTCGACAACGCGTACGACCAGCTCGACCGCATGCGGTCGACGGTCGAGCGCACTCAGGACGCGATGGCGACCGAGTGGGCCGCGCTCAACATGGAGGCCTGGGCCAAGCGCCGCATGCAGACCTTCGAGGACGCCGAGCGCGGGCTCGTCTTCGGGCGCCTGACGCTGGACTCGAGCCCACGGCCGCTCTACGTCGGCCGCCGCTGGGTCACGGACGACCGGCAGGAGTCGCTCGTCGTCAACTGGCAGGCGCCGGCCGCGCGCCCGTTCTACACGGCGACGCCGCAGGAGCCGCACGGCGTGACGCAGCGCCGCCGCTTCCGCGCGAGCGGGAGGAAGCTGCTCGACATCTCCGACGAGTCGCTCGACGGCACGGCCGTCGAGGGCGCGGCCGTCTCCGACTTCCTCCTCGAGGAGCTCGAGCGCCGCCGCGACGCGCGCATGCGCGACATCGTCGCGACGATCCAGTCCGACCAGTACCGGCTGATCACGGCCGAGCCCGACGGCGCGCTCGTCGTCCAGGGCGGGCCGGGGACCGGCAAGACGGCCGTCGGCTTGCATCGCGCGTCGTGGCTCCTCTACACGTATCGCGAGCGGCTCCGGCGCGTGCTCGTCGTCGGCCCGAACCCGACCTTCATGGAGTACGTCTCCCAGGTTCTGCCGACGCTCGGGGAGGAGGCCGTGGAGCAGCGCGCCGTGACCGAGCTGCTCGACGGGATCGAGGTGACGCGCGAGGACGCGCCGGAGGTCGCGCGGCTCAAGGGAGACCCGCGTCTGCGCGAGGTCGTCGCGCGCGCGGTCGAGCTCGCTGTGGTGCCTGCGCCGGAGGAGCTCTACGCCCGGATCGACGGCGTCTACGTCCGGGTGCGGGATCGGGACGTCTCCGCGTTGCTCGAGGAGGCGCTGGACGTGGGCGATCCGCTTGGCCTGGCTCGCGAGCGGTTCCGGATGGCGGTGCTCCGCCGCTTCTACGAGCGCTACGGCGAGCTGCTCGGCCCGCAGGCGTTTCGCAGCTTCGACGAGCTCGAGCGCGCCCTTCGGCGCGGCGGCTTCCTCACGCGCTGGCTCGACCGCGTCCTCCCGCTGCCCCAGCCGGCCAAGCTCGTCGCCCGTTTGCTCACGTCGCCGGCCGCGCTCGAGGCTGCCTCAGAGGGAGTCCTCGACGCGGAGGAGCGGAAGCTCCTCCTCCGCGACCGCCCGCGCCGCGCGGCCGACCTGCAGTGGAGCGACCAGGACGTCCCGCTGCTCGACGAGGCGCGGGCGCTGCTCGACGGTGCGCCTCGCTCCTACGGCCACGTCATCGTCGACGAGGCGCAGGATCTCTCGCCGATGCAGCTTCTCGCCATCTCGCGCCGCGCGCTCGACGGCTCGCTCACGATCCTTGGCGACGTCGCACAGGCGACCGGCCCCGTCGTCTACCGGCGCTGGGAGGAGCTCGAGCCGTACTTGCTGGGAGCGGACGCGGCCGAGCTCGAGATCGAGGAGCTGCGCCACGCGTACCGCGTCCCGGCCGAGATCATGGACTTCGCTCTGCCCCTGCTCGACGTGATCGCGCCCGAGGTGGAGCCGCCGCTCGCCCACCGCAAGGGCGGCGACCCGCCAAAGGTCGTACCCGTGGCCGAGGATGAGCTGATGACGTCTGCTTTGAGCGAGGCAATCCGGCTCGAGGATCTCGACGGGCTGCTCGCGGTGATCGTCCCTCGCGGGATGCAGGTCGACGCCGACTTCCCCTTCCCGATCCTCACGCCGCGCCAGGCGAAGGGCCTGGAGTTCGACCACGTCGTCGTCGTCGAGCCGGCGGCGATCGCAGACGACGGTGACCGCGGCCTGCGGGAGCTCTACGTCGCCCTGACGCGGCCGACGAAGACGCTCGTCGTCGTCCATGCGCGACCCATGCCCGCGCCGCTCGGGTAGCGTCGGCCTCATGCGGACGCGCACCCTCGGGAACGGCGGGCCGGAGGTCTCCGTCGTCGGCCTCGGCACGAACAACTTCGGCCGGCGCTGCGACTACGAGCAGACGGTCGCGGTGATCGACGCGGCTCTCGATGCGGGCGTGACCCTCCTCGACACCGCCGACATCTACGGCCAGGGGATGAGCGAGGAGTACATCGGCCGCGCGCTCGAGGGCCGTCGCGACCAGGTCGTCCTCGCCACGAAGTTCGGGATGCCGATGGAGGAGCGGCCCGACGAGCGGCGCGGCAGCCCCGACTACATCGCGTGGGCGATCGAAGGCTCGCTCCGTCGCCTCCGCACCGACGTGATCGACGTCTACCAGCTGCACCAGCCCGATTCCTCGACGCCGATCGAGGAGACGCTGGGAGCCCTCAACGACCTCGTCCACGAAGGCAAGGTTCGCTGGATCGGCTGCTCGAACTTCACCGCCGCGCAGATCGAGGCGGCCGAGGAGGTCGCGCGCGGCGCCGGCTTCCACCGCTTCGTCGCCGTCCAGAACCAGTACTCGCTCGTCGAGCGCGACGTCGAGGACGAGGTGCTACCTGCGTGCGAGCGGCTCGGGCTCGGCTTTCTCCCCTACTTCCCGCTCGCGAGCGGTCTCCTCACGGGCAAGTACCGCCGCGGCGAGGAGGCGACCGAGGGGCGGCTCGCCGGCCAGGAGATCGCCGAGGAGCGCTGGGAGCGGGCCGAGGCGCTGCAGCGCTTCGCCGACGAGCATGGAGTCGGGCTGCTCGACGTCGCGATCGGAGGATTGCTCGGACAGCGGGCGGTCACGTCCGTCATCGCGGGCGCCACGAAGCCCGAGCAGGTGCGGGCGAACGTCGCGGCGAGCGGGTGGGAGCCGAGCGCGGACGACATGGAGGAGCTGCGAGCGCTCCGCTGATCTCCGACGCGGGGCCCGACGACGGCGACGGCCTCCGCGAGCTCTTCCGCGAGTACTCGGCTGCGCTCGGAGAGTGGGGCTGCTTCCCCGGCTTCGAGGAGGAGCTCGCCGCGCTGCCACGCGGCTACGACGCGGTGCTCGTCGCGCGCTGGGACGGCGAGCTCGCCGGCTGCGTCGCGGTCAAGCGCCTTCCCGACGGAACGTGCGAGATGAAGCGCCTCTACGTCCGGGAGTCCGCACGGGGAACCGGCACGGGGCGCGCGCTCGCCGAGGCGTCGCTCGCGAAGGCGCGCGAGCTCGGCTACACGACGATGCGGCTCGACACGCTTCCCACGATGGAGGCGGCCCGGGCGCTCTACTCCTCCCTCGGGTTCCTCCCGACCGGGCGCTACAACGACAACCCCGTCCCGGGCGTCCTCTTCTTCGAGCTGTCGCTCTAGAGGGCCGACTACCATCGCGGCGTGGCGAGCAAGCTTCGGGAGTTGCGGTGGTCCCTGCGCCGGCGCTATTCCGGCGTCCTCTGGCAGAACCCCGTCGTCAAGGCGCTGATGCCGCTCGTCGACGCCGCCGACAAGCTCGTGCGCCTGACGCGCGGGCTCGGGCATCTGCCGCCGTTCTCGGTGCGCATGCACGCGACGTCGGTCGTCGGCGAGTTCGGCGGACGGCGCTGGGTGAGGAACGGGAAGCAGCTGACACGGACGCTCACCGACCTCGGGCTCCAGCCGGATCACCGCGTGCTCGAGATCGGCTGCGGGCCGGGCCGCCAGGCGCTCGCGCTCGCCGACTACCTTCAGCCCGGCGGCTACGTCGGGTTCGACATCGATCCGCAGTCGATCCGCGCCTGCAAAGCGCAGCCGGCGCTCGCGAAATTCGAGTTCATCCTCGCCGACGTCGAGAACGAGGTCTACAACCCGGGCGGCGGGACGAAGGGCAGCGAGTACCGGTTCCCGCTCGACGACGACTCCTTCGACTTCGTCTTCCTCGCGTCGGTGTACACCCACCTGCTCGAGGACGACTGTGCGAACTATGCGCGGGAGATGATGCGGCTCCTCAAGCCCGGCGGGACGGCCGCCGTGTCGACGTACCTGCAGACGACGCCCGTCCCCGGCCAGGCGCTCAGCTTCAGCGGCCGCGCGGGGGAGGCCTACGTCGAGTACCCGGACATCCCGACGAAGGTCGTCGGCTACGAGCTCGACGCCTTCGAGCGCTGGTTCGCCGGCGGCGAGCTGACGGGACTGCGGGGACGCTGGCGCAACGACGGCTCCGGCCAGCTGCGCGAGTGGCAGGACTGGGTCGTCGTGCGCGTTCCGGCGTAGCCGCTACGCCGCCGCGACATCGCCGAGGCGATAGCGGAGGTCGTTCAGCCGCGCGTGCCACTCGTCCGAGAGCGCGGCCACGCATTTCATCGAGCGGCACGCGAGCTCGACGAGCTCCTCCGGCGGGATGCCGCGCGTCTCGGCCCACTCGCGATCCTCGTCCGACAAATCGTCCGGCGGCTCGCCCGCGGTCGCCGCCACGAGCTCGGCCGCGTGCACCGCCTGCTCGGCCGTCGCCTCGTCGACCGGGCCGTTGCAGGCGGCCGCAAGCTCGTGCTCGAGCGATTTCCAGTTCACCCGGGATCGAATTCCACCTGGTCGAAGAAACGAATCACCGTGTGGCCGGGCCGGACGCGGCTCTGCAGCGCGCGCAACTCGTCGTCGGTCGCCTCGCCGAGCGCGCGCTTGACCGCGAGCCACGGGAGGTTGAAGTCCTCCTGGATCATCATCGTCGAGATCCGGGGGTTGATCTCGATCACCTTGTCGCCCATGAACTGGATGCTGAAGAACCAGTCGAGCTCGAACGCCTCGACGACCCGCTCGGATGCGGCGACGAGCTCCGGAGCGTCGAGCGTGACGAAGTACATGCCGAGCCCGCAGCGCACCGACTCGCGCGTCCGCGTCGCGTGGAGGACGATGCGGCGGCCGTCGGCGATGCCGTCCACCGTCCGCTCCGGCTCGGTGAGGAACTCCATCACGAGTAGGTCGAGGCCGTCCTCCGGCAGCAGGTCGACGGCCTCCTCTAGGCGCATTGCGAGTGCGCCCGGCCGCTCGTTGAGCAGCTGGTGCGTGCGGTCGACGGTCGGGTCGAGCACGCGGAACCCGCGTGAGCCGGAGGAGAAGGCCGGCTTGAAGCAGACGGGCTGTTCCGGGTAGCCGAGCTCGCGCGCCGCCGCCTCGACACCGGATCCCCCGGTCACGCGCCGGAACTCGGGCGCCGGTACGCCCGCGCGCCGGAGGCTCTCGAACGTCTCCGCCTTGTCGTTCGAGCGCCGCTCGGCCTCGGGCCCGCAGACCATGACCGGCACCGGGAACTCGTCGCGACGCGCGGCGAGATGCGGAAGGTCGTGGGACGACTCGGGCAGGACGACGTCGACCTGCTCCCGCTCGACGAGCTCGAGGATCGCGTCGGGGAAGCTCGGATCCTTGCCTGCCGGGACGAGATGGAACGCGTCGCAGAGGTGGCGGCCGATCGCGCGGTCGGACATGTCCACGCCGACGAGGCGCACCTCGCGCTCGCCGTTCTCCTTCAGCGCCCGCAACAACCGCGCCGCGCCCGGCGCACCGCACGCCGTGACGAGGATCGTCGTCACGTTCGTGAGCCTGCGAGACCAGCGTCTCGCAGCGGTGTACGGGGATCCGGCACGTCGCCGACTCTACTTAGACTCGGGTCAGTGAAGGTCTTCGCTACGGGGGGGCGCGGCCGGGCGGCGCGCGCCGCCGCCACGGTTCTCATCACCGGCCTCGCGGTCGCGTACATCCTCTGGCGGATCGACCTCGGCCGGACGGGGCATGTCCTCGCGCACGCGCGGGTCGGCTGGTGGCTCGTCGCCGTTGCGATCTGGTTCGCGGCCGTGTGGCCGTTCGCGTGGCGCTGGCAGCGGCTGCTCGCGGCGCGCGGCATACACGAGCGCCTCGCTTGGCTCGTGCGGACGAGCTTCGTCGCCGTCGCGGCGGCGCAGGTCCTGCCGACGTCGCTCGGCGGCGATGCCTCGCGGATCTACGAGACCGCGCGCCGCCATCCGGGGCAGGGCGGCCCGGCCGCGGGCACGGTCCTGCTCGAGCGGGCGCTCGGCGCCGCCGCCACGCTCGTCCTCGCCGCCGTCGGCTTCGCGCTCGCGGTCGGCCGTTACTCGATCGGCGGCTACATCTGGGTCGAGCTCGCCTTCGTCGTCCTCGCCGTCGCCGGTGCCTTCGTCCTCTTCTCGACGCGCTTTCACCCGCTCCTGCACCGGCTGCGGCCACTGCTGCGCCGGTTGCGACTCGAGTCGCCGCTGCGGGAGACGTATCTCGCCCTCCACTCCTTCCGCTCGCAGTGGCCGCTGCTCTCGGCGATGTTCGCGCTCACGGTCGTCGTGCAGGCGGGCCGCGTCCTCGCGATCTGGTGCGCCGGGAAGGCCGTCGGCGTCGACCTCTCGCCAAGGCCGTACTACGTGATGGGGCCGCTGCTCTTCCTCGTCATGCTCGTGCCGTTCACGATCAACGGCCTGGCCGTGCGGGAGTCGTTCTTCGTCAGCTTCCTCGGCGGGCTCGGCGTCTCGGGCGACCGCGGCTTCTCGACCGGCTTCCTCTTCTTCCTCGTCACCGTCGTGATCGCGCTGCCCGGGGCGGCGATCGTCGCGTGGGAGGGAGTGCGCGGGCGTGCGCAGCCGCGGGCGAGGCCGGCGCCGTGAGGCTCCGGCTGCAGTGGCACCGGCTCGCCGGCCCGCTCGCCGCGGCGGCGCTGTTCGGGATCGCGCGGGTCGTTCCCGAGACGGGATTCGGGCTCTGGCTGCGCCTCGCCGCGGCGACGATCGTGATCCTGCTGCCGGGGAGGTACCTCGCGCGCTGCCTCGGCCAGCGGACGCTCGCAGGCGCGCTCGCCTGGTCGGTGGCGCTCGTCGGCGGCGGTTTGGTGCTGACGTTCGCGCTCCAGTCGTCCATCTTCGTCGCGCTCGCGTTCGTCCTCGGCGCGGGTGCGGTCGCGTTCGCCTTCCTGCTCCTGAATCGCTCGCTGCCGGGAACGCCGCTGCCTGGACGGGCTCGTTTCGTGCGCGGCTTCCTCGCCTTCTCCGGGCTCGTGATCGGGGGAGCCGTCTGGGCCGTTCAAGGCGCCCTCAGCGGCGACTCGTTCTTCCATCTCGGACGGATCCGGAAGCTCGACGACCTCCACGCGCTCTCGCTGCACGCCGTCGACGAGTTCCAGCACGGCGGGCTGCATCCCGGGTACGCCTTTCCGCTCTGGCACGGCTGGATCGCGCTCGTCGCGAAGGTCGCCGGCGTCGACCCGACCAGCGTGGCGACCCACGAGTCGAGCCTGCTCGTGCCCTTCGCGCTCGTGCTCGCGTTCGAGATGGGCTGGGCGATCTTCCGCTCGACCGGGCTCGCCTTCGCCCTCGTGCTCGCGCAGTTCGCGCTCAAGGCTCTCGGCCCCGGCCACGCCGGCGTCTACGTCTACCTCTGGCAGCCCGGGACTGCGGCCACGCAGCTCCTCGCGCCTGCGGCGGTCGCCCTCTTCTTCCTGTTCCTGCGCAGGCCGTCGTGGGCCGTCGCGCTCACGCTCGCGGTCGACTCGGCGGCGCTCGCGCTCGTCCACCCGACGTATGCGCTCTTCCTCGCGATCCCGCTCGCGGCCTTCGTCGTCGCGCGCGTGCTCCTTGCCCGAGGAGGAGACCTGCGCCGCGGGATCGAGGCGCTTTCGAGCTTCGGGATCCCGATGCTGCTCGCCTTCGCCTGGCTCAAGCCGGTCGTCGACCAGACGGTTTCGCTCGCGCCGACCGCGCGGGAGCTCGCCAGGAGCCTCCGCCACTACCACGCCGACCTCGTCGTCCACTCGGCCACGAGCTACAACCTCGCTCCAGCGCGGATCGACCGCACGGGCTCGCTCGCGATCGCCGCGCTCGTGCTGACTCCGCTCGCCCTGGCGGGGAGGCGCAGCCGCTGGGCCGCCCTCGTTCTCGGCGGGACGGTCTCCGTGCTCGCGCTCGAGCTTTGGCCGTTCGTCTTCCCGCACTTCGCGAACGCCGTCTCGCTTTCGCAGGCACGGCGCGCTGCGACGTTCGTTCCCTTCGCGGTCGCGTTCGTCGGCGGGGTCGCGGTCCTCTCACGACTCTCGCGGATCCTGGCTCTCGCCCTCGCGCTCGGGTTCGGGATCTGGCTCGAGATCGCGTATGCCGGCGACTTCGGCCTCCGGGCGCCGCGCACCCAGCCGGCGCTCCCCGTCTGGATCGGGCTCTACGGCGGGGCGGCCGCGCTCGTGCTCGGCATTGCTCTCGCGTGGTGGCGCCGCGACCTTCTGCTCGCCGCAGGCCGCAGGCGCGGGATCACGGTCGCTCTCGCAACGTTCCTTTTCGTGATCCCGATCGCGGTGTCCGGATTCTCGAACTGGACGCCTGCGAACACGCAGGGGACGCTGCTGACGCCCGGCCTGATCCGCTTCCTCCAGCACGACGTCCAGCCGCGCTCGGTCGTGTTCGGGGACATGGAGACGAGCTACGAGGCGATCGCGTATGCGCCGGTGTACGCGGTCGCGGTGCCGCCGACGCACGTCGCGCGAACGCGGCCGAATCAGGTGAGCTCGCGGCGCCACGCGGTGATCCGCTTCATGGAGCACCCGGGAGTCGGCGTGCCGCACAAGTGGGGCGCGGACTGGCTCATTCTCCGCCGCAAGACCGAGCCGGTCTCGGCCATCAGGCGGCTCGGGCTTCGCCCGGTCTACGAGGACGAGCGCTTCGCCGTGTTCAAGCTCCCCAACCCGGCACTACCGTTGCCGCAGTGAAGATCCTCCTGGTGACGCTGCACTTTCCGCCGGGCGGCGGCGGCGGCGTCCACCGCCCGCTGAAGTTCGCGACGCATCTGCCGGTGCTCGGATTCGAGACGCACGTGCTCGCGCCGGACATGCCGGGCGCGGTGCCTGCCGACGCCGAGCTCCAGCTGCCGACGCAGGCGTGGATCCACCGCGTCCGCTACATCGGCCCGCGGGGCGACCGTCCCGTCGAGCGGCTCGCGGAGTCGCAAGGGCTGGCGCGCGTCGGGACGCAGGCCGCGCTCATCGGCCGGAAGCTGCTCATCCCGGATCAGAACCTCCCGTGGAGCGCGATCGCGACTCCGGTGGCGATCCGGCTCGCCCGCCGCGAAGGGATCGACGTCGTGATCACGACCTCGCCGCCGCCGTCGCTCCACCTCCTCGGCGCAGCGGTGAAGCGCGCGAGCGGCGCCGCCTGGGTCGCCGACCTGCGCGACCCACTGATCTCTCATCCGCACCGGCGAGGCTACGAGTCGCGGCTCGCGCAGCTGAAGGAGACGGTGGTCGGCGGAGTCGCCAGGCTCGTCGCCTCTCAGGCCGACGCGATCGTCGCCGCGTCGGACGCAATCGCGGAGGAGGCCCGCGCTCTGAAACCGAAGGGAAGGGTCGTGACGATCGCCAACGGCTGCGACTTCGACGACTTCGCCGGGCTCGTCCACCATCCCAGCAGCCGCCTGCGGATCACGCACACGGGCAACTTCCACGGCAAGCGCGACCCGAAGCCGTTCCTCCGCGCCCTCGCCGCAGCGGGGCTCGACGACGTCGTCGTCCGCTTCGCCGGCGACTTCCGCGCTGCCGACCGCGAGTTCGCGGAGTCGCTCGGACTCGGCGAGCGCGTCGAGCTGCTCGGCTACGTCTCGCGCCGGCGCTCGCTCGAGCTGCAACGCGACTCGGAGGCGCTCCTGCTCCTGATCCCGGAGTCGGGTGGCCGCGGTCTCGGCGTCCTCACCGGGAAGATCTTCGAGTACCTCGCCGCGGAACGGCCTATCCTGGCCGTTGTGCCACCCGACGGCGCCGCAGCGAAGCTGATCCACGACACCGGCGCCGGGGTTGTCGTGCCGCCCGACGACGTCGACGCGATCCGCGCAGCGCTGCTCGACCTGCACAAGCGCTGGAGGAAGGGGAAGCTCGACGGGACGCCCCTCTCGCCCGAGTGGCGGCAGCGCCTCTCCCGGGGCGCGCGCGTCGAGGAGCTTGCCGACGTGCTGCGGAGCGTCGCGTGACCGCCGCCGCGCTCACCGCCGTGCGCGCGAAGCCGATCGCCTGGGAACGCGTGACCCAGGGTCTGTTCTTCGCGTCGCTCTTCGTCGCGACGTTCGAGAAGCTCCAGTGGGACTTCGCGGGAGCGATCGGGATCAACGACGTCACGACGATCCTGTTCCTGATCGCGTTCGTGGCAACCGAGCGGGAGCGCGAGCAGCCGTTCCCCCGCACGAGCGCGATCGTGCTCGGCTTCTTCGCGGCCTTCGCGCTCGTCTACCTCGCCGGCTACTGGGATCTCGAGACGAAGCAGGCTCTGACCCAGTTCGCGAAGGGGATGGTCAAGTTCGTCATCCACTTCACGTTCATGATCGCCGCCATTGCGTACATCGCCCGGCGCGGCCAGGCGTTCTTCTGGCGCGCTCTCGGCTGGTTCACCCTCGGCTTCGTCGCGAACGCCGTCTACGGGATCCTCCAGCTCGGCGCCGCCGTCGCCGGCCACAACCTCGACCATCTCGTGATCGACCCGATCACCGGCGGGACGCGCTCGATCGACGTCTTCGGCGAGATCAGCGGGCAGAACATCTATCGCGTCAACGCGCTCACCGGCGACCCGAACCATCTCGGCGTGATGCTCGACATCCCGCTGCTCGTCCTCACGCCTGTGTACCTGCGGCTGCCGCGCGAGCACCGGCTGAAGTGGCCGCTGGCCGGGACGCTCGCCTTCCTCCTGCTGATCGAGATCGTGACCCTGTCGCGCAGCGGCTGGCTCGGGCTCGGCGTCGGCGCGATCATTCTCGCCATCCCGTACCGGCGCTTCATCCTCTCGAAGCAGCTGCTCTACCCGCTCGGCGCGCTCGTCGCCCTCCTGCTCGCAGTGCTCGTCTCACACCAGCACTTCTACTCGACGCTGCTCGGGCAGCGGTTCTCGACGAGCGGGAAATCGACGAGCGCCCACTTCGCCGTGTACTCGTTCATCGGCTCGGTGCTGCACATGCATCCGCTGCTCGGCCTGGGCCTGAACAACTTCGCCGTCTACTACCAGACCGTCACCGGGAAGGCGAACTACGGCGCCCACTCGTACTGGGTCGAGATCATCGTCGACTCGGGCCTGATCGGTCTCCTCGTCTGGATCGTCTTCCTCCGCTACGTCTTCGTGCGGCTGCTCGCGGCGCGGCGGCTCGGCCGGCTGCTCGAGCGGCTGGGGGACGAGGAAGGGTCGCGCGTCAGGCCGCTCGCGTACGGGATGACGGCCGCGCTCATCGGGACGATGGCCGCGAACTTCTTCTACCTCACGATGCAGTTCTATTACTTCTACGCCTTCATCGTGTTCGCGCTCGCCGTCCCGATCGTCTTCGGGCGAAGGGCGCGAGAACACCCCGTCTAGGGTGCGCATCGTCGTCCTCACGACGTCGTGGCCGAGGAACGAGCAGGCGTTCGCGGGCCGCTTCGTCGCCGACGCAGTCGAGCGGCTGCGGGAGCGGGGAGTGGAGGTCGAGGTGCTCGCTCCGGGCAGCGGCTTCCGTGACTTCGGGCTCGCGTACGGCGACGGGATGGCGGTCAACCTGCGGCGGCGGCCCTGGGCGGCTCCGCTGATGCTCTTCTCGATGTGGCGCGCGGTGCGCCGCGCGGCGCGTGAGGCGGATCTCGTCCACGCGCACTGGCTGCTCACGGCGCTGGTCGCGCGTTTCGCAGGGAAGCCGTTCGTCGTCACGCTGCATGGGTCGATCCGCTTCGAGGGCTTGTCGGATGTGGGACTAGCCCGGCGTCGGCCGCGGCTCGTGCGCCGGCTGCTGCAGCCCGCTGCGGCCGTGATCTGCGTCTCGGAGACGATCGCGGAGGCGATCCGTGGGGCGGGTGTCGAGGCGGTTGTGATCCCGAACGGCGTCCGGATCCCCGGCGAGGTCGGCTCGCCCGCGGAGCCGCCCGAGGTGCTCTACGTGGGCCGGCTCTCGCCGGAGAAGAACGTCGACGTGCTCGTCGAGGCCGTGGGAGATCTCAACCTCGTCGCCGCCGGAGACGGGCCGCTCCGCGAGCTCGTTCCGGGCGCGCTCGGCGCGGTGCCGCACGCCGAGGTCGAGCGGCTGCTCGAGCGCGCGACGGTAGTGGTGGCGCCGTGCGACCGGGAGGGCTTCGGCGTCGCGGCCGCCGAGGCGATGGCGTTCGGGCGGCCGGTCGTCGCCGCGGCGGGCGGAGCGCTGCTCGAGCTCGTCGGCGACGAGGAGACGGGCCTGCTCGTCCCGCCGCGTGATGCATCTGCACTACGCGCGGCGGTGGAGCGTCTTCTCGCCGACGCGGATCTCCGCGCGCGACTGGGCGAGACGGCGCGCATCCGCGCCGCCGAGCGCTACGGCTGGGACTCCGTGATCGAGCGGACGCTCGAGGTCTACCGCGCCGCAGCTTGAGGCGCGGACGCGCGGTACCAGGCGATCGTCTTCTCGAGCCCCTCGCGCAGCGACGTCTTCGCCGCGAAGCCGAACAGCTCCTTCGCGCGCGTCGCGTCGAGGCTCCGCCGCGGCTGGCCGTTCGGCATCGACGTGTCCCAGCGGATCTCACCCTCGAACCCCGTCAGCTCGGCGACGAGCTCGGCGAGCTCCCGGATCGAGATCTCCTTGCCCGCGCCGACGTTGACCGGCTCGTCCCTGTCGTAGCGCCGCGACGCCAGCACGAACGCCTCGACCGCGTCCTCGACGTACAGGAACTCGCGTGTCGGCGTCCCGTCGCCCCACAGGACGACCTCGTCCCGCGACTCGTGCATCTTCCGGATCAGGTCGGCGATCACATGGGCGTTCGTCTCGTGGAAGTTGTCGCGCGGCCCGTAGAGATTCGCCGGCAGGAGGAAGATCGCGTTCGTCCCGTACTGCTCGCGGTAGGCCTGTGCACCGACGAGCAGCGCCTTCTTCGCGACCCCGTACGGCGCGTTCGTCTCCTCCGGATAGCCGTTCCAGAGCTCGTCCTCGCGGAACGGGACGGGCGTGTGCTTGGGGTACGCGCAGACGGTGCCGGCGAGCACGACCTTGCCCGTCCCGCGCACCCGTGCCTGCTCGAGGACGTGCGCGCCCATCATCAGGTTCGCGTACCAGTAGCGGCCGGGGCTCGCGCGGTTGGCGCCGATTCCGCCCACCTCGGCGGCGAGGTGGAAGACGAGCTCCGGCTGCGCGTCCTCGTACAGCCGGGCCGTGTCCTCGGCGAGCGTGAGGTCGTAGCCGCTGCGCCGCGCGACGAACGGGTCGAGCCCGTCGCCGCGGAGCCGCTCGACGAGGTGCGAGCCGAGGAAGCCGCCGCCGCCGGTGACGAGAACGCGCACCCTGGAAGCCTAGACCGCGCGGCCGCTACGGTTACGCGCCGTGGCGAAGCGCAAAGCATTCATCTCCGGCATCACCGGCCAGGACGGCTCGTACCTCGCGGAGATCCTGCTCGAGAAGGACTACGAGGTCTACGGGATGATCCGCCGCTCGAGCTCGTTCAACACCGCGCGCATCGACCACATCTTCGGCGACGTCGAGCTCGTCTTCGGCGACCTCGGCGACGGCTCGTCGCTCAACCGGCTGATGCGCACGATCGGGCCGGACGAGGTCTACAACCTCGGTGCGCAGAGCCACGTCCGCGTCAGCTTCGACATCCCCGAGTACACCGCGGACATCGGCGGCCTCGGCACGCTCCGCCTGCTCGACGCGATCCGGGAGGAGGGCGTCCGGTGCCGTTTCTACGAGGCCGGCTCGAGCGAGATGTTCGGCCAGGTCGCCGAGACGCCGCAGACCGAGACGACGCCCTTCCACCCGCGCAGCCCGTACGGCGTCGGCAAGGTCTTCGGCTACTGGATCACGCGGAACTACCGCGAGGCGTACGGGATGTACGCCGTCAGCGGGATCCTCTTCAATCACGAGTCGCCGCGCCGGGGCCCGACCTTCGTCACGCGCAAGATCACGCGCGCGATCGGCGCGATCCTCCGCGGCGAGCAGGACACGCTCGCGCTCGGGAACCTCGACGCGCAGCGCGACTGGGGCTACGCGCGCGACTACATGGAAGGCGCGTGGCGGATGCTCCAGGCCGACGAGCCCGACGACTACATCCTCGCGACCGGCGAGACCCACTCGGTACGCGAGTTCCTCGACGAGGCATTCGGTTACGCGGAGCTCGACTGGGAGAAGTACGTGACGATCGACGAGCGCTACTTCCGCCCGGCCGAGGTCGACGTCCTGCTCGGCGACGCGTCGAAGGCGAAGGAGAAGCTCGGCTGGGAGCCGACCGTCCGCTTCCCCGAGCTCGTGCGGATGATGGTCGACCACGACCGTGAGCGCCGCCAGACCGAAGAGCACTACGTCTAGCGAATGAGCTCGTCGTAGGAGCTCCGGCGTGCGCATCGTCGTCCACGACTACGTCGGCTACGCCTTCCCCGCGCAGCTGGCGCGCTCGCTCGCCGGCCGGGGCCACGACGTCCTCCATCTCCACTGCCGGGCGTTCGTCGCCGGCAAGGGGAGGCTCGAGCGGACGGAGAACGATCCGCCGGGCCTCGCCTTCGATTCGGTCGGGCTCGACGAGGAGTTCGCGAAGTACGACATCCCGCGCCGGATCGCGCACGAGCGCGCGACGGGGAGGGAGCTCGCGGCGGGGATCGCCGCGTTCGGTCCGGACGTCGTGCTGTCGGCGAACACGCCGCTGATCGTCCAGCGTGCCCTCCTTCGCGCGACCCATGCGGCCGGTGCCCGCTTCGTCTTCTGGCAGCAGGACGTGATCAGCGCCGCGGCGAAGCGCGTCGCGGGCCCGGCGGCCGGCTGGGCGGCCGGGCTGCTCGAGCGCCGGCTCGTGCGCCGCAGCGACGCGGTCGTCGTCATCTCGGAGGACTTCCTGCCGCTGCTGCGCCGCTGGGGCGTCGACGAGTCGCGGGTGACGGTGGTCGAGAACTGGGCGCCGGTCGAAGAGCTGCCGGTCGTGGCGCGCGCGAACTCGTGGTCGGCGGAGCACGGGCTCGACGAGCACTTCGTCCTTCTCTATTCCGGCGCGCTGGGGATCAAGCACGATCCGAGTCTCCTGCTTTACCTCGCGCGCTGGGCCGCCGGACACGGCGCGCTGGTCGTCGTGGTGTCGGAGGGCCCCGGCGCCGACTGGCTGGCGGAGCACGGCGCAGCGGAGGACGCGCTCCGTCTCCTCCCGTATCAGCCGTACGAGCGGCTGCCGGAGATGCTCGGCTCGGCCGACGTGCTCGTCGCGCTGCTCGATCCGGCGGCGGCGGGCTTCTCCGTCCCTTCGAAGGTGCTCACGTACCTCTGCGCGGGCCGTCCGCTTCTCCTCTCGGTCGGCCGGGAAAATCTCGCGGCGCGTGTCGTCGAGCGGAGCGGCGGCGGCGTCGTCGTCCCGGCGTCCGACTCAGCCGCGCTCGTCGGCGCTGCGGAGGAGCTGCGGAACGACGCAGAGCGCCGGGCGGAGCTCGGCCGCAGCGGGCGCGCCTACGCGGAGTCGGCCTTCGACCGCGACGCGATCGCCGTGCGCTTCGAGCAAGTGCTGGAGGAGGAAGGTCAGCCGGCGCGGCGGCGGCGGCGCAGCACCCCGCCGAGCGCGTAGGCCGCAGCGGCACCGAGCAGCGTCGCGAACAACGCGATCGGTCCGGCGCCGAGATCGAGAGCTGCGAGGAGCGTGCTCGGGGGGCTCACGTCCCCGACGTGGATCCTCGGGAGCTGCTGCGGGACGCCGTACGCCCGCGAGGTGCCGACTATCTGCAGCGTGCGCCGGTCCTTCCCTCCCAGGCGGGCGACCTTCTTCGCAGCGCTGGACGAGAGCGGCACGACATCCTGTTTGCTGTTCGGGTGCGAGCTTCCCGGTCCGATCGGCTGGGAGCCGCCGGCGCCCTGGAGCTGCTCGACGTAGACGCAGACCGCGCTGACCCCGCAGTTGCCGGAATGGTGGCCCTTGTGATGCGACTTCGGCTTGCTCGCGAGAGCAACCGACGGCAGGACCGCCGCGAGGACGATCAGGGCGAGTGCGAGATGCGGCAAGCGGCGTGTCACGCCGGTGGATACCCTAGCCGATCGTGTGGGTGACGACGGTCGCGGAAGGCCGGATCACATGGCTGCGCGACCTCGTACTTGCGCTCGCGGTCGCTGTTTCCGTCTTCCTGCTCTCGTATACGAACGGCGGCTTCGACCCGACCACGCGAGCGTACGCGGCGATCGCGGCGTGGTGGCTGATCGGCGCCGGCGCGGCGCTGACGATCGCCACGGCCCGCTCTCAGGTGAGCCGGTACGCGCTCGCGGCCTGCGCGCTGCTCGCCTTCTACGCGCTCTGGATCCTGCTCTCCATGAGCTGGGCGCCTGACGGCGAGCGCGCCTTCGCGCAGTTCAACCAGGTTTCTCTCTATGTCGCGGCCCTCGTCCTCGCGGTCGTGCTGGCGCGGATCGTGCCGGCCTCTGTCCTTGTCGGTGGCATCTCTCTGGCCCTTTCCGGAATTGCCGCTGTCGCCTTCGTCAGTCGGGTCTTTCCCAGCGCCTTCAGCGGTTCTACCCAGTCTTCGTCGATCCTGCACACGCTCGGCGTACGCCTGAGTTTCCCGCTCGGCTACTGGAACGGTCTCGGGATCGAAGTGGCGCTCGCGTTGCCGCTGCTGCTCGCGACCATGGTCGCCCGCCGCAGCCGGGTGATGAGGGCGCTCGCCGCGCTGCCGGTTCCCCTGATCGCGGCGGACATGTACCTGACCTCGTCACGAGGCGCCTTCATCGCGGCAGCAGTCGCCGTCGTTGCGTATCTCTTCCTCGCGCCGCGCCGCTGGCTCGCGCTTGGCGCGGCCGTCGTGGCCTGCGGCTCCGCAGCGCTCACGGTCGAGCTCATCCATGCGAAGCGGGCACTCGTCGACGGCCAGATGACCACCGCGACGGGGATCCACCAGGGACACGTCGTAGCGCTGGTCGTCGTCCTGGTCGCGATCGGCACCGCGGTCGTCTGGACCGCGATCGGCGAGCTCGGGCCGTTTCTCCCCACGCCGCCCCGCAGTGTGGGCTGGGCCACCGCCGGCCTGCTCGTTCTTGCGGCGATCGCCGCGACTGTCCTGTCCCATCCCATCCGTCGCTTCCAGGAGTTCAAGGCCCAGGCGAACTACCACGGCTCGAGCGACTTCGTCACCGCGCACCTGCTCTCGAGCTCCGGAAGCGGCCGCTGGCAGTTCTGGTCGGCGGCCGTCTCCGAGTTCCGGGCCCATCCGTTCAACGGAGGCGGTGCCGGCTCGTATCAGTTCTGGTGGCTCCAGCACCGGCCGATCGCGCTCTACTCGCAGTTCGCCCACTCGCTCTACCTCGAGGCCCTCGGAGAGCTCGGCATCGTCGGCTTCCTCCTGCTCCTCGGCGCCGTGCTCGTCGCCGTGGTCGGGGCCGTGCGGGCCAGTCTCCGGCTCGGGAGCCCGGAGATCGCCGGTGTGACGGCGTGCGGGATCGCGTTCTTCGTCGCCGCCGGGTACGACTGGATTTGGCAACTGGCGGGCGTCGGAATCGTCGGTGTCGGCGCGCTCGGCCTGGCGCTGGGCGCGAAACCGTCGAGCCGCACGGCGCCGTGGGGGCGAGTCGGCTATGCGCGACCGCTGCTCGGGCTGCTCGCCGTCGCGGCGATCGTCCCGCAGATCGTCGTGCTCGCAGCGGGCCTCCATCTGAGCAACAGCCAGGCGGCGGACGCGGACGGGAACCTCGCCCGCGCCAAGTCCGAGGCGCTCGCGGCGAAAGCCGTCGAGCCGTGGGCGGCGAGCCCGTACCTCCAGCTCGGCCTGATCGACGAGCAGCAGGACCAGTACGGCGCGGCTCACGCGCTGCTCGACTCCGCGATCCGGAGGTCACCGGACAACTGGATCCTCTGGTGGTACGCGGCCCAGATCGACGTACGGCGCGGACATGTCCTGGCGGCGAGGCGGGAGCTCGCCCGGGCGCGTCTCCTGGATCCGCGCGACGTCCCGAAGGCGGCGTCGTGACAGGTGGCGGTTTCGGCGCGCGGGCGGTAGCGTTTTTCATTCACAGGACGCGGGTAGTCGCGACGAGTCCCGAACTAGGCGGGGGATTGAACGAGGTCGAGGCAACGGTTGGTCTTTCCGAAGGCGTTTCGACACACGCCGGACTTGTCGCTCACCGGATCGAGACGCGCTACGGGCGGGATGCCCTGCTCCGCCGCGTTCTCGCCGCGACCGACATCGCGACGGTCGCGGCCGTCGCGCTCGTCGTCTACCTCTCCGGTGGCGGCCTGGGCACGACGCTGCTGCTCCTCCTCTCGGTGCCGGCGTGGATCGTGACGGCGAAGATCGCCGGGCTCTACGACCGCGACCAGCGGACGCTGCGCCACCTCACCGTCGACGAGCTGCCCTGGATCGTCGTCTGGGCGTTCGGCAGCACCGCGTTCCTCACGCTGCTGACGGCGCCGTTCCCGACTCTCGACGTCAGCCCCGGCAACCGCCTCCGCATCTGGGCGGCCGCGATCGGGCTGGGCTTTCTCTTCCGCGCGACCGCGCGTGCGCTCTGGCGGCGTGCGACGCCGCCGGAGCGGGTTCTGATCGTCGGCGCGGGACCGCTCGCGGAGGCCGTCGTCCGCAAGCTCGAGCTGTTCCCCGACATCCACGCGGAGATCGCCGGCCAGATCCCGAGCTGCAACGAGTTGGGAGACTTGATCGACTCGCTCGACCGGGTCGACCGGATCGTGGTCGCCTGCAGCGAGCTGAGCGAGGACCTGCTCGTGGAGCTTCTGCCCGCGTGCCGGCTGCGCGGAGTCAAGCTCACCGTCGTGCCGCCCTCGCGCGGAATGTTCGGCACCGCGACGCATCTCGGCCACATCGCGGAGCTCCCGCTGCTCGACTACAACACGTGGGACATCTCCCGCGTCACGAAGGCCTTGAAGCGGATCTTCGACGTGATCGCGTCGCTGCTCGGCCTGCTCGTGACCTTCCCGCTGCTCGCGCTCTCGGCGCTTGCGATCGTCCTCGACACCGGGTTCCCCGTCTTCTTCCGCCAGACGCGCGCGGGGGAGGAGGGCCGGCCTTTCCAGATGATCAAGTTCCGGACGATGGTGCGGGACGCCGAGGCGAGGCTGCCCGACCTCGTCCCGCTCGAACAGCTCGATGACCCGATGTTCAAGCTGCAGAACGATCCGCGCGTCACGCGCGTCGGCCGGTTCCTGCGGAGGATGAGCATCGACGAGCTGCCGCAGCTCGTGAACGTGCTCTTCGGCGACATGTCGATCGTCGGTCCGCGGCCCGAGCAGCTCGACCTCGTCGAGCGGTACCTCCCCGAGCACCAGTTCCGGATCGCCGTCAAGCCCGGCCTCACAGGACCGATGCAGGTCTACGGTCGGGGCGAGCTCACCTTTGCCGAGCGCCTGGCCGTCGAGCGCGAATACGTCGAGAACCTCTCCCTCGCGCGAGACATCCGCCTCGTCCTCATGACACTCCCCGCGGTTCTCGGCCGCCGGGGCGCCTTCTAGCTCTGTTCCGCCCGTAAGCTCGTCCTCGCATGGCTTCGCTGCGCATCGGGATCGCGCCGCTGACCGACGAGACGGGCGGCGGCGCCTACCAGTACAGCCACAGCATGCTCGGCGTGCTCGCCGATCTCCGCAAGGGACGTGAGGAGGAGCTCTTCGTGCTCGCCGACGATCTTCGTCCCGGCGATCCGCTTCTGGGCGGCACGGCATGGGAGATCGCGCCGCTGACGCCGCAGACGCGGCAGGGCCGCGCGCTGTGGCTCGCGAAGCGGCTCGTGCGGGACCGGCTCTCGCTCCGCCAGCGCGAGCTGATCGGGCGGTTGCGCTCGCGGCGTGAGGGCGCGGCGCCGGGCGTCGGAGCGCCTCGACGCCGCGACGACGTCCGCCGGTGGCTCGAGCAGCTCGGGATCGGCCTCGTCGTCTACCCGTCCGTGACTCCGATCGCCTTCGAGTCCGGGATCCCGTATGTCCTCGCGGTGCACGACCTCCAGCACCGGCGCTATCCGGACCTGCCGGAGTTCGGAGGCGACGAGATCCCCGAGCGCGAGTACCTGTTCGGCAACGGGATCGCGAACGCGACGCTCGTCCTCGTCGACTCCGAGATCGGGAAGGAGGACGTCCTCGACTTCTACGGCGACCTGATCGCGCCCGACCGCGTCGCCGTCCTGCCGTTCCTGCCGGGCGTCGCGCCGACGGTGACGCAGGAGGACCGCGAGCGCGTCCGGCGCGTCCACCGCCTGCCCGAGCGCTATCTCTTCTATCCGGCTCAGCTCTGGCCGCACAAGAACCACCGGCTGATCGTCGAGGCGCTCGCCGAGCTCGAGCGGACGGACGGGATCGCGGCCGAGCTCGTCCTCGTCGGGTCGAAGCTCGGGCCGATCCGCGAGCAGTGCTACACGGAGCTGGTGGCGCGCGCGCGCGAGCTCGGGGTCGAGGGCCGCATTCGCTTCCTCGGCTACGTCCCCGCCGAGGACATGCCGGCGCTCTACGCCGAGGCCGTCGCGCTCGCGATGCCGACGCTCTTCGGGCCGACGAACATCCCCGTGCTCGAGGCCTGGGCCCTCGACTGTCCCGTGATCACGTCGGACATCAGGGGCGTGCGCGAACAGGCCGGCGACGCCGCGCTGCTCGTCGATCCGGAGTCGCCGGACGCGATGGCCGACGCGATCCGTCGTGTCTGGCGCGAGGAGGATCTCCGCGCCGAGCTCGCGGCGCGCGGCCGCGCGAGGCTCGCGCTGTACACGCGCGACGACTATGCGGCACGGCTGGAGGCGATCCTCGACCAGGCCGTCGCGCTCGTCGGCAACCCACGGGAGCGCGTCGGTGTTTGAGCGGATTCCCGCCGAGGGGCCGCTCCTCGCCCTGATCGCGTCCGGCGACGATCCCGACGAGACGACGTTCCCGACGCCGCCGGAGCTCGGGTTCCAGCTCGGCTTCGTCGTCTACCCCGACGGCGGCGAGATCCAGCGGCACGACCACCGCCCGCTCGAGCGCCGGCTCACGGGCACGTCGGAGGCGCTCGTCGTCCGCTCCGGCCGCTGCGAGATCGACCTCTACGACGACGAGCGGCAACTTGTGGCGACCCGCGAGCTGCGCGCCGGCGACGTCATCCTCATCGTCGGCGGAGGCCACGGCTTCCGGATGCTCGAGGACACGGTGCTGCTCGAGGTGAAGCAGGGGCCGTACACCGGGCTCGACGAGAAGGAGCGGTTCTGAGCGGCGTGATCCCGGTGAACGAGCCGAAGCTCGGGCAGCGGGAGCTCGAGTACGTGACCGAGTGCATCGAGACCGGCTGGATCTCGTCGGCCGGCCGCTTCATCGAGGAGTTCGAGGCGGGCTGGGCCGCCTACTGCGGCCGGCGCCACGGCGTCGCGATGAGCAATGGCAGCACGGCACTGCAGGCCGCCGTCTCGGCGCTCGATCTCGAGCCGGGGGACGAGGTGATCCTCCCGACGTTCACGATCGTCTCCTGCGCGACACCGGTGATCTCGGCCGGCGCCGTCCCCGTCCTCGTCGACTCCGATCCCGTCACGTGGACGATGGACGTGACAGAGCTCGAGTCGCGCATCTCGCCCCGCACGCGCGCGATCATGCCGGTGCACATCTACGGGCACCCGGTCGACATGGATCCCGTGCTCGAGCTCGCCGAGCGGCGGGGCATCGCGATTCTCGAGGACGCGGCCGAGGCTCACGGCGCCGAGTACCGCTCGCACGACGGGGAGTGGCGCAGGTGCGGCTCCTTCGGCGCGATGAGCACGTTCAGCTTCTACGCGAACAAGCTCCTCACCACGGGCGAGGGCGGGATGGTCGTCACCGACGACGAGGCGCTCGCGGAGCGTCTGCGCTCGATCCGCAACCTCGGCTTCAACTCCCGTCGGCGCTTCCATCACGAGGAGCTCGGCTTCAACTTCCGGCTCACGAACATCCAGGCGGCGCTGGGCGTCGCGCAACTCGAGCGGATGGACGAGATCGTCCAGCGGAAGCGGGAGGTCGCCGCGTTGTACTCCGCGGCCCTCGCCGGCGTCGACGGGCTCACGCTGCCGCCGGAGGAGCCGTGGGCGCGGAGCGTGTTCTGGATGTACGGCGTCGTCCTCGACGAGGCGACCGGGCTCGACGCGGCGGCCTTCGCCGGACGCCTCCTGGAGCTCGGCGTCGACACGCGTCCGTTCTTCCTCGGCATGCACGAGCAGCCGGCCCTCCACCGGCTCGGGTTGTTCGAGGGCGAGCGCTACCCCGTGGCCGAGCGGCTCGCGCGGCAGGGGCTCTACCTCCCGTCCGGCCTGGCGCTCACCGACGAGCAGGTCGCGACGGTGTCCGCGGCGGTGCGGGAGGCGCTCGGTGCCTGAGGTCTTCGGCGGCGGGTACGCGGCCGCATACGACGCGCTCTACGAGGAGAAGGACTACGAGGCCGAGTGCGATCTCGTCGAGCTGGTCTGCGCGCGCTACGGCGACGGCCGGCTGCGGACGATCCTCGATCTCGGCTGCGGCACGGGGAACCACGCCCTCCCGCTCGCGCGGCGGGGGTACGACGTGCTCGGCGTAGACCGCTCCGAGGCGATGCTGGAGCTGGCCCGCGCGAAGGCGGCGGACGACGGGCCGTCGTTCGAGCTCGGCGACATCCGCGAGCTCCGGCTCGGACGCGAGTTCGACGCGGTGCTCCTGCTCTTCGCCGTGCTCGGCTACCAGCACGCGAACGACGACGTGCTCGCCGCTCTCCGCACGGCGCGTGCACACCTGAGGCCCGGTGGACTGCTCCTCGCCGACGTCTGGTACGGCCCGGCCGTTCTGCACGAGCGCCCCGGCCCGCGCACGCGGACGGTCGAGAACGGCCGGAGCCGTCTCGTTCGTTCTTCCGACGGCAGCCTCGACGTCCGGCACCACCTCTGCACCGTCGACTTCCGCGTCCAGCGGTTCGACGGCGACGAGCTCGTCTCCGAGACCGAGGAACGACACGAGATGCGCTACTTCTTCCCGCTCGAGCTCGAGCTCTTCCTCGAGGTCGCCGGGCTCTCGCTGCTCAGGCTCGGAGCGTTCCCCGACGTCGACGCCGAGCCCGACGAGACGAGGTGGAACGTGCTCGCCGTCTCGACCGCGGCGTGAGCCGCAAGAATGCGAGGACCTGGGAGACACTCGTGAATTGGGCCCCCATAGTCCTGTTTACCTACGATCGTCTGAAGCACGCGCGAGAGACCATTGAGGCGCTCGCCGCGAATGACGGTGCCCGAGAGTCCGATCTCGTCATCTATTCGGACGGGCCCAAGACCGTCGACCGCGAGGAAGCCGTGCGTGCTGTTCGGGAGTACGTGAGGTCGGTGTCGGGATTCAAGTCGGTCACAGTGGTCGAGCGCGCGCAGAACATGGGTCTGTCGAACTCCGTGATCGCCGGTGTCAGCGACGTCTTGACGCGTTCGGCGTCGGTCATCGTCATGGAGGACGACCTGGTGACGACGAGGAACTTTCTCGCCTTCGTCAACGCTGCTCTGTCGACGTATGGGCAGCGCGAGGATGTCTTCTCTGTCACGGGCTACAACTACCCGATCGCCATGCCGAAGCGTTATCGGGAGGACGCGTATCTCTCCCACCGCAGCACCTCCTGGGGCTGGGGAACGTGGCGGGATAGATGGAGCCAGGTCGACTGGTCGGTCGGTGACTACGCCGAGTTCGCAGTGGACTCCCGAGAGCGGGAGCGTTTCAGCCGTGGCGGCGATGACCTGCCGCTGATCCTGGAGATGCAGATGGCCGGCAAGATCGACTCCTGGGACGTCTGCTTCTGCTACTCGCACTACAAGCATGACGCCCTCTGCCTTCATCCCGTGGTGTCGAAGGTCCAGAACATCGGATTCGACGGCAGCGGAGTCCATTGCACCGAAAGCGACGACTACACGGTCGAGCTCGATCGAGGTGACCGGCCGTTCCAGCTCCGCCCGGATCTGACGGTCGACCGGTCCGTCCTTCGCGCCTTCGAGCGCCGGTACCGCCCGAGCCGGCAGCGACTGCGCACCCGATTGGGTCTCGGGCGCGTCAAGCGACGCCTGGGTCGTCTCGCTCGGCTCGCTGCCACGTGAGGCAAGCAGGGTTGAGAGTCGGGATCCACTGCCTTTGCACGCATCCTGCGTACAAAGGAGGGGTGAACTCCGTCACCTTCGGCCTGCTCGATGCGTTCGCGCGAGTCGGGGCGCCGCACGAGTTCAAGGTCTTCGTGACGCCCTGGAACCGACAACTGTTCGAGCGGTACGAGTCGGTCCCGAACTTCGATCTAGTCGAAGTCAGCGGGCTCGATCATCGTTGGCTTCGCGCCATCCAGAGGCGCCTTCCGGCCCCGCTCGAAGCTCGAGTTCCTCTGGACCCGCCGAGCGTGGTCCTGAATGCACGTCAAGCCGAGGCCGTTCAGCGCGAGGCCGACGTCCTCTACGTCCCGTACGTGCCGCCTCCGGACATCCTCCCGTTGCCCGATGTGCCGACCGTGTACTCGCTGCACGACATTCAGCACGTGCACTATCCGGAGTTCTTCACGCGGGAAGAGTTGCTGGAGAGGGAGGTGAGATTCGAGAGGACCGTCGAGCATGCCGCCGCCGTTCAGGCCAACTGCCGCTACATGGCCCGGGACTTTCGCGCCCATTTCCCGAAGCTGAACGAGAGCAACGTCGAAGTGATCCCCACAGGTGTCGATCTCTCGCTGTTCTCCGCGCCTCTGCCCGAACTCGACGTCATCGCGAGGCACCGGCTGCCGGGATCGTTCCTGTTCACGCCGGCACAGCTCTGGCCTCACAAGAACCACCTCACGGTTCTGAAGGCTCTGAAGCGACTCAAGGAGCGCGGGCTCGTCCTGCCTTGGGTTCTCACGGGAGAGAAGTACCGCGCCGCCGACGCGATTTTCGACTTCGTGCGCGACAACGAGCTCGACGAGCAGGTGTTCTATCTCGGTGTCGTCCCGCTCGACGATCTCATTGGCCTCTACCAGAGCGCTCGCTTTCTCGTCACCGCGTCGCTCCACGAGTCGAGCAGCCTTCCGATCCTCGAGGCAGCTGCGGCGGGGACTCCGGTGATCGCCGCCCGCATCCCTCCGCACGAGGAGATGGCGGAGCAGCTGGAGATGCGGTTGTTCGCGCCGACCGACGACGCGGAGCTGGCCGACGTCTTGGCAGAGGCCTGGACCGCCGACGAGGAGACGAACGCGGCGCAAGCCGCGGCCAACCGGGCGAGCGTGCAGCACTACTCGTGGGACAATGCCGCGCGTCTGTACATCCGGCTGTTCGAACGAGTCCATCGAGAGGCGGGCGCGGTCCTCTGACTCGAAGAGCCGGAGACGAAGGACCTCAGAGGGCGCTTCGGCTCAGGCGGATCGGAACAGGGTTGCTGGACTCGCTCGTCCAGGAGTGATCGACGTAGTAGCTCCCGTGCTCCCCGCTCGGGAGCCGGCCTGTGCCGAAGAAGTCGCCCTCGACGACTTCGAGCACGGCCGCATGCTGAACCAGGTCGGCCACTCTGCCGTCGACCACGCAGAACACGCTGATCGTGTAGTAGCCGGGCGCAAGCGGAAGCTTCGGAATCTTGCAGGTGAACGCACCATCCGCCTCGAGCTGCGTGATTGCATCCCCGGTGTAGTCGTTCGAGCAGTGGAAGATCGGTTCGACCAGCGCGCCGAAGACGGCGAATCCGACGCGAACGGTCGCTGAGCCGGGAGAGCCTTCGTAGCGCAGGGAGATATCGCAGTCGTCGCCTGTCAGGACTGAGGATCCTCCGCCGATCAGGACATCCGTGAAGCGGACGCGGCCGTTGCCCTCTCTGTCGGTGCGCTCGCGGAGGTCGATGCGGGCGCTGCTCTGCACGTCCTCGAGGTACTGGGCGATCACCTCCCGAGTCGGCCCGGTGGCCCGGATCTGGCCGCTGTTCATGTAGATGGCGTTCGGGCAGAACGCCACAACTGGCGCGAGGTTGTGGCTGACGAAGAGCACCGTGTGGCCGCTCGAGGCGACCTCTCCCATGCGCCCCAGGCACTTGTGCTGGAAGGCGAGGTCTCCGACCGACAGGACTTCGTCGACGATGAGGATGTCCGGCTCGAGGTGGGCGGCAACCGCGAAGCCCAGGCGGACGGACATTCCGCTCGAGTACCACTTGACCGGTGTGTCGAGATGCTTCTCGACGGCGGCGAACGCGACGATCTCGTCGAGACGCCGCGTGATCTCCGTACGGCTCATGCCGAGGAGAGTCCCGTTCAGGTACACGTTCTCGCGGCCCGTCAGCTCGGGGTTGAAGCCCGTTCCGACCTCGAGGAGCGCACCAACCCGGCCGGCGACGTCCGCATAACCGGTCGTAGGCTCGGTGATCCGGGAGAGGATCTTGAGCAGCGTCGACTTGCCTGCGCCGTTACTCCCAACGATCGCGAGCGCAGAGCCCTGGGGTACGTCGAACGTGACATCGCGGACCGCCCAGATCTGCCCGGTGCTCTCCCGGCGGCGCACTGCCCTGCGCGCGCGTTGGAAGCTCGACTCCATCCGGCCGAGGCGATAGCGCTTTCCCAGCCCGTGGGCGCTGATCGCGAGCTCGGCCATCAGAGAAGGTCCACCATGAACCGCTCGGTGCGGCGGAAGAAGAAGAGGCCGGTGATCGTGGCGGCCGCTCCGATGCCGAGGCTCGCGGCAACCGCCCCCGGCCAAAGCGGCAGCCCGAGCAGACACCAGCGGAAACCGGTCACCACCCCGGTGTACGGGTTCAGCTCCAGCGCCAGGCGGTACGGCTTCGGGATCAAGTGGACGGGGTAGATGACGGGCGTCGCGTACTGCCAGATCTGCACGAGGAACGTGACGCCGATCGCCCAGTCGCGATAGCGGGCCGTGAAGGCGCAGAGCCACAGCCCGACGCCCATCGTGACGAGCACGCAGAGGGCGAGAAACGCCGGCAGAAAGACGATGTGCCAGCTCGGAGTCTGATCGAAGTACGCGAAGAGGCCGAGCAGCACGAGCAGTCCGACCACGAAGTCGATGATCGGCGTGAGGGCCGTCGTGATCGGAACGTAGACGCGGGGGAAGTAGACCTTCGTGATGATCTGGCGGTTGAGGACGAGGCTCGTGCTCAAGTTGGTCAGCGTGGTGGAGACGTAGCCGAAGGCGAGCACGCCGGGCGTCACCCAAAGCGCATACGGGACATTCACACCGGCCCCCGGGCTGATCTTCGCCAAGCCGCCAAAGATCGCCGAGAAGACGACGATCGTCAGCAGCGGCTTGATGATCGCCCAGGCGGGCCCGAGATGCGTCTGGCGGTAGCGGATCTTCGCGTCCCGCAGCACGAAGAAGCGCACGAGCTCCCGGTAGCGCCAGAGCTCACCGAAATCGACGGGAACGAGCCAGCCAGAGGGCTGGATCCGGTGAACTCCGGCGGGATGGGCAACCATGCGCGGCGCTCCTGTCGCCTGGGATTCCGCCGCCTGCACCCGTCCAGAATAGCCTCGACCTTCGCGGGTCTCGGCCCCTACCTTCAGCTGCGAGCGAACCCTCCGCCGAACCAGCGCCGGCGCAGGTCGAGGAGGCCGAGGTGCTCGCGGGCCCGCCACTGCACGCGCACGGGATAGTGCCGGAATCGGGCCAGGACGTCGCCGGCGCGCTCCTGCGGGGTCAGGCTTCTCCAGAGATCCTTGACCACCGCCTTCCTCCACTCTCTCGCGAAGGCCGCCGGGTTCGCGGACTTCGCCTCGCGGTGGAGGTACTGGACGGCCAGCGTCCGGTCGAAGGTGAGTGGAAGGACCCCGCCGAGGGCCAGCCGGATTCCGAACTCGGTGTCGAAGACGAAGTTCAGGTTCTCCCGCAGCAGGCCGAACTCCTCGAACACGTCGCGTCGCCAGAAGGACGACGCCTGCGGGACGTACCAGGGGTCTCGCACCCAACGCGCCCTTGGTCCGTCCGGCAGCCGCGGCAGTGAGAGTGTGCTCGGCGTCCCGTCCTCGTTCAGGTGTTCGCACGCGCCGGCCACCCAGCGGACGGTCGGATCCTCGAAGTAGGGAAGGGCGGCCGCGAACGCGCCGGGAAGGTAGTAGTCGTCGCTGTTGATGTACGCGATCACGTCGCCCGTCGCCCGTTCGATGGCGCGGTTGATCGCCCACGACTGGCCCTCGTCGGGCTCGCTCACCCAGTAGCTGAGGCGGTCGTCGTAGCGCCGGAGGATGTCGACCGACCCGTCCGTGGAGCCTCCGTCCATGACGATGTACTCGAGGTCGGGATAGTCCTGCTCGAGGACGGACCGCAGCGTGCGCTCGAGATACGGCGCCTGGTTGAACGACGGCGTGATCACCGTCAGCCGGGGCGTAGTCACGGCGTCACTATCTAGCCTCGGGCGAACCGGTCGCCGAGCCAGCGCCGGCGCAGGTCGAGGAGGCCGAGGCGCTCGCGCACCCGCAGCTGCGCACGCATCGGGTACCCGAGGAGCCGGGCTGCGCGGTCGCCCAGGCGCTCCCGCGGGGTGAGCGCGCCGCGAATGTCCTTGGCCACCTGCGCGTACTCGCCCCAGAGCCCCTCGGTGTCTGAGGACTTCGTCTCCTCGTGGAGGTAGCGAACGGCCAGGGGCCGGTCGAAGGTGAGGGGAAGGACGCCCCGCAGAGCGAGCCGGATTCCGAACTCGGTGTCGAAGACGAAGTTCAGGTTCTCCCGGAGCAGGCCGAACTCCTCGAACACGTCGCGTCGCCAGAAGGACGACGCCTGTGGGACGTACCAGGGATTCCGCACCCAACGGTGCCTCGGCCCGGCCGGTGGGTGCCTCGGGAGCCAGAGCGTGTCGAGCGTGCCGTCCTCGAGCCGGTACTCGCACGCGCCTGCCACCCAGCGGACGGCCGGATCCTCGAAGTAGGGAAGCGCGGCCGCGAACGCGCCGGGAAGGTAGTAGTCGTCGCTGTTGATGTACGCGATCACGTCGCCCGTGGCCCGTTCGATGGCGCGGTTGATCGCCCACGACTGGCCCTCGTCGGGCTCGCTCACCCAGTAGCTGAGGCGGTCGTCGTAGCGCCGGAGGATGTCGACCGACCCGTCGGTCGAGCCTCCGTCCATGACGATGTACTCGAGGTCGGGATAGTCCTGCTCGAGGACGGACCGCAGCGTGCGCTCGAGGTACGGCGCCTGGTTGAACGACGGCGTGATCACCGTCAGCCGGGGCGTAGTCATCGCGGCGTCACGACGTAGAGGCCGAGCGCGTAATAGGACCTCGACCCGACGTCGGAGAATGCCTGCTCGCGGGTGACCGGCTCGAATCTGTCACCGGCCGGTTTTCCCCAGTAGGCCTCCTCGCGAATCTTCCAGTGCTCGAGCAGCCGGGGGAGTCGCGCCTCGCCGTAGATCCGATGGAGCGGGGTGTGGACGGCATCGACCCCGACGGGGATCGTCAGCACCATGTCGCCGTCCGGCTTGAGGATGCGGGCCAGGTTCTCCATCGCCCGCAGGTCGCCGTCCGGCTCGTTGCCCGACCCGTAGCGGCCCGCCAGTCCGACGTGCTCGACCGACGAGCAGTTGATGATCTGGTCGAACGAATGCCGCTCGAACTGCAGCGCGTTGACGTCACCCCGCACGTACTCGATCCGGTGCGGATGAAAGGGGTAGTGCTCGCTTTCGAGGTCGACCGCGACGACGTCGTTGCCGGCAAACCACGCTCCGAGCGCCATCATCCCGTTGCCGGAGCCGAAGTCGAGCACGCGCCCAGGGCCTTGTCTGACATGCGCAAGCGTCCAGGTCCACTCGACCTCCCGGTCGCCGGCGAGGGTCCGGGTGCTCGGCCCAGGGCTGCCCTCGATCCGCCGCGACAACCGCATCAGGCGGGACCCGACAGCGGCTGTCAGCCGCACGAGGAACGTCCGCGTCGTCACGGCGACGAAGGTACCAGCGCTCCGGAAGCGGCTCTACGATGAGGTCGCTTTGACTGGTGCCGGCCCGTGAGCACAGAGCCACCGGTGGGGCCTGAGCCGGGCGAGCTGTCGACGGAGGGCCCTGTCCTCGCCGGCCTGAAGCGCGCGACGGTGAGCGCAACCGCGTGGACGGCCGGATCGACGGTCAGCCAGCAGCTCATCCAGCTCGCGTTCAGCGCCGTACTCGGGCGCCTGCTCCTGCCGCGCGAGTACGGCCTCGTCGCGATGATCGTCGTCTTCACGGGCTTCGCGTCGCTCTTCGTCGACTCGGGTTTCGGTGCCGCGCTCGTGCAGCGGAAGGAGATCACCGCCGCGCATCTCTCGACGGCGTTCTGGGCGAACCTCGGCGCCGGTGTCGCGGTGAGCGCAGTCGTCGCGGGCATCTCGCCTCTCGTCGCCCGGTTCTACGGGCAGCCGCAGCTCAAGGTGCTGATGGCCGTGGCCGGGATCGACTTCGTCGTCGTCGCGCTGAAGATCACGCAGCTGGCGCTCCTCGAACGGCGGATGCTGTATCGCCGCCTGGCCGTGATCGACAACGTCTCGCTCGCGTTGGCGGGGGCCGCGGCGATCTCGTGCGCCGTCGCGGGACTCGGTGTCTGGAGCCTGATCGTCTTCACGTTCGTCTCCGACGGAGTGGACAGCTTCCTCCTCTGGGTGCTCAGCGACTGGCGACCCTCGTTCTCGTTCGACCGTGGCGCTCTGCGCGATCTCTGGAGCTACGGCGGCAACATGCTGGCGTCGACGACGCTCAACTACTGGTTCCGCAACCTCGACAATCTCCTCATCGGCCGTTTCGTCGGGGCCGCAGCGCTCGGTCTCTACAGCCGCGCGTACAACCTCGCCCTGCTCCAGCTGAGGAACGTCTCCTTCGCGGCCGGCAGGCCGCTCTTCCCGGCCTTGTCGAGGCTCCAGGACGAGCCGGCCCGCTTCCGCCACGCGTATCTCCGGGCCATCAGCATCATCGCGCTCGTGACCTTCCCCATCGCGACCGGATTCCTCGTCGCGGCGAGGCCGCTCGTCGTGACGCTGTTCGGAGCGAGGTGGGCGGGAGTCGCGCCGCTCGTCCAGATCCTCGGCGTCGCTGCCGTCGTCCAGTCGATCGGCACGAGCTCCGGGCTCATCTACCAGGCACGAGGACGGACGGACTCGCTGCTCCGCTGGCAGATGGCCTGGAGCGGCACCGCGGCGATCGCTTTCGGCATCGGCATCCACTGGGGCGCCAAGGGAGTCGCGGTCGCCGTCTCCGCCCAGAGCGTGGCGCTCATGTACCCGATCATCGCCGTCCCGGGACGGATGATCGGGATGCGGTTCCGCGACGTGGTCGGCGCGGTCGGCGGTGTCGTCGTCGCCGCGGTGCTCTGCGGCGCCGCCGCCTGGGCCGCCGGGCGAGGACTCCGCTCACATGCGCCCGAGCTGCAGCTCCTGGCCCAGGTCGCGGCCGGCGGCGTCGTCTACATCGGGTTCGTCCACGTCGCACGCATCGCGCCGTATCGCGAGCTCAGAGAGATCGTCGCCATGCGCCGCGCCGCAGGCAGACAGACCGCGGCGCTCGCCTCGAAGGCGTGAGGAGGGCCTGCCTAAGGCTTGGAACGAGTCTCGCGCCGGGAGCTTCTGCTGCGCCTCGCGGCGGTCTGGCTCCGGGCCTGGCGCCCGTTCGACCGGCTCGAGCCGCCGGCGGCGATACCGCGCGTCGCAGCCGTCAGCTGGACCGGCGGCGGCGAATACCCCGAGCTCTCGACCTCGAGGAGGACGAAGGTCAAGTGGTCCTCGAACATCTTCAACTCGCCCCCGGCGAGCCACTCGCGGAGCATCATCCGCTCCTCCCAGCGATCTGCGTCGTCGATGAAGATGAGCCCGCCGGGACGCATGCGGGATGCGAGCAGCGGCCAGGCAGGAGCGCGCGTGGCAACTCCGTCGATTCCGGGAGGGCCGTCGACCACGAGGACGTCGATGCGGTCGGGCAACTGCGCGACGACCGCGGGGTCGTACCACTCGACGAGCTGCCCGGCGACCGTCTGCGGTGTGAGCGGGGCGTCGAGGAGCGTGTAGTTCGTCGCGCCGACCTGGCTCAGATGCCAGCGGGCCAGCTCTGCGAAGCGGCTGTCGTGCTCGAGGCCGTAGAGCTCGAGGTCGGCCGCGCCGATCTGCGTGAGGATGACGCTCGACGTCCCCGGGCCGAGCTCCACGACGGTTTGTGCCCGGCGCCGCCCGACTTCTCTCGCGAGCAGGAACGCGCCCTCGGCGTCGATCGCCCACGAGCCCGGCGCGGGCCAGAGCGCGCCGTTCGAGGCGAGCGTGCCGAGTGACCAGAGCGCGCGGTTCTCTCTCTCGTGCGCGTCGGCGCGCTTGAGCAGCAGCCAGGAGAGCCCCGCGACCGCGAAGAAGACCGCGGCGGCACCGGCGACGGCCTCGACGTACCGCTCGGGCACGGCGATGGCGGCCGCTGTGAGCACGGCGACGGTCGATCCGAGGAGGACGCTGACGCGCAACTTCCGGATTTCGCGAAAGTCCGGGCGTCCTGCCCAGGCAAGAAAGGCCTTCACGACCGGCCGCCGCGCGCGGCGGATCAGCAGATGGATGCGATCTCTCATGTACGGGGTCCTCCGAGAGCTCGCTGAAGGGTAGACGCACGGCCGGATCGTCCGGACGACGCGGCCCGGCTGTACGCTGCCGCCGTGGCACGCGGAGTCCCGGTGCTCCTTTACCACGCCTTTGGAGACGAGCCGAGCAGGTTCGTAGTCGGGCGCCGTGTCTTCGCCCGGCAGATGCGGCTTCTCTCGCTGCTGCGCTTCCGGGTCGTTCCCTACGGCGAGCTCGTCGCGGCGCTCGGCGAAGGCCGCGTGCCGCGCCGAACGGTGGCGCTCACGATCGACGACGGCTACGCGGAGATCGCCGAGATCGCCCCGATCCTCGAGCGCCACGGCTTCGGCGCGACCGTCTTCCTCATCTCAGGCCGCCTCGGCGGAGTCAACAACTGGAGTAGCGATCCGCTGTTGCACGGCCGCCCGACCCTCTCGGTCGAGGAGGCGGTTCGCCTGCGCGCGCGCGGGATCGAGCTCGGGGCGCACACCAGGAGTCACGTGGATCTGCGCGCCGTCGACGGGGACACGCTCACTACGGAGGTCGAGGGCTCCCGCCGCGAGCTCGAGGAAGCGCTCGGCGAGCCGATGCGTGTCTTCGCGTACCCCTACGGCGGGGTCGACGAGCGCGTCGCCGAGGCGGTCCGGGCCGCCGGCTTCGCGAGCGCGTGCACAGTCGTCTCGAGGCGGGCGCGGATCGACGACGATCCGTTCCTCATCCCGCGGATAGAGGTCAAGCGCTCGGACTCGCTCCTGCGCTTTCTCCTCAAGGTCGTAAGACCGTGAGGCGGCCCGGCCGCACGTGCAGCCGCGCGCAGAGCCGGTAGGCCCACGAGCGCGCGTCGTGCCCGCCGCCGCGGCGGAGCAGCCGCCGGGCCTCGTCCCACTCCCCGAGCTCCAGACTGCGCCGGACGAGGAAACGGATGTGCGCATACCAGGTCTCGTCGTCGATGTCCGCGCGGTACTTCTCGATCACCTGCTCGTAGCCCCGGATGTCCGCGCGGCTCGACTCGGAGATCGCTCCGGCCGTCGCGTGGTAGACGAAGACCGGATCGTCCGGCATCACGAAGCGGCAGAAGCGGGCGAGGCGGATCGAGGTGTCCCACTCCTGAAAGGCCGGGAGATCCTCGTCGAGCGGGCCGATCCGGTCGAACGCCTGGCGTGACACGAGCAGCGCCGGGAACAGTGTCGCCGGCCGGCGGAGCAGGACGCCGAGCGCGTCCTCCTCGCCGTGAAGCCGCATCCCCATCACCTTCTCCCCGGCGATGCCGCCGCCGTGCACCACCGTCCACGGGCCGTCGATCAGCGCGACCTGGCGCTCGAGCTTGTCGGGCAGCCACTCGTCGTCGGAGTCCTGGAAGGCGATCCAGTCGCCCTGTGCCTCGCGGATGCCGAGGTTCCGCGCAGCTTGCGCCCCGGACCGCTCGGGTAGCCGGACATGACGGACGAGGCCCGAGCCGAGCTCGCGGACGACGCGCTCCGTGTCGTCGCTCGACGCGTCGTCGGCGACGACGACCTCGAACGGCGGCAGCGTCTGGCCGAGCACCGAGCCGAGCGAGCGCGGCAGGAGACCGGCGCGGTCGAAGGTCGGGACGACGACGGAGATCCTCGGCTGGTCCACGGCGCCAGGCTACGGCAACCTCCCGGGCTACAGTGGCGCGCCGTGGCCCCGCTCGTCTCCATCCTCACGCCGTCGTTCCAGCAGGGCCGCTTCCTCCCGGACTGTCTCGTCTCGGTCTCGCGGCAGACGTATCCGGCGATCGAGCACGTCGTCATGGACGGCGGGTCGACGGACGAGACGCTCTCGGTGCTCGCGCAGGCCGGTGACTCGGTTCGCTGGACGAGCGAGCCCGACGGTGGGCAGGCGGACGCGTTCAACAAGGCGTTCGCGGCGAGCACGGGGGAGATCGTCGGCTGGATCAACAGCGACGACGGGCTCTTCGCGGTGGACACGGTCGAGCGCGTCGTCGAGGTGTTCGAGCGGAATCCGGAGGCGGGTCTCGTCTACGGCGACATCGCGCTCGTCGACGAGGACGGCCGCATCGTCCGCCACGCCCGCTCCCGCTGGCCCGCCGGACGGGTGCTGCCGTTGATGAGCCCGATGCCGCAGCCGGGTGTCTTCTTCCGCCGCTCCGTCATCTCGCCCGCGGAGCTGCCCTTGCGCGTCGATTTCCAGCGGGCTCTCGACTACGAGCTGTGGCTCCGGTTGCGGAGCCGGGCCGTGCGCGCGGTTCGCCTCTCGGCCGTGCTCGCCGTCGACCGCGACCATCCCGAGCGCAAGGTGCGGATCTCGGACGACGTGTTCGACCGTGAGCGCAAGGCCATGAGCGCGGAGTACGGGACGGTCTTCCGGCACGGTCCCTTCAGGCGGCTCGGCAGCCTCGTCCGGCGCATCGAGGGGCTCGGCCCGGTCCTCACGTGGGAACGCCGGACGCCGGCGTTTCCCTGGAGCGTGGACGCGCGCCTCCGCCGGACGCTCCGCCAGCTCACGTTCGTCCACCGCGACTAGTCGCGCCGGACTGCCTGCAGCGTGAGCTTGTTGCCGAGGCCGCCGGCGACGGCGTTGAACGCCGCGTGCGCTGCCCGGGTCAGGCTGCGCAGCCCGGGTAGCGAGAGCAGCCTGGCGACTCTCCCCGGCTCGTGCCGGTAGACCATCGCGTACCGCTCCGCGGCCACGATCTCGAACCCGCCGGAGGAGACCCGCGTCGCGAGCCAGTCGGGATCGAGGCGCGCGATGAAGTTGCCGGCCTCCTCGTAGTGCTCGGCGAGCCGGACCCTCGTCGCGAGCAGCGTTGCGCCCGCGCGCGCCGGCTCGTTGATCGAGATCGCCGTTCCGCTCGTGCGGAGCATCTCCCGGAGCCCGGGCTCGGGCGCTTCGAGGTGGTGAAGCCCGTCGTGGACGAAGACGAGGTCGACGCTGCGATCGCGGAAGGGGAGAGCCTCGACGTCGGCGACGACGGCGAGGATCGGCAGCTCGTGCCGCGTCCCGCGCTCGCGGGCTCTCCGCGCCGCCTCGAAGGAGAGGTCGGAGGCGATGACGAGGAAGCCGGCGCGGGCGAGGAACTCCGCGTCCATCCCCGAGCCTCCGCAGACCGTGAGCGCCGTGGCCTGCGGCGGCAGGTCGAGCGCCGAGAGGCTGCGCCGGAACTTCTCGCCCAGGACCCAGCGGTAGAACCACGGCGTCCCGTGCGGGCGGGTGATCTCGAACTCGTCGTCGGCCGCGTCGAAGAAGCTCTCCTGCTGCTCCTTGTGGGCGTCCGCGCTCGAGTCCGCCGGGCGCAGGATCGGGATCCCGTCGCGCACCTCGAACAACGCGCCGCAGCCGTTGCAGCGCGTCTGCCCCTCCTCCCATTCGAGCTCGCCCCGGCACACCGGGCAGACGAGGAGCGCGCGCAGGTCCGGCACGCCGGCCACGCTAGCGGCGCCGGCCGACCGCGCCGGGCGCGAAGCGGCTGCCGACCACCGGGAGCAGAGTCGCCGCGAGGCGCAGCCGCGAGATCGAGGCGCGCGCCGCAGGTTGGCCCAGGAATCCCGGCCACGAGCCCTTGCCCGCGCGGCCCGTTGCCGCCCGCGCGAGGAACGCGAGCGTGAGCACGCGCCGCCAGATCACGGCCTCCAGGAGTCCGATCGCTCCCGCGACCGGCCCGGGCTTGGGATAGCGCGCGCGGATCTCCCTGAGCTCGGCGGCGAGTGCGTCGGGCTCCGCGAACCGCTTCGCCGCCGCATGGTCGCGTTGCAGCGCGAGCACCTCGTTGATCTTCCGTCCCGGCCAGCGCCCGCCGATCCGCATCCAGTACTCGCAGTCGCCGAGCAGCTGGAGCGACTGGTCGAACGCGCCGGCCTGCTCCCAGACCTCGCGGCGGAAGAAGACCGTGGGCTGGGCGAGGAAGGCATGCCGGCGGAGGAAGGCGAGCCGGAAGGGCGAGTGGAGGTCGAGCCGCTGCTTGCCCGACGGAGCGACGATCAGGAGATCTCCGAAGACGAAGCCCGCCTCCGGGTGGTCGCGCAGGGCGGCGACAGCCGACTCGACCGTCCACGGGAACCACGCGTCATCGGTGTTGAGGTACGCGAGCACTTCTCCGGAGGCGGCGGCGAAGCCCTTGTTGAGCGCGTCGTACATGCCGGAGTCGGGCTCCGACGTCCAGCGAAGCGCGTCGCCGCCGCCGGCCTTCCGCAGGATCTCGAGCGTCCCGTCGGTCGAGCCGCCGTCGACGACGATGTGCTCGATCCGCGGATACGTCTGTGCCCGCACGGACTCGAGCGTTGCGGCGACCGTTGCCGCCTGGTTCAAGGACGGCGTGACGACGGAGACGAGGGGCAGCTCCTTCATCCGAATCGCCGCCCGAGCCCGCGCACCCTCGAGACCGGGCCGAGCACGCGGTTCCGGCGGCGAAACCGCTCGAGTCGCTCGTCGAAGCCGCTGTGGGCCGCGATCTCCCGGGCCAGCAGCTCCTCCGCGAAGCCGTAGAGCGCGAAGTCGAGGGGATTCGCGGCCTCGATCGCCGCGAGAGCTTCCTCGGAGAGCTTGGGGAGCGACCCCCGGCTTTCGTTCTCCCGCGCGTAATACGGCGTCGTCCAGCCGAGGCTCTCCTGCATCAGGAGCAGGCTCTCGTCGAACCGCTCGGTCAGCCCGACGACCGCGAACTCGTGCTCGAGCATGCGCTTCGCCTCCTCGAGCGCGGCCTCGTCGGGCGGCGCGAGCTCCCGCGCGCGGGCGGAGAACATCCGCAGCTGCCCGTCTTGAAGCTCGTCCGACAGATCGCTCGCGGCGTAGCCGGCGAGGTCGAGATTCCGGCCGACGACCTCGTCGTGGAGGTAGTGGCTCGAGTTGGAGCGGGCGTAGCGGTAGTGGGAGGCGATCCGCGCGACCGGATGGCGCAGCATCGTCACGTAGCGGGCCGGCCGGCGGAAGTAGCGATGGACGCCGAAATGGACGTGGCCCTTCACGGCCTCGATCTCGTCCCGCTCCGCTTCGGTCATCCTGGCGAGAGCCGCCTCGGCCTCCTCCGGATCGGCGAAGGTCAGCACTTTCCGGCGCGGGTACCGGTCGTCGATCACCCGCTGGAGGGTCGTGCCGGCCGCCTTCGGCACGTGCACGAAGATGAGGAGGGTCAACTGGGGCCGGGCGATTCCGACGGTTCGCTCGCGACGGTGCGGGCGCCGAGCAGCGTCACAAGCACGCCGAGGGCGAACCCGTTGAACGGGTCGGACTGGAGATGCGTGGCGGCCGCCAGCGCGCCGACGAGACCGAGCAGCGGGAGCGCGGCGTAGATGACGGGCGCGGGGTCGCGTCGCCGCGCCGCCCATTCGAGCGCGCGATAGACGAGCGCGACCACTCCGACGATGAGTGCGGCGAGCCAGATGAGGCCGAGGAAGCCGAGCTTGAGCAGGATGTCGTAGTCGAGGAGATGGACCTCCTGGACGTGCGCGAGGTCGCGTCCTGCGAGGTAGAGCGTGTTCTGGAACACCGTGGACGCTCCGGTCTCGTTGATCGTCGCGCCGAAGCCGCGTCCGAAGACGATCGAGACCGGCGAGTGCCGCACGGCGTTCCTGACCTGTTGTGCCTCGTACGTCCGGCCGGCGTTCGATGGGTCGGCTCCGTAGTACTGGCCGCGCAGCGTTCTGCCGTCCGACGTGAACCCGACGAAGACGACGAGAGCGAGCACGACGACAGCCGCGATGAGCCAGAGCGGGATCGTGGGCCGGATGCGTACGACGAGGTAGGCGATGACGGCCATCGCGCCCGCCAGATCGACGGCAACCGTCGAGCCGGAGCCGGTGTGAATCGTGACCACGTCGGCGACGAGGATGGTGACCGCGACGCCGAGCGCCAGGAGGCTGCTTCGCCGCGGCTGCAGCAGCCAGTAGGCGACAGCGGCCGCAGCCGCCGCCTCGACGTACGAGAACAACGGGATCGGCACCCAGTGCGTGAGCATGTTCGACGCGACGGCGAGCACGAGGAGGACGCCGATGAACTCCTGCGCCGACGCTCGCGCCGTCTCGGCCGGGACCAGGCGGCCGGCGATGTACATGAAGACGAGGAAGACGACGAGGCCGAGGTCTTGAGCGATGTCCGTCTTCGGCGAGTGATAGGCGAAGCCGACCGCGAGCCCGGGGACGATCAGGGCCACGTACGCGGCGGCGATCCAGTCCATGGGCCGCGCCTGCTTACGGAGCCGCCAGATGGCCTGCGGGTTGCGCACCTCCTCCGGCAGGGCGGCTGCGACGAGGGGCAGGAACAGCACGAACATGAGCGGGAGCGCGATGCGCGTCTCGAGGCCGGCGATCCGGAAGTCGGTGTCGGTTCCCAGCCGCCAGCGCAGGAGCTCCGTCGACGTGAGCGAGACCGCGACGGTTCCGCCGAGGAGCGAGCGGAAGTAGCGGCGGTCGTGGTCCTGTGTCCGCCACACGACCACGAGGATCATCCCGATCGCGGCGACCGCCGTTCCGAGTGCAGCCTCCTTCCGGGCGCTGCCGGGCTGAGCCGCGGCGACGATGGCCGCGCCGATCAGCCAGATCGCGCCGGTCGCCAGCGTGCCGCGCCGCCGGACGTTCCCGGCGGACAAGCGTGTGACCACTCCGGCGAAGACGCCCTCGTCCGTGCTCATGACTCCACCGCGGGGCAAGTCTAGCCTCCTCCCGGCCGGCCGGTCATCCCGGGTAAGTCTTCTGTTAGCGGAACCGGCGTCGGCCGGGTACTGGGCTAGAGTGGCTCGCGGTGCGGTCGAGGGTCACGTCTCTGCGTTTGCCGCTGGTCGCGGTCGCGATCGTCTGCGTGTGCGTCGCCGCCACTGCGGGCTCCTCGGCGCTCGCGGCTGTGCGGTCGCACAAGCACGCCGTGATCAACACGTCGACGACCTTGCCGCTGCGGACGGCGATCTTCGACCCGTTCCTCTTCGGAAGTCCCCAGCAGTCGCAGGCGTTCGACCTCGTCCACTCGGCCGGTGGGAGCTACGTCCGGGTCCTCGTCCGGTGGTTCACGATCGCGCCGCTCGTGCTGCCCGACGTCTTCGATCCTACGAATCCGAACGATCCCAACTACCTGTGGTCACAGCTGGACGACACGGTGGAGGCCGCCGTCGCGGCCGGCGTCACGCCGATCCTCGACATCGAGGGCGCGCCCGCCTGGGCCTGGGACGTTCAGCCGGTCGGCTCGAGCGGCGGGACGCCGAACTCCACCGATCTCGGCGAGTTCGCGACCGCTCTCGCGGCCCACTACGACGGCATGCACGGCCCGCCCGCCGTCCACGTCTTCCAGGTCTGGAACGAACCGAACCTCAGCCTCGACCTCACGCCGGTCGACCCGAACGCCTATCGCGACATGGTCAACGCCGTCGCCGACTCCGTGCACGCGGTCGATCCGGCGAACCTCGTCGTCGCCGGCGGGATGGATCCCTTCGCGAACACGTCGGCGCGCTTCCACACGATGGCCCCGCTCACGTTCATGCGCGGGCTTCTCTGTCTCTCGAAGGGCGCGAAGCCGCATGTGACGTGCAACACGCCGGTGCACTTCGACATCTGGGCGCATCACCCGTACACGTTCCAGGGCCCGTTCGGCCATGCGAAGTCCGCCGACGACGTTTCGCTCGGCGACCTGCCGCGGATGAACGCGCTGCTCCAGGCGGCCATCAAGCTCCACCAGGTCGTCTCGGCGCATCCCGTCCAGTTCTGGGTGGACGAGTTCAGCTGGGACACGAACCCGCCGCGGCGGAGCGCCGCGCCGCCGGCCCTCGAGGCGCGCTGGACGGCCGAGGCGTTTCACGAGATGTGGCTCTCCGGCGTCTCGCTCGTGACGTGGTTCATGCTGCAGGACCAGCCCGGCACGAACCCGTACCAGAGCGGCCTCTACTTCACCTCGCCGACGCTCGCCAGCGCGAAAGCGAAGCCGATGCGCACCGCGTACCGCTTCCCGTTCGTCGCCTACCTCGGCAAGAAGGGCACGGTCAGCGTCTGGGGCCGCGACGCGACGAGCTCGCCGGCGACGGTCGCGATCCAGCAGCAGCACAACGGCAAGGGCAAGTGGAAGACCGTCGCGAAGATCAAGGCGAACAGGTACGGAATCTTCCTCGCAACGCTGAAGCTCAAGGCAACGGCGAAGGACTGGCTGCGCGCGAGCGCGCCCGGCTCCGGCAACGCCCTGCCGTTCTCCCTCACGCCGCCGTCGCCGAAGCTTAGGTACGGCCCGTTCGGGAACTAAGCGCTTAGTGCGCAGGATCGCCTGGGTCGTCATCGGTCTGATCGCGCTCTCCGGAGCGGCGGTCGCGTCCGCCCGAACCGCCGGGGCGGTCCGGACGTACTCGACGCCCGGCACTCGGCCGCTCCAGACGGGCCTGATGGATCCCAACCTCTTCGGCGGACCGCAGGAGGCGCAGGCATTCTCGGTCGCCGGCTCGACGGGCGCGACGTACGTCCGCATCGCCGTCCCGTGGATCACGATCGCGCCGGCGACGCCGGACACGAGCTTCGACGCCTCGGATCCCGACTCACCCGACTACAGCTGGAGCTCGCTCGACAGCGAGGTGGCGAGTGCCGAGTCCGCCGGGCTGACTCCGATCCTCGACCTGGGCCAGCCGCCCAAGTGGGCCTTCTCGGTGCCGCGCAAGGGCGTCAACGGAGGGACTCCGAACATCGCCGACCTCGGCCAGTTCGCCCACGCCCTCGCGGCCCACTACGACGGCACCCACGGCGCTCCGGCGGAGCACGTCTTCCAGGTCTGGAACGAGCCGAACCTCAGCCTCGACCTCTCACCGGTCGATCCCGCCACCTACCGCTCGATGGTGAACGCCGTCGCGTCCTCCATGCACGGGGTCGACCCCGCCGACGTCGTCGTGGCCGGCGCGCTCGATCCGTTCGCGAACAAGACGAAGAGCTGGCACACCGAGGCGCCGCTCGACTACATGCGTGCGCTGCTCTGCCTCTCGACGGGTGCGCATCCGCACGCCACGTGCAAGACGCGGATCCACTTCGACGTCTGGTCGCACCATCCGTACACGTTCGGCGGGCCGTTCGGGAAGGCCAAGCTCCCCGGCGACGTCTCACTCGGCGACCTGCCGAAGATGACCTCGCTGCTGCGGGCCGGAGTGCGGCTACACCGGATCGTCTCCTCTCACTCCGTCCAGTTCTGGGTGACGGAGTTCGCCTGGGACACGAATCCGCCGCGGCACAATGCGCTCAAGATCGGGCTGCAGGCGCGCGCGACCGCGGAGTCCCTCCACCAGATGTGGCTCTCGGGAATCTCGCTCGTGACGTGGTACCTCCTGCAGGACGTCCCGGGGAACAGCCCGTACAAGAGCGGCCTCTATTTCGCCGGCCGGCCGATCGCCACCGCTCGCGCCAAACCGACGCTGACGGCCTTCCGCTTTCCCTTCGTCGCCTATCTCGGCAGCGGCACGGTGAGCGTCTGGGGGCGGGACGCAACAAGCGCCAAGGAGGTCGTGACCATCGAGGAGCGGCACGGGCTCGGCGGCGCGTGGCGGCCCGTTGCGAAGGTGACGACGAATCGCTACGGGATCTTCGAGGCGAAGCTCAGGCTCGCGGCGACGGCGCGGGACTGGCTGCGGGCGACCGCTGCCGGCTCCGGCGAGTCGCTCGCGTTCTCCCTCACGAAGCCGACGTACCCCCACGTCGGTCCGTGGGGCACGTAGGCAGCTAGCGTTGCGGCCGTGATTGCGGCCGTCGTCCTCTTCTGGGGCTCGCTCGCCGCGCTCGCCTGGACGCACGTCCTCTATCCGGCCGCAGCGGCGCTCGGCGCCAGGCTCTGGACCCGCTCCGTCGCCAAGGACGACGCGTATCTCCCTTCCGTCGCGCTGATTGTCACCGCCTACAACGAGGAGGCGGCGATCGGGCGCCGGCTCGAGAATCTCCGCGCGCTCGACTATCCCGAGGAGCTGCTCGAGCTCGTCGTCACCTCCGACGCCTCGACCGACCGGACGGAGGAGCTCGCCCTCGCCGCCGGTGCGCGCGTGATCCGCAATCCCAGAGGCGGCAAGGTTGCGGCGCAGGACGCGGCAGTGCGTGCGACCGAAGCCGAGGTCGTCGCGTTCACCGACGCGAACTCCACGTGGGAAGCCGGTGCGCTGCGCAAGCTCGTTCGCAACCTCGCCGATCCCAAGGTCGCGTATGTCTGTGGCCGGCTCGGCCTCGAGGATCCCGGCGGCTCGAACAAGGAGGGCGTCTACTGGCGCTACGAGCTCGTGACGCGGGAGTCGGAGTCGCGGCTCGGCTCCGTCACCGGCGGCAACGGCGCCATCTACGCGCTGCGGCGCTCCGACTACGTCGAGGTCGACCCTCGCTTCGGCCACGACCTCTCGCTCCCGTACCTCATGCCGCAGCGCGGGCTCCGGGCGGTCTACGAGCCGGAGGCGGGCGCGCACGAGCGCCCGACGCCCACGAACGAGACCGAGTACCGCCGCAAGGTGCGGATGTTCGAGCACGCGTGGCTGATCGTCCTGCGCGGCCGGATGCTGCGGCGGCAGCCGCTCGGGTATCTCGTCGCGCTGCTCTCGCACCGCCACCTGCGCTATGCGAGCGGCGTGCTCCACCTCGTCCTGCTCGGGAGCTCGATCGCGCTGCTCGGTCACGGCACCGTCTACGCCGTCTTCCTCGGGCTCCAGCTCGGCCTGCTCGCGGCGGCGCTCGCCGGCGTCGGGATCGCCCGCTACTACGTCCTCATCACGTGGGCCACGGTCGTCGCGCTCCTCAACTACCTGCGCCGCGGCGTGCCCGCGACCTGGGCGCCGCAACGCGAGGAGAAGCTCGCGTGAATCGCGCGGCCGATGTGGCGATCGCCGGCGCGTCGCTCCTGGTCGCGTCTCCGCTGCTTGCCCTCGCGGCGCTCGCGATCAAGCTCGAGGACCGCGGCCCCGTCTTCTACCGGCAGACGCGCGTCGGCCGGGACGGCGTCGACTTCGACCTGCTGAAGCTGCGGACGATGGTGGTGGGCGCGGAGACGATGGGCGCGGGTCTCGCGGTCAACGCGGGCGATCCGCGCATCACGCGGGCGGGTCGGCTGCTGCGGAAGCTCTCCCTCGACGAGCTGCCCCAGCTCTGGAACGTCGTCCGTGGCGAGATGAGCGTGATCGGGCCGCGGCCGACGTTGCGCTACCAGGTGGAGCAGTACGACGAGCACCAGCGCCACCGGCTCGACGTACGGCCGGGCATCACCGGCTGGGCCCAGATCAACGGGCGCGCGTCGCTTCCCTGGGCCGACAGGATCGAGCTCGACGTCTGGTACGTCGAGAACCGCTCGCCGCTCGTCGACCTGAGGATCCTCGCTCGAACGCCACGTGCGCTGTTCCGCGAGACGTACAAGGGCGAGACCGGCGGCTGGAAGTGACCCGTACCCTAGGCGCGTGAACGTCCTGATCACGGGTGCGTGCGGCGTCACGCCGCGCGCGATCGCGCGCTCGCTGCGCATGAGCCCGGTCTTCCGCGACGCGCGGCTCGTCGGGATCGACCGCGGCGGCAACTGGTACGGCTTCTACGAGGGGCTCTACGAGCGCGTCTATCGCGTCTCGCAGCCGGGCGACTCCGGGTACGCGGAGCTCGTCGGCGAGATCTGCGGCGCCGAGAAGATCGCCGCGGCGATCGTCGCCCCCGAGGCGGAAGTCCTCTTCTGGAGCCGTCGCGAGTTCCCCGTCCCGGTTCTCCTGCCGCCGCCCGGTCTCGTCGAGATCGCGATCAGCAAGCGGAAGGTCTACGACGCCCTGCGCGACAGCGGGATCGTGCCGAGCTACGGCATCGTCGCGCGGGAGGATCTGCTCGAACGGCGCGGACTCGACCTCGACGGTGCGCCGGTCTGGCTGCGCGACTACTCCGAGGCCTCCTCTAGCGCCAAGGGCGCGATCGCGGTGACAGAGCCGGAAGAGGCCTATGCCTGGGCCTACCTCAACCCCGAGATCCAGAGCTACATGGTCGCCGAACACCTCCCCGGCCGGAACCTGGCCTGTTCGCTCCTCTTCCACGAAGGGAAGATCCTCAAGGCGGGCTGCTACGAGCGGCTCGAGTACCTCATGGGCCACCTCGCGGCATCGGGAATCAGCGGCAACATCAGCCGCGGCCGCCTCGTCAACGACGAGCGGGCTTGCGCCCTCGCCGAGCAAGCCGTGCGGCTCGTCGCCGAGCAACAGGGCGAGACGCCGCACGGGCTCCTCACGGTCGACTTCCGGGAGGACCGTACGGGCGCGCTCAAGGTGACGGAGATCAACGTCCGGCCCGTCGCGGCCACGTCGGCGCTCGCGGCCGGCGGCGCAAACTTCGCCGAGGCGCAGCTGCTCGCGACGCTCGGCAGGCTGGACGAGATCGGGGAGGTCGTCCCGCACTTCCCCGACGACAACGTGATCCTGCGGAACATCGACGGCGAGCCTCTCTGGCTGACCGGTTATCGCGACCTCGTGGTCGGGGAGCACGCGCCCGACTGACGTGCGGCGGGGGGTCGTCCTCATCGGGGTCGTCGCGACTCTGCTCGCGGGCTGCGGCGGCGGGCATCGTTCGACTCCGCCTGCGCGGCGGCACTCGCATCCCAAGCCGGCGCCGCGGCAGCCCGTGTCGCGCGCCAAGCTCGTCGTCACGGTGCTCGACGGCGACCGCCTCGTGCGCGTGCGCGGCGCGCGCGTCCGGATCCTGCACAGGAGCGGCGTGACGAACGCGCACGGCACGGCGGTGATCGCGGCTCCGCAGCGGCTGCTCGTCGTCAGCGTCTCCGCGCACGGCTACACACCTGTGAGCACGCGACTCAACTTCTGCCGGCGGAAGCAGACGGTCCGCATCTACGAGCCGAAGCTGCAGTGGCCGTTCTACGGCGCGACGCCTGCGCGCAGCGGGGCACAGACGGCCATCAAGCTGCGCCCGCCGTTCAAGCTCGTCTGGAGCAGGGCCATGGGCCGGCTGATCGAGTTTCCCGCGGTCGTCTGGGACGGCTTCGCGTACATCGGCAACGCCCGGGCGACCGTGCACGCAATCTCGATGCGCAACGGGGCCATCGCCTGGACGCACACCACGCCGGGCGGGCCTCGCATGGCCGCCTCCCCGGCGGTCTTCGGCAAGGAGCTCGTCTACCACACGATCGGCGGCTGGGTCTACGTCCTCGACCGCTCCGACGGGAAGGTCGTCTGGAGCTGGAACGCCGGCTCTGCAATCGAGTCCTCGCCGGTCGTCCTGCACGGGATCGACTACTTCGGCACGGCCGGCGGCAGCGTCGACGCGCTCGACCTCGACACGCACCGGCTGCGCTGGAGCCGCTCGCTCGGCTCGAAGATCACCTCGAGCGCCGCGATCGCGGGCGGCACGCTCTACGTCGGCGACTACGCGGGCCGGCTGTGGGCGCTCTCGCCCGCGACGGGCGCGACGCGCTGGGTCGGGCAGGTCAACGGCAAGATCTACGGGACTCCGGCCGTTTCCGAGGGGCGCGTCTTCGTTCCCTCCTCCACCGGCGACTCCCTGACGGCGTTCACGACGCGGGGGCGCTACCTCTGGCGGATCGACACCGGCAACTACGTCTACTCGTCCCCGGCGGTCTGGCAGGGCACAGTCGTCTTCGGCTCGTTCACGGGAGACTTCTACGGCGTCGACGTCGCGACCGGCCGCATCGTCTGGCGGGTCTACACAGGGGGGACGATCTCGGGAGCCGCCGTCGTCGTCGACGGCGTCGCCTACGCCGGGAGCTTCTCGCACCGCATCTTCGGCGTGAGCATCCGTACCGGCCGGACGCTGCTGATCTTCCCCCACGGGGAGTACGTCCCCGTCTCGGGGAACGGGCAGCGGCTGCTCCTGCACGGTTTCTCCCGCCTGTACGCGGTGCAGCCGTTCGGCAACGGCCGACACCGCGTCCAGCATGCGCACGCGCACGCGCGCCGGCGCCCGAAGGCGAAACACCGGCAAACCGCCTGCTGATGCCGGTTGATGAGAAGCCTCTTAGCCGCGTCGGGTATCGTCGCCCCTCGTGACTACGCCTGCTTCCCCCGGGCGCGGCTTCGATCCGGAGGCCGAGCAGGAGGTCGACTTCGCGAGCTACGGCCGGATGCTGGCCATGCGCTGGTGGCTCCTCGCCGCCGGCCTCGTCGCGGGCGCCGTTATCGGCTATCTCGTCTCACTCGGCAGCGCCCAGGTCTACACGGCGCAGGCGACGATCTACCTCGGCCAGCCGTACTCCCCGACCGGAGGCAATCCGGTGATCACGCCTCAGACGAACCCGTCGGCGGTCGGACAGGTCATCAAGTCGCAGGCGGTGGACAACAGGGTTGCGACCCAGTGCGGTCTCAAGAATCCGGCGAAGTTCCGGAACGGGATCTCGACGCAGACGGTCGCGAGCAACGCGTCGACGAAGAGCTCCTCGTCGACGCAGGTCAATCCGCTCGTCACGGTCGCCGTCCAGACGCGGAAAGGCAAGGTCGCGACCTGTGCGGCGAACGCGCTCGCCCGGGCCGTCGTGACGGCCATCGGCACGTATCCCGCGCGGCAGATCGTCAACTACGAGGCGCACATCGCCTTCGACAACAAGGACATCAGGACGATCGACGCCGCGATCGCCGACCCGAGCATCTCGACGACGGACAAGCTCATCCTCCAGACGACGCTGCGCAGCGACCAGCTCGACCTGTCGACGTACTCCGGGCTCCTGCTCGAGGCGAAGAACGTCGAGCTGCCTCGGGTGCTCACGCCCGCCGCGGCCCACAAGACCACTGCGCGCAGCCGCCGCAACACGGTGCTGATCGCGGCCATCATCGGCCTCATCCTCGGAGCGCTCGCCGCGCTCCTCTGGGATCGCGTCGTGCCGCGCCTCTTCCCGCGCAACGGCGAGTAGCTAGCCTCCCGCGCATGCTGGACGGCAAGCGCGTCGCTGTCGTCGTGCCCGCGTACGACGAGGAAGCCCTGATCGCCGCGACGATCGGCGGGATCCCGCCTCTCGCCGACCGGATCCTCGTCGTCGACGACGCCTCGACCGACCGCACGTCCGAGCGCGCGCTCGAAGCCGGAGACCCGCGCGTCGAGGTGATCAGGCACGAGCGCCGCGGCGGCGTCGGCGCGGCCATCCTCACGGGGTACCGCCGGGCCCTCGCGGACGGCTTCGACATCGTCGTCGTGATGAACGGCGACAACCAGATGGATCCCGACGACCTGCCGGCGCTCGTCGAGCCGGTCGCGCGCGGGGAGGTCGACTACGCGAAGGCGAACCGCCTCTTCACCGGACAGGCCTGGGAGCTGATCCCGAAGACGCGCTTCTTCGGCAACGCCGTCCTCTCGATGCTGACGAAGATCGCGTCGGGCTACTGGCATGTCGCCGACTCGCAGTCCGGCTACACGGCGATCTCGCGGGAGATGCTCGCGCTCCTCGACCTCGATCGCGTCTACACGAACTACGGCTTCCCGAACGACATGCTCGTCCACCTCAACGTCTGGAACGCGCGCGTCCGCGACTTCCCGTCCCGGCCGATCTACGGCGTCGGGGAGCAGTCGAAGATGCGCTACCGCCACGTCGTGCCGCGGATCGCCTGGCTTCTCCTCCGGGGCTTCTTCTGGCGGCTCTGGGAGAAGTACGTCAAGCGCGACTTCCACCCGCTCGTCTTCTTCTACCTGCTCGGCCTGCTCGCGACGCTCTCGGGTGTCCTGCTCGGACTCGTCGTGCTCGGCTACCGGATCGCCGGCAACTCGATCCCGATCGCGACGGTCGTGCTTGTCGCGCTGCTCGTGCTCTCGGGCTCGCAGTTCACGCTCTTCGCCATGTGGTTCGACATGGAGACGAACAAGGATCTTCGGTAGCTCGCGAGTGCTTCGCACTCGCTCGCTGGGAGAAGGAACTCCGCGCGCCGGAAGCGCGGTTCCGACGCGCTCCGTGCTGTAGGGCGTGTTTGGGGCTGACGCATGGTTCTGGCCGCTCGTCTGTCGCGAGCGTGCGGGCTTTGCGCGCCCGCTCGCTAGTGCGCGGCGTCGTAAGTCTTCGCCTTACGCCGCCGCCTTGTCCGCTCCGTCCACGCAGCGGCAAAGGGCCGGAGCGTACGCGCGAGCGTACGCGGAGGCCGGACTGCGCTCGCGCCGGCCTCCGCCGCGCGCGAGCGCACGAGGTAGCCATCCCGTCCACGGCATCACCAGCAAGAACAGCACGGAGCGCGGCGAGACCGCGCTCTCGCCGCGCGGAGTTCCTTCTCCCAGCGAGCGAAGCACAGCTTCGCGAGCTAGCGAGCTACCCTTCCGGCCGTGCCTACCGCGCTCGTGACCGGCGGGGCCGGGTTCCTCGGCTCGCACCTCTGCGACTACCTGCTCGAACGCGGCAACCGCGTCATCTGCGTCGACAACCTCGTCAGCGGCTCGCTCGGCAACATCGAGCACATCCGCGACGACGGCTTCCGCTTCGTCCCGCACGACGTCTCGGAGCCGCTCTTCATCGACGAGCCGCTCGACTTCGTCTACCACTTCGCCGCGCTCGCGAGCCCGGAGGACTACCTCCGGATGCCGCTCGCCTCGCTCAAGGTCGGCTCCTACGGCACCCACCACATGCTCGGCCTCGCGAAGTTCAAGCGTGCGCGGTTCGTCACCGCCTCGACCAGTGAGGTCTACGGCGACCCGCAGATCCATCCGCAGCCGGAGACGTACTGGGGCCACGTCAACCCGATCGGCCCGCGCGGCGTCTACGACGAGGCGAAGCGGTACGCCGAAGCGTTGACTATGGCCTACCACGCTCAGCAGGGCGTCGACACGGCGATCGTCCGGATCTTCAACACGTATGGGCCGAGGATGCGCCCGAACGACGGGCGCGCCGTCTCGAACTTCGTCCGCCAGGCGCTCGCCGAGGAGCCGCTCACGGTCTTCGGGGACGGGTCGCAGACGCGGAGCTTCTGTTACGTCGACGACCTGATCCGCGGCATCGTCCTGCTCGCAGAGAGCGGCGAGCACCTCCCGGTCAACCTCGGCAATCCCGACGAGCGGACGCTGCTCGAGCTCGCGGAGCTCGTGAAGCGCATCACCGGCGCCTCGAGCGAGATCGTCTTCGAGGCGCTGCGCATCGACGATCCGATGCAGCGGAAGCCGGACATCACCCGCGCCCAGCAGCTGCTCGGCTGGGAGCCGGAGATCACGCTCGAAGAGGGTCTTTCCCGCCTGTTGCAAGCCCAGGGCCGCGAGCCCGTATCGGTCTGAGCGACGCCCCGCTTCTCGTCCGCGCCCTGCGGCGCGAGCAGACCGAGCGGACGCCGGTCTGGTTCATGCGCCAGGCGGGACGCTCGCTGCCCGAGTACCGGGCGCTGCGGGAGAAGCACTCCTTCTTCGAGCTGGCCGGGACGCCCGAGCTCTGCGCCGAGGTGACCTTGCAGCCGGTGCGGCGGCACGGTGTCGACGCCGCCGTCCTCTTCGCGGACATCATGTCGCCGGTGCTCGGCATGGGCATCGACGTCGAGCTCGTCGAGGGCGTCGGCCCGGTCGTCGCCGAGCCGGTCGAGACCGCGGCCGACGTGGAGCGCCTGCGCATCGCCGAGCCGGAGGAGTGGGCTGCTCCGATCCTCGAGGCGGTTCGGCTCGTGCGCGCCGAGCTCGAGCCCGAGCGCGCCCTCATCGGCTTCTGCGGCGGCCCGTTCACCGTCGCCGGCTACCTCGTCGAAGGCAGGCCGAGCCGCGACTTCGCGCGGACGAAGGCGCTCATGTACCGCGAGCCGGCGGTCTGGCACGCCCTGCTCGAGCGCCTGACGGAGCAGTTCTCCCGCTACGTCGCCGCGACGGCCGCCGCGGGCGCCGACGCGATCCAGGTCTTCGACTCCTGGGTCGGCGTTCTCTCGGTCGCCGACTACTCGGACTATGCCCTGCACTACTCGCGGCGCGTGCTCGAAGCCTCGCCGGTTCCCACGATCCACTTCGGGACCGGCACCTCGACCCCGCTGCTGCGCGCGATGGCGCACGCCGGAGGCGACGCCGTCGGCGTCGACTGGCGGACGGATCTCGACCTCGCGTGGGCGGTGATCGGGGAGGACAAGGCGATCCAGGGGAACCTCGACCCGGCCGTTCTGCTCGGACCGTGGGAGCGGGTCGAGCAGGGTGCGCTCGACGTGCTCGCGCGCGCCGGCGGCCGCCCGGGTCACGTCTTCAATCTCGGCCACGGCGTCCTGCCGCGGACGGATCCCGACACGCTCACCCGGCTTGCGGCGCTCGTCCGCGACTACCGTCCGGCTGGATGAAGCAGGCGGTCGTCCTGATGGCGTACGGCTCGCCCGAGCGGCTCGCCGACGTCCCGGCGTACTACGCCGACATCCGCGGCGGCCGTCCGGTCGCGCCCGAGCACCTCGCCGATCTCGTTGAGCGCTATCGGCGGCTCGGGATCGAGGAGTCCTCGCCGCTCAATGCGATCACGGAGGAGACCCGCGCGGCGCTCGAGAGCGAGCTCGGCCTGCCGGTCTTCACCGGGATGAAGCACTGGAAGCCGCGGATCGGCGACGCCGCCAAAGCAGCGCTGGCTGCGGGAGCCGGCGAGATCCTCGGCCTCGTCCTCGCGCCGCACTACTCCGCGCTCTCGATCGCGGGCTATCGCTCGCAGCTCGAGCTGGCGGTCGCCGGCCGGGCGGAGCTCCGCTTCGTCGACAGCTGGCACGACGAGCCCGGCTTCGTCGAGCTGCTCGCCGCCCGGGTTCGCGGCAGCTCCGCACACGTCGTCTTCACCGCCCATTCGCTGCCGGCGCGGATCCTCGACACCGGCGATCCCTACAAGGAGCAGCTGCTCGAGACCTCGCGACTCGTCGCCGAGGCGGCGGGGCTCGCCGCCTGGAGCTTCTCCTTCCAGAGCGCGTCGCCGACCGGCGAGCCGTGGCTCGGGCCGGACATCCTCGACCATCTGGAGTCGTTGCGGCGACAGGGTGTCGACCACGTCCTCGTGTGTCCCGTCGGCTTCGTCTCCGACCATCTCGAGATCCGCTGGGATCTCGACGTCGAGGCGCAGGAGAAAGCCGCGCAGCTCGGTCTGCGGCTCGAGCGGATCGAGATGCCGAACGCAGATCCGGAGTTTGTACGGACGCTTGCCACGATTGCGAGACGGGCTCTGCCGGTACCGTCCGTGGCGTGAGCTCGAGGACGTGTCCAGACTGGCCGGAGCTGATGGAGATCGCTCCGGAGCTCCAGTTCAAGCACTACACGGTCGCCGAGTCGAAGCTCCCCGCCGACGTGCTCATGCAGATCTCGGACATCTCGCTCTCGGACGTCGCGATCTGCTGCGACCTCGAACGGCACGTCTTCTACGCAACCCACACCGAAGAGCGCCTCGCCGACGCGCTGCGCGCGAGCCACTGGTTCGAGGTGCGCGACTGGGTTGCGGCCGGCCGTCCCGGCACCGTCTAGTCCGGGACGGGATTCGGCAGCGGCTCGCCGCGGACGAACGCGAGCACGTTGTCGACGAGCACCCGCGTCATCGCCGCGCGCGTCTCATGGGTGGCGCTCGCGACGTGCGGGGTGAGCACGACGTTCGGGAGGTCGAGGAGCCGCTCGGGCACGCGCGGTTCGTCAACGAAGACGTCCAGGCCGGCTGAGATGCGGCCCGAGACGAGCTCGTCGACGAGCGCGTCCTCGTCCACGACCGCGCCGCGCGCGGTGTTGACCAGCGTCGCGCCGTCCTGCAGCAGCGCAAGACGCTCGCGGGAGATCAGGCCGCGCGTCTCGTCCGTCAGCGGCACGTGGAGGGAGACGACGTCGGACGTGCCGAGCAGCTCGTCGAGCGCGAGCCCGCCGTCCGAGCGACGGTGGAAGACGACCTCCATCTCGAACGCCTCGGCGCGCCGGGCGACCTGCGCGGCGATCCTCCCGAAGCCGACGAGCCCGAGTGTCGCGCCGGCGATGTCGCGGCCGACGATCTCGGGCCGCGCCCAGCCGCGCTGCCAGCGCCCGTCCCGCACGAAACGGTCGGCGGCCACGAGATTGCGGCGGCAGGCGAGGATCAGCCCGAGCGTGAGGTCGGCGACGGCGGCATCGAGGACGCCCGGCGTGTTCGTCACGGCGACTCCGCGAGCGCGGCAGGCGGCGACGTCGATCAGGTCGTAGCCGACGCCGTAGTTCGCGACGAGGCGGACGTCGGGGAGAAGGTCGAGCTCCGCTGCGGCGATTCGCGCCACGACGGCGACGAGCACCTCCACACCGGGCAGCGGCGCGGCCGGCGGCCAGGCGTCGAGCAGCTCCACGTCGGGCAGCTCATCCCAGGCAGGCCCGCGGAGCTTGGTCGTCGCTGCGATCCTCACGCCGCCAGTATCCCCGCCGGACGTAGGCTTGCCGCGATGGCGACGGTCGTGATCCCGTTCGCGGGAGCCGAGGGGAAGACGAGGTTGCAGGCGGCCCGCGGCGTGCGCAACGCGCTTGCGCTCGCGATGCTCGCCGACGTCGTCGCTGCCTGCCGGCCGATCGGCAGGACGCGCGTCGTGACGCCCGACAAGGAGCTGCTCGAGGTCGCGGGCGTCGAGATCGTCTCCGATCCGGGCGAGGGCCAGGGAGCTGCCGTCGCGGCGGCGCTCGCTGGTGTCGAAGGGCCGGTCCTGGTCGTCAACGCCGACGTTCCTTGCGTCGTCCCCGAGGATCTGCGGGCGCTCGCCGAGGCTGCGCCCGCGCTCGTCACCGCGACCGATGGGACGACGAATGCGCTGAGCCTTCCGGCTGCCGCGTGCTTCGCGCCCCTCTACGGCGCGGGCAGCGCGGCTCGATTCCGGGCGCATGCGGGCGCCGTCTCGGTGGTGCTGCCGAATCTCGTCGACGACGTCGACACGATGGACGACCTGTGGCGGCTCGAGCTTCGCGCCGGCCCGCGGACCCGGGCGGCGCTCGGACAACTCGAGAGACTCGCCTCGTGAACGTCGCCGTGCTCTCCGGCGGAGTCGGCGGCGCGCGCTTCGTCCGCGGGGTAGTCGGCGTCGCAGGCGCCGAGGGCACGACGGTGATCGGAAACGTCGGCGACGACGTCGAGGTGCTCGGCCTCCACGTCTCCCCGGATCTCGACTCGATCCTCTACGCGCTTGCCGGCCTCGCTGACGAGGCCCGCGGCTGGGGCCGCGCGGGTGAGACCTGGCGCACGCTCGACACCGTGCGGGATCTCGGCGGCGAGGCATGGTTCGCGCTCGGGGATCTCGATCTCGGCCTGCATCTCGTCCGGACGGAGGCCCTGCGAGTGGGCGAGCCGCTGTCCTGGGTGACTGCGCGGCTCGCCCGGATCCTCGGCGTCGAGACGCGGCTGTTGCCGGCGACGGACGACCGTCTCCGCACATGGCTCGAGACGCCCGCCGGCCCGTTTCCGTTCCAGGAGTGGTTCGTCGCGCGCGGCCACCGCGACGAGGTCGACGCGGTGCGTTTCGACGGAGAGGAGGCGGCGCGGCCGGCGCCGGGGACGGTCGAGGCGCTCGCCGCGGCCGATCTGATCCTGCTCGCGCCGAGCAATCCCTACGTCTCGCTCGCGCCGATCCTCGCCGTCCGCGAGCTGCGCGCGGCCCTCGCGGCTCGGCGTGCGCCCTGCATCGCGGTGAGCCCGCTGATCGGGGGACAGGCCGTCAAGGGCCCGGCCGACCGGATGCTCGAGCGGCTCGCTGGCGGCACGTCTCCCCGGCACGTCGCGGGCTGCTACGCAGGGCTGATCGATGCGCTCGTCATCGATGAGGCCGACGCGGGCGATCTCGACGGTCTCGGCGACGTGCGAGCGGTGGTGACGCGGACGCTGATGAGCGACGACGACGCGCGGCGCCGTCTCGCCGAGGTCGCGTTGGGAGTCGTGCCGGCATGAGGGTCGCGATCGTCGGCGGCACGGGGGATTTCGGTTTGGCGCTGGCGCAGCGGCTCGTCGAGGCCGGGGACGAGGTCGTGATCGGCTCCCGCGACCCGGCACGCGCCCGGGAGAAGGCACAGGAGGTCGGCGCAGCCGCAGGGGCCGCGAACGAGGACGCCGTGCGCGACGCCGAGCTCATCGTCCTCGCGACAAAGGCCGACGCGACGCTCGAGACGGCGGCTGGGCTGGCCGAGGCGATCGGCGGCCTTCCGGTACTCAGCGTGGCGAGCGACCTGCGCTCGACGGACTCCCGCTCGCTTGCCGAGCGGACGCAGGAGGTCCTGTACGGGCCGGTGTGCGCCGGGCTCCACTCGCTCGCCGCCGGCAAGCTCGCGCACAGCCTCCCGGACGAGGACGCGTTCGTCTGTGGCGACGACGCCGACGCGAAGTCGCTCGCGCTCGACCTGGCGGCCAAGGTCGTGGCCGGCCGCGCCCTCGATGCCGGCCCGCTCGTCAGAGCCCGCACCCTCGAAGGGCTCACCGGCGTGATCGTCGGCCTCAACAAGCGCTACAAGGGACACGCCGGCATTCGCGTCACCGGCCTCCCGGAGTGAGCGGCTTCTCCGTCACGCCCCTCGAGGGGTTGCCGGAGCTGCGCGAGGGCGACGACCTCGCCGGCGCGATCGCCGAGCGGACGGATCTCGAGGATGGAGACGTCGTCGTCGTCGCGCAGAAGGCGATCTCGAAGGTCGAGGGCCGGGTCGTGGCGCTCGCGGGGATCGAGCCGTCGCAGCAGGCGCGCGAGCTCGCCGCCGACACTGATCCCCGCCGCATCCAGGTCATCCTCGACGAGGCTGCCGAGCTCGTCCGCACGCGGCCGCCGCTCCTGATCGCGCGTACGAAGCACGGTTTCGTGTGCGGCTCGGCCGGCGTCGATTCCTCGAACGCACCCGAGCCGGAGACGGTCGTCCTGCTCCCGCTCGATCCGGACGCCTCGGCGGCGCGGCTCCGGGACGAGCTGCGTGGGCGGACGGGAGCCGATGTGGGCGTGATCGTCACCGACTCCTTCGGCCGGCCCTGGCGGGCGGGAACGACCGACGTCGCGATCGGATCCGCCGGCGTCGAGGTCTTGCGCATCCTCGACGGCGAGAAGGACCCGGCCGGGTACGAGCTGCATGCGACGCGGATCGCGCTCGCGGACGAGATCGCGGGAGCAGCCCAGCTCGTGTTCGGCAAGCTCGACCGCGTGCCGGTCGCGATCGTTCGCGGCCTCGACGTCCGCGGCGAGATGCGTGGGGCCGACCTCGTCATCCCGCCCGAGACCGATCTCTTCCGGTAGAACCGTTCCGTGGATGCCATCGAGGAGGCGAACGCGCTTCTGCGCGACAAGGGCTATGCCGAGCGTGACCTCGCGGTCCATGCCGGCCCGTTCGGCAAGGCGCTCCTCAAGGGCAACAAGATCCTCAGCCCTGTCAGCGACGAGGCGGAGCTGGTCCTCCGGATCGTGCGCGAGCTCGTTCCCACCGACGCCGAGCTGGGCAACAAAGTCTTGCGCCCGGCGGAGCTTCGCGCGAAGCTGTAGCGCGGTGGAGGCGTCCACGGACCGGACGAGGGCGCTTGTCGAGGCCGGGATCGCGCTGACCTCGCAGCTGTCGCTCGACGCGGTCCTGCAGAAGCTCGTCGAGGCTGCCGCAAGCCTGACCACCGCGCAGTATGCGGCGCTCGGCGTGCTCGACCCGGCGGGCGCAGGGCTCGAGCGGTTCATCACGGCGGGCCTCGACGAGGAGATGCGCGCCGCGATCGGCGACTTGCCACTCGGCCGTGGCATCCTCGGCGTCCTCATCAGCGATCCGCAGACCCTGCGCCTGCACGACCTCCACGACGACCCGCGCTCGGTCGGCTTCCCGCCGAACCATCCGCCGATGCAGACGTTCCTCGGCGTCCCGGTGCGGCTGCGCGGTGTCGTCTACGGCAACCTCTACCTCACGGAGAAGGCGGGCGGCGCCGACTTCGACGAGGACGACGAGGCAACCGTCGAGCTGCTCGCCGCGCAGGCCGCGGTCGCGATCGAGAACGCGCGCCTCTACGAGACCGCCACGCGCTGGTCGGCGCAGCTCGAGTCGCTGAACGAGGTCATGAACGTCCTCGTCACCGAGTTCGACCTCGACACGCTGCTGAAGCTCGTCGCCGACCGTCTCCGCGACCTGATCGACGCGCGGGTCGTCGCCATCTTCCTGCCGCAGGGAGCCGGCCTGCGGATGGCGGCGCTCGCGGGCGAGGAGGGGGAGGAGTACGAAGGGCTAGAGCTCTCCGCGCGCTCGAAGACGATGCGGGTGCTCGAGCGGAGAAGGAGCGAGCGGGTCGACTCCGTCCTCGACGACCCGGAGGTCGAGCAGGAGGCGGCTCGGCTGCTCGGCGCGCGGAGCGCGCTCTACGTTCCGCTACTCGTCCGCGACGAAGCGATCGGCGTGATCGCAGCGCACGACAAGATCGGCCGGGATCTCCGCTTCGGGAACGAGGAGCTGCGGCTGGCCGAGATCTTCGCGTCGCGCGCCGCTGTGGCGGTTGAGCTGCGCCAGCGCGTCGCGCGCGATGCGCTGCAGCGCGTCGTCAGCGCACAGGAGGCCGAGCGTCGCCGGCTTGCGCGCGAGCTTCACGACGAGACGGGACAGGCACTCACCTCGATCCTGCTCGGCCTGCGCGGGCTCGAGGAGCCCAAGGACGAGGAGGCGCTGCGCACAGCGGTGACCGAGGTGCGCGACCTCGTCCGCTCGACCCTGCAGGACGTGCGCCGCCTCGCGGTCGAGCTGCGGCCGAAGGCGCTCGACGACTTCGGCCTCGTCGCGGCACTCGAACGGCTGACCGAGAGCTTTGCCGAGCAGACCGGCATCGCGGTCGAGTTTGTCCCCAATCTCCCGGGCGAGGAGCGGCTTCCGGCCGAGATCGAGACGGCGCTCTACCGCATCGTGCAGGAGTCGCTCACGAACGTCGTCAAGCACGCCCGCGCGAAGAACGTGAGCATCGTCCTCACCCGGAAGCCCGCTTCGGTGTCGATTGTCGTCGAGGACGACGGGGTGGGCTTCGAGCCCGGGCGGGAGACCGGTGACGGGATCGGGCTGATCGGGATGCGTGAGCGGGTCGGGCTGCTCGGCGGACGCGTCACCGTAGAGTCGCGACCGGGCGCCGGTACGACCTTCGTCGCCGAGGTGCCGCTGTAGTGGCCATCCGGCTCGTCATCGTCGACGACCACCAGCTCGTGCGTTCGGGCCTGCGCCGGCTGCTCGAGGCCGAGGAGGACATCCAGGTCGAGGACGAGGCGGGGACCGCGTACGACGGGATTCGGCTCGCGCGTCTCCACAAGCCGGACGTGGTCCTGCTCGACATCGTGATGCCGGGCGGGAGCGGCCTCGATGCGATCCCGGAGATCCTGTCCGCGGCGCCCGGAGTGAAGGTGCTCGCGCTCTCGATGCAGGACGATCCGAGCTACGTCCGGCAGGCCTTCGCCGCGGGCGCGAAGGGCTACGTGCTCAAGGAGGCGGCCGACGACGAGCTCCTGGCCGCGATCCGCGAGGTCGCCGAGGGGGGCGTGTACGTCGACCATCAGCTCGGCGCGCGACTCGCGTCGTACGACGCGAAGGCCGCCGCGGTGGAGGAAGCCGACCCGCTCTCGGACCGGGAGCGCGATGTCCTGCGGCTGCTCGCGCTCGGCCACACGAACCAGGAGATCGCGAAGCAGCTGTTCATCTCCGTGCGGACTGCCGAGACGCACCGCGCGCGGATCCTGCAGAAGCTCCGGCTCACGACGCGCGCCGAGCTCGTCCGCGTGGCCATCGATCGCGGGCTGCTCGCGGAGGGCGATGCCGGAGAGTGAGCTCCGGCGAGACCACCTCGCCGCGGAGCCGTTGGAGCAGTTCCGGCGCTGGTTCGACGAGGCGTCGGCGGCCGTCGAGGTGCCCGAGGCCGTCGCGCTCGCAACCGCGACGCCGGACGGCGCGCCGTCGGTGCGGATGGTCCTGCTGAAGGGAGCCGACGAACGGGGACTCGCCTTCTACTCCCACTACACGTCGCGCAAGGGCCGTGAGCTGGAGGCGAACCCGCGCGCGGCGCTCCTCTTCCACTGGTCGCCGCTCGGCCGCCAGGTGCGCATCGAGGGGTCCGTCGAGCGGCTGCCGGCGGAGGAGTCGGACGAGTACTTCGCCACCCGCCCGCGCGACGCGCAGGTCGGCGCACTCGCCTCGCGGCAGAGCGATCCCCTCGAATCGCGGGCGCAGCTGCACGAGCGGCTCGCCGAGCTCGAGGCGGACCTCGGCGGCGGACCCGTGCCCCGCCCCCCGACGTGGGGCGGCTACCGCCTCCTCCCCGGCGCGTGGGAGTTCTGGCAGCACCGCGACAGCCGCCTCCACGACCGCTTCCGCTACGAGCGGGACTCGGCCGGTGGCTGGACGATCGAGCGGCTGTTTCCCTAGCGGAACTCGGTCAGGACGAACCCTACGAGCGGCCGCGCCGCAGGGGAAAAGTCGATGACGACGTTCCCGCGGCGGGCGTGCAGGACTGGCCCGGAGAAGTTCGGCGCGTAGGTTCTCGGCACGTTCTTCGTCGCAACGACGAAGACGGTCAGCGTGAATGGGCGCGTGTAGGTGATCGTCGTCGCGCCCGGAACGAATCCCAGCTGCGCGCGCCCGAGCCCCGCCGCCTTCAAGGCGCGTTGCACCTGTTGCGGCGAGTAGCGCCCGTCGACGGCGTGGATGACGCTCGCGTGCGTAATTCGGTGCAGGTGGACGACGCGCACGTGCTGGACCGCCACGCCGCTCGTGCTCGAGCCCAAGAGCCCGCAGCCGCCGAGCAGCGCGAGCATGAGTGGAAGCAAGCCGAGTTTCACGCCCGGAGTTATACGCGCTGCCGGTCTGCGCTAGGCGCGGGCCGACGCGGGCGGCTCGTAGAGGGCGCGGTCGCCGAGGATCTCGTCGATCTCGGCGAGCGTCTCGGCGTCGAGCTCGACGCCCGAGGCGGCCGCGTTGTCCTCCACCTGCTCGGGCCGCGTCGCGCCGATGATCGCGGACGCGACGTTCTCCTCCCGCAGCACCCACGCGAGCGCAAGCTGGGCCAGCGTCAGTCCGAGCCCGTCCGCGATCGGCTTCAGCTGCTGCACGCGCTCGAGCAGCACGTCATCCTCGCGCCGGGCCATGAAGTGGTTCATCCGCTCGTGCGCGGCGCGGCTGCCGGGCGGCGGCGCCGCGCCGGGGAGGTACTTGCCGGTGAGGATGCCCTGCGCAAGCGGCGACCAGACGATCTGGGAGATGCCGAGCTCGCGCGAGGCCGGGATCACGTCGCGCTCAGGCCCGCGCCAGATCATCGAGTACTGCGGCTGGCTCGAGACGAAGTGCTCGACGCCGGGCATCGCCTGCGCCTCGCGGATCTTCTCCTCCGGCCACTCGCTGAAGCCGAGCCACCGCGCCTTCCCGGCGCGCACCACCTCGGTCAGCGCCTCCATCGTCTCCTCGAGCGGCGTGTCCCAGTCGTAGCGGTGGCACTGGTAGAGGTCGACGTAGTCGGTGCGGAGCCGCGCGAGCGAGGCGTCGATCTGCTTGTGCACCTGCTCGCGGGAGAGACCCTGGTCGGTGTCGGACATCCGGAAGTAGAGCTTCGTCGCGAGGACGTACGAGTCGCGTGGCCGCCCGGCCAGCACTTCGCCGAGGAACTCCTCGGCGCCGCCGCCCGAGTACTCGTTCGCCGTGTCGATGAAGTCGATCCCGAGCTCGAACGCCTTCGCCACACATGCCTCGGCCTGCTCGCGCCCGACGGCGCCGCCGTACGTCATCCAGGAGCCGAGGGAGATCTCCGAGACCATGAGGTCGCTCGCGCCGAGTTGTCGCTTCCGCATCGCCTTGACGCTAACGGTTAGCGTCCGGGCTGTGCCGGATTTGAACGCCATCGGAATCGTCACCGCCGATATGCGGAGGTCGATCGCCTTCTACGGACTGCTCGGGATCGAGTTCCCGGAGGGCAACGGCCACATCGAGGCGACCCTGCCGAACGGGGTGCGCTTGATGCTCGACAGTGAGGAGGTCGTCCGGAGCTTCCGGCCTGACTGGACGCGTGCGGCGGGCAATCAGCTCGGGCTCGCTTTCGAGTGCGGCAGCGCGGAGGAGGTCGACGAGTTCTATGCGCGCGTGGTCGCGGCGGGGTTCGACGGCGAGAAGGAGCCGTGGGACGCCTTCTGGGGCCAGCGCTACGCGCAGCTCCTCGATCCCGACGGCGTTCCCGTGGATCTGTTCGCCTGGCTGCCATCGACGGACTAGTCGAGGAGGACGTCGAGCTCGGCGGCGGGCTCGGGCTCTCGATCCTGCGGCCGCCGAATGCCGAGGAGCTGATCGACGAGGCCGCGTTCGAGACCGACGAGTTCCTGCCCTACTGGGCCGAGCTCTGGCCGAGCGGGCTCGCGCTGGCGCGCCACGTGGCCGGCTTGGAGCTGAGCGGCCGGCGCGTGCTCGAGCTCGGCTGCGGGCTCGGCCTGCCGTCCCTCGCGGCTGCGCTCCGTGGTGCGCACGTCCTCGCGACCGACTGGGCGGACGCCGCGATCGGCCTCCTGCGCCGGAATGCCGAGCGGAACGCCGCCCTCTTGCGCGTCGCGCAAGTTCGCTGGAGCGAGCCCGAGCCGCTCCTCCGAGCGGCTCCGTGGGACGTCGTCCTCGGCGCCGACCTGCTTTACGAGGCGCGGAACGCGGAGCAGCTCGCGGAGCTCCTGCCCCGGCTCGGCGGAGACGTCCTGCTGGCGGAACCGGGCCGGCCGTATGCGAAGGAGTTCCTCGAGCGGTTCCACGCCGACCCTGTTGGAGACCGCATCTTCCGGCTAGCCTCCTGAGTCGTGCTCGCCGCGATCGCCGCCGCCGTCCTGCTCGCCGTCACTCCGCCTGGGCTGCATGCGTCGTCGGCGAGGCCGACGACGCGCGGCCAACAGGCGGGCGCGCCTTCGGCGCGACGCCCGCACATCGTCTGGAAGCCGATCCCATACGGCGCGCAGCGCAAAGCCGAGATGGCCGCCTACGCGGAGAAGAACTACGGCATCCATTCCTGGGTGCTCCACCCGAAGGTGATCGTGGAGCACTACACCGGCAGCGACAGCTTCTCCGCCGCGTGGAACTCGTTCGCCTCGAACGCGCCCGACGGGGAACTCGGCGGCTTGCCGGGCGACTGCGCGCACTTCATCGTCGACCGCGACGGGACGATCTACCAGCTCGTCCGCCTCAACGTGATGTGCCGGCACACGGTCGGGCTCAACTACATCGCGATCGGGATCGAGCACGTCGGCACCTCCGACCGGGAGATCCTCGACGACCCGGCTCAGATCCGCTCCTCGCTCGCGCTCACGGCGTGGCTCGTCGGCCGCTTCCACATCAAGCTGACGAATGTGATCGGGCACAACGAGAGTCTGTCGAGCCCGTACCACAAGGAGCTGTACAAGCCCTGGGCTCACCAGACGCACGCCGACTGGAAGCACGCCGACATGAACGTCTACCGGGCGAAGCTCCGGGCGCTGCTCGCCGCCGACCGGCGCAGGTGAGAGGGAGGCCCCGCTCGCGCGGGGCCTCGGTCCTGCCTGAGCTGTCGCGGCGGCTCTAGGAGCAGCCGGTGTTCGTGCCGCAGTCGCGGCACGTGTAGCACGAGCCCGTCCGCACCATCCGGCCGCCGCAGCGGGCGCACTCGACTGCGTCCTCCCACGAGTTGAACAGCGCCGTCTGGCCCGGAGGCGGCGCCTCGCCGGGCTCCTTGACCCCGACTTCTCCGCTCGCGTACCGCTCGGCCATCCGCGCTTTCACCTCGGGGGAGAGGATCCCGGCCTCCTCCTGCTGGTCAGGCGTGAGGAACCGCTTGCCGAACCAGCGGAAGATGTAGTCGACGATCGACTTCGCGGTCCGGATGTCGGGGTCGTTCGTCATCCCGCTCGGCTCGAAGCGCATGTGGCTCAGCTTCGAGACGTAGACCTCCGGCGGCACGCCGTACTGGAGGCCCATCGAGACCGCGAGGCAGAGCGAGTTCATCAGGCCGGCCATCGTGGTGCCGTCCTTCGCGATGTCGACGAAGATGTCGCCCGGGCTGCCGTCGTCGTAGAGGCCGACGTGGATGTAGCCCTCGTGGTCGCCGACCTGGAACTTGCGCCCGACCTCGGTGCGGTCGAGGGGCAGCCGCTTCCGCTCGTGCACCTGGATCGGCGGTGTCGCGACGGCGGTCTGGCCGGAGCTCGAGAGCGGCTGCGCGACCTTGCAGTTGTCGCGGTAGATCGCGATCGCCTTGACGCCGAGCTTCCACGCGTCGACGTAGAGGGACATCACGTTGTCGACCGAAGCTTCCTCCGGCATGTTCACCGTCTTCGAGATCGCGCCGGAGATGAACGGCTGGACGGCACCCATCATCCGGACGTGGCCGGCGTAGTGGATCGCCCGCTCGCCGACCGCGCAGTCGAAGACCGGGAAGTGCTCGGCCTTGACGTACGGCGCGCCGACCATGCTGTTCCGCTCGTCGACGAACGCGACGACCTCCTCGACCTCGCTCGGCGCGTAGCCGAGCCGGTCGAGCGCCATCGGCACCGTCTTGTTCACGATCGTGATCTCGCCGCCGCCGACGAGCTTCTTCGACTTGACGAGGGAGAAGTCGGGCTCGACGCCGGTCGTGTCGCAATCCATCATGAAGCTGATCGTCCCTGTCGGCGCGAGCACCGTCGCCTGCGCGTTCCGGTAGCCGTGGATCTCGCCGAGGTCGAGCGCGTCGTCCCACGCCTTGCGGCACGCGCCGAGCAGGTCGGCCGGCACCGAGTCGGAGTGCTCGATGTTCCCGACCGCCGCGCGGTGCTTCGCGATCACGCCGATGAACGGCGCCCGGTTGACCTGGTAGCCGTCGAATGCACCCATCCGCGATGCGATCTCCGCCGACTTGCGGTAGGCGCGGCCCGTCATCAGGCCGGTGATCGCCGCCGCGTACGCGCGTCCCTCGTCGGAGTCGTACGGGAGCCCGCGCGCCATCAGCAGGGCGCCGAGGTTCGCGTAGCCGAGGCCGAGCTGGCGGAACCGCTTCGCGTTCCTCCCGATCTCGGACGTCGGATAGGACGAGTAGCCGACGAGGATCTCCTGGGCGAGGAAGACGACGTCGACTGCGTGCTCGAACGCCTCGACGTCGAACTCGCCGTCCTCGCGCCGGAACTTCATCAGGTTGAGAGAGGCGAGATTGCACGCCGAGTCATCGATCGACATGTACTCCGAGCACGGGTTCGAGGCGTTGATCCGGCTCGTGTTCGGGAGCGTGTGCCAGGCGTTGATCGTCGTGTCGTACTGGACGCCGGGATCCGCGCACTCCCACGCCGCCGCCGCGATCTGCCGGAGCAGGTCCCGCGCGTCGACCGTCTCGAGGACGGTGCCGTCGGTGCGCGCGGTGAGGTTGAACTCCTCACCCTGCGTCGCGGCCTCCATGAAGCCGTCGCTGACGCGGACGGAGTTGTTGGCGTTCTGGTACTGGATCGAGGCCCAGTCGGGCGAGTCGAGCGACATGTCGTAGCCGGCCGACTCGAGGACGCGAGCCTTCCGCTCCTCCTTGGCCTTGCACCAGATGAACTCCTCGATGTCGGGGTGGTCGACATCGAGGACGACCATCTTCGCCGCGCGCCGCGTCTTGCCGCCCGACTTGATCGTGCCGGCGGACGCGTCGGCGCCGCGCATGAACGAGACCGGCCCGGAGGCGTGGCCGCCCTTCGACAGCTGCTCCTTCGACGAGCGCAGGCGGGAGAGGTTGACGCCCGAGCCGGAGCCACCGCGGAAGATGACGCCCTCGCGGCGGATCCAGTCGAGGATCGCCTCCATCGAGTCCTCGATGGACAGGATGAAACAGGCGGAGCACTGCGGCGTCTCCTCGAAGCCGACGTTGAACCAGACGGGTGAGTTGAAGGAGGCGTACTGGTTGACGAGGATCGTCTTCAGCTCGGCCTCGAACGTCTCGGCCTCGTCGGTGTCGGCGAAGTAGCCGCCCTGCTTGCCCCATTCGACGACCGTGTCGACGACGCGGCCGATCATCTGCTTCACGCTCGACTCGCGCTCGGGCGAGGAGAGGCGGCCGCGGAAGTACTTCTGCGCGACGATGTTCGTCGCCGTCTGCGACCAGAACTTCGGGAACTCGACGCCGCGCTGCTCGAAGGCCGGCCCGTCGCGGCCGGGGATGACGGCGTCGCGCGTCTCCCACTCGATCTCGTCGAAGGGATCGCGTCCCGGGATCGTGAAATAGCGCTTGACGCCGAGCCGCGCGCCTTCTTCGACGACGGTGTTGACGACCTCGGCGGCCGTCTCTTCGGTGCCTGGAACTTGCTCTACGCTCGCCATTTCCCCTCCCGAAACTGTAGTGGCCGAAACCCTTTCTGCGGCTGGCCGCCGGCACGCGATCCCTCCGACGGGGGACCGGAGGGTAGACCCCGAGTCGGACGGAACTACCCCTGGCTTCCGAGCCCGTGACGATCGCGGATCCACTCCCGCAACGTTCGCGCCGGTGGCAGCGGCGGACGGGCGTAGCGGAGCCACGCAGAGCGGTAGATCGTGAGCAGCGGGCCCGGCGGATAAAGCCTGTGCCAAGGCTTGACCGCCTCGAAGTAATGGAGGATCCGGGCGCGGCGGAGGTTCACGGCGGCGCGGCGCGAGACCGCAAGCGGTCCGATGCGGACGGATGGGCTGCGGTGGACGATGTGATTCCAGCGCTTCGGGATCGCGGCCCAACGGCCGTAGAGCACCGTGTTGAGCGCGCTCTGATCCGAGCTCATCGTCAGCTCGGGATGGTGCTCGAGCAGGTCGAGTGCCGCCGCCGTCACGCCCTCGCTTCGCCAGCGCTCGTTGTCGATCACGAGGACGCCTGCATTGAAGAAGGCCGCGTCCGGAGCGTGACCGCGCGCACGCCAGTCCTCCATGCCGGCCCAGCCCGCCTGCTCCCACACACCGACGTCGCCCCCATGGCACGCGCCGACGACGTTCCCGTCGAGCGGCCAGGAGGCGAGAGCGGCGGCGTCGCCGATCGTGAGCGTGTCGGAGTCGAGGTAGAGGGTTCTCGGCCCGAGATCCTCCGCGGTCGCCGGGACGAGCAGCCTGGCGTAGGTCGTGCGGGTCAGGTGGAGCTCGGCAGGAAAGGGATCGAACGGGTCGAGATCCGCCGCGACGATCGTGCAGGGCACGGCGTGGCGCTCGAAGACCTCGGCGAGCTCGGCTCGGGTCTCGCCGGGGATGCGATCCGCGAGGAAGAGGCATGTGACGGGGATGCTGGACCCGAGCGCTGCGGAGAGCAGCGCGACGGCAGTCGGCCAGGCGTAGGCCTCGTCACCGGCTGCCGCGATCACGAGGTCGTCCAAGGGCGACGGATGATCGCAGAGTCAGCGTCCGAGGATCACGACGAGCTGATCGTGCGCGTACGCAGGGGCGATCGTGCCGTCGAGCGGCGCGACCGCGGTAACCCCGGCGTCGTGCGCGAGCCGCTCCGCCTCTCCTCCCCAGCCGGGGCGGAAGAGCACGACCGAGCGCGCGTAGCCGAGGCTCGCCGCGTCGGTGGCGGCGGAGTGGCGATAGCCGCGCGCGAACAGGCGGGTCGCGAGGCTGCCCGCGGCGCCGTTGACCCCGTTGCCGTTGAGGACGAGGACGGACACGGCCGAGCGCGGCCGCAGCGAGACGGCCGGCCGGGCGTGCGTGGGCGGCGGTCTCTCGATCTGCGTGTTGGCAGGCGTCGAGTGCACTGCGCCGAGCCGGTGGACGAGGGCCATCCCCCCGAGCCCGGCCAGGGCGATCACGAGCAGGAGCACGACGGCGAGCGCTGCGCCGCGCCACGAGAACGAGCGGTCGACTGGGTGGACGTGCTCCACGGCCGGTCCGGGTTCGCCGGAGCGGGCGCGGCTCCTCCTATGCCGCCGCCGTTCGTGCGATCCCGTCCGGGAGCCGAGTCGCCGCGCGCCAGCCGAGCTCCCGCTCGGCGAGGCCCGGATCGAGCACGCTGTGGCGGATGTCGCCGGGCCGTTCGGGGGAGAAGTCCGGCTCGCGGTCGACGCCGAGCGTCGCCGCGCAGAGCCGGTGGAGCGCGAGGACGCTCGTCCCCACGCCGGTGCAGACGTTGAAGACGCCGGCCGCGCGCGCCCCGGCGGCGGCGAGCAGCGCGTCGACGGCGTCGCCGACGAAGACGAAGTCGCGTGTCTGCTCCCCGTCGCCGAAGATCACCGTGCCTTGCGCGGCGCGAAGCCGGTCGAGGAAGAGGGCGACGACGCCGCCCTCGAGCAGCGGCCGCTGGCGCGGCCCGTAGACGTTGCCGAGCCGGCAGGCGACGTGAGCCGTGCCGTAGAGCCGGTTCCACGTCGCGAGGTACTCCTCGGCGGCGAGCTTCGCGACGGCGTACGGGGAGACGGGGCTGCGCGGGTCGTCCTCGCGCGCCGGCCGTTCGCACTCCCCGTAGATCGCTCCGCCAGTCGAGGCGAACACGACCCGTGCGCCGGCCGCGCGCGCGGCCTCGAGCACCTGAACCGTCCCGACGACGTTCACGTCTGCGTCGAAGGCGGGTTCCGCGACGGACGTGCGCACGTCTGCCTGCGCGGCGAGGTGGAAGACGACGTCCGCCGGCTCGGAGAACCCGGCGCGAATGTCCTGCTCCAGGAAGCGCGCCTGCGGATCGACGTGCTCGCGCGTGCCGGTCGAGAGGTTGTCGACGACCGTGACCTCGTCGCCGCGTGCGACGAGTGCGTCGACGAGGTGCGAGCCGACGAACCCCGCTCCCCCGGTCACGACGGCCCGCATCGCGCCGTATCGTAGGCGGCTGTGTTCGTGACGTTCGAGGGAGCCGACGGTTCGGGCAAGTCGACGCAGGCGGAGCTCCTGCGGGAGGCGCTCTCCGCCGAGGGCCGCGACGTCGTCCTGACGCGCGAGCCCGGCGGGACCGAGCTCGGTGAGCGGATCCGCGCGCTTCTCCTCGACGGTCCCGAGATGGGCGCGTGGGCGGAGGCGGCGCTCTTCGCGGCCTCGCGTGCACAGCACGTCGAGGAGGTGATCCGGCCGGCGCTCCGGCGTGGCGCCGACGTCGTCTGCGACCGCTACGTCGACTCCTCGCTCGCCTACCAGGGCATCGCGCGCGGGCTCGGCGTCGAAGACGTGCTCGAGCTCAACCTCCGCGCGACGGACGGACTGCTGCCCGACGTGACGTTCCTGCTCCTGGTCGATCCCGAGGTCGCGGCCGCTCGGTGGACGGACGCGGACCGGCTCGAGCGCGAGGGCGACGCCCTGCAGGCGAAGGTCGACTCCGCCTACCGCGAGCTCGCCGAGCGGTTTCCGGAGAGGATCGTCACGATCGACGGAGCGGGATCCCCGGACGAGATCGCGAAGGAGGTGCATGAGCGGCTTCGAGAGCGTTCCTGAGCAGCACGAGGCGAAGCGGCTGCTCGCCGCCGCCCTGCAGGAAGGGCCGGTGCACGCGTACCTCTTCCACGGGCCGGCGGGCGTGGGCAAGCGCAAGCTCGCGCGGCTGTTCGCGGCCGAGCTGCTCGGCGACCACGGGCGCGTCGAGCGCGGTACTCACCCCGACCTCTACCTGCTCGAGCCGCTCGGGGAGCAGGTCCGGATCGACGACGTCCGCGAGCTCCGCCGCGACCTCCACATGCGCCCGTTCGAGGCCGACCGGCGCGTCTATCTCGTCTTCGGCGCCGACTCGCTGAACGAGGACGCGGCCGACGCGCTGCTCAAGGATCTCGAGGAGCCGCCCCCGTACGCAGTCGTCGTGCTTGTCGCCGAGCGGCTCGGACCGCTGCCCGAGACGATCCGCTCGCGCTGCCAGCTCGTCCCGTTCCGGCGTCTCTCAGAGCGCGCGGTGCGCGAGGCGCTCACGGCTCGGGCGCCCGAGCTCGGCGAGCAGGAGCTGACGACGCTCGCGCGGGTCGCCGGCGGCCGGCTCGGCCGCGCGCTCCAGCTGCTCGATCCGGCAGCGGCGCAGCGCCGGGAGGAGTCGATCCGCGTGGCGCGGGCCGTCTATACGGATCCCGGCTTCGACTCGGCCGACGCGACTGAAGCGCTGCTCGCCGGCATCACGGAACGCGGCGCCGAGGCGAAGGAGCTGGCCGAGGCGCAGGTCGAGACGCTCGAGCTGACCGGCCGCGAGTCTGAGCAGCGGGTGCGCCGCGCGCAGCGCGGGGCCGAGCGCGAGGAGCTCCTCTCCCTGCTCGAGGAGCTCGAGTCGTGGTACCGGGACCTCGTCGTCGTCGCTGCGGGCGCGGAGGCTGCCGCCGTCCACGTCGATCGCCTCGCCGAGTTGAGGGAGGACGCGACGCCCGAGCGGATGCACGCGGCCGAGCGTGCGTGCGAGCTCGTGCGGGCGGCGTGGCGCGACGCCGAGGAGCTGCAGGTCTCGACGCCGCTCGCGCTCGAGGCGCTCCTGATCCGGCTCCGCGGCGAGCTCGCGCCCGCCGCGGCGCCTGTGTAGCCGCTACGCAGGATCCGGCCGGACCACGACCGTGTCGGCGATCGGGATGATCTCCGTAACGGGGAGGTCGGCGCGGTCGGCGTGCTCGCGGATCTTCTCGGGGCTCGACGCCTCGTAGATGCACACCGTGCCGAGACCGCCGGCCTCCTCGGCGAGGACGTAACTCCGGATCCAGCGGATGTCGTCGGACATCTCGTCGTCGCCGACGGTCGTGGAGCGGGCGGCTGCCGCTTCGAGCTCGGGGCCGCCGGTCCAGCCGTCGCGCCGGATGATCGCGTAGAGCTGCATCGGTTTCCCTCCTTGTGGCGATGCGAACACCGCGATCAGACCACATCCGTGCGCGCACGCAAAGAGAAGGGCCGGATCGCTCCGGCCCTTCGCAGTTCGGATGACCTCTCGCTTACGCGGAGAAGGCGAGCTCGTCGCCGAGTGCGAGTTGGAGCCGCGCGAGAGCGTCGCTCTCGAGCTGCCGGACGCGCTCCCGCGTCAGGCCGAGCTCCTTGCCGATCGACTCGAGCGAGGCAGGCTCCGACTCGAAGCCGAAGCGCAGCTCGACGATCCGCCGCTGCCGCTCGGGCAGGTCGGCCACCGCGCGCTGCACGCGCTGGCGCCGCACCGACTCGACGGCCTCCTCGGCGGGATCGATCGACGTCTCGTCGGCGAACAGGTCGCCGAGCTCCGAGTCGCCGTCCGAGCCGAGCCCCTGGTTCAGGGACACGGAGTCGACGGCCTCGAGAGCCTCCTCGACGTGCTCGAGCTTCAGCCGCGTCGCCTGCGCGAGCTCCTCGGCCGTGGCCTCGCGGCCCAGCTTGGCCTGCAGCTCTGCGGACGCGCGGTTCAGCTTGATCCGGCGCTCCTGGACGTGCACCGGGATGCGGATCGTCTTCGACTGGTTCGCGACCGCACGCTGGCAGGCCTGGCGGATCCACCAGGTCGCGTACGTCGAGAACTTGTAGCCCTTGCGCCAGTCGAACTTCTCCGCTGCGCGGTTCAGGCCGATCACGCCCTCCTGGATCAGGTCGAGCAGAGGGACGTCGTGCCCCTGGTAGCGCTTCGCGATCGAGACGACGAGGCGGAGGTTGGAGTTGATCATCTTCTCCTTCGCCGCCAGGTCGCCCCGCTCGATGCGCTTCGCCAGCGCCACCTCGTCGGCCGCCGTGAGCAGCTTGTGCCGGCCCGCCGCGTCCATGAAGAGCTGCAGCGGGTCGAGCGTGCCGGTCACAGGCGTCGCCGCCGGGCGCGCCTCCTCCTGCGGCTCGCGCACGATCACATCGCGCTCCTCGAGCGCGGCGCGCAGGGCCGTGAGGTCGTCCTCGGTCAGCTCGTGCTCGTCCGCCAGCGACTGGATGTCCTTTTCCTCGACGAAACCGCGCTCGGCGGCCTCCTCGAGCAGGCGCTCGACGGGCGAGAGGTCGTGCAGATGAATGGTCTCGTTCAGTTGTGGTCCTTTCGCTCTAGACGGGCTGCCGGTTTGCGGCGCCCTGGACGGCGTCGTTGCGCGGTTTCCCGCGATCTTTGTGCCGTGCCTACACGAGTTATAGAACGGCGTTGCACCGAAGTCCATTCCCAAACATGGGGAATTTGCTCTTTCCGAACAAACTCTTATCTCCTGCTCAGCGCTCTATCAGCGTTCCATCGCCCTGCCGGACATCTCGTCGAGGCGGATCCGGAGGACGACGACGTCCGGCCCGAGCGGCCGCGGCTCGGCCTCGCGGCCTGCCGTGCGGGCAAACCGCTCGCGGAGAAGCGCCAGAGCGGCCTCGATCTCGTCTCCGGCGAGCTCTGCCGAGACGCCCTGGGCGATCACGCTGCGCCAGCTCCCCTGCTCGTCCGCGTCGTACTCGTCCACTTCGACGCAGACATGCGGGTTCTCGCGCAGCATCGCGGTCTTCCGGCCCTCGGTCGTGACCGTGACGACGGCGCCGTCGTCGTACGCGTAGATGACCGGGACGACGTACGTCTCGCCGCCGGCGTGGCAGCCGAGCCGGGCGATGCGCTGGCCCCGCAGGAAGTCCTCGATCTCGTCGCGGGACAGCTCGCGCACGGAACGGAGGCTACGCTGCGCGCGTGGTTGCGCGTCGTTGGGTCATTTCCGCGGCCGCTGTCGCGCTCGTCGCCGGGGGGCTGGCAGTCGCAGCGCTGCTCGCGTGGCCACGCGGCGCGGTCGGCGCGTCCGGGACGGGTCTCGCGGCGGTGTCGGTGCCCGGATTCGCCGGGCACGTGGCGGGCATCACGGTGACGGATCCGAGAGGCACGCCGCTCGGGGTCTCGCTGCGCGACGGCGCGATCTGGCCGAGCGGGCTGCTCCCTCCCGGTGAGAAGCTGACAGTGACGGTGACCTTCCGCCGCCCGGGCTGGATCGGCTGGCTCGTCGGTCGTTCGGCCGAGCGGACGTACACAGTGGTCACGCCGGTCGCGCACGTCCAGCAGACGTTCCTCCGGCCCGCGAAGGGGTCGGACGTCTCGATTCGCTTCGACACAGCGGTGAGCCGCGTCTCGATCGGCGGGCAACCGGCTCGGAGGCTCGGAGGGCGGACGGTGGTCCCGCTCGGCGTCGTCGCCTCGGGAGCGGCGAGCGAGGGCTCGACGACGGTCGCGGCGGCCGTACGGCCGTGGGAGTCGCTGTCCGCTCCGGTCACTGTCTCGTGGTTCGTGCCCGGCGCGGCGACGCAGGTCGTCGCCTACCCCGCGGTAGGAGCTCAGGTGACGCCCACGACCGCGCTGAGGCTCACCTTCGCCGAGCCCGTCTCGACGGTGCTCGGCTCGCAGCTCCCCAAGCTCGTTCCCGCGGCGTCCGGCACGTGGCCGAAGGTCGACGCCCACACGCTCGAGTTCCGGCCGGCGGGGTTCGGCCTGCCGCTCGGCGGGATGCTGCGCGTGCGGCTCCCGGGCCGGACGCTCGCCTGGCGCGTCGCGCGCGGCTCGACTCTGCGCCTGCAGGAGATCCTGGCGCGCCTCGGCTATCTCCCGGTCCGCTGGAGCGGCCCGTCTCCGAGCACGCCGTCGGCCGAGCTCGACGCGGCCGTCTCGCCTCCGGACGGGACGTTCTCCTGGCGCTTCGCGAACACCCCGGCCTCGCTGACTCGTCTCTGGCAGCCGGGCCGCTGGAACGTGGTCACCGCGGGTGCCGTGATGACCTTCGAGGACGAGCACGGGCTGACGACCGACGGAGTCGCCGGCCCGGCGGTCTGGCGCGCGCTCCTGCGCGACGACCTCGCAGGCCGGCGCCGCCCCGGCGGCTACAGCTACGTCTTCGTCCACGAGGCGATCCCGCAGTCGCTGCATCTCTGGCACAACGGCAAGGTCATCCTCACGTCGCCCGGCAACACCGGGATCGCATCCGCTCCCACGGCGCAGGGGACGTGGCCCGTCTTCGAGCACATCTCGAGTGGGACGATGAGCGGGACGAACCCCGACGGCTCCCACTACGACGACCCCGGAGTGCGCTGGATCAGCTACTTCCACGGGGGCGACGCGCTCCACGCGTTCCCGCGGGCGTCATACGGGACGCCACAGAGCCTCGGCTGCGTCGAGCTCCCCTACACGGCGGCGGAGCAGGTGTGGCCGTACACGCCGATCGGGACGCTCGTCACGATCGAGCAGTGAACCGCAGTCCCCTCCGCGGGCCGCTCCTGATTGTCCTCGTGATCGCCGTGGCGGGGACGGTCGTGTTCGGCCTGCGCGGGCGCGGCGGGCCGGAGAGCGTCGGAGAGGTTCCGGCGACGCTGCCGTCGGGCGGCGTGGTCGTCGGCGGATCGGTCGTTCTCAAGCCGCTGTCCCCGCCGCCGGCTCATGCGCTGACGCCGGCGGCTGCGATCGCAAAGGCGCGGCGCTACGCGACGAAGCGCCCCCTCCCGGCCTCGACGCTCGAGGCGGCGCTGACCGTGAACGGAAACTCGCACCTGCAGAGCAAGCCGGCCTGGATCGTGACCTTCACGTCGCCCAAGGCGACCGACGTCTCTCAGAGCGGCACGCCGGTCCTCGTCAAGCACTTCTCGGTCGCGGTCGACGCCACGACGGGCTCATTCCTCATCGGCTTCTTCACGAAATAGCGCGGCGAGGCCGTAGCATCGGCGGAGTGGCGGATCCGATCGCAGAGCTCCGGGCTGTCGTCGCCGCGACCGCTCCGGCACCGCCGGTCGCCGCCGGCTATCTCGCGAAGGTGCGCGAGCGCGCCTACACCGTCACGGATCGCGACGTCGAGGAGCTGAACGAGGCGGGGCTCACCGAGGACGAGATCTTCGAGCAGACCGTTGCGGTCGCGATCGCGGAAGGACTGCGGCGACTCGATCGCGCCGCTGAGGTGATCCGGTGAGGCTGACGGTCGTCGACAGCGGACATGCGCCCGCCGAGGCGACGGTCCTTGCCGACATCCGCGAGAAGACGGGCAACGAGCCGCTCGGCGTCGTCAAGACGCTCCTCTACCGGCCGGAGCTCTTCGGCGCGCCGTTCTCGGCGGCGCTCGACGAGGTGATGCGCGGCCCGTCGGAGTGGACCGCCGGCGAGCGGGAGCTCTTCGCGGGCTTCACGTCGCTTCTCCGGCAGTGCCCCTTCTGAGCGGGGTCCCACGGCGCGGTCGCGTCGTACGCACTTGGCGAGGAGGTCTGGAACGCGGTCGTTGCCGACTGGCGGACGGCTCCGTTGCGCCCCGAGCTGCACGCCGCGCTTGCTTTCATCGAGGTGCTCACGCTCCGCCCCGACGATCTGACGGAGGCGGATGCCGAAGCCGCCTACGACTCCGGCGTCTCCCGTGAGGCGCTGCGCGACGCGGCGAAGGTCTGCGCGTACTTCAACATGATCACGCGGCTGGCCGACGCGCTCGGCTGGGACGTTCCCGAGTGGGAGCGCACGCTTGGCCGGGCCCCCGCGATGCTCGAGGGCGGCTACGCGCTCGACGCGATGCTCAGGCGCTAGGAGGCTCCTACCCCCAGCTCGACTCGGTCATCGGCCGCAGCGCAGTCTCGAGGAGCCGGAGGTGGCGGGGGCGCTCGAGCGCGAACACCACGACCTCGGCCACGTCCTCGGCACTCATCATCCCGTCGAGCGCGTCCGGCGTCCGCCCGCGTCCCTCGTCGAGCGCGAAGTCGGTCGCGACGCCGCCCGGGCAGACGTTCGTGCAGCGGATCCCGTGCCCGCGCAGCTCGTGGTCGAGCGCGCGCGTGAGACCGACCTGGCCGAACTTCGAGGCGCAGTAGACGGCCTCGTACGGAAGCCCTCGCCGTCCCGCCTCCGAGGCCAGCGTCACCACGTCGCCGTCGCGTCCGAGCATGTGCGGCAGCGCCGCTCGGATGGCGTAGACGGTTCCCTTGAGGTTCACGTCGAGCATCTCGTCGAGGTGCTCGCGCGAGAGGTCGAGGAACGGCCCGTAGGCTCCCACTCCCGCGTTCGCGACGACGATGTCGATCCCGCCGAATCGTTCGGAGGTCGCCGCGCAGAGCCCGACGAGCGCGTCGAGGTCGCGGACGTCGCACGCGCGAGCGACGACGCGCTCGAGCCCGAGATCGCTGCCGCTGCGCGACGCGAGGCCGAGGTTGCAGCCGCGGTCGTGGAGCAGGCGTGCGACTGCGGCGCCGATGCCGCGGCTCGCGCCGGTGATGACTGCGGTCTTGCCGTCGAGGCTCATCGGATCTCCTTCAGGGTCGGGTAGAGGGAACGAAAGCGCGTGTAGGCGTCGGCGTAGTCCCACTCGGGCTCGAAGCGGCGCGTCGCACGGACGCAGCGCGCGACCGCGTCGTCGGCGTCGGCGAAGACTCCGGCGCCGATGCCCGCGAGGAGCGCGGCGCCGAAGGCCGAGCCTTCCTCCGAGGAGGTCGTCTCGAGGGGCAGCTCGAGCACGGACGCAAGGATTCGCAGCCAGAGCTCGCTCCGCGCGCCGCCACCCGAGACGCGGCCGCTCTCGGGCCGGGCGCCGAGCTCACGCAGCAGCTCGAGCGAGTCGCGAAGCCCAAAGGCGACGCCTTCCAGCGTTGCCCGCCACAGCGCGCCGCGGTCGTGGCGGACGGAGAGCCCGACGAACGCGCCGCGCGCGTCGGGATCCGGGTGTGGCGTTCGCTCGCCGGCGAGGTAGGGCGCGAATTGCAGCCCCTCGCTGCCGGCCGGCCAGTCCTCCGCTTCCCGCTCCAGATCGGCGAGATCGGCTGCGAGCACCTCGCGGAGCCAGCCTGCCGAGCCGGCGGCGCTCAGCATCACTCCCATCGCATGCCAGGTCTCGGGGACGGCATGGCAGAACGCGTGCAGCCGCGCCTGCGGGTCGTGCGCGTAGGACGAGAGCGCGGCGAAGACCACGCCCGACGTGCCGAGTACGACGGACACCGGTCCGGGACGTGCGATTCCGACCCCGAGGGCGGCGGCGGCCTGGTCGCCGGCGCCGGCGATCTCGGTCGACTCGTGCACCGGCGGGAGCCACTCGAGGGGGATCTCGAGCTCCGCGCAGACCTCCGCCGACCAGTCGCGCCGGCGGACGTCGAAGAGGAGCGTGCCCGAGGCGTCCGCGACGTCACAGGCGAGCTCTCCCGTCAGGCGGAACCGAACGTAGTCCTTCGGCAGCAGCACATGCCGGATCCGGCCGTAGACGTCGGGCTCGTGACGGCGCAGCCAGAGCAGCTTCGGCGCCGTGAAGCCGGTCAGCGCGCGGTTGCCGGTCAGCTCGACGAGGCGGTCGAAGCCGATCCTTTCCTCGATCTCCGCGCATTCGGCCGCCGTGCGCTGGTCGTTCCAGAGGATCGCCGGGCGCAGCACGGTCCGCTCCGCGTCGAGGACGACGAGCCCGTGCATCTGCCCCGACAGCCCGATCGGCCCTTCGGGCAGCCGGGCGAGGACGTCCTCCGCTGCGCGCCACCATTCCTCGGGCTCCTGCTCGGACCAACCCGGGTGCGGACGTAGGAGCGGGTAGCCGGCGCTCGCCGTGGCGAGCACTTGGCCCTGCTCGTCGATCGCGACGCCCTTGACCGCGGACGTGCCGACGTCGAGCCCGACGAGGGCCATGCCTACGCGCCGAGCGCTGCGTAGACGAGCTCGTAGGCGCGGACGGCGTCCTTCGCCTGCTGCGCCTGCCGCAGCTCCGTCTCGTCGATCTTCGCGGCGACGCCGTCGATGAACCGCCACTGCAGTACCGAGCGCTTCACCGCGCCGACGGCATCCTCCGTGTACGGATAGAGGTCGAAGCCGAGCCGCTCGCCGTTGGAGCCGTAGCCGGCGCGGCGAAGCTCCAGCGCGAGCTCGAGGGTCTCCATGAACGCCGTTGCGCCGACCATGTTGTCGTCGTCGAACGTTCCCCAGCCGGAGTTCGCATGCTGGTGGCCGAGCAGCCCTTCGGCGGCCAGCAGCGCCGCGTATTCGGCGAGGTTCTCCCCGTTCATGATCAGGTGCTGCCAGTCCATGTTGACCTTGACGTTGTCGATCCCGCGGGCGCGCAACGTGTGGATCACGTGCAGCGTCATGCCGATGTTGCGCATCAGAATCTTCATCGCCGGCTCCGAGTTCTTGTGCTCGAGGAACACGGTGACGTCGCGCTGGCCGGCATACGCGGCGGCAGCCGCGACCCCGTCGATGAACCGAGCCCAGGACTCGGCATACGGAGTCTGGAACGGATAGTTGTACCCCTCGATCCCCGGCCAGACGATCAGCTTCGCGCCGACGTCGGCCGCGAGGTCGATCGCCTCCCGCGTCAGCCGTAGCGCCTCTTCCCGCGTCGCGTCGTCGGGCGAGGAGAAACCGCCTTTGCCGAAGCGAGGATCGAGATGGAGGCCGCTCGCGATGCAGTAGATGCCGTGCCCGTCGAGCGCGCCTCGAACCGCATCGAGATTCTCGCCCGAGAGCTCTTGCGGATAGTGGAACTCGTAGTCGTCGATCAGGTCGCCGAGCCCGTCCACGGCCGTGCGCACCTTCTCGACCGTCGAGGCGCCCGCGAGCTCCGGCTTGTACCCGCCGGGGTTGAAGCGGGTCGCCATGCCGCCGAACGCCCAGATGCCGAGACTCGTCTTCACGTGCCGACCCTATCTCGTCACGCTTTTGCTCCACGCGTGTAGCGGGTTAGTATCCCGAGGGGACCGAAGCTGAGCAGGAGCAGGGGCTCTCTCCTGTGCAGGCGACGGAGACAGAGGGCGCAAAAGCGCGCTCTCATAGTGGAAAGCGACTGCACGAAGGAGGCAATTGAGGGTGAAAAGACTTGGTAAGACCGGGCTGATCCTCGTGCTCTGCGCCGGAGTTGCCGCGCTCGTCGTTTCGGCGACGGCGCTGGCGGGCGCCAAGAAGAGGACCGCAAGCGTTCAGGTCTGCGTCCTGCTGCCGGACACGCAGTCGTCCGTCCGCTGGCAGCAGTTCGACAAGCCGCTGTTGACCGCGGCGTTCAAGAAGGCCGGCGTATCGGCGCTGATCCAGAATGCGCTCAACAGCGCGACGACGCAGGAGGCGCAGGCAAAGACGTGCTTGAACGACGGGGCGACGATCGTGATCGAGACGGCTCTCGACCCGGGCTCGGCCGCCACGATCGAGAAGGAGTTCACGTCGAAGGGCGGCAAGGCGATCGACTACGACCGCCAGGTCGTCGGCGGCACGGCCTCGATCTACGACACGTTCGACGGCAAGGCCGTCGGCGAGGCCCAGGCCAACGGTGTCATCGCCGCGATGAAGGCGAAAGGCACGTACAAGTCGAGCAGCACCGTCGCCGAGCTCTGGGGCGGTCAGACCGACCAGAACGCGTACTGGTTCAAGAGCGGCAACGACGCCGTGCTCAACCCGCTCTTCAAGAGCGGCGCGTTGAAGAAGGGCCCGCAGAAGTTCGTGCCCGACTGGGACGCGAACAACGCCGCGACCATCTACAAGGCGATGCTGTCCGAGACCAACAACAACATCCAGGGCGTCATCGCGGCGAACGACAACATCGCCGGCGCCGTGGTTGCCGACGAGAAGGCTGCTCACCTCCAGCCGGTCCCGCTGTCCGGGCAGGACACGACGGCACAGGGCGTCCAGTACATCCTCGCCGGTTGGCAGTCGGGCACCGTCTACAAGAAGGTGTCGCTGGAAGCGAACGCCGCGGCTGCTGCGGCGATCGCGCTCCTCCACGGGAAGAAGCCGATGTCGAACGGCTACCGGATGAACGGCAAGAAGAAGGAGCCGACGCTGACCCTTCCCGTCACGTGGATCACGAAGAACAACTACAAGCAACTGTTCACGCAGGGCTGGCTCAAGAGGAGCGAGGTCTGCATCGGTCAGTACAAGAAGTACTGCAAGTAGGAGTAGATCGTCCTGTGTGAAATGGTGGAGGCGCCCAGATCGGGCGCCTCCACCGCGTTTCTCCCCCGTTCCGGAGCGGCCAACGATGAGTGACACACCACTCCTCCTCCAACTGCAGGGCATCACCAAGGCCTTCGGCTCCGTCCAGGCGCTCGAGGACGTCGACTTCGAGGTGCGCGCGGGCGAGGTCATGGCTCTCGTCGGCGACAACGGCGCCGGGAAGTCGACCTTGGTCAAATGCGTCGCGGGGACGCACGCCGCCGACAGCGGCCGGATCCTGTTCGAGGGGCGAGAGGTCCACATCCACGGGCCGAAGGACGCCGCCAAGCTGGGGATCGAGGTCGTCTACCAGGATCTCGCGCTCTGCGACAACCTCGACGTCGTCCAGAACATGTACCTCGGCCGCGAAGTCAACCGAGCCCAGATTCTCTCCGAGGCTCCGATGGAGCAACACACCTACGAAACGCTCAGATCGCTCGCCGTGACGACGATCAAGTCGGTTCGCCAGACGGTCGCGACCCTCTCGGGCGGTCAGCGCCAGTCGGTCGCCGTCGCCCGCGCAGTGATGTGGAACTCGATGCTCGTCGTTCTCGACGAGCCGACCGCCGCTCTCGGCGTCGCGCAGACCGAGCAAGTGCTCGAGCTCGTGCGCCGCCTCGGCCAGCAAGGCCTCGGCGTGATCCTCATCTCCCACAACCTGCACGATGTCTTCGAGAGCGCGGATCGGATCACGGTGCTCCGCCTCGGCCGCAACGTCGGCGTGTACGACCGCCGTACGACGACCCAGCAGGCGATCGTCGAGGCGATCACCGCCGGCATGCCGACGAAGGTCTCCGGGATCCCGTCCACCGCGCAGGCGGGAGCGGGCGCTTGAGCTCGGCCGACGTCGTCGGCGCGGACAAGGCTCCGCCGCCACCCGAAGAGGAACAACTCTCCAGCGGTTTCCGCGGCGCTCGGGAGCGCATGTGGCTGAACGTCCGTACCGGCAACCTCGGGCCGATTCCGATCATCGTCGGCGAGGTCGCCGTGGTGATCTTCTTCGCCTTCACCGCGACGAACTTCTTCACGTCGGTGAACTTCGTCAACCTGATCACGGAGACCGCCGGCACGGCGCTGCTCGCGTACGGCGTCGTCTTCGTCCTCCTGCTCGGCGAAATCGACCTCTCGATCGGCTACCTCGCCGGAATCGGAGCGATCATCGTCGCGGAGCTTCAGCTGCCTGGGAGCAGCTGGCAGATGAACGGCCTCCTCGCGATGCTCCTCGGCGTCGCCGTCTGTGCCTTAATCGGCGCGGCGCAGGGGTCGATCATCGCGTTCATCCGCGTTCCCTCGTTCGTCGTCACGCTGGGCGGCTTCCTGATCTTCGAGGGCGTGATCCTGAACACGCTCCAGCAGCGCGGCTCGATCGTCATCCAGGACCGCTGGGTCAACTACACCGACCTCTACATCTTCTCTGCGTCGGCCGGCTGGATCATCGCCGCGATCTTCACCGCGCTGTACCCGGTCAGCGTCCTCTACAAGAAGCTCGTCGCCCGCGGCACGACCATCGCGGAGCAGAGCTGGACGATGGCCATCCTGAAGACCGCCGGGGTCGGCATCGCGACGTTCGGGACGGTCGCGATCTGCAACCACGGCAAGATCATCGAGACGCCTGAGGGTCTGCCGCTGGCCGGCGTGATCGTGGCGGTCTTCTTCGTCCTGCTCACGTTCCTGGCGAAGTGGACGACGTTCGGCCGGCACGTCTACGCGGTCGGCGGCAACGCCGAGGCGGCTCGCCGCGCGGGCATCAACGTGCCGCGGATCCGGGTCATCGTCTTCGCGATCTCGGGTGCGATGGCCGCGATCGGCGGGATCGTCTTCGCCGCCCAGGTCAACTCCGTCGGCCTGACCTTCCCTCCGGGGAATCTGCTCTTGAACGCGATCGCCTCTGCTGTGATCGGCGGCGTGAGCCTCTTCGGCGGCCGGGGCGAGGTGCGCGGCGCCATGCTCGGCGCACTACTGATCGGGACGCTCCAGAACGGGCTCCTCCTGTTGAACATCTCGAACGGTTGGATCTACGTCGTCACCGGGCTCGTCCTGCTCGGGGCCGTGACGCTCGACACCGTCGCGGTGCGGCTGCAGGCGCGCTCGGGCCGCTGACGCTTCAGCGGTAGGACCGGAGCTTCCGGAGGACGAGCGACGCCACGCGTGCGCCGAGCGCACGGCCCGCCGTCGTATCCGATGGGACGTCGACTCCCGCGGCGACCGGAGCCGAGCTCGCGTGCTCGATCTGTCCCGCAAACGAGTGGCCGGTGAGCGCCGAGAGGACACGGCCGGCCGCATAGGCGAAGGCGCTTGCCTCGGCGACGCCGCCGGGCGAGGCAGGTGTCGAGGCGGGCGGCGACCAGGCCGCGCCGTCGATCCAGCGTCCCCGATAGAGAACCTCGAGCGTTCCGCCGCGGAGCTCCACGAGGCCCGGCACGAGCGGTAGGCCGCCGGCGTTGTAGTCGGCTCCGCCACGGTCGCTCGACTGCCCCTGGAAGGCGAGATAGCGGATCATCGAGATCGGTCGCGGCGCCTGGTAGGCGCGCTTCGCGCCCCAGGTGGCGACGGCGGCGTCATTGAGCGCGGCGTCGACGCCGAGGTAGAGGCGGACGTCGAAGCCGAGGTTCCCGGTCGCCTCGTGCGCGGCGAGCGCGTTCCAGTCGAGCGGCGACCAGAGGTGCGGGGCCTCCTGCTTCGTCGAGGTTGCGCGGAGGACGGCGATCGCCGCCTGCTTGTACGCGGCGCCCGACGGGTCTCCGAGGGGCGGCGCCCCGGGATCGATCGGCAGGCCGGCCCGGGACGGCGGGAGCGCGAAGCTCCGGACGTGGCCCCACTGCCCGCCGACGAAGGGCTGGACGTCGGTGGGAGTCGCGGTCAGGCTGTGCGCCTGGATCGTGCCCAGCGCTAGCGGCTGCCAGAACGTCGCGTCCTCGACCGTCGACCCCGCAGCGGGAACGATCAGCGGCTGATTCCGCGAGATGTAGGTCGGGTCGGCGTAGTGCAGCGCCTCGTTGGAGCCGTCGTGCCGGCCGGCGGCGATCGCCGCTGCGGCGATCCGGTTTCCGAGCGCGGCCGGCGAGCTACCGGCCTTCGTCGTGAAGTCGGGCGAGTAGCAGAGGGCGCCCAGCTGCCTCGCCAGCAGTCCGAACGTCGTGCTCAGGTTCGAGTCGAAGGACGCCTGCCAAAGGAGCAGCCGGTAGGCGGCATAGCTGATCGCCGCGGCCTGGGTGGAGGCGGGGCCGGACGCGCTCGCCTTCCAAGCCCGCCACATCGCAGCGGAGACGTCGTAGAGGTCGCGCGCCTCGACCGGCTCGCTCGCAGCTCCCGACCGGAGGGCTGCGACCGCGGCGTCGTCCCAGACGGTCGCGATCGAACGGCCGCCGGCCGTGGCAGGCGTGCAAGCGGCCATGCGGTAGGACGCGGGCGCGGGGGTGCGCATGGCCGGCTGCGGCGGGACCGAGATCTTCACGATGCGGTCGGCGCGAACGTTGCGCAGCACGCTCTCGCCGCCCCATGGGTAGCGGATGCTCAGGCGGGTCGCGCTCGTCGCGGAGCCGAGCCCGAAGTGGACGCGCTGGTCCTCGGAGGAGAGATAGCTGCTTCCCGCGCGCACCTCCTGCGAGAGGGTGCGGCCGTCCGCGAGCACGACCGTCACGACCGCTCCGGGGCTGAAGCGCGAGAGCTCCACGTCGAGCCAGTGGCCGGACGGGCCGGTCGGCTTCAGGAGGAGCAGCCTGCCCCCGATCGAGTTGACCGCGATCTCCATGCGGCCGTCGTTGTCCACGTCGGCCGCCGCGAGCCCGCGTCCGTTCAGGCGCAGACCGGCGGGGACGACGCTCGGGGCCGTTCCGTAGCGCGCACTCCCCGCCGCGAGCGGAGCGACCACCTTCACCTGCCCCGCGTCCTTCTTCAGATTCGTGACCGGGATCCCACCCGTGGCGAGCACGACGTCGGGCGTGCCCGAGTTCGCGAGATCGACGAAGGAGTCTCCCCAGCCGGCGAAATCCGCTCCGAGCGCGGGGTCGAAGTCGGCGCGGGCGTTCGCGAACGAAGACGAGCCGTCCTTCGTGTAGGCGGCCGACGGCTCATGGCGCGAGTTCGTGACGAGCAGGTCGAGCGGCCCGGCCCCCGCGCCGTCGACCGCGATGCCCATGCCGGCGTACGGATCAGCGACTCCCAGGTCTGTCGCACGATTCTCGAAGCGGAAGCCGAGCCCGGCCGGGTCGGCCTTCGCTCCGCCCGGCCACGGGACGTTGACGTAGAGCTGGTTCGGATCCTCGTCGTTCGCGACGTAGAGGTCGGGACGGCCGTCACCGTTCACGTCGAGGAACGTCGCGCCGAGGCCGTGTGAGAAGTCGGAGGCCTCGAGGCCCGCCTGAACGCCGACCTCGCGGAAGCGGGCGCGGCCGTTTGGGCCGTTCCCCTCGTTCAGGTAGAGGAGATCGCGGACTCCGACGAGGTTCGTCGGAAAGCCGGCGAGCGAGTTCGGCACCGGATCGTTCGGGCGCGCGTAGCCGGCGACGAAGACGTCGGGACGGCCGTCGCCGTTCACGTCCGCGACGGCGACCCCCGTGTACCAGCCGCTCGCGGTCATCCCGGCCGCGCGCGCTCCCTCGGTGAACGTCCCGTTGCCGTTGTTCCAGAGCAGCTTGATCCCGGTCGTCGTCGTGACGATCAGGTCGGGCAGGCCGTCGCCGTTCAGGTCGGCCGCGACGCAGCCGTCCCCCTGCACCCGCAGCCCGGCATGCGCCTTTTCGGTGACGTTGCGGAAGTGCCCGTGCACGTTCTCGAACAGCTGCGTGCGGGGAAGTCCACCGTGCCTCTGCCACTCCGCCGTGTCGGCGCTCGAGTAGGAGTTGACGGCGAAGAGGTCCTCCCAGCCGTCCCCGTTGTAGTCGAGCCAGCAGACTCCGCCGCCCATCATCGCGGTGTAGTCCTTCGAGATCCCGAAGCGGAACGAGTCCTGCCGGAAGCCGAGGCCGACCGACGGCGCGACGTTGGTCAGCCGGACCCCGCGCAGGGCCGAGCTCTCGGGTGCGGCGACGGTCGCGTGCGGCTGCGCCTCCGATGGGAGCGCCCACGTTCCGGTCGGGGTCTGATGGAGGTGGTACGTCAGCCCGGCTTCTTGCACCGTCGCCGTCGGCGGCCCTTGCTCCACACCTTGGACGAGCCAGATCCGGAGTGGGCTGGAGCTTGCCGACGGCTTCGTGGCGAGCAGGTCGTGGGCGATGAGCTGCGCCGTGTGGAGCTCGAGCTTCGTCTGGACGCCCTGCGCCGGGAGGATCGTGATGGGAGGCAGGACGCCGGGCGGCACCGTCGGCGAGGCGGCGGCCACCGGCGGCGCGTTCCCGACGACGATCGCCGCCATCGATACCGCGAGGGCAGCGGACCCGACGCCGAGGACGAGCCGCCGCTCGAGCGGCCACGGGACGCGGCGGAGCACCGGCAGCGCGAGGCAGACGACGCCGAGCGCGCCGAGCAGCGCCACCTTCGCCGCGAACTCGCTCGTGGTGGGCGCGATCAGGATCCCGGCCAGAAGGCCGAGGGAGACGGCGTAGAGGAGCCGGCCGGTCGGCGAGCGCGGCGCCGTCTTCGGGTCGGTGATCATGAAGAAGAGGAAGACGAGAACCTCGGGCGAGGTGATCAGCACCCACCAGAGCTGGAAGCCCGAGATCGGGCCGAGATGCCAGCGCGCCGTCATCGTGTGGCCGGCAAGCGCGAGCACGCCGATGGCGGCCGCGAACGAGACCCAGAAGCCGATCGCCACCCGCAAGAGCTTCAGCCGTCTGAGGATCACGAAGCCGCCGGTCACGATGATCGCGAGCGCGAGCGCGAGCCAGACGGACGTCGGCCCCCACCAGAAGTCGAGCGGCGCGGCGCGGTTCCGGCCGAGCGCGAGGAAGCAGACGAGCAGGCCGATGTTGGACGGATTGAAGATGTGCTCGCCGCGCCAGCGGATCACGTACTTCGAGAGCAGCGAGATTGCCGCCGTCCCGACGAAGATCCACCAGCCGCGCAGGCTCCACCAGTCGCCGTGCGCGGTTCCGGGAACACGCAGGACGAACGCGACCCCGTTCCCGGTCAAGAGCGCGCTCGCCGGCCAGAGGATGACGCGCTGCGTGCGCATCGCGATCGCGACCTCGAGGACGGCCGACGTCCCGAGCGCGAGCAGGATCTGCGCGATCGACACCTCGAAGCGGAAGCCGAGCTGTCCGATCACCTGCAGGGACGTGATCGTCGCAGCGAGGTGGAGCCGCGGATCGCGGAGAGTCGGCAGCACCACCGGGTACGACCTGCCGCGGATCGTGAGCGCGGGGCCGGCCGTCGGCGCCGGTGCTGCGTGCGCGCTCATTCGCCCGTCCATGCTAGTGGGCTGCGGAACAGATGAAAACGCCGCTAGAGCGAGACCGCGGTTGCGGTCGTGGCCGAGCGATGCAGCGCCTCGAGCGCGCGCGCCTGTCCGAGCGCGTCCTCGCGCCCGAGCAGCAACTCGCCCTCGCCGCGGATGGCGTCGCTGAGGTCCTCGAGCTCGAGCTGGTACGAGTCTGCGAAGTCGAGCTCGATTCGCTCGACCTTTCCCTCGCGGCGTAGCTCGATGACCGGCTCGTTGCAGTGCCACGGGTCGTCGAGGAAGAGTGAGCCTCGGCTGCCGATCGCCTCGAGCTCGTCACGCTCGACGAGCGCCGTCCCGCAGTCGAACGTCGCGATCACGTCGCCCGGGAAGCGCATCGTCCCGGTGAATATCCAGTCCGTTCCCGACGGCCCGTACCAGGCCTCGCCCCACACCCGCTCCGGCTCGCCACCGAGCAGCCGCGAGCCCGAGACGTTGTAACAGCCGACGTCCATCAGCGCGCCGCCCTCGACGTCGGTGCGCAGGCGGATGTTCGAGGCGTCGTACAGGCCGTACGAGAAGGCGGAGCGCACGAGCCTCAGCTCGCCGACCGCTCCGCCCGCCACCAGCTCGCGGAGCGCGCTCGTCTGCGGGTTGTGGCGGTACATGAACGCCTCGCTCAGGAGCCGCCCGTTCCGCTCGGCGGCGTCGAATGCGGCGTCGACCTCCTCCGGATGCCGTGTGAACGGCTTCTCGCAGAGGACGTGCTTGCCCGCGTCGAGCGCCTTGATCGACCACTCTGCATGCATCGTGTTCGGCAGGGAGATGTACACCGCCTCGATCTCGGGGTCGGCGAGCAGCTCCTCGTACGACCCGTAGGCGCGCGGGATCTCCCACTCGCGCGCGTAGGCCTCGGCCCGGCGAAGGTCGCGACTGGCGACGGCGACGAGGTCGACCTTGTCCGACGCGTGCCCACCCGGAATCACCTTCCGGTTGATGTCGGCAGTGGAGACGATGCCCCACTTCACTGGCGAAGCCACGTCCGTACTATCTCGCACCGTGGCGACGATCGGGATCGGGATGCTGGGCTACGCCTTCATGGGAAAGGCCCATTCGAACGCGTTCCGGAAGCTCCCGTACATCATGTGGCCGCCGCCGCTCGAGCCGGAGCTGGTCGGGATTGCGGGACGCGACGAGGAGGCCGTCGGCGAGGCGGCTCGCCGCTACGGCTGGGAATATGCGACGACCGACTGGCGCGACCTCGTCGCCGACGAGCGCATCGGCCTTTTCGACAACGGCGGCCCGAACTCCCTGCACGCGGAGCCGACGATCGCGGCGGCTCAGGCAGGCAAGCACGTCGTCTGCGAGAAGCCTCTCGGCCGCGACGCCGACGAGAGCCACCAGATCTGGAAGGCGGTGGCCGCGACGGGGGTCCGGCACATGTGTGCCTTCAACTACCGCTTCGCGCCGGCGGTGCGGCTCGCGCGCGAGATGGTGGAGGCGGGGGAGCTCGGCGAGGTGCGCCACTTCCGTGGCCGCTATCTGCAGGACTGGGGCGACGACCCCTCGCTCGACACCTGGCGTTTCAACGCGGACGCCGCCGGCTCGGGGGCGCTCGGCGACCTGATGACGCACGTCGTCGATCTCGCGCGCTTCCTCAACGGCGAGATCGAGACCGTCTCCGGCTTCGCGCACACCTTCCTGCCGGGCCGGCAGGTCGACGACGCGGTCGAGGCCGCGGTTGGGTTCGCGAACGGGTCGATCGGCACGCTCGAGGCGACCCGCTTCGCGAACGGGCGCCGCAACGCGTTCCAATGGGAGATGAACGGCACGAAAGGCTCGCTCGCGTTCGACATGGAACGCCTCAACGAGCTGCAGGTCTTTCGCGCGGACGGCGACCGCGCGCGTGGCTTCAAGACCGTGCTCGTCTCCGAAGGAGACCATCCGTTCTGGGGACACTGGTGGCCGCCGGGCCACATCATCGGCTGGGGCGACACCTTCGTCCATGAGCTGCACCACTTCCTCGCGGCGGTTGCCGGCGAGCACGAGGTCGCGCCGTACGGCGCCGATTTCGAGGACGGCTATCGCGCCTCCGAAGTCTGCGACGCGATCGTCCGCTCCGGTGTCACCGGACGGCGCGAAACGGTCTCGTACCGCGGCTAGACTGCCTCGCCCCCGCCGACGTAGCTCAGCTGGTAGAGCACATCACTCGTAATGATGGGGTCCGGGGTTCGAGTCCCCGCGTCGGCTCTGCGGCCTACTGCGCCGGCCTGAGCTCGGCGTCCAGCGGGTCGAGCGACCGGAGGACCCGGGTCTCGGCCGTGAGCGCGGCGTCGAGGTCGAACTCCGACGGCTCGATCGCGGACGCGCAGTACGGGCAGACCTGCCAGAGCGGCTCGAGCGGAGCGTCGCAGTGGGCGCACGGCTGCCGCAGCCTCGTCGCGCAGACCGGGCACGCGAAGTAGTCCGGCTCGATCGGCGAGCTGCATTCCGGGCACGCCGGCCGCGCCCGAGTGAGCTGCGTCTCGAGCGCACGCAGCTCCGTCTTGCGCGCGCGGACGTCGTCGAGCGTCTCGGCCGGGCGGAACAGGAGATAGACGACCGGCCCGAGGTACGGCGGCAAGAGACCGAGGATGGTCGCGACGCCGACGAGGAACGGGTCCTCGACCCGGCGGCGCGCGTCCCGGCGTACCCAGTAGGCGAGCGCGAGCCAGAAGACGACGGCGAGGAAGACGGCGAGGTTGCGGGCGATGACGAACCCGGTCGCGTGGAGGCTCGAGAACGCCGAGAAGAGCGGGAGCGCGGCCAAGGCGTGATCAAGATGCCCGGCCGGCGTCCCGGCAAAACGCGCTCCCGGCGTTTCTCGACCCGGCGCATGAAGCACAATGGCGGCAGTGCCTGGAGCGCAGGGTCCGAACGGAGGAGGCCGGGGCCGGTGGCAGCCGCCGCCGCGGCACGACCTCGAGCTCGAGCGGCTCTTCGCGGTCCGGCACGCGCGCGTGCGCCGGCTCCGCCGCCGCCGGCGCAGCGTCTTGCTCCTCCTCACACTTCTCCTCGCCTCGACGCTGACGCTGTTCCTCGCGACCGTCGCCTTCACCGGCCCGCAGCTGCTCGCCTCGATGTGCAGCCTCAGCGACCTGCGGCCCCTGTCGCTCGGCTCGAACTCGTTCCTCTACACGGACAACGGCAACCTGCTCGGCGTCGTCCCGTCGGCGACGAACCGCCAGCCGCTGCCGCTCTCCCAGATGTCGCCGTGGCTGGCCGAGGCCACGGTGGCGATCGAGGACGCGCGCTTCTGGGAGCACGGCGCGCTCGACTACCAGGGCATCATGCGCGCGATCTACGACGACGTGACGACGGGGCAGATCCAGCAGGGCGCCTCGACGCTGACGCAGCAGCTCGTCCGCAATCTCTACATCGGGAACCCACAGCGGACGTTCTCGCGGAAGCTCAAGGAGGCGTGCCTCGCGGAGAAGGTCTTCCAGCGGTTGTCGCGGAAGCAGATCCTCGCGGCGTACCTGAACGAGGTCTTCTACGGGCGCCATGCCTACGGTGCGCAGGCCGCGTCGCAGACGTACTTCTCCGAGAGCGCGTCGCAGCTCACCCTGAGCCAGGCCGCCCTCCTCGCCGGCCTGCCGCAGGCGCCGACGTCGTACGACCCCGCGCTCAATCCACGGGACGCCCTCGCGCGGCGGAACGAGGTGCTGCGCGCGATGCTGAAGAACGGGTACATCACGAGTGGGCAGTTCACGCTGGCGAAGCAGCAGCCGCTCGGCCTCAAGCTCGGCAACCTCTACACGCAGCAGCACCAGCCGAACTACTTCGGCTGGGCGACGCAGCAGCTCGTCGACCGTTTCGGCGAGCGGCAGGTGGAGCGCGGCGGCCTGAAAGTGACGACGACGCTCGACCCGCGGCTGCAGGCGCTCGCCCTCCACGCCGTGGCCGACGTCCTGCGGACGCGTACGGATCCGGCGGCTGCGGTCGTCGCGATCGATCCGCAGACCGGAGCCGTCAAGGCGATGGTCGACTACCTTCCCGACGGCCGGCAGCTCCAGTTCAACCTCGCGACGCAGGCGCACCGCTCGACAGGGAGCGCCTTCAAGCCGATCACGCTCGCCACTGCGCTCACCGAGGGCGTCTCGCTCTACTCGACGTTCGTCGGCCCGCCGGAGCTCCTGATCACCGATCCGCAGTGCGCGACGAACGGCGGCCCCTGGGACGTCCACAACTCCGGGGACGAGTCGGCGGGGACGATGGATCTCATCGACGCGACGGCGAACTCCGTCAACACGATCTTCGCCCAGCTGATCGCGAAGGTCGGCGTGTCGAACGTCGTGAAGATGGGTCACTGGCTCGGGATCACGAGCAGCGGCAACGACTTCAAGCCCGTGTGCGCGATCACGCTCGGTTCGGTCGGATTCACGCCGCTCGAGCTGACCGACGTCTACGCGACCTTGGCTTCCGGCGGGATCCACCACACGCCGCAGGCGTTCCTCAAGGTCGTCGGACCTCACAACAAGGTCCTCGGGTCGATCTCGTCTCCCGGCCGGCGGATCCTCAGCCCGAACGTCGACAACGAGATCACGTACGCGCTCGAAGGCGTGATTACCCACGGCACCGGCACGGCGGCCGCGATCGGCCGCCCCGCTGCGGGCAAGACCGGGACGGCCGAGAACTACCAGGACGCCTGGTTCTGCGGCTACGTTCCGCAGCTCGCGACGTGTGTCTGGGTCGGCTATCCGGCCGGCGAGATTCCGCTCGTCAACGTGGAGGGCGTCTACGACGTCTTCGGCGGCACGCTGCCGGCGGAGATCTGGCACGACTTCATGGGCCCGGCCGTCGCCCCGTACCCGGTCAAGAGCTTCGCGACGCCGACGATCGGCGGCACGATCATCAGCGGTACCGGGACGTTCGCCTACGCCCCGGGGTACTCGCCGACGACGAGCACGTCGACCACGACGACAGCCACGACGACCTCGAAGAAGACGACTCCGCCCGGGCACAAGCCCGGCCACTAGGCAGCGGCGGCGCCGGCTAGATCTGCCAGAGGCCGTCGCGGATGAGCGGGATCCGCCGGCCGCGTGCGCCGATTCCGGTCACCTCGAGCTTCGGGCTGCCGATCATCACGTCGAGGTGCGTCGTCGAGCGGTTGACGCCGCGCGCCGGCGTCTCGATTCGTGTGCCGCCGAAGCCGCTGCCGAACGCGATGTGGGCCGCGGCGTTCTCGTCGAGGAGCGTGTTGTAGTAGATGCGCCGGGCTTGGCCGATCCGGGAGGACGCGTCGACGAGCGCCACTTCCCCGAGCCTGCGGCCGCCCTTGTCCGTGTCGATGTAGGCCGCGACGAAGTCCCGGTCGTCGTCGTTGTCGGCGTCGAGCCGGACGAGCCTGCCTCCTGCGAACTCGCCGCGCAGGCCTTCGATCAGCCGGCCCCGGAAGGAGAGCGGGAACGTGCAGCGGAAGGTCCCTGTCGTCGCGCGGGCCTCGGGGCTCGTGAAGACCTCCTCCGTGGGCATGTTCGGCGCGATCACCTGCCCGGTCTTGAGCGTCTCCGGACCGCCGAGCCAGCGCGTGCCGGGCGACAGGCCGACGTCGAGCGTTGTGCCGGGCCCGCGCAGCTCGAGGCCTGTCAGTCCGAGCTTCGTCAGCTTCGCCGAGCGCCGCGTGAGCGTTCGGAGGTGCTTCGTCCAGCCGCTCGTTCCCTTCCCGTCCTCGTCTCGCAGCCGGCAGAAGTTGAGGAGATCGGCCGCGAGCTTGCGCTTCGCCTTGCCGACCTCGAGTTTCGGATAGACCTGGCTCGCCCAGTGATCCGCCGGCCACGCGGCGATCGACCAGCGGGCCTCCATGTTCAGCTGCGCCCGGCGGACGAAGGCGGTCTGCTTCGCCATCCGGGTGTAGTCCGTGGCGATCCGCTCGGGGGGGACGCCGTTGAGGTACCCGGGCTCGCTCTCGCCGTAGATGAACGAGATCGCCCCCGTCGGGCCGGAGACCTCGCGGAGGCGCCGCCGTGTCCATGGCGCGAGCGCTCCGAGCGCATCGTCGCGGGCGTGCAGGAGCTTCGCGCGGTACACGAGCGGGTCGGCGGTGACGACCTCGACGAAGTGGGCGCCTGCGCGGTAAGCGGACTCGGCGACCGCGGCGAGCAGCTCGCGGTGCTCGGGCTCGCCCTGGACGAGGAGCGTGTCGCCTTCAACGATCCCCAGGGAAGCCTTGACGATCGCGTCCGCGTAGCGCGCGAGCGATTCCGGCGGGAGGAGCGCCTCGGCCGGCAGCTACTGCTCCGTCTCGAGCGCGCTCGCGACCGTGTCGTGGACGGCGAAGTGGCGGTCCAGGCCGGAGACCTCGAGCGCTCGCTTCGTCTCGAGGCCCGGTGCCGCGATGCGGAAGCCGCCGCGGTCCGCCATGCGCGAGCGCGCCTCGATCAGAACCCCGAGCGCGGTCGAGTCGATGAAGGTGACCTGCTCGACGTCGACGACGAGCACGTCCGGCTCCTCGGCGCACGCTTCGAGCAGAGCCACGCGCACCGCCTCGGCGTTGTAGAGGTCGAGCTCGCCGGCGAGTGCCACGACGACCGCGCCGTCGCGGCGGTCCACACCGCTCACGGGCGTCTCGCGGCCGCTTGTCCCGGGTGTCGATCCGCCCACGTCTGTCACATCGCGATTCAAGCAAGAATGAATGGATGGAGGTCGCTGAGGTAGCCGCTCGCGCAGCCGGCGAGAACTTCCCCGTCGGATCGGTCCTATTCCCCCGCCCGCTGCGTTCACACATCCGGGCTCTCTATTGCTACGCGCGGCTCGTCGACGAGCTCGGCGACACGTATGACGGCGACCGGCTCGCGGCGCTCGACGAGCTCGAGCAGGAGGTGGACGCGGCCTTCGCCGGCGTCGCGACGTGGCCGGTGTTGAGGAACGTCGAGCCGACGATTCGCGAGTTCGAGCTGCCGCGCGAGCCCTTCGTCCGCCTGATCGAGGCGAACCGGATGGATCAGCGCGTGAGCGAGTACGAGACCTGGGACGACGTCAGGAACTACTGCGTCCACTCCGCCGATCCGTGCGGCCGGCTCGTCCTCGGCGTGCTGCGGCGCCTCGACGAGCCGGATCTCGTGGCTGCGAGCGACTTCGTCTGCACCGGTCTGCAGCTCGTCAATTTCCTCCAGGACGTGCCGCGCGATCTCGAGCTCGGCCGGATCTATCTCCCCGCCGAGGACCGGCGGCGCTTCGGTGAGCCGCCGCTCGACCGGCCGAGCGCCGAGCTGCGCGAGCTGCTGCGCTTCGAGGCGGCGCGCGCCGCAGAGCTGCTCGCGGCCGGAGAGGTGCTGCGCGCCCGGATCGGCGGCCGGCTGGGCCGCGCCGTCGCGCTCTTCTCCCGCGGCGGCCTCGCGGCTCTCGACGCGCTCGAATCCGCCGGCTGGGACATCTTCGGGGGACGGCCGCGTCCGTCGCGGGCCCGGCTCGCGCGCGAGGCGGCGCTCGTGCTCGTCAAGTGAGCACCGCCGCCGCGTACGAGGAAGTCCTGCGCGTCACGCGCCGCGAGGCGAAGAACTTCGCCTACGGGATCATGGTGCTGCCACGGCCCAAGCGGCAGGCGATCGCGGCGATCTATGCGTTCGCGCGGCGCGTCGACGACGCCGCGGACGGGCCTCTTCCGGTCGAGGAGAAGCGCAGCGCGCTCGTGGGGCTCCGAACCGCTCTCGACGCCGAGCCCGCCGAGCCTGTGTTCGTCGCGCTGGCCGATGCGCGCGAGCGCTTCGGCATTCCGCGGGAGCCGCTCGCGGCGCTGGTCGACGGCGGCCTCCAGGACCTCGAGCAGCAGACGTACTCCGACTTCGGCGAGCTGCGCGGCTACTGCGAGAAGGTCGCCGGCGCGGTCGGCCTGGCCTGCCTTCCGGTCTACGGCTCGTCCGACACCGAGCGGGCCGAGACGCTCGGGATCGCGCTCCAGCTGATCAACATCATTCGCGACGTCCACGAGGACCGACAGCTCGGCCGTGTCTACCTCCCGCAGGACGAGCTCACGCGCTTCGGCGTGAACCGGCTCGAGCCGTCGCCCGAGTTCCGCGCACTGATGGCGTTCCAGGCGCAGCGGGCGCGCGCCAATCTCGCGGAGGGCCTGAAGCTCCTCGACTCGCTCGACCGCCGCAGCGCTCTCTGCGTCGGGACGTTCGCCGGGCTATACGCGGCGACGCTCGACCGGATCGAGGCCAACGGATACGACGTCTTCGGGGAGAAGATCCGGCTGTCGACGCCGCGCAAGCTCGCCGTGGTCGCGCGAGGGCTCTTCCGGTGAAGGTCGCCGTCATCGGCGGTGGCCTGGCCGGTCTCGCGGCCGCGCTCGAGCTCCTCGACGGCGGCGAGGAGGTGACGCTGTACGAGGCGAGGCCGACGCTCGGCGGCGCCGTGCAGACGCTGCCCGAGCGCGAGGGCGATCCGCAGCCTCCGCCCGACAACGGCCAGCACATCGCGCTCGGCTGCTTCACGGAGTACCTCGGCTTCCTCGACCGGGTCGGCGAGGGGGGCTCGTACCTCCGGACGCGGCTCGGGCTGCCCGTCATCGACGAGGACGGACGCGTGGCGACCATCAGACCGTCTTTGATCGGAGTGCTCCGCTACGGCCACCTGTCGTGGCGAGAGCGAGGGCGGCTCCCGCGCACACTCCTGCGACTGCGCGCCGCGCAGTCGCAACCGAAAGAGAGCTTCGGACAGCTACTGAGAAGGCTGGGAGAGACCGAGCGATCGATTGACTGTTTCTGGGATGTCTTCATCCGGCCGGCGCTCAACCTCGCGGCGGACGAGGTCGACGCCGGCGCGGGCCTGTTCACGGTGCGGACGGCGCTGCTGGGGCCTCGGGCGAACAGCGACCTGGTCCTTCCGACGAAGCCGCTCGGCTGGATGCACGGCGACGCGGCCGGTCGCGTTCTCGGCGACCGCGTCCGGCTCGATGCCAAGGTCGAGTCGCTCGACGAGCTCGACGCCGACGCGATCGTCGTCGCAGCGCCGCCCGCCGAGAGCGCGCGCCTGCTCGGCGAGCCCGCGCCGGAGCTCGAGGACTCCCCGATCGTCAGCGTCCACCTCTGGTTCGACCGCCGGCTCCTCGCGCAGCCGCTCGCCGCCCTGCTGGGGTCGGACGCGCACTGGGTCTTCGACCGTGGGGCGCTCACCGGCAACCGGCCCGAGCGCGGCCAGTACCTCACGGTCGTGTCGAGCGGGGTGCCGGAGCTGCTCGACGTGCGCGGCCGTGGGCTCGTCGACACGATCGCCGGACAGCTGACGCAGCGACTCGGCGCTGCCGAGCTCCTCTGGTCCCGGGTCAGCCGCGAGCCGTACGCGACGATCGCGCTCCGTCCCGGTGTCCACCGGCCGGGAGCCGAGACTTCCCGGCGCAACGTCGTCCGCGCCGGCGCGTGGACGGGCACGGGCTGGCCGGCGACGATGGAGAGCGCCGTGCGCAGCGGTCGTAGGGCTGCGCGTCGCCTCCTCGATACGTTCTCCCCGTGACCACCCTGGACGTTGTCGGTCTCGACCGTGCGATCGAGCGCGGTGCGCAGCGCCTGGCCGAGCTGCAGCGGCCGGACGGCGTCTGGGTCGGAGAGCTCGAGTCGAACGTGACGATGACGGCGCAGCACCTCTTCTGGCACCACTTCCTCGGCCTGCGGACGCCCGAGCTCGACCGCCGGATCGCGAACGAGCTCATGGCCCGGATGCGCGACGACGGGACGTGGTCGATCTGGTTCGAAGGGCCCGCCGACCTCTCGACCTCGATCGAGGCGTACGCCGCCTGCCGGCTCGCGGGAGTCGACCCGGGGCCGCAGGCGCTCGGCTACATCCAGCGGGAGGGAGGCATCCCGAAGAGCCGGATCTTCACGAAGTGCTTCATGGCCCTGATCGGACAGTGGCCGTGGCAGAAGATGGTGCCGATCCCGCCCGAGCTCGTCCTTCTGCCGCCGCGGGCGCCCGTCTCCATCTACGACTTCTCGTGCTGGGCGCGCCAAACGTTCGTCGCGCTCGCGGTGGCGAAGTCGCTCCGGCCCGTGCGCCCGTCGGACGTCGACCTGCGAGCGATCGGCGCGATCCCGGGCAGGACACGCCGGCCGCGCAGGCCGGACCCTCTGCGCCGCCGCGCCCACGAAGTCGCCGAGCGCTGGATCCGCGAGCGCCAAGAGGCGGACGGCTCGTGGGGCGGGATCCAGCCGCCGTGGGTCTGGTCGATCATCGCGCTCGCCGCGCTCGGATACGGCCTGGACGACCCGACGCTCGCCAAGGCGGTCGAGGGCTGGCAAGGGTTCATGGTCTCCGACGGCGAGCGGCTGCGGCCCGAGGCGTGCCAGTCGCCTGTCTGGGACACTGCGCTCGCCGTGCTCGCGCTCCGCGCGTGCGGCGTCTCCGCCGAGCATCCCGTCTTGACGAAGGCCCGCGACTACCTCCTCCGCGAGGAGGTCACGGTCAAGGGAGACTGGGCGATCCGGAAGCCCGGCCTGGCCCCGGGCGGCTGGGCCTTCGAATTCGAGAACGACCTCTATCCCGACATCGACGACACGGCAGTCGTCGCGCTCGCCCTCCACGAGCTCGGCGCGGGCGGTGACGCGGTCCGCCGTGGCGTCGACTGGCTCGTCGGGATGCAGTCGCGCGGCGGAGGCTGGGGCGCCTTCGACGTCGACAACAGCGCGATGTGGCTCTACAAGGTCCCGTTCTGCGACTTCGGCAAGGTCACCGACGAGCCGAGCGCCGACGTCACGGCCCATTCGCTCGAGGTGCTCGGCGGCCTCGGCGTCCACCGCGACGCAGCCGAGCGCGGTCTCGAGTGGCTGCTCGCCGAGCAGGAGCAGGACGGCTCGTGGTTCGGCCGCTGGGGCGTCAACCACATCTACGGCACCGGCGCCGTCCTCCCGGGCCTCGAGGCGATGGGTGTCCCGTCCGACCATCCCTCGATGCGGCGCGCCGTCGCCTGGCTCGACTCGGTCCAGCAGGAGCACGGCGGCTTCGGGGAGGACATCCGCTCCTACGCCGATCCCGCCTGGCGCGGCCGGGCGGATTTCACGACCGCATCCCAGACCGCGTGGGCGCTACTCGGCTATGTGGCTGCAGGAAACTCTGAGGATTCCAGTGCGCGGAGGGCGGCAGACTACCTGTGTGCCGCGCAGCGTCCGGACGGAGACTGGGACGAGCGGCATTTCACCGGCACCGGATTCCCACTCGATTTCATGATCCGCTACCACCTCTACAGAATCACGTTTCCCCTCCTGGCACTCGGACGAATGAGAGAAAGGTTGGCTGGATGAAGTTCCCGCTCGCATCGACGGTCTCGATCGGCAAGTACGTCGCCGCGCAGCAGCGCAAGGGCGAGCGCTATCCGCTCGTGCTGATGCTCGAGCCGACGCTCGCCTGCAACATCGCCTGCATCGGCTGCGGGAAGATCCGCGAGTACGAGTCGAACCGCGCGCGCCTCTCGGTCGAGGAGTGCGTCGACGCTGCGGTCCAGTGCCCGGCCCCGGTCGTCTCCATCTGCGGCGGCGAGCCGCTCGTCTACAAGGGGATCGACGAGGTCGTCCCGCAAGTCCTCGAGCTCGGCAAGACGATCGAGCTCTGCACGAACGCGCTGCGGCTCGAGCAGTGCCTCGACTGGTTCGAGCCGTCGAACCGCCTCAGCTTCGTCGTCCACCTCGACGGGATGCGCGAGATCCACGACTACGTCTGCGACTACCCGGGCCTGTGGGACATCGCGGTCGACGCGATCAAGCTCGCCCGCTCTCGCGGCTTCCGCGTCACGACGAACACGACGATCTTCAAGGAGACCGAAGTCGGCGACGTCGTCGAGATGATGCGCTACCTCACCGACGAGGTCGGGATCGACGGGATGATGATCGCCCCGGGCTACCAGTACTCGCAGATCGATCCCGCGCTCACCATGACGAGGGACGAGCACGAGGAGAAGTTCCGGGTGATTCGCGCGGCCGCGCGCAAGGGCGGCTACCGCTGGATCGCCTCACCGATCTACCAGGACTTCCTCACCGGCCAGCGCGAGCTGACGTGCGCGCCCTGGGGCTCGATCACCCGCAACCCCTACGGCTGGAAGGGCCCGTGCTACCTCCTCACCGACGGGATCTTCCCGACGTACGAGGCGCTGCTCGAGGGGATGGAGTGGGACGCCTACGGCCCGGGGAACGACCCGCGCTGCGAGCATTGCGGCATCCACTGCGGCTTCGAGCCGTCGGCCGCCTACGAGGCGTCGTCGAGCCTCAAGGAAACCGTCAGGAGCCTTGCTTGGACGCTGACGGGCTGACGTTCGCCTGCGCCACCTCCGCGGAGGAGCGCGTCGCGAAGCGGGCCGGCCTCAAGGCCGTCCGTGTCGGCCTGGCCGTCGCCAACGGCGTCCCCGAGGGACGGCTCGTCTCGTTCGGCGTCGCAGGCTCGCTCGGCGAGCTGCAGGTGGGCGACGTCCTCGACGCGACGCGGGTCGTCGACGAGACGGGCGCGACGCTGTGGGAAGGCCCGGGGCTCGGCGTCCGCGGCGCACGGTCGGGCGTTCTGCTCGGCGGCGACGTCCTCGTCCACGATGCGGCCGAGCGCGACCAGCTTCGCGTCGCGAGCGGCGCCGACGCGGTGGACATGGAGAGCGGGACGCTCGCCCGGAGCGGCAGGCTCGCCGGGGTCGTCCGCGCCATCTCGGACGATGCGTCCAGCGTGGTCGAGGGTCTCGACACGACGATTCATGCGGACGGCCGGACGAACGTGCCGGGGCTGCTCCGCTGGGTCGCGACGCATCGCGGCGACGCGCTCCGCTCGATCAGGGGTGCGCTGCGCGCGCTGAAAGCGCTGCGGGAGGCGGTCGCGTGAGCCGCGGTCGCGTCCTCCTGGCCGCCCCGCGCTCGTTCTGCGCCGGCGTCGATCGCGCGATCGAGATCGTCGAGCGCCTGCTCGAGGAGCACGGCCCGCCGGTCTACGTCCGTCACGCGATCGTCCACAACGACCACGTCCTCCGGCGCCTGGAGAAGCTCGGCGCCGTCTTCGTCGAGTCCGAGGACGAGATCCCGGAGGGCGCGATCTGCGTCCTCTCGGCGCACGGCGTCGCGCCGGCCGTGAAGGAGAACGCCCAGGAGCGCGGCCTCCGCGTCGTCGACGCGACGTGCCCGCTCGTGAACAAGGTGCACGCCGAGGCTCGGCGCTACGCCGACAGCGGCCACCTCGTCGCGCTCGTCGGCCACAAGAACCACGTCGAGGTGATCGGGACGCTCGGCGAGCGGCCGGGCTCCACGATCGTGATCGAGTCGCCGGAGCAGGCGCGCGAGCTCGTCACCGACAAGCCCGTCGCCGTGATCACGCAGACGACGCTCTCCCTCGACGACGTCGCTCCGATCGTCGACGCCCTCGAGGATCACCTCGGCTCGCTGCGCCGGCCGCACGCCGACGACATCTGTTACGCGACCCAGAACCGGCAGGACGCGGTGAAGGCGATGGTCTCCCAAGGGGCGACGCTCGTGCTGGTGATCGGCTCGGAGACGAGCTCGAACGCGCAGAGGCTCGTCGAGGTCGCGCAGGCCGCGGGCGCCCAGGCGACGCTCGTCGACGGCGAGAGCGGGCTCGACCCCGCGCTGCTCGACGGGCACGAGACGATCGGCCTCACCGCGGGCGCGTCGACGCCCGAGGAGCTCGTTCGCGCGACGGCCGCCCGGCTCGCCGACGTCGGCTATGCGCTGCCGGAGGAGATCGAGGTCGCGAAGGAGGACGTCCATTTCAGACTGCCGAAGGAGGTCGCGAAGGCATGACGAGCATCGAGATCCCCGTTTCCATTGCCGCGGCCCTCCCGTCGCTGTCGGTGATGGACATCACGAACGACGTCTCGCGCGAGGTCGCCGCCGCAGGCGTCGACTCGGGCATCGCGTTCCTCCACGCGGAGAGCCAGCTCTCGCTGATCCGGGTCCAGGAGCGCGAGACCGGCTTCTTCGAGGACCTCGAGTCGCTGCTCGAGCGGGTCGTGCCGTCGAGCCTTCGCTCACGGGAGCGGCTGCTCGCCTTCCTCCTCGGCCCGCGCTCGGAGCAGGTACCGTTCGCCGACGGCGCGCTCTGCCTCGGCCAGTGGCAGCGGATCCTCCTCTTCTCGCTCGACGCGCAGCACCGTCCGGAGTGGACGCTCACGGTCGTCGGCTGAGGCGTGACCCGCGCGGCGCGGAGTACCGTCCGCACCAATGCTCGTCCTGACCCGCCGCGAGGTCGAAGAGCTCCTCGACCTCGACAAGCTCGTCGACGCGCTCGCGGCCGCGCATGCCGAGCTCTCGTCCGGCCGCGCCTCGCTCGTGCCGCGAGCCGGCGCGTTCGTCCCGGACGCCGGAGTCCTCGGCTCGATGCTCGGCTACGCGCCGTCCGCCGGGCTCGGCTGCAAGCTCGTCACGCTCTTCCCGGGGAATCGCGACCGCCCGACACACCAGGCGGTGATCGCGCTCTTCGAGCCGGAAACGGGAACGCCGGCCGCGCTGATGGACGGGACGTACATCACCGCGATGCGCACGGCCGCGGCGGCAGCGCTCGCGACGAAGCTTCTCGCGCGCCCCGACGCGCGAGTCCTCGCCATCCTCGGCACCGGCGTCCAGTCGGGCTCGGCGCAGGAGATGTTCCCGCGCGTGCGCGACTTCACGGAGATCCGCGTCGCCGGCCGGGGCGAGTTCGAGGAGGCCGTGCGCGGTGCGGACGTCGTCCATGCGACCACCGCGGCACCCGAGCCGGTCGTCCGCTGGGAATGGCTGAGCCCTGGAGCGCACGTGAGCTCCGTCGGCTCGAACCTCGAAGGACGCTCGGAGCTCGACCCCGAGATCGTGGCGCGCGCCGACGTCGTCGTCGTCGAGCAGCGCGACTCCGCCTTCGCGCCGATTCCCGCCGGCGCGCCGGAGCTCGACCCGCGCGGCCGGGGCGGCGTCGTCGAGCTCGGCGAGATCGTCGCCGGCTCCGCGCCGGGCCGCACGTCACCGGATCAGATCACGCTCTACAAGTCGGTCGGCGTCGCCGTCCAGGACCTCGCCGCAGCGGCGCTCGTCCTCGCGGCCGCCCGCGAGCGCGGCGCCGGCACCGAGATCGAGTTGGAGGAGATCCACGCATGAGCGACTACAGCCCGGGACTCGAAGGCGTGATCGCCGTCGAGACGGAGATCATGGAGCCGGACCGCGAGGGCGGCACGCTCCGCTATCGCGGCCTCGACGTCGAGCCGCTGATCGGGAAGTACCCGTACGAGAACATCTGGGGTCTTCTCGTCGACGGCGACCTCGACTCGAAGATGCCGCTCCCCGAGCCGTTCGAGCCGGTCGGGCTCACCGGCTCCGCTCCGGCCGACCTGCAGGCGCAGACCGCGCGGCTGTCCGGTCTGTGGGGGCTCGGCAAGCTCAACGAGATCTCCGACGACCAGGCGCGGGAGGATCTCGGCCGGATCTCCGGGCAGATGATGTCGATCGTCGCCCGCTCGGCCCGTCTCGCGGACGGTCACGAGGACGAGGTGCCTGCGGACGTCGTGGCGGAGGGGCAGACGGCCGCGGAGCGCTTCCTCCTGCAATGGAAGGGCCACGCCGATCCGAAGGCCGTTCGCGCGATCGACACGTACTGGATCTGCACGGCCGAGCACGGGCTGAACGCCTCGACGTTCACCGCGCGCGTCGTCGCCTCCACCGGCGCCGACTGCGGCGCGGCGCTCTCGGCCGCGGTCGGCGCGCTCTCGGGGCCGCTGCACGGCGGCGCTCCCGCGTACGTCAAGCCGATGCTCGACGAGGTCGCCGCAATGGGCGATCCCGAGAAGTGGGTCGGCGACACCCTCGACTCCGGCAAGCGGATCATGGGCTTCGGCCATCGCGTCTATCGCGCCGAGGATCCGCGCTCGCGCATCCTCAAGAACACCGCTCGCGAGCTCGGCTCGCCGCAGATCGAGATCGCGGAGCGGCTCGAGGAGGCCGCGCTCGCCGAGCTCGAGCGCCGCAAGCCGGACCGGCCGCTCAAGACGAACGTCGAGTACTACTCGGCGCTCGTGCTCGATGTCGCGGAGGTGCCGCCGCCCGTTGCTCCCGCGATGTTCGCGTGCTCCCGCGTCGCCGGCTGGTCGGCCCACATCCTCGAGCAGAAGCGCAAGGGCAAGCTGTTCCGCCCGTCCGCCCGGTACATCGGCCCGGGTGCGCGCAGCCTGCAGGAGGTTTAGGCTCCCCCGCGTGAAGCGGCTAGCTCTCCTGATCGCCTCAGTACTCGTCCTCGCCGCCTGCGGCGGCGGCGGGGGCGGGAATTCCGAGACGGCGAAGATCCAGCAGGTCTGGACGTCGTTCTTCTCGAGCAAGACGCCCGTCTCCCAGAAGCCCGCGATGCTCGAGAACGGCTCGAAGTTCGCCTCGACGATCACGGCTCTCGCGAGCAACCCGCTGGCGAGCCAGCTGAGCGCGAAGGTCTCGAAGGTCACGCTGCGCGGCACCGACACCGCGGAGGTCGTCTTCTCGATCTACCTCGGCAGCACGGCGGCGCTCAAGAACCAGATCGGCTACGCCTACAAGACGCACGGCAAGTGGGTCGTCGGCAGCGCCAGTCTCTGCAAGCTGATCGCGCTGCAGGGCTCAACTCCGGCCGCGTGTAAGTCCTAGCGCGCGCATGACACGGCTAGCGGCGTTCCGGGAGGGTCACGCCCGCGAGGCCGCGCTCGCGGCCATCTGCGCGATCCTCTTCCTCACCTTCCTCGACAACACGATCGTCAGCGTCGCCCTCGCCGGGATCCAGAGCGGGCTGCGGGTCAGCGTCACCGGCCTGCAGTGGATCGTCGACGGCTACATGCTCGCCTTCGCCGCCCTGATGCTGACGGGCGGGACGCTCGGCGACCTGCTCGGCCGGAAGAAGGTCATGCTCGCGGGCGTCGCGATCTTCTGCCTCGGCTCGGTGATCGCCGCCGTCGCCCCCGGCGCGAACGTCCTCATCGCCGGCCGCATCGTGATGGGCGTCGGCGCGGCGGCGTCGGAGCCGGGGACGCTCTCGCTGATCCGCCACATCTATCCCGAACAGCGGGAGCGGGCGGTTGCGCTCGGCGTCTGGACCGCCGTCTCGGGGCTCGCGCTCTCGTTGGGGCCGGTGATCGGCGGCGTTCTCGTCGGCTGGCAGGGCTGGCGAGCCGTCTTCTGGTTCGGCCTCGCGCTCGGCGCCGCCGCGTTCGCGGTTGCGGCCGTCACGCTCACGGAGAGCCGCGATCCCGCGGGGAGGAAGCTCGACGTACCGGGCCTCGTCACGGGTGCCGCGGCGATCATGGCGGCGACCTTCGCCGTGATCGAGGGAGAGAACGGCGGCTACGGGACGTGGTGGATCGGCGTCCTCTTCGGGTTCGCCGTCGTCCTGCTCGCCGTCTTCGTCCTCGTCGAGCAGCGCGTGCCCGACCCGGTCCTCAAGCTCCGCTTCCTTCGCGACCCGACCTTCACCGCGGCCAACCTCGTCGCCTTCGCCGCGAACCTCTCGATCTTCTCCGTCTTCTTCTTCACCGCTCTCTACCTGCAGCTCATCTCGAATTTCTCCGGCTTCCGCATCGCTCTCTCGTTCGCCTCGCTCGCGTTCGCGATGATCGTTGCCGGCCCGTTCGCCGGCAGATGGACCGCGCGGGTCGGGCCGCGCGTGCCGATGGTGCTCGGCTGCGCGCTCTCGGGGCTCGGCCTTCTCCTCGTCGACTGGAAGCTCACGGTGGACACGGACGTGAGCGCCCTCGCCTGGACGCTCGCGATCGCCGGTCTCGGCTTCGGGATCGCCCTCGTCTCGGTGACGGCGGCCGTGCTGGGAGTCGTCCCGCCCGAGGAGTCGGGGATGGCGGCCTCGACCGTGAACACGAGCCGCGAGCTCGGCGGCGTCTTCGGCGTCGCGGTGCTCGGCTCGGTCGTCAACGCCCAGCTCACGGGCGGGCTGACGGCGAAGCTGATCAAGCTCCACATCCCGCAGACGTTTCGTCAGCTCGTGATCCAGATCGTGACGACAGGAGGCAGCACGAACGCGGCGGACTACCCCATTGCGAAGGGGCACGCGAAGCAGGTCCAGCAGGTGTTCAACGCCGCGGCCGGCGCGGCGGGCCACGGGATCCATCTCTCGCTCCAGATCGGCGCGGCGATCGTCCTCGCAGCTGCGGTCATCGCGCTCTTCGCGGCGCGGCACCGTGTGAGCCGGGCATGAGCCGGCGCGCGGTCCTTATCGGCGGCACCGGGCAGATCGGGCGCGCGACGGCGCGCGCGCTCGCCGAGGACGGCTGGGAGGTCGTGGCGGTGTCGCGTTCCGGCAAGGTCTCCGGGGAGCTCGCCGCGCTCGGCGTCCGTGGCGCCGCCGCGGACCGCGCAGAGGACGCGCAGCTGCGCGCCGCTATCGGCGACGGCGCCGATGTCGTGGTCGACATGGTCGCGTACAACCGCGAGCACGGCGAACAGCTCAACAGCCTTCCGGCAGGCTCGCTGATCGCCATCTCGAGTGGCTCGGTCTACGTTGACGACGACGGCAAAGGGTTCGGAGACGAGGACTTCCCCCGCTTTCCCGTGCCGATTCCGGAGACACAGCGCAGTGTCGAGCCGGCTGACGACGGTGATTACGCCCGCGGCAAGGCAGCGCTCGAGGAGGAGCTACTGGCCGGGCCGCTGCCCGCGACGCTCCTCCGCGCGGGAGCGATTCACGGGCCGGGAGCGGAGCTGCCGCGAGAGCTCTTCTTCGTCAAGCGCGCGATGGACGGCCGCCGCTCAGTCGCGCTCGCGTGGCAAGGAAGGAGCATTTTCCATCCCGTCTCGGCTGTGAACATCGCTGAGCTGATCAGGCTCGCGGCGGCCAATCCGGGCGATCGGATACTCAACGCCGGCGATCCCGACCCGCCGACGACGCTCGACATCTGCCATGCGATCGGCGCGGCGCTTGAGTACGCCTTCGAGCCCGTCCTCCTGCCAGGCGGCGAGTACGACAACCCGTGGGCCGTTCCGTCTCCTCGTATCCTTTCGATGACGGCCGCCGAGCGCGAGCTCGGCTACCGGCCCGTCGCGACGTATCCCGAGGCGGTACGGGAAACGTGCACCTGGCTCGTCGGTGAGCTCGAAAGCGGCCGTACGTGGGATGGGACGTATCTCGCGGACATGCTCGACTACGAGGCAGAGGACGCGGTGCTCGAGGAGCACGGATGATCGACCCGGCCGAGTATCGCGACCGCTTCCCGATCCTCGACACCTGCACGTACCTGATCAACCATTCGCTCGCCGCGATGCCCGCGGCCGCCGAGGACAACCTCCGCGAGTACGCGCGCATGTGGCGCGAGCGCGGCATCCGCAGCTGGGGCGAGGGCTGGTGGGACATGGCCTGGACGGTCGGCGACCAGCTCGGCCGGATCCTCGGCGCGCCGGCCGACTCGATCGTCATGCACCAGAACGTGACCGTCGCGGAGGCCGTCGTCCTCTCGTGCTTCGCGAGTCCCGGGGACCGGAACCGGATCGTCTACGAGGAGGCGAACTTCCCGTCGGTGCGCTACCTCTACCAAGCGCAACCGCAGCTGGACGTCGTCCCCGTGGAGGACGACGCCGCCATCGTGGACGCGATCGACGAGCGGACGCTCCTCGTCCCCATCAGCCATGTCCTGTTCAAGAACGGGGAGATCCAGGACGTCGAGCCGATCGTCGAGCGTGCGCACGAGACCGGCGCGCTCGTCGTCCTCGACTGCTACCAGTCCGCCGGCGTCGTCCCGTTCGACCTGACAGAGCTCGAGGTCGACTTCGCCGTCGGCGGCAGCGTCAAGTGGCTCTGCGGCGGGCCCGGCGCCGGCTGGCTCTACGTCCGGCCCGACCTCGCCGAGCAGCTCGAGCCGACGTTCGTGGGCTGGCAGGGGCACGCGCAGCCGTTCGCGTTCGAACCGGAGCTGGAGTACGCGGCCGGCGTGCGCCGGTTCCTGACCGGCACGCCGAACGTGCCCGCGCTCTACGCGGCGACCGCCGGTTACGACGTGATCGAGGAGGTCGGCGTCGACCGGATCCGCGAGCGCTCGCTCGCCCTCACCGAGCTGCTCATCGCGCGCTGCGACGAGCACGGGCTCGAGATCGTCTCGCCGCGCGAGCCCGAGCGGCGGGGCGGCACGGTCACGGTCTCGACGCCCGACCACGCCGCCGTCCACCGCGAGCTCGGCGAGCGGGGCGTGATCTGCGACTTCCGTCCCGACCCGGAAGGAGGCATCCGCCTCGGTCCGCACTTCTACAACACGGAGGAAGAGGTGCGCAGCGCGGTCGACGAGCTCGCCGAAATCATCGTGAGCGGCGCTTTTGCGCGCCATCGGGACGCGATTCCCCGATTCTGAGTATCCATTGCTATAACGAAGACGCCGATGATGGGGGTCATGCGGATCCTGGTGGCGGCTCTGATCGTGCTCGCGTTCAGCGCAGGCTCGAGCGCTGCGCGGACACAGCAGGCGACCGTCGGCGTCTATCCGTCCGGCACGAGCTTCACGACGAACGGCGCGGCGCCGGCCAATCCCGGCTCGGCCGTCTCGCTGGCGATGCCGATCGGCGGCACGGACGACGCGGTGATCCTCGTCCGCGGCGCGCAGCACGTCTCGGTCGACGCTGAGACGATCGACTCGCCGCTCACGCTCCAGGTCCGCTTCGCGCACTTCGTCTCGGTCGATGGCACGCTGGTCCCGGACGCGCTCGAGGGCTGGGACGGCTCCCAGCGGGCGACCGAGGAGACGAACCAGCCGCTCTGGGTGGAAGTCACGGTCCCGCAGGGTGCAGGCCCGGCGACGTACCACGGATCGGTTAGCGTCGATGCCGACGGCAACACCACGGTCGTCCCGATCACCGTGACCGTGTTCAACGTCGCCCTGCCCGCGATCGGGCAGGTCTCCGGCGCGCTGCTCACCGCGTTCAACTTCTCGCCGCAGTCGTACGGCGCGAAGGTGAACGAGCTCTACGGGATCACGGCGGACCAGTCCCTGCCCGGCCTGTTCGCTTTCCTCTCGCAGTACCGGATCTCGCCGAACAACTGGGGCTACGGGAATCCCGACTCGCCGTCCGGCTACACGAGCGACAACCGCTGGTGGCTGAACAAGTCGGCGAACATGGTCAACGCCGTCGGCCGGCCGAGCGCATTCGCCTCGATGTGGATCCCGATCTCGAGCAACCGCTGGCCGAAGACCGCCTACGTGGCCGGGCTGTCGCCGTTCCAGCCGAGCACGTGGTGCTCGTACCTTCGCGCGGTCCGCGGCTTCTGGCAGGACCAGGGCTGGCTCAACTCGGTCTATCCGTATCTCTATCCGCTCGACGAGCCGGGGACGGCGCTGTTCAAGACCGTGCAGCAGCAGGCGACGGTGTCCCACTCCTGCTTCCCCGGGAGCCGTGTCGTCATCACCGGCAGGCCGACTCCGCAGAACGCGTTCCTCTGGAACGGCGGCAGCGACGATGTCGACGCCTGGGCCGTGCTCGCGAGCCGCTACTACGGCCAGTACACGAACCCGGCGCAGACGAAGCGCCACATCTCCCATGCCGCCGAGAATCTCGGCTACATCAACCAGGCGCGGCGGCGCGGCAAGCAGATCTGGACGTACAACTACCAGTCCACCGGGCATTCGACGCCCGGGTTCACGGCGACCGAGCCGGTCTCGGACCCCCGCATGCTCGTCGACTGGGCCGCGCTCGAGGGCATCACGGGACTCCTCTACGGCCAGGGGACGACGTCCTACGAGAGTGGGAATCCGCTGACCACGAACGACCAGGCGCACGGCTCCTTCGCCCTCATCTATCCGGGCCGCGACGGGCCGATCCCGAGCGCGCGGCTCGAGGAGATTCGGGAGGGCATCGAGGACTGGGAGATCCTGAACGTCGTGCGCAAGCACCAGGGCCAGCACGCGGTCGTCCATCTCCTCTCGAGCCTCTTCTCGACGACGGCCACCGGCGCGGAGCTCGGCTGCACGGTCGGCTGCGCGCTCAAGACGACGACTCCGTACTCGTGGCCGGTCTGGTCGCACAACGCGTCGACGGCCACGAAGCTCGCCGAGATGCGTCTCGCCGCGCTGCAGGCAGCGTCCTGACGGCGGTCTAGGCTGCGGTCCTTGGCAGCCGCGGATCTCAGCGTCACGGTTCCCGTCGAGCGATTCACGGAGGAGGAGCAGGCTCGGCTCGCGCCGCATTTCACGAACCTCGACCGGCCGGTCTTCGCGCTCGTCAACCTCCCGGAGACCGTCAAGGGCGCGCTCTTCGCCCGCTACTCCCGCTACGCGGGGACGCTGCGCCGGCTCTTCCTCGAGGAGTTCGCCGACTCGCTGCCCGAGGTGCCGATCGTCGAGCTCGGGGAGGGTGAGCGCGCGGCGAAGCTCTACGAGACGATCTTTCTCGGCTATGGCGACGACTCGGTCGCCCAGCTCGGCGGCGCGCACATCGCGTGCGAGTGGACGTCCAACCTCCTGACGAAGATCCTGCAGCGGCCGCGGCTGGCTGCGTACCTCGAGCAGTCGACTCGCTACATCGCGTACGACGCCGAGATCGAGAGCTTCGGCTACCGCTATCACCGCGATGCGCGCTTCGGCCCGGCGTACGACGCGGCGATGGACGACCTGTTCGCGACGTATTCGCGGCTACTCGCCGGCGTCTCGGAGTGGGTCGCGGAAACGTTCCCGGCCGCGGAGGGCGAGTCGCCCGCGGCGCACAGGCGCGCCGTACGGGCGAAGGCGCTCGACCTCGTCCGCGGCATCCTGCCGGCGGCGTCGCTCTCGCACGTCGGGATCTATGCGACCGGGCAGACGTACGAGCAGCTCGTCCTCCATCTCCTCGCGAATCCACTCGCCGAGGCGCGGGCGTACGGCGAGCTGCTGCTCGGGGAGCTGCAGCTCGTGATGCCGAGCTTCGTCACCCGCGTTCCGCGGCCCGACCGGGGCGGCCGCTGGATCGAGTACCTGCGCGAGCGAGGCGACGCAGCCGCGTCGGTCGCGGCGCGCCTCGGTCTCGAAGACGAGCCGGAGCACGACGCGGCTCCTTCCGTCCGGCTCGTCCGCGCCCACGGCAGCGAGGACGAGCTGCTCGCGGCGCTGCTCTACGAGGCGGCCGCGGTCGGGGAGGAGCGGACCCTCGAGCGGGTGGCCGCGCTGCCGGCCGACGAGCGCGCCGCTCTCGTCCGCGAGCTCGCCGGCACGCGCGAGAACCGCCGCCACCGCCCGGGTCGCGGGTTCGAGACGCTGACCTACCGCTTCGAGATCGTCTCCGACTACGGCGCCTTCCGCGACCTGCAGCGCCACCGGCTGCTCACGTGCCAGTGGCAGCGGCTCTCGCCGGACCTCGGCGCCGACGTGCCGCACGAGGTCGAGGAGTCCGGCCTGGGCGGCGAGTACGCGCGTGGGCTCGAAGTCTCACGAACCGAGTACGAGCGGCTGCGTGGTGAAGGCCTCGCCGAGGAGGCTCCGTACGCGCTCTGCCTCGCCTATCGGATTCGCTACGTGCTCGAGCTCGACGCCCGCGAGGCGCTCCACCTGGTCGAGCTCCGCTCGGGCCGCGAGGGCCATCCCTCCTACCGCGCGGTCGCGCTGCAGATGCGCGACGCGATCGCCGCGGTCCATCCCAGCGTGGCCGGCGCGATGACGTTCGTGGACGAGTCGACGGAGCCGCGCCTCGAGCGGCTGCTCTCCGAGATGCGGAACGAGGCGACTAGGTCGAGACCGGCTTGAGCACCGTCTGCCCGGGGCCGCTGTCGCCGGGCGTCTCGCGCGTCACGATCCACGAGTCGCCGCGCCGGAAGACATACGGCGCGTTGAGGTTCACGGTGACGGTCTTCGCTCCGGCGGCGACGACGAACTCGCCGCACGAGACGTACGGCTTGCCGTTGCGCACGAGGTAGACCTCGTAGAACGTGTGGGGCGGCAGTGCCCGGAGGTTCGAGACGGTGAGCGTCATCGGCCAGTTCCCGGCGGTCAACGGCAGGATCTGCAGCGTCGCGGAGGCATGCGGATCGGCGGCGGTTCCGCGGAGGGAGAGCGAGGCCTCGAGTGTCTTGCCGGCGCCGCCTTTGCCGATCCCGTAGCCGGCGCCGAAGACGACGGCGACGATGACGAGCGCTGCTGCGATCAGGAGGACCGCGCGGGGCCTGACCCTGCGCCGCGCGAGGGCGCGGACGGTGCCCGTCTCGGGCGGGTGCTCGAGCCGGGGCGTCAGCTCGGGCGGCGGGCCGGAGACGACGAGGAGCTCGTGGACCCGGCGCAGCCGCTCGCGCTCGTCGCCTGCAGGCTCGGAGCCGAGAATCTCGTCGAAGTTCGGGGTCACAGGAGCTCTCCTTCCAGCACGGTCGCGAGTCGGGCAAGCCCGCTCCGCGTGCGGGTCTTCACCGTTCCGAGAGGCAGTCCGAGGAACTCGGCCACCTCGCTTTGGGACATTTCGCCCCAGTACGCGAGCTCGATCACCTCGCGCTCGCGCGGCTGGAGCTCTTCGAGTGCGCGGTGGACACGCCACGAGGTGTACGCCTCGTCGGCGCGATCGGGCGGGCCGGGCTCGGAGGACTGGAGCTCGGGGAGCTCGTGGTCGGTCGCCGGGCCGGCGCGCCGCAGGCGGTCGACGATCGCATTGCGGGCCACGGTGTAGAGCCAGCCTCCCGCCGCGCCGCGCTCGGGCCGGTAGCTGCTCGCCGAGCGCCAGATCGCCGCGAACGCCTCCTGCACGGCGTCCTCGGCGTGGCCGCGATCGTGCAGCCGCCGCAACGCGAGGCCGAACACGGGACGGACATAGCGCGCGTAGAGGAGCTCGAACGCTGCGTGATCGCGCTCGCCGATGCGTGCGAGCAGCTCCTCGTCGGAGGCTTCGGCTGTCGGCGGCGGTGCGGCAGGCTCCGCCACGGCGCGCAGGCGCGGTACATCGATCGCGAGCTCCATGTCCCGTCCTGACTTACGCAATCGACCCTCTGTCGGATTGTCCTACTTCGCCGTGGCCTCGGCGAATCTCCGCTCCACCTCGGGCCAGTTGACGACGTTCCACCACGCCTCGAGGTACGCGGGGCGCTTGTTCTGGTACTTGAGGTAGTACGCGTGCTCCCAGACGTCGATGCCGAGCAGCGGGACGTCGCTCTGCATCACCGGGGAGTCCTGGTTCGGCGTGGAGTAGAGCGCGAGGCCGGTGCCGTCCCAGACGAGCCACGTCCAGCCGCTGCCGAAACGCTTCACGCCGCCGTCGTTGACCGCGGTGCGGAGCTCCTCGAACGAGCCGAACGTGTCGGCGACAGCCGCGCCGAGCGCGCCGCCCGGCTCGCCACCGCCGTCGGGGCTCATGATCTGCCAGAAGAGCGAGTGGTTCGCATGCCCGCCGGCGTTGTTCCGCACGGCCGTCTGCTTGTCGTCGGGGAGCGCGTCGAGGCTCGAGAGGACGCTCTCGACCGAGGCATCCGCCCACTCGGTTCCCTCGAGCGCGGCATTTGCGTTGGTCACGTACGCGCCGTGGTGCAGGTCGTGGTGGATCCGCATCGTCTCCGCATCGATGTGCGGCTCGAGCGCGTCGTACGGATACGGCAGATCCGGCAGCTCGAAGGCCATTCTCCTCTGCTCCTTTCGCAGCTTCTGTTCCTGCGTCGGAGGATATGCTCCGGCGTCGTGTCCACGCTTGCGTATAGGTTCGAGGAGATCGCGCCGCGGCCGCTGCGGCCGGAGGTGTTCGAGCTCGACGGGATCTCGCGGGGCGCGGTCGAGGCGCACTACAAGCTCTACGAGGGCTACGTCGCGAAGCGGAACGAGATCCTCGGCCGGCTCGCCGACGTCGATCTCTCCACGGCGAACCAGACGTTCTCCGAGCTGCGGGCGCTGAAGGTCGACCTCACGTTCGCCATCGGCGGGATCAAGAACCACGAGCTCTACTTCGGCCATCTCGGCGGTGGTGGAGGCGAGCCCGACGGAGCGTTCGGGAAGCTCGTCAAGCGCGACTTCGGCTCGGTCGACGCCTGGCGCGCCGACCTGAAGGCGACGGGGATGGCCGGCCGCGGCTGGGCCTGGACGGCGTACGACTGGGACGAGGGCCGGCTCTTCAACTACGTCGGCGACGCCCAGAACACGTTCCCGGTCTGGAACGCGACGGCGCTCGTCGCGCTCGACGTCTACGAGCACGCCTACTTCCTCGACTACCAGACCGACCGCGCGTCCTACATCGAGGCGTTCTTTGGGAACCTCGACTGGGACGTCGTGAACGGCTGGGTCGAGCAGTACGGGATCCCCGCCTAACCGGCGGCTCCGTGCTCACCGCCATCATCGTTGCGGCCGGCTATCTGTCCGGCTCGGTGACGTGGGGCTACTGGCTGGTCCGGATCTTCCGCGGCGAGGACGTGCGCACGAAGGGGAGCGGCAACGTCGGCGCGACGAATGTCTGGCGCGTCTACGGCTCGAAGCTCGGGCTGCCGGCGATGCTGCTCGACACGGCGAAGGGATTCGCGCCTGCGTTCATCGGGGTGCACGTCGTCGGTCACGGCACGGGCGTGCTCGCGGGTGCGGCGGCCATGCTCGGCCACTGGCGGCCGCTCTTCCTCCGCTTCCAGCGCGGCGGGAAGATGGTCGCCACCGCAGGTGGTGCCTTCCTCGGCCTCGCGCCGCTCGTCGGCTTCAGCGCCGCGGGCGTCTGGCTCGTCGTCTTCGGCCTCTTCCGGTATCCGTCGGTCGCCTCGATCACGGCGGCCGGCTCGCTCGCCTTCTGGGCGTGGCTCTACGGCTACCCGTGGCCGGTGATCGCGTTCGGCGGCGCGGCGGGGCTCGGCGTCCTCTTCCTCCACAAGGCGAATCTCGGCCGGCTCTGGCGCGGGGAGGAGAACCGCTCGACGCTCTGGCGCCGCTGGATCGGCTCGCGAGACTTGTCGTCTCGCTCGCCGCTCTGACGGAACTCCGGCGCGGAACAGCGCGGTCTTCCGCGCCTCCGTGCTGAGTGTTTGTTTCCCGCCGCGGCGGGCGCCTACGGCGCGCGCCGGGGAGCGGGGAGGCCTGCGGCTAAGTCGGCTTCGCTCGCCTTAGCCTCCGGCTCGAGATCGTCGAGCTCCCGGGTGAGAGTCACCGCTCGCGCCGCCCACGCTCTCGGCTCGTCATCGCCCTCTACAGGGCGAGAGCGACGATCCAGACGCAGAACGCGAACCACACGGCCAAGAAGAACCCCCACACGAATCGTCCGTATCGACCCCAGAACTCTTCCTGCTCCTTCAAGTAACCCCTGAACTCCTGGCGTGTTGCGGACGGGCGCCCCACTCGATACATGAACCACAAGACCTCAGAATCCGAGCGCCTGCTCCACCTCTCACGGTCACCGAGGGTGCGTCGTATGAGGACCGCGCAGACGGTGCCCCATCCGATCAGCAGTAGACCGGTCACGATCAACGGCGCACCGAAGACCACGACGACCCCAAGGGCTAAGAAGAGGGCGGCCGCCACCGCCAGAACGTCCCGGTTGGACTCCGTTCTCACGGACCGTTTGGTAGCACGTACGCGAACGAGCCGAGTCTCCGTGACTCGCGGGACCTTCCCGCTACTGAACCCAGACACAGGCATCTGAGAGACGGCTCCTATGCGTCAGGCGCGCGAGTCATTCCGGAGGAAACGGAACTCCCGCCTGAGATTCCGCGCCGTGATCAACGCAATACCGAAGAGCCAGACGGCCATGACGACCTTGGCACTCGTGGTCCCCCATGGGCCGCCAGGGGAGCCGGGGTAGCCGCGAGCGGGTTCGCGGGTTGTGAAATGGACGACGACCAAGCCCAACCCCGCCCCAACGAGAACAACAACCAACGCAGCAGCGCGGACCCTCCTTGTAGACCAGTGAGACGCGATGGAGGTACGACCAGTGACCAACGCCGGAAGAGCATTGATGACGAAACTGGCGACCAGGGCGACCTCACTGATCTCACCCAGATACTGAGGAAGGTATGCCAACAAGCCCATCGGCCCTCGATCGTATGACCTCTGCCGTTCTCTTCAAGTGACACTCCCGAGCACTGGCCCACGCCAGTGCTCGCTCTCGGCCGGAGGCTAAGCCGACTGGCTTAGCCGTAGGCTTCCCCGCTCCCGGGCGCGCGCCGCAGGCGCCCGCCCCGGCGGGTAACGAGCTCCCTGCACGGAGCGGGCCGGAACCGCGCTTCCGGCCCGCGGAGTTTCTCGAAGAGCGAGCGAGTGCGGAGCACTCGCGAGCTGGCTAAGCCCGCAGCCAGTCCCTGAGGACGGTGTGCGCGGCGGGGCCGTGGCTGCCGCCGCCAAGGTCGCTCCGTAGCTCTCCGACCGTCCCGTGCCGCTCGGCGACGACCTCGTGCGCGTGGATCGTCTCGAAGTTGACCTGCCGCGACTGGACGAAGTCTCCGTCGGCCAGCTGCGGCAGCTCGTCGAGGACGCTCTTGAGCGCGACGCGGACGGAGTCCTCGACGAAACGCGGCTGGAGGTGCGCATGCTCGACGACGAACAGCTCGTCCGGCCGCTTGAGCAGCTCGTAGATCGGCGAGCTCATCGATCCCTCGACGATCTCGACGAGGCGCTCGGCGTTGACGTGCTCGCCGGTGCCGACGAGGAGCGTGCCGCGTCCGCGCTGGTTGTGCGTCGCGAGCGGGACGAGCTCGAGGATCCGGTCGACGTCGTCTCCGGCGAAGCCTGCTTCGAGCAGCCGGTCGGTCGCGGCGCCGCGGACGAGCCCCTGCGCGCACGGGCAGGCGTTGATCCCGGTCGCCTCGACGCCGACGACGCGGCGGACGCGCTCGCGTGACGCGGCGGCGATCCCGATCAGCGAGACCATCTCCTGCGTCGTGAGCTTCGTCACGGGCGTCTGCCGCTCGTACGGGTAGCGGGCGACGATGCGCACCTCGGCGAGCAGCGCGTGCTGGCGATCGACGATGCGGCGCGCGACGTGCTCCGCGAGATCCTCGACGAGGAAGGCCTCGGCCTCGACGACTCCCTCGACCGCCTCCTCGAACAGCTCGGGGAAGCGCGACATGTGGACGCCCTTCTGGGACGGGTCGAGGTCGACGGTGCAGTCGATCGTCGCGGCGATGAGCTTCTCGCCCTTGCCTCGCCCGATGCGCACGGCCTTCTGGACGCCGGTGACGCCGACGCTCGACAACCCGAGCGCCACCTCGGGCGCGGCGGCCTGGAGATCGGGGGTCTCGGCGCGTGCCATCTGACAAGGTTAGAGCCATGGCCGACGACAACGCCTTCGCGCGGCTCGTCTCGCTGGCCGTTCACGACCTGCGGACGCCGCTCGCGACGGTGCACGGCTTCGCGAAGACGCTCGTGCGGGGCGAGCTCGAGCCGCCGAACGACCGCTACGTCGAGATGATCGACGCGGCGTCGGCGCAACTCTCGGAGCTGCTGGACGAGCTCTCCCTCGCGGCGCGGATCGAGAGCGGCCGCTACGAGCCGACGCCGGCTGAGGCGGACACGCTCGAGCTCGCGCGGGCGGCGTCGGGGCGACTGGGGGAGGAGCGGGTCGTCGTCTCCGGCACGGGGGCGACCATCGAGACGGACTCCGACTCGCTGGAGCGCGGGATCGCGGCGCTCGCGCAGTCGGCGCTCAGGCACGGAGGCTTCGACGAGGTCGCGGTCGAGGTGGCGGGGAAGGAGCTGCGGATCTCGCCGGTCACGCCGGCCTCGGCTCCGGTCGTCCTGGGAGAGGATCTGCGCGACCTCGGCGCCGCGGTCGCGGCACGGCTTGTCACGCATCTCGGCGGCTCGCTCGCCGTCGAGGGCGAGACGCTCGTCGTGCGGCTGCCTTAGCCGGTCGCGAACGCCGGCGCTGCGAGCTCGTGGCAGCTGCGGCAGCGCGCCTCGTACTGCTCGAGTGCGCCCACGACGATCGTCGCTCCGTCGGCCGCCGCGGGCGCGCCGTCGACGAGCCGCTGCGTCATCGTCGCCGGGCCGCCGCAGCGATGGCACACGGCCTGCAGCTTGTCGACGAGCTCGGCGCGGCAGAGCAGCTCGGGCATCGGCCCGAACGGGAAGCCGCGGAAGTCCTGGTCGAGGCCGGACACGACCACGCGCATGCCCTTCTCCACCAGGCCGTCGAGGACGAGCACGATCTCCGGGGCGAAGAACTGCACCTCGTCGACGCCGATGACGTCGTAGCCCTCGACGAGGCCCGGGATGTCCGCCGGCGACTCGACCGCGACGGCGCGCATCTTGGCGCCGGCGTGGCTGACGACGTGGCCGATGTCGTAGCGGTCGTCGATCTTCGGCTTGACGATCAGCGCGCGCTGCCCGGCGATCTCGGCGCGGCGGAGGCGGCGGATGAGCTCCTCGCTCTTGCCGCTGAACATCGGGCCGCACACGACCTCGAGCCAGCCGCCGGCGTTCGGGAACAACCTGATCACGAGGCCCAGCCTAAGAAGCGGACCTGACGGAACTACTTGGCGTGCTCGAACTCCCACTGGGACAGGCGCCGCAGGCTCGCGATCCCGAGCAGCCGCCCGTCCTTGTTCACGACGGGAAGGTGGCGGAAGTTCTTCTCGAACATCATCTTCGCGGCGTCCTGGACGGTCGTGTCCGGCTCGATGGTGACGACGCTCTCGGTCATCCACTGGCGCACGCGCGCCTCCGCGGCCCGCGCACGCTGCGCGACGGCGCGCATGAGGTCGCGCTCGGTGACGATGCCGACGATCCGGACCATGTCCTCCATCACGACGACCGCGCCGACGCCGGCCTCGATCATCTTCTCGGCCGCCTCGCCGATCGACGCCGTCGGGTCGACCGTGAGGACGCTCTTGTTCATCACCTCTTCGACCGTCGCCATGACTGGAGCCTAACCGAGGTCGTGCGTGAAGAACGGCTGCCCATCGACTTCGCCGCGCCGGACGAAGCCGAGCCGGTCGGCGAGGGCGAGCGACCGCGAGTTCTCCGGATGGATCAGCAGCGTGGCGGCTCGGTGCCCGGTGTCGTGCCGCAGGTGGGTGAGGAGGAGCTCGATCGCGCGCGAGGCGTAGCCCTTGCCGCGGGCCGACGGGAAGAGGAAGTAGCCGACGTTCACCTCGCCGGGCCCGAGCCAGTCGTGAACGGGATCGCGGTCGTAGTCGACCCACCCGACCAGCTCGTCCTCCACCTGGATGCACGCGAACGGAGTCGGCGTCTCCGAGCCCGGGCCGAGCCAGCGGTGGAACTCCTCGTCCCGCGCCGCGACGATGCGCTCGGCGTCGCCCGGCTGCGGCGCGCGCAGCGTCACGACGCCGTCGGTCGCGATCAGCGCAGCAGCCGCGAGAGCCTCCGGTCCTTGAGGACGCGGCCGCCGGTCTGGCAGGTCGGGCAGTAGAAGATCGTGTGCTCCTCGAAGTCGACCTGCGCGAGCGGTGTCCCGCAGACGTAGCACGGCTCGCCGAGGCGGCGGTGGACGCGATACGTCTTCTCGTCGGAAGCGCCTTCCTCCCGTAAGGCGAGACCGCGAGCGAGCTCCGACGCGATTGCAGCATCGAGGCGCGCGACCTGCTCGGCGTCGAGGTCGGTGGAGAGCGCGTACGGGGAGAGCTTCGCCGCGTGCAGGATCTCGTTCGCCCAGGCGCGCCCGATCCCGGCGATCAGGCGCTGGTCGCGGAGGAGGGCGTGCAGGCGGCGCGACTCGCCGTGGACGATCTCCCCCAGCCGCTTCGCATCGAGCGAGTCGGCCTCCGGGCCGAGATGCGCGAGCTCGGCCGCTGCGCCCTCGGGCGTGAGGAGCCATACGCCGGCGCGCTTTTTCTTGGCGTTCTCCGTCAGGACGAGCTTCGAGCCGCCCTGGAACTCGAGCGCGAAGGCGGGCGTCTTCGGGCTCTTCTCCCCGGCCGGGACGTACTTGAGCCGGCCAGCGGTCATCAGGTGGACGAGGAGGACGAGCTCGTTGTCGTCCGTCGGGAAGAGGAGCCGCTTGCCGCGCCGCTCGACGCCGCGGAACCGCCGTCCCTCGAGTGCCGCAGGCGGCGGATCGAACGTCTTGAGCGTGGCGATGTGCGCAGGCCCCGCCCGCGCGATCGGCGAGGCGGCGACGGGCGCTTCCAGCTGGCGCCGCCATGCCTCCATCTCCGGCAGCTCGGGCATTGCGTCGAACGGTAACGCGCTCCGCATACGCTGACGCGGTGGCCGGGCCGATCGAGGTCGAGGTGCGCCGCGGCGGAATCGTCGAGGCCGTTCACCGCATCCACGCCGTCGCCGTCCGTCACGGCGAGGTGGTGGCCGCGGCGGGAGATCCCCGGCTGACCTGCTTCATGCGCTCCTCCTCGAAGCCGCTGCAGGCGCTGCCGCTTGTTCGCGAGCGTGACGACCTGCCGGAGGACGAGCTTGCGATCGCCTGCGCGTCCCACCACGACACACCCGAGCAGGTCGAGGCCGTCCGCAAGCTCCTCGCCCGGGCGAACGCGACCGAGGACGATCTCGAGCTCGGCCTGCAGGAAGGGCGGCCGCCGCAGAAGATCCACCACAACTGCTCGGGCAAGCACGCCGGGATGCTCGCCCTCTGCGACACGATGGGCTGGGAGAAGAAGGGGTACCGCCTCCCCGGTCATCCGGTCCAGCGCGGCTGCCGCGAGGCGCATGCCGAGGCCGCCGAGGCCGACCCCGAAGAAGCGGCGAGCGACGGTTGCGGAGTCGTGACCTTCGCGTTCAGCCTCGAGCGGATGGCGCACGCGTATTCGAGGCTCGAGTTGCTACCCGGCGGCGAGCGCGTTGCCGCTGCGATGCGTGCGCGTCCCGACCTCGTCGGCGGGCCGGAGGGCGCCGACTACTTCCTCATGCGCGCCGCTCCCGGCTGGCTCGCGAAGGGTGGCGCCGAGGGGCTCATCTGCGCGGCTGGGCCGGACGGACTGGGCGTCGCGCTCAAGTCGGAGGACGGCTTCGGACGGGGCCATCGTCCGGCGCTCGCCGCCTTCCTGTCGCAGCTCGGGGTCGACGTCCCGGAGCTCGCTGAGGTGCCGGTGCTCAACAGCCGCGGCGAGCGCGTGGGCGAGATCGTCGTCGGGGTAGTGGGTCAGTTTGACGGAGAGTAGAGCATGTGAGGTCCAGAGCAGATCCGTCCGGTGCTTATGGGACCCTTGCACAGTCTTGGCAGGCTTTGCAGTGCAATTACACGAGTCGGGGTATAGTCACGCGAGCGGAACGTGCCGATGAGGGTCGCGGTGGGGCGACGGACGCGGCATCCATCAACGGGAGCCATGACCGACGTTATCTCTGAGCGGGAGTTGAACGGCACTTCAGATGCTGAGCATCGCGTGCCAGCTGACCGTGCTCGCTTTGGCGAACTTTTGAACCATGGTGTCACCATCACGCGCGCCTGCCATTGGGTTGACGGCGATAATTACGTCTTCCGAAGCACTGAGTTCGACGTGCTGAGCGAGGGGGAGAACTTCGATGCCGCTCTCGCGCGGTTTGCTTCGGATATGGAGGACCACCTGTTCTATCTATTCGACGTCATGCGGTCGGGACGCGCCACGGACCAGGAATCCGCGGAATTCGCTGAACTCGGGGAGCGGTTCATCGGCGCAACTTCCCGCCATGCGGACGAGCGTGAACCGGCGATCGCCCTAAACTTTCTGCGTCGTCGCAATCGACAACGCAACTGGCGATCACTACCAAAGACCTCCTCAGCGCTCTCTCACGCCTAACGGGCGACCGCGGCCAGCGTCGCCGGCATAACTACTCCTTCAGGATCGAGGTCACGTCATCTGATGGGGTTCGCTGCGCCGTGAAGCTGAGCGCAAACGGTCATCGGCCTGAAGCGAGCCAGGCTGCATTGAATGACACTGCGGACCGCATCCACGTTGCCCGGAAGGACATTCAGAAGGTCCTTGCTACCTGGAAGGAGGTTGAGCTACGAGCTCATCTCTCAACCTTCACGGCCGCGCAACTCAAGCCGCCCAACTTCCGCGGTCCGTAATACGCTGGCGGTAGATGCCTCACCGGTCACCCAAGCGGCCGAACGACGTCAACAAGCTCGCAAAGCAACTCGTCGACGAGGCGACGAAGCCTGACGCTACTCGTCCGCCCCTGGATCGTTCGAAGAAGCCTTCTCGGTCGAAACGAGCCCAGGCTTCATCGCGTCCAGAACGCTAAGCATCAGCGTCCAACCCTCTTCTGTAACGGGGAATGGTCCTTGTAGAACCGCGAAGCGTCCGGGGCCAACGGGGAGTAGGTAGCCGCCCGGAGCGATCGCATCCGTTGCAGGGCGAACGCTGGATACCGGCGCCTTCGGCTGTGTCGCTAGTGGGGTAGGCATCGGTTGCGTTTCATGACTTATTGGCGACATCATATCATCGTCAGCGGTCAACCCAATGAAGTCAAGGGTCGCCTTGTACTCACGGATCACGTCACGGGCGGCTGCCTCACCGAACTTCAATTCGTTGACCAGGTGCCATCTGAGAGTCGATTCCGGGGGCAGTGGGACGCCAAAGCGGTCATATAGCTCCTGATGGATCGTCGGCCTAAACGCGAGGTCGCGGAGGACGCCGGGCATCCTCGGAGAGTCGCGTTCATCGGTGACCACTGATCGGCCCAGGTCCGATACGCGAACCTGTCGACTGTTGCCGGTGCCCTGATCTTCGATTAAATCGTACTTCTTGAGAGCCGCAACGGTCAGGAGGCCGGCGCTGCTCTTAGGTGTGTAACCCCAGACCTGCATAGCATCCGTCATTGGCACGTAGTGCCATTGGGCGTGCGTCCAAAGCTGTTCGGTCCGCTCTAGAGCGGCGGCGAGGTCGAGTGCGGGGTAACTCGGGCTGCGGTGTTTAGGACGGCTTGTAGCCATATCAACTCCTTGTCGGCCAAGACTCTAGCAGCTGCACCCGGCAGGTACAAGAATTTTTATCTTGACTTGAGCCGATAGGACTGATAAACTTCGCACTGTGGAAACGGGAGAACCGGTGGCCACCGGAACTCCCGCTGAAAGGCCCGGTCGTCTAAGGGTGAGGACGCCCGACTGTTAATCGGGAGATGGGGGTTCGAGTTCCCCTCCGGGCCGTATGACCATTCTAGCCCAAGAACGCGCGCTGGTCCAGCCGTGAATCGGCTTTCCACTGAGAAGCGCGCACAGGTCGTCCGCTGCCTCGTCGAGGGAAACTCGATCCGCGCGACCGTTCGCATGACCGGCGTCGCGAAGAACACCGTCACGAAGCTCCTCGTCGATCTCGGCGGCGCGTGCAGCATCCACATGGACTGGCAGATGCGCGACCTCGCCTGCGAGACGGTGCAGGTCGACGAGATTTGGTCGTTCGTCGGTGCGAAGGCGAAGAACGTCAAGCCGGAGAAGCGCGTCGAGGGATGGGGCGACGTGTGGACATGGGTCGCGATTGACGCCGACACGAAGCTCGTCCCGAGCTACCGGGTCGGCGCTCGCGACATGACCGAGGCGCTCGCGTTCATGCGTGACCTGGCCGGCCGGATGGACGGCCGCATCCAACTGACCTCGGACGGACTCGCCCACTACGCGCCCACGGTGCGCTAGGTATTCAAGGGTGAGGTCGACTACGCGCAGCTGATCAAGATGTACGGCGAGCCGCCGAAGGACGAGCGTCGCCGCTACAGCCCGGCCAAGTGCATCGCTTCCACGTCGCTACGGATGAGCGGAACGCCGGACCCGGCGAAGATCAGCACGTCCTACATCGAGCGGCAGAACCTGACCATGCGTATGTCGATGCGCCGGTTCACGCGGCTGACCAACGCCTTCTCGAAGAAGGTCGAGAACCTAGCCGCCGCCGTCAGCCTTCACTTCGCCTACTACAACTACTGCCGCGTCCACGCTTCGCTGGACGGTCGGACGCCGGCCATGGCGGCGGGGTTGGAGGATCACGTCTGGACGGTCGACGAGCTAATCGCGCTCCTCTCCGCTGCGGAGGCACCGCCGATCAAGCGCGGCAGCTACGCCAAGACGCGGGCGCGAAACGCCGCCGCGCGGGGCGACCGGATTTCAAACTGAGCCACTACCCGTCGTCGGATCTTCATGACTTCTTTACGAATCGGTGAGGCGTGACTAGTATCCGCTCCGCGATCGAGGGAGGACCGGGGTGAGCCGGCGCGGGCCGGACATGTCGGGGGGCGGTAGGACAACCACGAGGCCGGGGAGGTTCGGAGGACGTGCTCACCGTCGACATCTCGCTTCCAGAGGTCGAGGAGCTGCAGAAGCTCGTCGCCGAAGGCAAAGAGAAGGGTTTCCTCAACTACGACGAGATCGTCAACGGGCTCGACGACGTCGAGCTCACGAAAGAGCAGGTCGAAGACTTCTATGCGTACCTGGTCGAGCACGGCATCGACCTCGTAGAAGGCGAGCAGCACAAGACGCCGCCCCACCAGGAGCCGCAGCCGGAGGACGAGAAGGCGGCCGCGGTTCCCAAGCTCGATCTCACCGTCGAGCCCTCGCTGGACTCCCTTCGCCTCTATCTCCGCGAGATCGGCAAGGTGCCGCTCCTCACGGCCGACCAGGAAGTCACGCTCGCGAAGCGGATCGAGCGCGGCGACATGTCCGCGAAGACGGCGATGATCGAGGCGAACCTCCGCCTGGTCGTCTCGATCGCGAAGGGCTACCTCGGCCGCGGGCTCTCCTTCCTCGACCTGATCCAGGAAGGCTCGCTCGGCCTGATCCGGGCCGTGGAGAAGTTCGACTACCGCAAGGGCTACAAGTTCTCGACGTACGCGACGTGGTGGATCCGCCAGGCCGTGACGCGCGCGATCGCCGACAAGGCGCGCACGATCCGGATCCCCGTCCACATGGTCGAGAAGCTGAACAAGGTCGTGCACATCGAGCGCCAGCTCGTGCAGCGGCTCGGCCGCGAGCCGAACCCCGAGGAGATCGCCGAGGAGCTCGAGATGACGACCGACGAGGTGCGCGAGATCCTCCGCATGTCGCAGCTGCCCGTCTCGCTCGAGAAGCCGATCGGCGAGGAGGAGGACTCCTCCCTCGGCGACTTCGTCGAGGACGACTCCGCGGAGTCTCCGTTCGACACGGCTCAGCTCCTGCTTCGTCGCGAGGACGTCGAGAACGCGCTCAACGCCCTCCCGAAGCGCGAGCGCCAGGTGATCGAGCTCCGCTACGGGCTGCTCGGCGGCGAGCCGAGGACGCTGGAGGAGGTCGGCCGCGCCTTCGGCGTCACGCGCGAGCGGATCCGCCAGATCGAGAACAACACGCTGAAGAAGCTCGAGCACCTGCCCGAGGCTCAAGCTTTACGAGACGCCGTCTCGTAGCTCGCGAGTCCTGCGGACTCGCTCGCTGTTGATCGAACTGCGCCGACCGGAGAGCGTGGTCTCCGGTCGGCTTCGTGCTGTAGGGCTTGTTTGGGCTGACGCGGGGTTCGGGCGGCTGTTCTGTCGCGAGCGTGCGGGCCTGCGGCGCGCCCGCTCGCGAGTGCGCGGCGTCGTAAGTCTGCGCCTTACGCCGCCGCCTGATCCGCTCCGCACACGGAGCGGCGAAGGGCCGGAGGCTAAGACGTCCGCTTCAGCGGCGGCTTAGCCGCAGGCCGGACTGCGCTCGCGCCGGCCTCAGCCGCGCGCGAGCGCGCCGGGTAGCCATCCCGTCCAGAGCATCAACAACAAAAACAGCACGGAGCGCGGCGAGACCGCGCTCTCGCCGCGCGGAGTTCCGTCACTCCAGCGAGCGAAGCGAAGCTTCGCGAGCTCGATCGAGCGGGACGAAGAGCTTGCAGTGGGGGCACTTGAAGCCGCGGTAGCGGGCTGCGCGGCCGCCTCTGATCGGCTCCCCCTCGAACGACTTGTGGCAGTGCGGGCACTCCACTTCGATCGCACGTGTGTGCCCGACCCCGCTCACGCGCTCGTTCTACCCGTCTCGGCTCCGTCCGAACCGCCCCGTAGCCTCAGCGCGCGATGGACGAGAGTTCCCTTCGCCGCGGCGTCGCCGAGTTCGTCGGCGCGTTCACGCTCATCTTCATCGGCGGCGGCGCGGGGATCTGGAGCGGCAACGACATCGTCGCGGTCGCGCTCGCCAACGGCCTCGCCATCGGGATCATGGTCACGAACCTCGGCCACATCTCCGGCGGCCACTTCAATCCGGCTATCACGCTCGGCTTCGTCGTGACCCGGCGGATCACACTGGCGCTCGCGGCGGTCTACTGGGCGTTCCAGCTCGCGGGCGCGGTCGCTGCGGCGTTCATCCTCCGCGGGCTCTTCGGCAAGGCGTCGGTCGGCTACTCGGCGGCCCCTCATCTCGGCACGACGGACGGGAAAGCCGTCGTGCTCGAGCTGATCATGACCTTCTTCCTCGTCTGGGCCGTCTGGGCCACGGCAGTCGATCCGCGCGGCGCTTTCAAGGCGATCGCCGGGCTGGCGATCGGGCTCACGATCACGATGGACGTCCTGATGGGCGGGCACGTCACCGGCGCCGCGATGAACCCGGCGCGCGCCTTCGGGCCCGAGCTCGCCGGAAACGTCTGGACGGGCTGGTGGGTCTACTGGGTCGGGCCGGCCGCCGGCGCGCTGATCGCTTCGCTCGGGTACGAGTACCTCTATCTCACGCAGTCCCGCGAGCCGCGGCCCGGCGAGACTGCGGCGAGCTAGTCGGCCAGCCGGGCCCTGACCTCGACGGAGGCGCCGGCCCGGCGCAGGAGCGCCGAGAACGGACAGCCTTCGTCCGCCTTCGCCGCCGCCGCCTGCAGCGCGTCGTCGTCGAGACCGTCCACCCGGGCGACCATCTCCACGCGCGAGCCCACGATCTGGTGTCCCTGCCCCTCGACCTCGTCCATCACGATCGTGCACGAGACGTCGAGCCGGCCCGGTGGCGTGCCCGCGGCGGTGAGCTCGCCGGCCAGCGACATCGTGATGCACCCGCCGTGCGCGGCCGCGAGCAGCTCCTCCGGGCTCGTCTTGCCTCCGGGCTCGCCGATCCGCGAGGGGAGCGAGAACGGAAGCCGCGCGAATGCGCCGCTCGCGGCGTCGAGCGCGCCGGCTCCGCGGGCGAGATTCCCGTCCCAGCCGATGTGCGTGGTGCGCTCGATGTGCGGCATCAGGCCGGCACCACCGCGGCGGTGCCGTCCGGGTAGTACGCCTCGGCCGGAGAGCCGGCCGGCCGGAACACGCCGAGGACCTGCATCTCCTCCGGGCCGAAGTTCTCGAGGCAGTGGACGAGCCCGGCCGGGAGGTGGATGCAGGCGCCCGGCAGAAGCCGGGCACTCTCGCCGTCGACGTGGAAGGCGCCCTCGCCCGCGAGCACGTAGACGACTTCGTCGTAGCGGTGGTAGTGGTCGGGTGCTCGCCCGGCCGGGATGTGGCCGCGGAACTGCGTCACCGACTCGCAGCCGTTCTCGGGCTGTGCGAGGAGCGCGAACGCGCGCCCCGCCGTCGCCGTACCGAGCTCGCCGGCTGAGACGACGGCGTGACTCGAGCCGGCCGGGAGCGGGTCCTCGACGAGCACCGAAAGAACGCGCAATCCGTCCGCCGAATCCACCTGCCACGCCGTTCTCCTGGCGACGAACACCGCATACCCGGGCTCGAGCGCGTGCACCTCGCTGCCGACCGTCGCCTCGCCGGTCCCCTCGAGGACGTAGAGCACCTCGTCGCGCGCATCGTCGCGCCGCTCGGCGCCGCCGCGGTCGAAACGGAGGACGCGCTGCTCGAACTCCGGGCAGCGGAAGAGCGGCGTGACGGGGTCCCCCGTCTCCTCGGGATGCATCCAGTAGCGCACGACCGCCGCAAACCTACCCCTTCCGCTGTTCTCCACAGAAGGGTAAAGTCGGCTCCTTCGCACAGAGTGGCGCAAACCTTGGCACGAGGGCCGCGTCTTAAATCTTGCGGACGTCCCAAAAGGAGGGCACTGGATGTTGAAGAGAGTTGGACTATTCGCAGTGACTGCCGGTGTGATCGCGGCGGTCGTCGCAGCCACGCTCGGCGGAACGGCGTCGGCCCGGAATTCCAAGGCCGCCTCGGCGAACGTCAAGTGCGGCAGCACCGTGACGATCGGCCTTGCCTATCCGGCGACCGGCCCGGACGCCAACCTTGGAGCAACCCAGGCAGATTGGGCGAACTGGGCGAGGAAGGCGTGGAACAAGACCGAGAAGCCGAAGATCAGCTTCGTCATCGGCGACACGCAGCTTGGTGCAGCCACCGACCTCACGGTTGGGGTCGCGCACGCGTTCAAGTCGAACTCGAAGATCCTCGGGGTCGTCGGGCCTCCAGGCAGTCAGGAGATGGAGGACAGCGCTTCAATCTGGAAGAGCGCGGACCTCGCTCCCGTGTCGGGCTCCGAGACTCGCGTGGCGCTGACGCGGGCCAAGCCCGGAACGCCGCGTGAGACCACGCCGGGGTACTTCTTCCGGACGGTCCCGAACGACGGCCAGCAGGGCGATGCCGTTGCGACGTGGATCCACTCGCACCTGAAGTTCACGCACATCTACGTCATCGACGACGAAGAGGCGTACAGCCAGGGCCTCGCGGCTCAGGTCATCGCGGACCTGACGGCTGACGGTGTCACGGGGATCGGCACCAACCACATCAGCCAGCAGGACACGAACTTCTCGTCCGTGATCGACGCGATTCCGTCGAACACGCAGCTCGTGTACATCCCGTGGCAGCTCCCGAGCCAGGCAGAGACCTTCTACCAGCAGCTGAAGGCCTCCGGGAAGACCGCCGCGATCATGGGCTCGGACGGCACGGATCTCCCCGGCACGTTCCAGCCGAACGGGAACGGGTACGTGTCCGGTTTCCCGGTGGACTTCTCGAACCCGGCAGTGGCCTCGTTCTCGAAGGCACACCATGGGAACCAGGAGCTCTTCGGGCTTCCGTCGTACACCGCGACGATGGTTAACGCGACCGCCATCCAGGCGGCCTGCAAGGCGGGCCACGGCTCCACGAACCGGACCGCCGTCCGCGCGGCCATCGCAAAGGTCAAGCTCAGCAAGGCCCAGTCGCTGCTCGGTTTCCCCGTGTCGTTCCTCAAGGGGAACCACGGGAACTACCAGGGCGCCGGCGACATGGGCGGCGCTGCGAACTTCGCGATCTACAAGGTCACTAGCAGCGGGGCGTATCAGCGCGCCGGCTAAGCGACGACCTGTAGCGAATCGAGCGGCCCACCCTTGGTGGGCCGCTCGTCTTTTGAGAAGGTAGGCGCTTCCCGTGCACCATCTCATCCTCTTCAACATCTACGACCAGATCCGCTCGCTCGGCTGGGGCGGGGCGTTCAGCCTCCTGCGCGACGGCATCGTCCAGGGCAGCCTGTACGCGCTGATCGCGCTTGGCTACTCGATGGTCTACGGGATCCTCAAGCTCCTGAACTTCGCGCACGGCGACGTTTACATGGTCGGCGCGTTCATCGGCTACGGCGTCCTGATCGCGTTCGGCGGCCCACTCGCCCCGGTGATCGGGATCGTTCCGCTCATCATCCTGATGTTCGCCGTCGCGATGGCCGGCTCCGGCATCCTCGGCGTCGCGATCGAGCGGTTCGCCTACCGCCCGCTCCGTAACGCTCCGCGCATCGCGCCGCTGATCAGCGCTCTCGGTGTCGCGTTCTTCCTCGAGAACAGCAGCCAGCTGCTGACGAACGCGCAGCACTACACGTACAACGGCTTCGAGCTCGGCGGGAAGAACGGGAATTTCGGGCCGCTCCTCAACCCGGTATTCAGTGTGGCCGGGAACCCGGTCACGGTCGTGCAGGTCATGGTCGTCTTGACTGCGCTGGCCCTGATGGGCGCGCTCATGTGGCTCGTGTTCCGCACGAAGTTCGGCAAGGCGATGCGCGCCGTTGCCTTCGACCGGGAGGCGGCGTCGATGATGGGGATCGACACCGACCGGGTCATCTCGATGACGTTCTTCATCGGCTCGGTTCTCGCCGGCGCGGCCGGCGTGATGTACGGCCTCTATCTCGGCGACACGTACTTCTTCCTCGGCTTCCTCTACGGGCTCAGGGCCTTCACGGCGGCCGTTGTAGGCGGGATCGGCAGCCTGCAGGGCGCCATGATCGGCGGCGTGATCATCGGCCTCGTCGAGTCGTTTGCGAAGGGCTACGTCGGCGGCCAGTGGTCCGACATCGTCGTCTTCGGAATCCTGATCCTCTTCCTCGTCGTGCGGCCGACCGGGCTGCTCGGTTCGCACGCAATCCAGAAGGTATGAGCGGCAGCATGGACACCCCGGATCTTCCCGAGCCTCCGCAGGAGGAGCCGCAGGGCTCGGCCATCGGCGTCGACTCCTGGGTCGCGGAGGCGGCCGGCCGCCGCGCGCAGGTGCGCGGGCCCTTGGCCCTCGCCGCACGAGGCTTGCGGGCGACGCCGGACCCGTTGAAGCTGCTCGCGTTCGTCGTTGTCGCGTCGACCCTCCCGTTCTGGCTCAACGAGGGCGACCTCTTCAACTTCGGGCTGTTCACCCTCCTTTACGCGGCGCTGGCGCTCGGGCTCAACGTCGTCGTCGGTTACGCCGGCCTCCTCGACCTCGGCTACGTCGCCTTCTACGGCATCGGCGCGTACACGTACGCCGAGCTGTCGTCGGCCCAGTACGGCATCCACTGGCCGGCCGAGGCCTCGATCCCCGTCGCGATGGCCGCGGCCGCCCTGGTCGGGCTCGTGCTCGGCTTCGCTTCCCGCCGGCTCCTCGGCGACTACCTCGCGATCGTGACGCTTTTCTTCCTCGAGGCTTTCCAGGCGTTCACGAACGTCGCGAACCCGACCGTGGCCGGCAAGGGGCTCACCGGGGGGGTCAACGGCATCGCAAACCTCGACCCGCTCGACATCTTCGGCTACCGCCTGTACTCGGTGAAGCAGCAGTACTTCTTCCTCCTGATCGTGGTCGCCGTCATCACGACGGCGCTCTATTTCGTCAACCAGTCGCGGACCGGACGCGCGTGGCGCGCTCTGCGCGAGGACCCGCTTGCCGCCGAGGCGATGAGCATCCCGGTCAACCGGCTCAAGATCTCGGCCTTCGCGCTCGGCGCGGCGATCGCCGGTCTCGCGGGAGCGATCTTCGCGGCGATCTTCACGGCTGTGATCGCCGGCAACTTCGGGGTCGCGCTGCTGATCATCATCTACGCGATCGTCATCCTCGGCGGCATGGGGAGCCTCGCCGGGGTCATCCTGGGCGCCGTCGTGATCAACGTGTCGTTCCAGTTCCTCGAGCCGCAGAACGGCCATGCCGACGTGAAGCGCTATCTCTTCTACGGGCTGATCATCCTCTTCGTCACCCGGCTGAAGCCTCGCTGGCGGGCCGCGCTCGTCCTCGGCGGCACCCTCGCCTTCGGCGTCGTCTTCCACACGATCATCGACGCGACGACCGCTAACTCCTGGACGTCGGGCACGCCGGTCGCGCCCGGGTCGCACTGGCTCGCTGTGGCCCTCAAGGACTGGGTCGTGATCCCGAACTCGAGTCACGGGAACTTCAACAACTACGTCTACATCGGGCTCGTAGTCGCCATCGTCGTCGTGCGAAGCCTCGAAGGCTGGTGGCGCACGGCCGCGATGATCCCGACGCTCTATCTCACGGCGATCGTCTGGGAGGACGTGCTGAGCCAGAGCCCGCCTGTTACCGCCCTGATCCTCTTCGGCGCGATGCTCGTCGCGCTCATGACCGTACGGCCGCAGGGCTTGCTCGGCACTGCGCGAGTGGAGATCGTCTGATGGCCGCGGAGCCGATTCCCGCTCCGGCGCCGCTGCTCGAGCTCGAGAAGGTGCACAAGGCCTTCGGCGGCCTCGTCGTGATCGACAACCTCGACCTCGTCGTCAACGAGCGGGAGATCGTCAGCGTGATCGGCCCGAACGGCGCCGGCAAGACGACCCTCTTCAATCTCATCACGGGGCTGTACGGGCCGGACGCCGGCGAGATCCGGCTCGACGGCGACAGCCTCGTCGGGCTTCCGCCGCACACGATAACGCAGCGCGGGGCCGCGCGCACGTTCCAGACGCTGCGGCTCTTCCTGAACATGAGCGTGATCGACAACGTCATGGCCTCCCAATACGGCAAGACGAAGGTCGGCATCGCGCGCTCGATGGTCCGGACGCCGGGAATGCGGCGCGAGGAGAAGGAGATTCGCGCACGCGCCGAGGAGAAGCTCTCGTTCTTCGGCGACCGCCTCGTCGGCTACCGCTGGGACATGCCGGCGTACTCCCTCTCGTACGCCAACCGGCGCCGCCTGGAGATCGCGCGCGCGATGGCGACGGAGCCGCGCATCCTCCTCCTCGACGAGCCGGCCGCGGGCATGAACCCCGTCGAGACGCACGAGATCACCGAGCTGATCGGGAAGCTGCGGGACGACGGCGGCTACACGATCCTCCTGATCGAGCACGACATGCACGTCGTGGAGGGGATCTCCGACCGGGTCGTGGCGCTCGACCACGGCGTGAAGATCGCCGAAGGAACTTTCGAGCAGGTCGCGACCGACCCGCGGGTCGTCGAGGCGTATCTCGGCACGAAGGCGGCATCGACGAAATGAGCGAAGACGCGACCAAGGGAAACGGCGCGGCGCCCGAGCCGTTGCTCAAGCTCGAGGCGGTCGACACGTACTACGGCCCGATCCACATTCTTCAGGGCGTCAACCTGCATGTCGGCGCCGGCGAGCTTGTCTGCCTGCTCGGCGGCAACGCCTCCGGCAAGTCGACGACGCTGAAGACCGTGCTCGGGATCGTGCGGCCGCGGAACGGGCATGTGCATTTCGAGGGCGAGGACGTCACCGGGCGCTCGACGAGCTACCGGATCGGCAAGGGCATCGCGATCGTTCCCGAGAACCGGCGCCTGTTCGGGCCGATGACAGTGCTCGAGAACCTCGAGATGGGCGCGTACCTCCACGGCGGCGGGGCGAAGGAGGACTACGACCGCGTCTACACGCTCTTCCCGTTGCTCCACGAGCGCCGCAAGCAGCTTGCGGGCACGCTCTCGGGAGGCGAGCAGCAGATGGTCGCGATGGGCAGGGCGCTGATGGCGAAGCCGAAGCTCCTGCTCATGGACGAGCCGTCGATGGGACTCGCGCCGATCCTCGTCGAGCGGAGCTTCGAGATCATCAAGCAGGTGCACGAGTCGGGCGTCGCGATCCTCGTCGTCGAGCAGAACGCGAACGTCTCCCTCTCGATCGCGGACCGCGGCTACGTGCTGTCCACGGGCCGGCTCGTCCTCGAGGGCCCTGCCGCCGAGTTGCGCGAGCACGAGGATCTCCGCAAGGCCTACTTGGGCCGTTAGCGGCCCAAGTACGGAGAAGGAACTCCGCGAGCGCGAGAGCGCGGTCTCGCGCTCGCTTCGTGCTGAGGGCTTTGTTGCCCGCCGCGGCGGGCGCCTTCGGCGCGCGCCGGGGAGCGGGGGAGCCTGCGGCTAAGTCCCGCTTCGCTTGGTCTTAGCCTCCGGCCTAGGGCGTCGGCCGGTAGCCCACCGTCAGCATGAGCAGGAAGTGCTTCGTCACCGTCCCGCTGGGGCGGGCTTCGATTCTTGCCCGGATGCGGCGGAAGAGCTGCTCCCGCTGTGCGGCCGGTAGCGCGAGATTGTCGGAGAACGTCCCGAGCACGGCCACGTATTCGTCGGCGGTGTAGGTGAGCGCGTCGAGGTGGCGCCGTTCCTCGACGCGGTCGAAGACGCCCGCGGCGCGGAACTCGTCCAGCCACTCGCTGCCGACCTCCTCCGGGCGCTCGGGCGCTCGGTTGTCCGGATGCGGGACGACCGCGTCGTAGTCCTCCTGCACCTCGGCGAAGAACCGGTCGCCGTCGTCCGGAAGGACGTGGTGGCCGTGCACGACTGCGAGCGCGCCGCCCGGCCGGAGGAGGCGAGCGGGCTTCGCGTAGCGGAGCTCCGGCGCGATCCAGTGGAAGGCCGCAAACGCGGTCACGGCGTCGAACCCGGCTTGGCCGGGCTCCCAGTCCTCGAAGTTCGCGACCTCGATCGTGGCAGCGGGGACGTTGCGGCGAGCGACCTCCGCGAGGTCGGGGGACAGCTCGACGGCGGTCACCGTATAGCCGCGGCGGACGAGCTCGGCGGTCGCCTTGCCCGTTCCCGGCCCGATCTCGAGGACGCGCGAGCCGGGCGCGAGCCCTGCGAGCTCGGCGATGTCGTCGAAGACGATGTCCGGATACGTGGGGCGGGCGCGGTCGTACAGCTCCGCCACCGTCCCGAAGGTCTGGCGCAGGCGCTCTCTGTCCCGATGCTCCGGCACGGCTAGATTGAAGCGACATGGACAAGGCGCTGCAGCAGGCGGCGGTGGCGACCGTCGTCGCGACGCGGAGCTCCGCCCCGCGGCCGGTCGGGTCGAAGCTCGTCGTCCGCGAGGACGGCAGCATCGAGGGATCGGTGTCGAACGGCTGCGTGGAGACGGACGTCATCCTCGCGGCGCAGGAGGTGCTCGCGGGCGGCCCGCCGCGGCTCCTCACGTACGGGATCACCGACGAGATGGCGTTCGGCGTCGGCCTGCCGTGCGGCGGCGAGATCGACGTGTTCGTCGAAGAACTCGCAAGTGACAATTTGTCACAAGGGGATGTTCGGCTCGTGGTTGTCGCCGGCGAGGGAGTCGGCGAGAAGCTCCACGACCCGGAGGCCGAGCAGGCGGCACGGCGCCTCGGCCGGAGCCACGTCTTCGAGCTCGAAGGCCGGACGGTCTTCGCCGATGTGAGCGCGCCGCCGCCGCGTCTCTTCGTCTACGGCGCCCCCGACACGGCCGAGGCTCTGTGCGCGGCGGCGAAGCTGCTCGGCTGGCGGACGATCGTGGCGGATGCACGGCCGCGCTTCGCGACGCCCGAGCGTCTCCCGAGCGCGGACGAGATCCTCCATCTCTGGCCCGACGAGGCCTTGGCGCACGTCGCTCCGGATGCGGCGACCGCGGTCGTCGTCTTGACGCACGACGACAAGTTCGACATTCCGCTCGTACGCGGTGCGCTCGCGACCGAGGCGTACTACCTCGGCTGGCTCGGCTCGCGCCGGAACCAGGAACGGCGGCGAGGGCTCCTGCTCGAGGAGGGCGTGCCGGAAGAGGAGCTCGCGCGTGTCTCCGGGCCCGCGGGCCTCGACGTCGGCGCCGCGTCACCGGAGGAGACGGCGGTCTCGATCCTGGCCGAGATTCTCGCCGTGCGTGCCGGGCGCTCCGGCGGGCTGCTTCGCGAGACGAGCACGCGTATCCACGCGTAGGATCGCCTCGTGCTCCTGCGCGAGGTCGAATATGCGAAGCCCGGTTCCGTCGCCGAGGCGATCGAGCTCCTCGCCGCCAACGACGGTGCCCGCGCGCTCGCCGGCGGCCAGACGCTGATCAACGTGATGAAGGCGCGCGCCGCGTCTCCGGACATGCTCGTCGACCTGAACGGCCTGGAGGAGCTGCGCGGGATCGAGCTCGCCGCAGACGGGACGCTGACGATCGGCGCGATGACGACGTACACGGAGCTCATGCGCTCCGCCGAGGCGAAGGCGCGGCCGATCCTCGGCGAGGTCTGCGCGACGATCGCCGACGTCCAGGTCCGGAACCGCGGCACGATCGGCGGCAACGTCTGCTCGAACGATCCGACCAACCATCTGCCGCCGCTCATGGTCGCGGTCGGCGCGACGATGACGATCGCCGGCGCGAGCGGCGAGCGCGAGGTCCCCGCCAAGGAGTTCTTCCTAGGCGTCTACCTGACTGCGGTCGGCCTCGGTGAGCTGCTGACGCGGATCTCGATCCCGGCCGGCAAGAAGGACGGCTTCGCCGCGGTCACCCTCGGCGTGGAGGGAACGTGCATCTGCAGCGCCGCCGCCACGGTGAACGGCTCCGTGCGCGTCGCGCTCGGCTGCGTCGATGCGGTGCCGGTCGTCGTCACGGCCGACTCGCCGGACGGAGTCGCCGAGGCCGTGCGCGCGGCCGGGATCGCTCCCCCATCCGACGTCCACGCCACAGCGGAGTACCGGACGCATCTCGCCGAGGTGCTCGCCACGCGCGCCGCGCAGGAGGCGTCGGCCCGCTGATGGACGTCTCGGTCACCGTCAACGGGACGACCTATGCGCGTGACGTCGAGCCGCGGAAGCTCCTCATCCACTTCCTCCGCGACGACCTCGACCTCACCGGCAGCCACGTCGGCTGCGACACGGGCAACTGCGGCGCGTGCTCGGTGATCCTCGACGGCACGCTCCTGAAGAGCTGCATGCTGCTCGCCGTCCAGGCCGACGGCGCGAGCATCGAGACCGTCGAGGGGCTCGCGGAGAACGGCGAGCTGACCCCGCTGCAGCAGTCCTTCAACGAGCACCACGCGCTCCAGTGCGGCTACTGCACGCCGGGGATGCTGATGAGCGCGACGGCTCTCCTCCGCGACAACCCGAGCCCGTCGGACGAGGAGATCAAGAAGGCGCTCCAGGGCAACATCTGCCGCTGCACCGGCTACTGGAACATCGTCGAAGCCGTGAAGGCGGTGGCGAAATGACCGAGAGCTCCACCACCGTCGCGCCGGCTCCCGTCGAGGTGCAGAAGGGCTGGGGCGGCCAGAGCATCCGGCGCAAGGAGGACAAGCGGCTCCTGCAGGGCGAGGGCCTCTTCGTCGACGACATCAAGCGGCACGGGATGGGCTACCTCCACTTCGTGCGCTCGCCGTACGGGCACGCGCACATCACGCGTGTCGACGTCTCGGCGGCCGAGGCGGTCGAGGGCGTCTACGGGACGCTGACCGGCGAGGAGGTCGCGGCGCTCACCGATCCGTTCTTCCAGATCGCGAGCGTGCCGGGCGCGAACATCAAGGACTACTCCCTCGCCGTCGGGAAGGTGCGGTACGTCGGCGAGCCGGTCGTCGCCGTCGTCGCCGAGACGCGGGAGCTGGCGCGCGACGTGTCCGAGCTCGTCGAGGTGGACTACGAGCCGCTGCCGGCGCTCGTTGACGCGCGCCGCGCGCAGGACTCCGACGCTCCCGTCCTCCACGACGACGCGGGCGGGAACCTGATGTGGAGCGGCCTCTACTCGTGGGGCGACCTCGACGCGGCCTTCGCGGAGGCGGACCGCGTGATCGAGATCCCGGAGCTCCATTTCCACCGCTTCAACTCCACGCCGCTCGAGTGCGACGGGGCGCTCGTCGAGTACAACCGCGGCGTCGAGCAGTGGACGCTCCACACGAACAACCAGTTTCCCGGCTTCGCCGCGATCATGATGGGGCCGGCGATGAAGGTGGGGCTCGACAAGCTCCGCTTCGTCACCCAGGACATCGGCGGCGGCTTCGGCAACAAGATCACGTCGCATCCGCAGCTCGTCGTCTGCTGTCTGCTCGCGCGCAAGCTCAACCGGCCGATCCAGTGGACGGAATGGCGGACGGACTTCCACCTCTCGATGTCGCACGGCAACGAGCGCTGGTTCCACGACACGCAGGTCGCGGTCAAGGACGACGGGACGCTGCTCGGCTTCCGCACGAAGGCGCTCGACGACGCCGGCGCGTGGCTTCGCTACGAGCCGCTCGGCGGCGTGATCTGGGCGCAGGTCACGCCCGGCATGTACCGCTGGCGCCACATCGAGCTCGATTTCACCCAGGTCGCGACGAACAAGGCGCCCGTCTCGCCGAATCGCGGCTACTCGCGGATGCAGCACCTCTGGTTCACGGAGCGGGTGATCGACATCGTCGCCCACGAGCTCGGCCTCGATCCCGTCGACGTGCGCAAGAAGAACTACATCCGCGCCGAGGACATGCCGTACGAGACGCCGAACGGCTGCATCTATGACTCGGGCGACTACGCCGCGATGCTCGACCTCGCCCTCGAGCTGATCGGCTACGACTCGCTGGCCGGCCGGAAGGCGGACGCGGAGGCGCGCGGGAAGCTGCTTGGCGTCGGGATCGGCTCCACGCTCGACTCGGGCACGAACAACTTCGGCCAGTCGCGCCTGATCAACCCCGAGCTGCAGTTCTCCGGCAACAACGAGGTCGCGACGGTGAAGCTCGACATCTTCGGCGAGATCGTCGTGACCCTCGGGACGACGCCGCAGGGGCAGGGACACGAGACGACCGCGGCGCAGGTCGTCGCCGACATCCTCAACTGCTCCGTCGACGACGTTCACGTCCGCGCCGGCCACGACTCGTACTGGAACTCGCATGCGGGCTTCTCCGGCACGTATGCGAGCCAGTTCGCCGTGACCGGCCTCAGCGCCGTGAAGGGCGCGACCGAGATGCTGCGCGACGAGATCTTCAAGCTCGCCGGCGCCGTCTTCGGCGGCGTGCCGGCGGAGGCGCTCGAGCTCGCCGACGGCGGGATCCGGATCAAGGAGAACCCCGACGCGTTCCTCCCTTTCATGGCGTGCGGCGCGATCATCAACGCCAACAACGCCGGCCTGCCGGAGGACCTCGACGTCACCCTCAACTGCCGCTACGTCTACCGGCCGCCCTTCCAGGTGCCGGACGTCGAGACGAAGACCGGCAACCTCACGCTCACGTATGCGGCCCAGATCCACGTCGCGGTCGTCGAGGTCGATCCCGAGACGGGCTACTACGAGATCGTCGACTACGCCGCCGTGGACGACTGCGGCAAGCGGATCAACCCGCAGATCGTCGAGGGCCAGGTGATGGGCGCGACCGCGCAGGCGATCGGCGCCGCGATGCACGAGGTCTACGAATACGACGAGGACGGCAACCTGCTCACGCCCAACTTCTACGACTACCACGTCCCGCACTCGCTCGACATGCCTCCGCTCGCGACCGGCGCGATCGAGAGCCCCTCCCCGTTCACTCCGCTCGGCACGAAGGGGATGGGCGAGGGCGGCGGCGCCGGCATCCACGCCGTCTGCGCGGCGATCCAGGACGCGACGGGCGTTCAGGTGACGAGCAGCCACAACCCGTACCAGCGTGTCTGGCAGCTGCTGCGGGAGCGATCCGCACAATGACTCGGTGCCTCCACGGTCACCTCGGGCGTCGCTGGCAAGTGAGCCAAGCTCGCGGCGCGCAGGACAGTACCCCTAGTACGGACAAGCGCCACGAGCGCTGGATCGCGCAGCCAGCGGCGTCAGGCGGCGGCGGAGCCGGGCTCTGCCCGGCGGGAGCCGACGCCGGCGAGGGGAGCGTGGAGGCGTGAACGTCTCCGGCGAGCGCACCTTCGACGCACCGCGCGGGACGGTGTGGCAGGTGCTCAACGATCCCGCGTCGATGGCGAAGACCATGCCCGGCGTGGAGAGCTTCGACATCCATGACGAGCGGCGCTGGACGGCGAACGTCAAGATCCCGCTCGGCCTCGGCGGCCTGAAGATGAAGGTCGACATGGAGAAGGTCGAGGAGCGCGCGCCCGAGTTCGCGAAGCTGGCGGTCAAGGGCCACGGGGTCGGCGCGATGATGAGCATGGAGACGTCGTTCACGCTCGGCGACGCTCCCGAGGGGGGCACTTCGATGGCGTGGTCGGCCGACGTGAAGATCGCGGGGCCGGTCGGGTCGATGGGCCAGCGCGTCCTCCAGCCGATCGTGAACCAGCAGGTCCAGCACGTCCTCACGGCGCTCGACGCGCAGGTTCAGGAGGCGAAGAGATGAGGGCAACACTGATCGTGCTCGCCGTCGCGGCGGCGGCGCTCGCGGCCGCGACGCACGCATCGGCGCGGCAGGCATGCACGGCCGGGAGCACCGGCACCTCTCGTACGTTCTGCGGTCCGGCCAAGGCGACGCTCAAGGACGGCGGCAAGACGTACACGTTCAAGGGCGGCAGCTGCTCGACGACGAGCTCGACGTGGACGATCAACATCGGCACGATCACCCTTTCCGGGACGCCGAAGCACACGTACTTCGGGATCACCGTCTTCGGCAAGAAGGCCGGCAAGTACACGACCGGCACGATCTCGTGGCAGATGCCGGGAAAGCGCGGCTCGCTCTACAAGTCGACCGTGACGCTCGCGAGCGGGCTGAAGAAGGGCACGTTCTCGGGGACGAACATCATCGGGGGCGGCACGGGCAGCGGCTCCTTCAGCTGCGGCTAGACACGTGGCGCCTCCCTTCCGGATCGGCGTCATGCAGCTCACGATGGAGCCGCTCGACGAGATGCTCGCGTCGGCGCGCGCGATGGACGAGGCGGGCATGGACACGATCTGGCTCGCGGAGGCCTATCCGTGGTGGCGCAAGCACGGGATGGAGGCGCGCTCGTCGACCGGAGTGGCCGCGCTGATGGGTCGCGAGACGAAGCGCCTCGGGATCGGCTGGGGGATCATCGCGGCCTCGACCCGCCACCCCGTCCAGGCCGCGATGGACGCACGCGTCGTGCAGGAGGCTGCCGGACCGGGCCGGTTCATCCTCGGCTTCGGGACGTCGAAGATCTTCCTCAACAACACGAAGACGCAGACGACGAAGACGCTCGGCCCGATGCGCGACGCGGTGACGATCGCCCGCGGCGTCCTCTCCGGCGAGCGGTTCGACTACGACGGCGACACCTGGAGCGCGGACGTCCCCGCGCTCGCCGCCGACGCGCACGCGCCGCGCGAGGTGCCGCCCGTCTACGTCGCGGCGACCGCGCCGAAGATGCAGCAGCTCGCCGGCGAGATCGCCGACGGCTGCCTGACGCCGTCGATCACGACGCCGGGCTTCGTCCGCTACACCCGAGCCAACGTCGGCGGCGAGATCGACGTCGGCTGCACGGTCGTCGCCTCGATCCACGAGTCCGACCGTGACGCAGGTCGCGACGGTGCACGCGAGATCGCCGGCATGTACCTCGCGAACAAGGTGCAGAACATCCAGGGCGCCGCCGACACCCTCCTCGACCTCGCGGGCATCGAGCAGGACGAGATCCGCCCCGTCGCGGAAGCGATGGAGCAGGGAGGCCGTCTCGCCGCGAAGGCGCAGGTCTCCGACGCGCTACTCGACAAGTGCCGGCCGATCGCCGGAACGCCGGCGGACTGCATCGAGGCGATCGAGGAGTACAAGGACGCCGGCTGCACGCACGTGATGCTCGAGCTGTGGGGCGCCGACCGGCACGAGCAGATCCGCCTGTTCGGCGAGAAGGTCCTCCCGAACGTCCGGTCATGAAGATCGACCGCGGCCGGCTGGTGGAGACGGCGTCGCGCATGATCGGCCTCCACTCCTTCACCGGCGACGAGGAGGGGATGGCGCGGCTGATGGTCGAGCTCTACGAGTCGATGGGCCTCAACGCGCAGTGGCAGCAGGTCGAGGACGGCCGGGCGAACGCCCTCGGCACGTGGGCGGGCGCGGGCGGCGGCAAGTCGCTGATGTTCAACGGCCACATGGACACCTCGTACTCGGGGCGGGAGCCGTGGCTGCGGAGCGTCCCAGGTTTTCAGCCGGCGGCGTTCGAGCAGGACGGCCGGCTCTACGGCCTGGGCATCTCGAACATGAAGGGCGCGCTCGCCTGCTACGTCGAGGCCGTTCGCGCCCTGCAGGACGCCGGCGTCCGGCTGCGCGGCGACGTGCTGATCGCGGCGGTGTGCGGCGAGATCGAGAAGACGCAGTACCGCGACGCCACCGGCGGTGAGTTCCGGGGCTACGCGGCGGGAACGCGCTACCTCGTCTCTCACGGCGGCGTCGCCGACATGTGCCTGCTCGGGGAGCCGACCGAGGGGAAGGTCGTGCTCGGTCACTTCGGTGCGCTCTGGCTCCGGATCCGCGTCCAGGGCAACTTCATCCACACCGCGTTCAGCGAGGGCAAGCGCGGCCAGAACTCGATCCTCCGCGCGCACGAAGTGCTCGCTGCGGTGCTCGAGTGGATTCCTGCGTGGGAGGACGACCCGGCGAACGGGTACCGCGGCGCGAAGGCGATCGTCAACGTCGGCGCGATCGAGGGCGGCTTCGGCTGGCGGGTCTCGCGGACGCCGCACCACACCGACGTCTTCCTCGACGTCCGCGTTCCGCCGACGAAGGAGATGGCCGTCGCCCGCCGCGAGGTGCTCGAGATGGTACGAGGCCTCGCCGAGCGGTTCCCGGAGTATGGGATCGAGGGCGAGGTCTACGTGACGGCCCCGGGCGCGGAGATCGACGAAGGCCATGAGCTCGTCGCGGCGATCGACGCTGCGCACGCGGAGGTCTGGGGCGAACCGCCCGGCCGCGACGTGACGCGCTGGTTCAGCGACGCCTCGGCGCTGACGCGGTACGGCGTCCCCACGGTCAACTACGGCACGTCGACCGGGCTGATGGACGTCGAGCTCGGCGAGAACCTCGAGATCGACGGCCTCGTCAAGACGGCGGAGGTCTACGCCCGCGTCGCGATGGCCGTCTGCGGAGTCGCATGAACATGTCCCCTCCGGACACGTCTGGAACCTGGTTCCGGACAGTGGCTCGAGTGGACATGGCTTTCCGCTCGGAGGGCTTGGTTGAGCCGAGGCGTGGGCCGATTGGGACATGGCCGGTACCAGGTACCGACAATGTCCCGAAGGGACTAGTCCGCGCGTGAAGCTCGTGACGTTCAACGGGGGGAAGGTCGGCCGGATCGACGGAGACGAGATCGTCGAGTTCGACGTCCGCTCGATGCGCGAGTACTTCAACCTCGGCGGCGCTCACGAGAGCAACCGCCGCACGCGGCTGACCGACGCGAGGCTCGACGCTCCGATCCGGCCGCGGAAGTTCTTCCACACCGCCGGCAACTTCCGCGAGCACGAAGAGGAGTCGAAGAACGTCGACTGGTCGCACCGGATCGCGCCCTGGATCAACTTCTTCCAGAACGTCGACGCGATCATCGGCCCCGACCAGCCGATCGTCTATCCCGAGCACCTGACCGAGGAGCTCGACTACGAGCTCGAGCTCGCGGTCGTCCTCGGCAAGTCCGGGAAGTGGTTCGGCCCCGATGAAGCCGTCGACTACATCGGGGGCTACGTGATCTTCAACGACATCACCGCGCGCGACATCCAGCGCGGCGAGATGCGCTCGGGCGTCTTCAGCTTCTGCAAGGCGATCGACACGTTCTGCCCGCTCGGCCCGTGGATCGTCACTCCCGACGAGATCCCCGATCCGCACAACCTCGCGATGGAGCTGCGCGTCAACGGCGAGACGCGGCAGGAGTCGCACTCGAGCCGGATGAGCGTCACGATCCCCGAGATCCTCAGCAACTTCTCCGCGCTCGGCTACACGGCGGGCGACGTTCTCTCGACCGGCACGGTCGCGGGCGTCGCCGGCTTCAAGTCCGAGGAGGAACGGAGGCTGCTCTACCTCAAGCCCGGCGACGTCGTCGAGGCGGAGATCGAGGGGATCGGCGTCCTGCGCAATCCCGTGATCTCCTGGGAGGAGGGACACGGCGAGCCGGCCCCGCCGCGGATCCGTCCCTGGGGCGACTGATGTGGCCGCGCGACGACGCGAAGCTCGAGCGCGTCCGCGCGCTCATGGCGGAGGAGGAGCTCGACGCGCTCGTCGTCCGCACGCCCGACGACGTCCTCTACCTGACGAACTTCTGGGGCATGAAGGGCTACGACGCGTGCGTCTTCCCGCGCGAGGGCGAGCCCGTGCTGATCACGATCGAGGCGTCTGAGGAGGACGCCGCGCGCACGGCCTGGACGGAGGACGTCCGGCTGATCCGCGGCTACGACCCGGACGATCCGCGGCCGGTGATCGCACGCACGCTCGACGCCGCGGTCGAGGCATCCGGCTGGTACGAGCGCGTCGGCCTGGAGCTTTCGCTCGGCACGCAGGCGTCCGACCGGATGGTCGGCGAGCCGACGACCTTCACCGCGGCCTGGTTCGACGCGTTTCCGGGAGTCGCCGACGCGACGCCGCTGCTCGTCCGCGCCCGCTCGCTCAAGACGGAGCAGGAGGTCGAGCGGCTCAGGCTCGCGAACGAGATCGCAGCGGCCGCGATGGAGCACGTGCGCGGCCTGCTGCGGCCGGGGATGACCGAGGCGCAGGCTGCCGCGCTCTGGCAGGGCTTCGTCCACGGCGAGGGAACGGGCTGGCAGGGGAAGGTCGAGCTCGCGCTGGCATTCTCCCTCGTCTGGGCCGGGCGTGGGATCAAGACGTTCACCGCGACGGGTGCGCTCCCCGTCGTCGAGGGCGAGCCCGTCCTGTTCGAGATCTGGGTCTGCGCCGACGGCTACTGGGCCGACCACACGAAGAACCTCGTGCTCGGCGAGCTGAAGCCGGAATACGCGGAGCTCGAGCAGATGCTGCTGGGCGTCTACGAATCCGCGCTCGCGTCGATCCGCCCCGGCGCATCGATGGCGGAGCTCGACCGGCAGATCCGCGAGCACGTCCAGCCGACGCATCCGGTCTGCCACGGCGTCGGCGCGCGCGCCCACGAGCCGCCGTATCCGCACCAGGCCGGCTCCGGCGAGTTCGCCGAGGGGATGGTGCTCGCCGTCGAGCCGGGCGCCTACTGGCCCGGCGGCGGGGGCCTGCGCGTCGAGGACAACTTCCTCGTCACGGCGGACGGCGTCGAGAAGCTGTCCGACTTCCCGGACGGAGTCGTGGCGTGTCCGACCTGATCTGGACGGGCTCGCTCAACGACGGCTACCGGATCGGCGGCCGTGTCGGCCTCTACGACACGACGTTGCGCGACGGCGAGCAGACCGTCGGCGTCGTCCTCCCGCCGGAGGAGAAGCTCGAGATCGCGCGGCTGCTCGACGGCTTGGGGATCGAGCGGATCGAGGCGGGATTCCCGCGCGTGTCGGAGGACGACCGGCGCGCGGTCGAGCTGATCGCCGGCGCGGGGCTCGCCGCCGAGATCTGGGGCTTCTCACGCGCCGTCCCCGCCGATCTCGAGCTGCTGGTCGAGCTCGGAGTCGAGGCCTCGGTGATCGAGTCGCCGATCTCCGACCTGAAGCTCGAGGCGATCGGAGTCGACCGCGAGACGATGCTCGGCCGGATCACGAGCGCGATGCGCTTCGCCGCGGAGCACGGGATCCGCGCGGCCTTCTTCGGCGTCGACTCGACCCGCGCCGAGCCCGACTTCTACGAGCGCGTCTACGCGAGCGCGGTCGAGGCGGGCGCGCGCGAGGTCGTCGTCGTCGACACGCTCGGCATCGCCTCGCCGGAGGCGGTCGCCGAGCTCGTCGGCCGGACGGTGGCGGTGGTCGGCGCCGAGGTTCCCGTCCACTTCCACGGCCACAACGACTTCGGGGTCGCGACGGCGTCCGCGGTCGCCGCCGTCCGCGCGGGCGCGACGTGGATCCACGGCACGATCAACGGGATGGGGGAGCGGGCCGGCAACGCCGACCTCGGCGAGATCGCGCTCGCGCTCCGCTCGCTCTACGGCGTCGAGACCGACCTCCGGCTCGACCGGATCCGCGCCGCCGCTGCACGCGTGCAGGAGCTGTCGGGCTACGGCCTGGCGCCGTGGAAGCCGCTGACCGGCGAGACGCTCTTCCGGCGCGAGTCGGGGGCCGTGGCCTCCCAGTTCCACGACCCACCGTCGATCGAGCCGTACTCCTCCGAGCTCGTCGGCGCCGGGCGGGCGATCGTGCTCGGCAAGAAGAGCGGACTCGACTCGATCCGGATCAAGGCCGAGGAGCTCGGGCTCGACGTGCCCGAGGAGCAGCGGGCCGAGCTGCTCGCCGAGGTGAAGGAGCTCGGGACGCGCAAGCGCGGCCTCGTTACCGACGACGAGTTCCGCGAGCTTGCGGCGCGGATCGCCGCGAAGTAGCTTCGCGGCCGTGAACGTCCGCTTGGTGGTCGCGGCGGTCGCCGCGTTCGTGCTGATCGCGGCGTCGTTCGGGATCGCGGTCAGCTCCGGCCCGAACGGCTCGGGCGACACGTCGCCGTTCGTCCGTTCGCATCCCGTGATCCCGGTCGCTGCGAGCTTCGTCTCGCCGGACCGCGGCTGGGAGCTCGGCCGCAGCGGCTGCCTGGCCTGTTCGGCGCTCCGGGTCACGGCCGACGGCGGCCACAGCTGGACGACGCTTCCTCCTCCGCCGGCGCGGCTTTCGTACAACACACCGAGTGCTGCCGGGGTCTTGGACGTCGCATTCGCCGACGGCGCGAACGGCTGGCTCTTCGGCCCCGGCCTCTACTCCTCCCATGACGGCGGCCGCTCGTGGACCCTGCAGCAGCTGTCCGGGGTCAGCAGCGTCGAGGCGGCGGCCGGAGACGTCTACGCGCTGACGAAGACGGCGCTCTGGCGCTCGCCCGCCGGACGGGATGACTGGACGCGCCTCCCCGTGCCGTCGCTCGGCGGACGGAACGGCGCGGCGTTCGCTCTCTCGGGCTCGTCGGTTTTGCTGTTGGACGCGGGGTATCAGGGGCCGGGCCTAGGGTTGCCGGGGAAGCTCTGGTTCAGTCCGAACCGCGGCACGACCTGGCACTCCCGAACCGTGCCGTGCCGCCATCAGGGCGGCGCGGCTGCAGTCGCATCCGCGGGCGGGCATGGCTGGCTCCTCGAGTGCTACTCGAACGAGCAGTCCTCACAGGCGCAGCAGACATCGCACGTCGTCTACCTGACGGGGGACGACGGCAAGACTTGGCGGAGCCTCGGCCGCCCGACACGCCAGGGCGAGCCGAGCCGACTCGGCGGAGCCGGGAATCACGCCTTCCTCGCAACGGAGTCCGGCGGAGCGGACGAGCTCGTCGGAAGCGTGGACGGCGGCCGGCACTGGCGCGTCGTCCTCGACCTCGCGGGGGAGGGATTCACGGGCTGGGCCGACCTCGGCTTCCTCAGCCCCAGCGTCGGCTTCGTCGTCGGCCCCACCCACTACGTCGGTCCGAGCGGACGCGACCACGTCTATCGCACGGACGACGGCGGCCGGCGCTGGCGCGTGATCGCGTGAGCACATACGACGCCGTGCTCGTCGGCAGCGGCGTCAACTCGCTCGCGTGCGGCGCGCTGCTTGCCGGGGCAGGCTGGAGCGTTTGCGTCCTCGAGCGGAACGACTGGTTCGGCGGCGCGATCAAGACGGAGGAGCTGACCGAGCCTGGATTCCTCCACGACGTCTTCAGCGCCTGGCATCCGCTCTGGGTCGGCGGCGCGGCGCACGCCGCACTCGGCGGCGAGCTCGCGGCCCGCGGGCTCGACTACCTCAACACCGAGCTTCCGACCGGAACCGCATTCCCGGACGGCTCGGCCGCCTTTCTCCTGCGGACGGCCGAGGAGAACGCCCACGCGCTCGGGCCGGAGTGGCCCGGCGTGCTCGAGCGCTTCCTCCCCAACGCCGACCTCGCCTTCGGAGTCCTCGGCACCGAGCTCTGGTCACCGGCGGGGCTCGCGCTCGCGGGGAAGGCGGTTCGGCGGCTGGGCCGCACCGGCGCGCTCGGCTTCCTCGGCGAGGTGCTGCAGTCGAGCCGCGACTGGCTCGAGACGACCTTCGCGTCGGAGCACGCGCACGGCGTCCTCGCGCCGTGGGTGCTCCACACGGGACTCGGGCCGGACCAGGCGACATCGGGATTCATGACGCAGGTGATCGCGGTCGCCGTCCAAGAAGGCGGGATGCCGATCCCGCGAGGCGGTGGGGCGCAGCTCGCCGAGGCGCTCGTCCGGCTGATCCGCGACAAGGGCGGCGTCTGCGAGCTGGACAAGGACGTCGAGCGCGTGCTCGTCCGGTCGGGACGCGCGGTCGGCGTCCGGCTCACGGATGGCGAGGTGGTCGGGGCTGAGCGCGCGGTCGTCGCGAGCGTCACGCCGACGCAGCTGTACGAGCGCCTGCTTGCCGACGTCGCGGTTCCGGCGCCGGTCGCGGAACAGGGGCGCCGTTTCCGCTACGGCCGTTCGGAGATGCAGATCCACTACGCCCTGGCCGAGCCGCCGCGCTGGGAAGGAGACGAGCGCCTCGGGCGAACGGCGATCGTCCACCTCACGCCCGGTCTCGACGGCGTTTCGCGCGCCGTGAACGAGGCCGAGCGTGGGCTGCTCCCTGCCGAGGCGACCGTCGTCGTCGGACAGCCGCTGACGCTGGATCCGTCGCGTGCGCCCGACGGCCGCGGCCTGCTCTGGATCCAGCTGCAGGAGCTGCCGTGGCGGATCAAGGGCGACGCCGCCGGCGAGCTCGACGCCGGGAGCGGAGAGTGGACGGACGACCTGCGCGAGCGCTACGCCGACCGGATCCAGGCGCGGATCGCGCGCCACATCCCGAACTTCGAGTCGTCGATCCTCGAGCGGGTCGCGCTCGGGCCGCACGACCTGCAGCGCGCGAATGTGAATCTCCGCCACGGTGATCCGTACGGGGGCGCGCTCGCGCTCGACCAGAACTTCCTCTGGCGCCCACTCCCCCGAAGCCCGGGCCACGCGACACCCGTCGAGCGGCTCTGGCAGATCGGAGCGAGCACCTGGCCGGGGCCGGGCCTCGGCGGCGGCTCGGGGACGCTCGTGGCCCGGAAGCTGCTCGAGCCGCCGCTCTCGCAGCGCGCGGTTGCGCGCTTGCGCGGACTTGCGGCGCGCTAGTCACTTGATCAGTGGTTCAACGCCGTGACACGATCCTTTTCGGTGTCGAGGGTCACGCAAGAGCGGCCGCGGTTCTCGATCTCGCAGGTGAGCACGCTCACCGCGAGCTTCGGCGAGGACGTGCGCGCATACACGGAAGCCGGAGTCGACGGAATCGGCATCTGGGAGATCAAGCTCGGCGACGGCACCCTCGAGGAGTTCCTCGCGAGCGGCCTCGGATCGGCGACCGCCGTGCCGGCCGTCCCGTCGATCCATCCGCTGCCGCTTCTGCCCGGCCCCGACAGCCCGCGCGAGCGCGTCTCGGCGCTGCTCCACTCGCTCGAGGCCCTTGCGCCCTATGCGCCGTCCGCCGTCCTGTGCTTCACGGGTCCCGGCGATCGCGCGACGGCCGTGCAGGGCGTTCGCGAGGTCGCGCGCGAGGCGGAGCGGCTCGGCCTGCGCCTCGCCCTCGAGCCGTTCCAGCTGGAGGGGATCGAGAGCTGGTCGATCCTGAACACGCTCGGCGATGCGGCCGAGTTCGTCGAGGAGGTCGGCTCCGACGCCGTCGGGATCCAGTTCGACGTCTGGCATCTCTGGAACACGCCGGACCTGCTCGACGAGATCCCGCGTCAGGCGCACCTGATCGCCGGCGTCCACATCGGCGATTGGCGCGAGCCGACTCGCGGCTGGGCGGACCGCGTCCTGCCCGGCGACGGTGTGGCCGATCTCCCGGCCGTCCTCGGCGCCCTCGACGAGGCGTGCTGGGACGGCTTCTACGACCTCGAGATCTTCTCCGACAACGGCGCCTTCGGCAGCACGTATCCCGACTCGCTCTGGGATGTCGACGCAGCCGAGCTCGCGCGCCGCGGTCGGGACGCTTTCGCCCGGTGCTGGACGCGACGGAGGGTCACGGCAACCACCGTGGTCCGGAGAGGAGAGGCATGAAGGGAAGCAACAAGCGGGCGCGTTGGGCGCTCGTCGTCGTTGCCGTTGCGGCGCTCGTCCTCGCCGCGGCCGCGGCGGCGAGAACGCACTCGTCGAAGGCGGGGCCGATCGTGATCGGCTGGGCCTACGACGGCAGCTCCGGCGGCCCGATGGCGCCGTTCGACGGGCCGGCCCTCGCGGCGGCGAAGATCGAAGTCGCCAAGATCGACGGCAAGGGCGGCGTCGACGGCAGCAACCTCGTGATCAAGACCTGCAACACGCAGGGCGACAAGCCGACGACGTCCAAGACCTGCGCCGACAAGCTGATCGGGGAAGGCGCGAAGGTCATCTTCACGACGTGCGACGTCGACCTCGCGGCACCGGTCGTGCAGGACGCGATCAACCACCATCTGCTCACGATCGCGCCTTGCATCGGCACGGACCAGATGGGCCCGAGCCGGTTCGGCCCGAAGGGCAAGCTCGCCTTCAGCTTCGGCAACGTGGCGCAGGACGAAGGCTCGGCGATGGCCCAGCTCGCCTGGGAAAACGGGTGGAAGACCGCGGACCTCGCGAAGGACACGACGATCGTCTACTTCAAGGCGATCGTGAGCGCTTTCCAGGCGCGCTTCACGCAGCTCGGCGGGAAGATCAACTACTCGACGACGTACCAGGATCCGGCGCTGCAGCCGGGCTCGAGCAACTTCAACTCGGCCGCCGCGCAGATCGCTGCGCATCCGGCGCAGGTGATCGTCACGTCGACGGCCGGTGCGTACCAGGCCCTCGGTCCGTTCATCACCGACCTGAGGACGGCCGGCGACAATGCCGCCATCCTCAACTCCTGGGCCGGTGACGGCACGTACTGGCTCTCGGGCCTGCACGTCACGAACTACTGGTTCGTGACCTACGCGAACGCGTTCGGGCACGATCCGAACCCCGCAATCAACAAGCTCGCGAAGGAGATCCACGCGGCCACCGGCGGCTTCGTCACCGGCCCGGCGGCGATCGACGGTCTCGTCACCGCGATCAAGCGGGCGAACGGCTCGACGAACGGTGCGACGCTCGCGAACATCATGCAGAAGTTCAAGGGCGTCGAGACCCTGTCGGGGAAGGTCAGCTTCTCGGCCTCCCTCCACTCGGTCTTCGGTCGCAACTACCGCGTGATCGAGATCAACAACAACGTCCCGATCGAGAAGAGGTTGATCGCGGCGAAGGTCGTCCCGCACAGCCCGGACTCGTAGGGCTTGGCGGAGGTCTCGCAGGCTGAGACGCAGGGGAGGCCCGGGGGATCGCTCCGGGCCTCCTCCGTCTCGCGGTCCTTCGCCGGCATCGTCGCCCTGCGGGACGTCTCGCTCGAGCTTCGGCACGGCGAGGTCGTCGGCCTGATCGGCCCGAACGGCGCGGGAAAGTCGACGCTCGTCAACGTCCTCAGCGGCTTCGACCGGCCGACGCAAGGGCAGGTGCTCCTCGAGGAACGGGACGTGACGCGCTGGCCCGCGCACCGGCGCGGGCGCCACGGGCTGGCGCGGACGTTCCAGCACAGTCATGCGTTCGGCGGCCTCTCGGTACGGGAGAACGTCGAGGTCGCGGCGCTCGGGGTCGGGGCCTCGCCGAGGGCCGCGACGAGCCGGGCGGTGGAGCTGCTGGGCCTGCTCGGCCTGACCGCGTATGCGGATCAGCCCGCCGCGTCGCTGGCCCACGGAGACGAGCGGCGGCTCGGGGTTGCGCGAGCGCTCGCAACGGAGCCGCGCTTCGTGCTCATGGACGAGCCGGCCGCCGGCCTCTCCGAAGCCGAGGTGCCGCGTTTCGCCTCTGCCGTCCGCACGGTGCAGGAGCACGGCGCCGGCGTCCTCCTCGTCGATCACAACATCGCCCTCGTGCTCGAAGTGTGCGAGCGGATCCACGTCCTCGACCAGGGCACGACGCTGGCGGAGGGAACACCGCAGGAGATTCGCGCCGACCTCGGCGTCGCCGCTGCCTATCTCGGCGAGAGCGCAGAGGCGGAGGGGGTCGAGTGAGCTCGCCGCCTGCGCTCGCGCTCGACGAGCTCAGCGTCCGCTACGGCGCGGTCGATGCGGTGCGGGAGCTCTCGCTCGAAGTGCACCGGGGAGAGATCGTGGGGCTGATCGGGCCGAACGGGGCCGGCAAGTCCTCGACGCTCCACGCGATCATGGGTGCCGCGCCCGTCGTCGGCGGGGAGATCCGCCACGACGGCAACTCGCTGCTCGGCCGCGGCACGGAGGACGTCGCCCGCGCCGGGATCGCCCTCGTTCCGGAGGGGCGGCGGATCTTCGGCGAGCTGACTGTCGAGGAGAACCTCCAGCTCGGCCTCGCCGCTCGCCGCACCCGCGCCGACGGCGCGGCGTACGCCCGCGCGTTCGAGCTCTTCCCCGTCCTGCACGAATTCCGCTCGCGCCACGCCGGGGCGCTGTCCGGCGGACAGCAGCAGCAGCTCGCGATCGGGCGCGCGCTCGTCGCCGAGCCCGACGTGCTCCTACTCGACGAGCCGTCGCTCGGGCTCGCGCCGAAAGTCGTGGACTCGGTCTTCGAGGCGCTGACGCAGATTCGCGACGCCGGCCTCGCCGTGCTGCTCGTCGAGCAGCGGGCGCAGCGCACCGTCGCTCTCGCCGACCGCTCGTACGTGCTCGCGAACGGCGTGCTCCGCCTCACTCTCGGCCCCAAGGACGCGGACGACACCGAACGGCTCGTCGCCGCCTACCTCGCATGATCCTCGCGTTCCTCAACCTCAGCTGGCCGGTGTTCGCGAACGGGCTCGCGCTCGGCGGCGTCTACGCGCTGATGGCCGTCGGGATCGGTCTCGTCTTCGGCGTCCTGCGCCTCGTCAACTTCGCCTACGGCCAGCTGATCATGGCCGGCGGCTTCGCGCTCGCCTTCGGCGACTCGTGGGGCCTCCCGAACTGGGTCTCGATCCTCTTCTGCTTCGCCGTCGTCCTGGCCCTCTCGGTCCTGATGGACCGGCTCGTCTTCCGGCTGCTGCGCACGCACTCGCCCGCCGTGATGCTCGTCGCGACCTTCGCCGTCGCCTTCCTGCTCCAGAACATCGCGCTCCTCGCCTTCGGCCCCTATGGCAAGACCGCCGGGTCGCTCGCGCTCCTCAACGCCCCCTGGGATTTCGGCGGGGTCTACATCAAGAAGATCGCGGTGATCTCCGTCGCGAGCGCGGTTTTCTGTCTCGCCGTCCTGCAGCTCCTCCTCACGCGAACGTCGCTCGGCCTCCACATGCGCGCCGCGGCGATGGACTTCCGGACGGCACGGCTGCTCGGCGTGCGCGCGAGCCGGGTGATCTCCGGAGCCGTGATCGTCTCGGGTCTCTTCGCCGCCGTCTCGGCGGTGATGCTGAGCGTCGAGCAGATCCAGATCACGAGCACGTTCGGCCTGCCGGAGACGATCTTCGTCCTCGCAGGCGTTGTCCTCGGTGGGCTCAACCGGCCGATCCCCGCGACGCTCGGGGGCTTCGCGATCGGGTTCGCGACGGGAATCCTCGGCGGGACGCTGCCGTCGAGCCAGAGCCAGTACCTGCCGAGCATCCTCTTCGCCGCGGTGATCGTCGTGCTCCTCGTACGCCCGAACGGGCTTTTCACGCGGCACGGCGGAGTGGTGGAGCGGGTATGAACGGCCTCCGCCGCGCCCCGGAGCTGCTCGTGCCGATGCTGCTCGTGCTGGCGACGGCCCTGCTCGCCCTCGAGGTCTCGAGCTACCTCCAGGCGTATTTCCTCGACACGCTCGTCAAGGTCGCGATCGTCGTCGGCCTCTACGTCTTCATCGGCAACTCCGGCGTCCTCTCGTTCGGCCACATCAGCTTCGTCGCGCTCGGCGCGTGGACGGCCGGCGTCTTGACCGTGCCCGAGGCCCAGAAGAAGCTGATCATGCCCGGCCTCGCGCACTTTCTCCTGCACACGAATGTCGGCAACCTCGCCTCGCTCGTGCTCGCGGCCGCCGTCGGCGCCGTTGCCGCCCTCGCCGTCGGGCTGCCGCTGATGCGGCTCTCCGGCCTCGCGGCCGGGATCGCGACGTTTGCGGTCCTCGAGATCACGAACAACGTCCTCACGTACGACCAGTCGGTCGGCCCGGGGGAGAACGCCTTCTCCTCGGTGCCGTCGACGACCGGAGTCTGGCAGGCCGCGATCGGGGCGCTGCTCTGCGTCGCCGTCGCCTTCCTCTACCAGCGCAGCCGCTTCGGCCGGATGCTGCGCGCGACGCGTGAGGATCCTGCGGCGGCGGCAGCGGCCGGCATCTCGATCTACCGGCAGCGGCTGCTCGCGTTCACGATCTCGGGCGCGCTCGCCGGCTTCGCGGGCGGCCTCTACGTCCATTTCCTGCCGCTGCAGGCGGCCGGCCTCTATCTCGATCTCACGTTCATCACGCTCGCGATGCTCGTCGTCGGCGGCTCCGGCAGCCTGCTGGGCGCCGTGGTCGGCGCGCTCGCGCTGAACGGCCTCTACTCCTTCTTCCAGGCGGCCACGAACACCGTCGACATCTTCGGCTGGAATCTCACGGTGCCGCCAGAGACCGCGGAGATCGTCCTCGGCTCTCTGATGGCGCTCGTCCTCATCCTGCGGCCGAGCGGTCTCACCGGCGGCCGCGAGCTGTCCCTGCCACGGCGCCGCGCCGTGGTCGACCTCGAGAAAGCGAGGGTCACGACATGAGGTTCAGCATCTACACAGAAGTCCAGAGCTGGCCGGGGAAGCCGTACGACCGGCTCTACGGCGAGGTGCTCGAGCAGATCGAGAACGCCGACCGGCTCGGCTACGACGCATACGCGGCGATCGAGCACCTCTTCTTCCCGAAGTTCTCGGCCTCGGCGAACGTCTTCGGCCTGTTCGGGATGGCCGCGGCGCGCACGAAGCGGATCAACTTCCGGGCGATGCTCCACATCCTCCCGTACCACAACCCGCTCGTCCTGGCGGCGATGATCCACGAGTTCTCGCTGCTCACCGGCGGCCGCTACGAGTTCGGCGTCGGCCGCGGCCACGGCTGGATCCCGCTGCCCGCGGGGATGCCGCTCGACGAGACGTCGCGCCCGCGCTATGAGGAGGCGCTCGACCTCTTCGTCGAGGCGCTGCACAAGGACGTCGTCAGCTTCGAGGGCGAGTACTGGAACGTGAAGGACAGCCAGGTGATCCCCTTCAGCGGCCACAAGTTCCGGGTCGTCCTCGGCGGCACGTCCGACCGGACGTACGACCTCGCCGCGAAGCACGGCTGGGCGGTCGCGGTGCCGCCGCTCCTGCCGTATGCCGCGCTGAAGGAGCAGCTCGACCTCTACCGCGCGAAGTGCGCCGAGTACGGGACGACGCCGGACATCATCTGGATCCATGCGTGCTACATCGACGAGGACGGCGAGCTCGCGCGGCGCGAGGCTGAGCAGCACATGCGCGGCTTCCTCGAGGGAAACGCGTCGCCGTTGACCGAGTATCCCGTTCCGCCGGTCGACGCGCTCAACGCCGCCGGCTACGGCTTCTACGCGTCGGGGATCATGGAGAAGCTCGCGGCGACGCCGTACGACGAGATGATCGCGGGCGACATCGTCTGGGTCGGGACGCCGGAGGACGTCCTGCAGCGGATCCGCGAGACGATCGCGGTCTGCGAGGGACTGACGGAGATCGCGATCACGACGAATCCCGGCGGCGTCGAGCACTGGAAGGCGATCAAGGCGCAGGAGCTGTTCGCCGCGCACGTGATCCCGGTCGTCCAGCGCGAGACCGGGGCGGTTGCGGCGACTGCATGACGAAGGTCGTCGTCGCCGGCGCGGGCTCCATCGGCTCGCTCCTCGCCGCGCACCTCGCGCAGGTGGCCGAGGTGACCGTGCTCACGCGGCGGGAGGAGCACGCCGCAACGCTGCGGGAGAACGGCCTGCGCGTCTCGGGCCGCTCGGACTTCACGGCGTCGCTCGGTGCGACCGCCGATCCCGCGGAGCTGCCGGACGACGCCGAGCTCGCGATCCTCGCGTGCAAGGGCACCGACCTCGAGCCGCTCGCGGCCCGGCTCGAGGGCCGCCTGCCGGACGCGACGGTGATGACGATCCAGAACGGGCTGGGGGCGGAGGACGTCGTCGCAGCGCACGGGGAGTGGCCGCTTCTCTCCTCCGTCACGTTCATGAGCGGCACGCGCCACGGCGACGACCATGTCGAGTATGTCCTCGACACCGCGACGTGGATCGGCCCGTTCCGAGGCACGACGGAGGCGGACGCACGCCATGTCGCGGAGCTGATCGAGTCGGGCGGGCTGAAGGCGGAGGCATTCCGCGACCTGCGGCCCGCGCAGTGGTCGAAGCTCATCTTCAACGCGACGGTGAACGGCGTCGCCGCGCTCACCGGCCTCCCGCACGACTCCCACTTCGCCGAGACCGAGCAGCTCTCCGATCTCGGCCTTCTCGTCCGCGATCTCGTCGACGAGGGGAAGGATGTCGCCATGGCCGCGGGCGTCCAGCTCCACGACGACCCGTGGGAGATGAACGTCCTCGCCACCCGTCGCGGGCACCGTCACTTCCCGTCGATGCTCGAGGACGTCGAGGCGCACCGGCCGACCGAGCTCGAGTCGATCAACGGCGCGCTCGTGCGCGAGGCGCGGCGGCGCGGTGTGCCCGTCCCGCTCCAGACGGCCGTCTATAGGCTCGTCAAGGCGAGGGAGGCGAGCTACTCGGAGTGAGGATCTGTGTCGTCGGGACGGGCGCGGTCGGCTCGCTGTTCGCGGCCAATCTGTCGCTGCTCGAGGACGTCGAGGTCTGGGCGTTCGACCTCAACGAGCTCCACGTCGCGGCGATCAACCGGGACGGGCTCCGGCTCTCGGGCGCCGGCGAGGTCACCGGCCGTCCGCGCGCGACGAGCAACGCCGCCGAGCTCCCGGCTTGCGACTTCGGCCTCGTCGCGACGAAGGCGATGCATACGGAGCCGGCGATCGCGGCCACCGCCCACGCCTTCGCCGACGGCTGCGTCGCGACGGTCCAGAACGGCCTCGGCAACGAGGAGACGATCGCGCAGCACGTCGAGCGTGTGATCCGCGGCACGACCTTCCCGGCCGGCAAGCTCCTCGAGCCGGGTCACGTGCAGTGGGACGTCAAGGGCGACACGACGCTGGGTCCGTACGACGAGCGGACGCCGCTTGCCGAGGTCGAGCGGCTCGCCGACGCCTGCACGCGCGCGGGAATGCCGGCGAGCGCGGTCGAGGACGCGCGCGGCCCGCAGTGGCGCAAGGTGATCTTCAACGCCTCGACGAACCCGATCGGCGCGCTGACCGGCCTCACGCACGGGCGCGTCTGCGAGCGTCCCGACCTCCGCGCGCTCGTCTCCGGCCTGGTCAACGAGGGGAAGGCCGTCGCCGCCGCGCAGGGGATCGAGCTCGACGCCGATCCCGAGGAGCTGATCGACCACGCCGCGAAGCCGGAGGTCGCGTACGACCACAAGGCGTCGATGCTGCAGGACATCGAGGCGCGACGAACGACGGAGGTCGATTATCTCAACGGCGGCATCGTCCGCTTCGGACGCGAGCACGGAGTGCCGACGCCGCTCAACGAGGCGATCTGGGCGCTGATCCGGGGTGTCGAGGCAGCGTGGACGCAGAGCTGACGCAACGGCACGCGCGCGTGCGCGAGGCGCTCGAGCGGGACGGCCTGGACGCTGCGCTCGTCTGTGGCTCCGAGTACACCGGCTTCGAGGGAGCCGTGACGTATCTCTCCGGCTTCCAGATCGTCCATCGCTACGCGTACGTCGTCCTCCCGGTCGACGGCGAGCCGGCAATCGTCTTCCCGGCGGAGGCCCGCTATGTCGGCGAGCACGGCGACTCGCAGATCGCCGAGCAGGTCTTCGCCGACCGGCCGGGAGAGTGGCTCGCAGACCGGCTCCGGGGCCAACGCGTCGGCGTCTACGGCCTGGACTACGTGATGACCGTCCGCGACCATGCACCCCTCGCGGCCGCGGTCGAGCTCGTCAACTGGGACTCCGGCTACGACCTCGCACGCGCCGTCAAGTCCGACGCCGAGCTCGAGTCGGTGAAGGAGAGCGTCGCGATCAACGTCGCAGGGTTCCACGCCTTCCGCGAGGCGTGGGCTCCGGGCAAGAACGCCGCCGAGGTTCTCGCGCCCGCGGAGGAGGTGTTCGTCGAGCGTGGCTGCGGCCGCCTGACGATGAACATGGTCCTCGTCGGCGCCGAGTTCGCGATCGCCCGCGACGACACGGTCTTCGGCGAGTTCACGATCCCGTCCCTCGAGATCGCCGGTCCCGGCGGCCACTGGGTCGAGGTCTCCCGCGCGCTCGGCACGCCGAGCGCCGAGGTCCGGACGATGCTCGAGGCGTACGAGGAGTACTACGAGGTCGCGCAGACCGCCCTCCGCACCGGCGCGACCGCGCACGACGTCCACCGCGCTGTCTCGAAGGGCTTCACCGAGCGGGGCTACCACCTCGGCCACGTCACGGGCCACTCGATCGGCATGACGATGATCGAGCACCCGCGGATCGGCGAGGGCATCGAGACCGAGCTCGCAGCGAACATGGTCTTCTCCATGCACCCGCACGCCATCTCTGCGGATGGTCGAGAATGCCTCTACATGCAGGACACATGGCTGGTCACCGCGGACGGGGGCGTTCCCCTCGCCGGGCTGGAGATGCGGATCTGGTGAGCGGCGCACCGAACGCCAGCGGCGTAGGCTCGCCGGAGCCGCCCAAGAGCGGAGCCGCCGGCTTGGCCGGCGGCGAGAGCGGGGGAAACGAGTTCCAGCCGGTCCTCGACGGGCCGGGGGCGTCGGACTACGAGCGGTATCTCCGCACCGACGAGCTGCTCTCACTCCAGAAGACGGCGGACGAGTGGGTGCACCGCGACGAGCTCCTGTTCCAGACGGTGCACCAGTCGTCGGAGCTCTGGCTCAAGCACGCGTGGAACGAGGTCGAGGAGGCGACGCGGCTCGTCGAGGCGCGCGACGTGGCGGCGGCGCTCCGCCTGCTCGGTCGCGCGAACCACGCGATGCGCTATGTCGTCTCGTTCCTCGAGCACCTCGAGCTGATGTCGCCGTGGGAGTACCAGGAGATCCGCCGCGTGCTCGGCCACGGCTCCGGCTTCGACTCGCCCGGCTTCCGCGAGATCCGCCGCGTCTCGCCCGCGCTCTGGGATGCCTTCGAAGGACTGCGCAAGGAGCGCGGCCTGTCCCTGATCGAGGTCTATACCGAGGGGCGCGAGAACGAGGATCTGTACCAGCTCGCCGAGGCGCTGGTCGACTGGGACGAGCAGGTCGGCGTCTGGCGCTTCAGGCACGTGAAGATGGTCGGGCGGGTGATCGGCGAGGACGTCATCGGGACGCAGGGGACGCCCGTCGAGCTGCTCGCGGGGCTGATCAAGTACAAGCTTTATCCCGAGCTCTGGACCGTTCGGACGCAGCTGACCGAGCTGGCGAAGCAGAGCGATTGATCCCGCTCGAGGAGATCCGCCTGGCGCGTGAGCGGATCGGCGACGACGTCCCGCGGACGCCGCTCGTCCCCTTCGCGCCCGACGACCGGATCCTGCTCAAGCTCGAGTGTCTCCAGCCGATCGGCTGCTTCAAGCTCCGCGGCGCGCTGTCGGCGATCCGCGCGGCGTCGGCGCCGGAGCTCGCCGACGGCGTCGTCACCGCGAGCGCAGGGAACATGGCTCAGGGCGTCGCGTGGGCGGCGCGGGAGGTCGGCGTGCCCGCTCGGGTGATCGCGCCGGCCGACGCGCCGCGCGCGAAGCTCGACCGGGTCGCGGAGCTCGGCGCCGAGATCGTCTCCGTCTCGCACGAGGAGTGGTGGCAGGCGATGGTCGACCGCGGGCGGGAGGGAGTGCCCGGGTTCTTCGTCCATCCGTCGGGCGACGAGGCGGTGATGGCCGGGAACGGGACGATCGGCCTCGAGGTCGCCGAGGACGCGCCGGAGTTCGACACGGTGATCGTCCCCTGGGGCGGCGGCGGCCTGACGTCGGGGGTCGCGAGCGCGCTCAAGGCGCTGCGGCCGGGCGTGCGCGTGGTGACCGCGGAGCCCGCGACGGGTGCGCCGCTCGCCGCCTCGCTCGGTCACCGCAAGCCGCGGGAGATCGAGTTCGTGTCCTCATGGGTGGACGGCGCGGGCGGACGCGGGCTCCTGCCCGGAGTCTGGGAGCGTGCGAAGGAGCTCGTCGACGAGGCGGTCGCGGTGACACTCGACGAGGCGGCTGAAGCGGTTCGGCTCCTCGCGACGCGCGCGCACGTAGTCGCCGAGGGGGCCGGCGCCCTCGCGCTCGCGGCCGCGCTGAAGCGGGACGACCGCTGCGTCTGCATCGTCAGCGGCGGCAACATCGACGCCGCCGTCCTCGCGAAGCTGCTAGCCGGCGAGTCGCCCTAGCTCGGCCACGAAGCCGTCGACCTCGTCCACCGTGTTGTAGTGGATGAAGCCGACCCGCACCGCGTCGCGCGGGTACGGGAGCTTCTCCCGCAGCCCGACCGAGTACCAGCTGTCGTGCGCCCAGACGCCGTAGCCGCGGCCGGCGAGTGTCGTCGCCACGTCGGCCGCCTCGACGCCGTCGACGTTGAGGAGGAACGTCGGCACGCGGCCGTCCATCGTCTGCAGCCCGTAGATCGTCACCGAGTCCGGGAGGGTCTCGAGGAAGTGCGCGCCGAGCATCCGCTCGTACTCGCGCACGCCGGCGATCCCGCCGAGCGAGTCGAGATATGCGATCGTCGCGGAGAAGCCGGCGAGCAGCTCGTACGGCGGCGTGCCGGTCTCGAACTTGTGTCCGACCGGCGTCACGGGGGCGGGCCGGGCCTTGTACGGGCGCCACGACTCGAGCAGGTCGCGGCGGCCGTAGGCGAGGCCGAGATGCGGGCCGCAGTACTTGTACGGCGAGCAGAGGAGGACGTCGGCGCCGAGCGCCTGGACGTCGATCGGCTCGTGCGCGGCGTAATGGACGGCGTCGACCCAGCAGAGCGCTCCGGCGGCGTGCGCGAGCTCCGCGACGCGCGGAATGTCAGTGATCGACCCGACGGCGTTCGAGGCGGCGACGCAGGCGACGACGCGGACGCGGTCGTCGAGCTTCCGCTCGAGGTCGTCGAGGTCGAGCCGGAGATCCTCCGTCACGTCCACCCAGTCGATCTCGAAGCCGCGGTCGTCCGCGAGCTCGAACCAGGGGGCGACACCGCCGTCGTGGTCGAGGCGGGAGACGAGGATCCGGTCGCCCGCCTTCCAGTCACGGGACGCCGTCCGTGTCAGCGCGAAGTCGAGCGTCGTCATGTTGGCCCCGAAGATCACCTCTTCCGGTGAGCACTTGAGGAAGCGGCCGGCGTCGACGCGGGCCTGGTCGTAGATCGCCTCGACGCGGCGACTCGTCTCGTACGGCGCGCCGTTGTTGGCGCTCGCCTCGCGCAGCGTGCGGGCGATCGCGTCGCCGACCTCGTCCGGCACCTGCGAGCCGCCGGGCGCGTCGAGGAAGACGAAGCCGCCGTCGCGCAGCGAGGAGTAGCGCGCGCGGACGGCCTCGACGTCCAATAGGGTCGCCGCCATGGTGCGAGCCTACCCACGGGTACTGCTCGGCTGTGGCAACTTCGGCGGCGTCGGCTCCGCACCGGCCTTCTTCGGCCGCGGCGAGAACCAGGAGCAGGCGTTCGAGCTGATGGACGCCGCGTGGGAGGCGGGGCTCACATGGTTCGACACGGCGGACGCCTACGGCGGCGGCCGGAGCGAGACGTACATCGGCGAGTGGATCCGCTCACGGCGGCCGGAGGGCCTCCGGCTCACGACGAAGACCTTCTACTGGATGGACGAGGGCGAGGACATCGGCCTGGCGCCGGAGCGTATTCGCCGCCAGTTCGAGACGAGCCTGCAGCGCCTCGGCGTCGACTACGTCGATCTCTACCTCGCGCACGAATGGGATCCGGACGTGCCGGCCGCCGAGTTCTGCGGCGTCTTCGACGAGCTCGTCGCGGCCGGAAGGATCGGCGCCTACGGCTTCAGCAACGTCGACGGCTCCCAGCTGCGGGAAGCTCTCTCGGCCGGGACGGTCACCGCCGTCCAGAACTCCTACTCGCTCCTCGACCGCGAGCAGGAGCGAGAGATCCTGCCGCTCTGCGCCGAGCACGAGGTCTGGTTCCAGGCCTTCAGCCCGCTGGCCGGCGGCTGGCTGACCGGGAAGTACCGCCGCGACGCGGCGCTCCCCGAGGGCTCGCGGATGACCACCCGGCCCGAGGCCTACGAGCACTTCCGCGACGACCGGGTCTTCGACGCGCTCGAGGAGCTCGAGCGCCGGGGCGACCCGGCGACGCTAGCGCTCGCCTGGCTGCTCGCCGATCCGCGCGTCTCCGTCGTCATCGGCCCTCGGCGCCCGGAACAGCTGCAGCCGGCGCTCGCCGCGCTCGGGACTCCGCTCTCGCCCGAGGAGCGGGACGCCCTGAGCGTGCTCTTCCCGCCTGCCGGCAACGAAGGAAACGTCCAACTGAAGCGCTAGCGCTTGGCGAGCGGCACGAACTCCCGCTCGTCGTAGCCCGTGTAGATCTGCCTCGGGCGCGCGATCTTCTGCTCCGGGTCGCTGAGCATCTCCTCCCACTGCGCGAGCCAGCCGGGCAGCCGGCCGAGCGCGAACAGCACCGTGAAGTAGTCGGTCGGATAGCCCATCGCGCGGTAGATGATCCCGGAGTAGAAGTCGACGTTCGGGTAGAGCTTGCGCTCGATGAAGAAGTCGTCCTCGAGCGCGATCCGCTCCAGCTCGAGCGCGATCTCCAGCTTGGGGTCGAGGCCGGTCTGCGCGAACACGTCGTCCGCGACGCGCTTGATCAGCTTCGCGCGCGGGTCGTAGTTCTTGTAGACGCGGTGCCCGAAGCCCATCAGCAGCCGCTCGCGCTTTTCACTCCCTCGATGAAGGCCGGGACGTTCTTCACGTCGCCGATCTCGTCGAGCATCCGGAGGACGGCTTCGTTCGCGCCGCCGTGCAGCGGGCCGTACAGCGCCGCGATCCCGGCCGACACTGCGGAGAACGGATCCACCTGCGTCGACCCGACTCCGCGCACCGCGTTCGTCGATGCGTTCTGCTCGTGGTCGGCGTGGAGGATGAGGAGGATCTCGAGCGCCCGCTGCAGCACCGGGTTCGGCTCGTGCTGCCCACCGATCTCGAACGTCATGTTGACGAAATTGCCGATGTAGTCGAGGTCGTTGCGCGGGAAGACGTACGGCAGGCCGCGGCTGTGGCGGAACACCCACGCGGCGATCGTCGGGAACTTCGCGATCAGCCGCAGCTTCTGGAGGCGGCGGCTCTCGACGTCGCCAATCCCCTTCGCGTCGGGATAGAAGGTCGACAGCGCCGCCGTCGCCCCGAGCAGCATCCCCATCGGGTGCGCGTCGTGGCGGAAGCCGTCGAGGAACGTCGTCACGTTCGTGTGCACGTAGGTGTGGAAGCGGACCTCGTTCTCCCACGCCGTGAGCTCGTCCTTCGTCGGCAGCTCGCCTTCGAAGATGAGCCACACGATCTCGAGGAAGCTCGCGTGCTCGGCGAGCTGCTCGATCGGGTAGCCGCGATAGCGGAGGATCCCGGCGTCGCCGTCGATGTACGTGATCGAGCTCCTCGTCGACGCGGTGTTGAGGAAGGCCGGGTCGTACGACATCAGCCCGAGCTTCTGCAGCTCCGTCGCGTGGATCGTTCCGTCGACGATCGGGATCTCGAGCTCTTCTCCCGTGCGGTTGTCCCGCACGGTCAGCGTCTCTTCGGCCATGGCCGGGGACCCTAGCGGGCTGATCTAGCATCGCCTCGGTGGATCCACCTATCGTCTGGGAGCCGAGCCCCGAGCGCGTCGCGTCGGCGACGATCACGCGCTACCGCGAGTGGCTGAACGAGACGCGGGCGCTGGAGCTCGCGGGCTACCACGACCTCTGGCGGTGGTCGGTGGACGAGCTCGAGGCGTTCTGGGGCTCGATCTGGGAGTTCTTCGCCGTCGAGGCGAGCACGCCGTACGCGCGCGTGATCACGAGCCGGGAGATGCCCGGCGCCGCATGGTTCCCCGGCGCGCGCCTGAGCTACGCGCACCACGTCTTCCGCGGGCGTGACGACTCCGAGGTCGCGATCCGCCATGCCTCCGAGCTGCGTCCGCTCGGCGAATGGACGTGGGGCGAGCTGCGGGCGCGCGCGGGCGCGGTCGCGGGCGCGCTCCGCGAGGCCGGCGTCGGTCCGGGCGATCGCGTCGCGGCCTACCTCCCCAACATCCCCGAGACCGTCGCCGCCTTCCTCGGCTGCGCGAGCATCGGCGCCGTCTGGTCGAGCTGCGCGCCGGAGTTCGGCGTCCGCAGCGTCGTCGATCGCTTCGCCCAGATCGAGCCGAAGGTGCTCCTCGCGGTCGACGGCTATCGCTACGGCGGCAAGGACTTCGACCGGAGCGATGCGGTCGCGGCGCTGCGGCGTGAGCTCCCGACGCTCGAGCAGACGCTCGTCCTTCCGTACCTCGACGGCGGCGACTGGGAGCTTCCGCCCGCGGAGCTCGAGTTCGCGGAGCTCCCGTTCGACCATCCGCTCTGGGTGCTCTACAGCTCGGGCACGACCGGGCTGCCGAAGGCGATCGTGCACGGGCAGGGCGGGATCCTGCTCGAGCACCTGAAGAAGCTCCGCCTCCACCTCGACGCGCGCTCCGGCGACCGGCTCTTCTGGTTCACGACGACCGGCTGGATGATGTGGAACTTCCTCGTGGGCGGGCTGCTCTCTGAGGCATCGGTCGTCCTCTTCGACGGCAACCCCGCGTACCCCGACCTCGGCACGCTGTGGGATCTCGCCGACGCGGCGGGGATCACGTGCTTCGGAACGAGCGCGGGCTACATCGCGGCCTGCCAGAAGGACGGAGTGCGTCCCGGCGCCGGCCGCGACCTCTCCCGGCTCGACAGCGTCGGCTCGACCGGCTCGCCGCTCGCGCCCGAGGGCTTCGACTGGGTCCGCGACGAGCTCGGGGATGACGTCTGGCTCTTCTCCACCTCGGGCGGCACGGACGTGTGCACCGCCTTCGTCGGCGGCGTGCCGACGTTGCCCGTCTACCGCGGCGAGCTACAGGCTCGGGCGCTGGGCGCGAAGGTCGAGGCATGGAGCGAGGACGGCCGGTCGCTCGTCGGCGAAGTCGGGGAGCTCGTGATCACCGAGCCGATGCCGTCTATGCCCCTCTATCTCTGGGGCGACGAGGACGGGTCGCGCTACCGCGAGAGCTACTTCGCGGAGTTTCCCGGGGTCTGGCGGCACGGAGACTGGATCGAGATCACCGAGCGCGGCACGGCGATCATCACCGGCCGCTCCGACGCGACGATCAACCGCGGCGGCGTGCGCATGGGGACGAGCGAGCTCTACCGAACGGTGCTCGGACTCGACGAGGTGCTCGACGCGCTCGTCGTCGACATTCCCCTCGCCGACTCGTCCAGCCGGATGACGCTCTTCGTCGTGCTCCGCGAAGGCGCCGAGCTCGACGACGCGCTCGCGCAGGAGATTCGGCGCCGGATTCGCGAGGACTGCTCGCCGCGGCACGTCCCCGACGAGGTGCTCGCCACGCCGGAGATCCCACGCACGCTCTCGGGAAAGATCCTCGAAGTTCCGGTCAAGCGCCTCCTCACCGGCGCGGCGATGGACGAGGTCGCAAGCCGCGATTCGCTTGCCAATCCTGAGGCTCTCGACTGGTTCGCGCGTTTCGCCGCCGAACGTACGTCCTAACTTTCCCGCACCGCCGGAGTCGAATTGTCTCGAATGGGTGGCAGCGGCTCCGCCTTTGAGATACCTTCCCCGCGGTCGTGAGCGCGAGCGTCGAACACAGCGGGACCTTCGGGACGGTCCCCGCGCCGCAAGAAGCTGATGCGGTACAGGCTCGCGGCTACTGGGAGCTTGTCTGGATCCGCTTCAGACGGGACCGGCTCGCGGTAATCAGCCTCGGCTTCATCATCTTCCTGTTCCTCGCTGCTTTCGTCGGCGCGCCGATCGCGTCTTCGCTCCTCGGCCACGGGCCGAACAGCATCTTTCTCACCGCCGTGACCAGCAACAACGCGGGCGATGTCCCGGTCGGTCCGTGGACGCACGTCTCGCTCGCGCCGTACCCCGGCGCACCGGGGCATTTCGGCCACACGCTGTTCATCCTCGGCGCGTCCGATCAGACCGGGCACGACATGTTCCTCCGCCTTCTCTACGGGGCGCAGACCTCGCTCGAGGTTGGCGTCTTCTCGACGTTCTTCTCTGTCACCGTCGGCGTGATCATGGGAACGCTCGCCGGCTACTTCCGCGGCTGGGTCGACACTGTCATCTCACGGCTGATCGAGATCACGATGGTCTTCCCGGCCCTCCTGTTCATCATCGGGCTCGTCATCGTCGCCGGCCCGACGCTGAACAACATCACGCTCGGGTTCCTCCAGAACGGCGTCTTCACGCTCGTGCTCATCTTCAGCATCTTCGGCTGGTTCTACCCGGCGAGGATCATGCGCGGAGTCATTCTCTCGCTGCGTGAGAAGGAGTTCATCGAGGCGGCGCGGATGACGGGCGCCAGCGACTTTCGGATCATGCGCTCGCACCTGCTGCCGCACCTCGTCGCGCCGATCATCGTCTACTCGTCGATCCTCGTCGCCGCGAACATCCTCGGAGAGGCGGGGCTTTCGTTCATCGGGCTCGGGATCGTGCCGCCGACGGCGAGCTGGGGCAACCTGCTCGCGAATGCCCAGACCTACTACCAGACCGACGCCTGGATCCTGTTGCTGCCGGGTGCCGCGATCCTCCTCACGACGATCGCCTTCAACCTGCTCGGCGACGGCTTGCGCGACGCTTTTGATCCGCGCTCGCGCATCTGATCCGGACGCTGCGGCCGTGAAGATCCCGCTCCTAACTCTTTCGACGAAGAATCGTCTCTAATCACACACAGGTGTTTCTCACTCACCTCAACCGGGCCGTGCGTGAGGGCGTGCGGCGCCGACACGGAAGGAGTCATATGCGCAGGAAGCGCCTGCTCTCCCTGTTCATGTTGAGCATGGGAGTAGCGTTGCTCGTCGCAGCCATGGTTGTAGGCGTGGCAGCGGCGAAGACGGCAGGTGCCGCCAAGTCCGGCGGCAATCTGATCGTCACACAGGTCGGCGCGTTCGACACGCTCGACCCGGAGCTCAGCTACGTCAGCAACGACTGGGGTCTGCTCTACAACACCGAGCTGACGCTGCTGAACTTCCCGACGAAGGCCGGTGCGGCCGGCACGCAGCTCATTCCTCAGGCTGCGGAGTCGTATCCGACGGTCTCGAGTGACGGGAAGACCTACACGTTCCACATCCGGCCGGGCCTGAAGTTCAGCAACGGCGCCCCGGTCACGGCGGCCGCGTTCCAGCGGGCGTTCGAGCGGAACACCAGCCCGAAGATGTTCGCCCCGTACGGGATCTATGACGGGCTCGACGTCTTCATCCAGGGCGGCCAGGCGTTCGCGCAGACCGGCCCGTATGCGTGCCCGAGCGGCCCGCAGTGCAGCCAGAGCCCGCCGCAGCACATCTCGGGCATCTCGGCGAAGGGCCTCGTCCTGACGATCCACCTCACCGAGGTCGTTCCCCAGTTCGACGGGATCATGGGTATGCCGTGGTTCCAGGCCGTCCCGCCGAGCATGCCGTACTCGAACAGCGACGCGGGCATCCTCGTGTACGCGTCCGCTGGTCCGTACTACATCGCCAGCAACAACCTGACCTCGCTGACGGTGCTGAAGCGGAACCCGCACTTCCCGACCAGCAGCTACTTCAAGTCGAACTGGCCGTCGAACCCGGACCAGATCATCGTCAAGAGCTATCCGAGCTCGAACGGCGACCCGCAGCTGCTGCAGGCCGAGAAGAACCAGGTCGACCTCGCCGGCGTCCCCTCGCAGGACGTCGCGAAGACGATCACGAAGTACGGCGTGAACAAGACGCGGTTCCATGTCGGTCCTACGACCTGCATCACGTGGAACGCGCTCAACACGGCGTCGGCAAACAAGACGACGTCGAACACGAACATCCGCAAGGCGCTCAACTACGGGCTCAGCCGGGCGGCGATCATCAACTTCGCCGGCCCGCTCTCGGGCACCCCGTCTGACCAGGTGCTCGTGCCCGCCATCCCCGGCTACAAGAAGTTCAACGTGTACGGGGCGAACGGGAACCTCAACAAGGCGAAGCAGATCGGCGGCAGCAAGCTCGCAGGCGCTCCGCTGGTCATCTACTACCGCCAGGCGAGCGTCTACCAGACGAACGTCGCCGAGTACATCGAGTCGCAGGCGTCGAAGCTGGGGATGAATCCGAGCCTCCAGGCGTCCGACCCCACGAACTTCTACGGGGCACTCATGACGAAGGCAACCGCTGAAGGGCCGAACGGCTACAACATCACCGCGTACGGCGGATGGTGCGCTGACTACGCCGACGGCTACGACTATCTCAACGTCAACTTCGACGGTCGCACCATCGGCGACACCGGCAACACCGACTACATGTACTTCAACAACCCGCGCTTCAACCAGGCGATGGATCACGCCGCGAAGCAGACGGGTGCCAAGCGGGCCGCCGCGTACGGCGCGCTCGACAAGCTGTTCATGACCCACTATGCGCCGATCATCCCGACGCAGATCGCCAACTCGCGGATCGTCACGTCGAACCGCGTGGGCAACTGGGTCTACAGCTCGTGGTGGGGCCAGCCGTTCTGGAACGCCATCACGCTGAAGTAGGAACGGAACTAGAACGACAGAAACACGTCGGAGGGGCGCCCCACCCGGGCGCCCCTCCGAAAACATCGTAAGATCCAAGTCTCCGCCTAACCCGAATCAGAAAAAGCAGCCAGTGAGCCAATTCCTCATCCGCCGCACGTTCTGGGCTCTGTTCCTTTTCATCGTGGCGACGATGATCACGTACATCATCTTCTTCGTCGTTCCGGCGGACCCGGCGGTACTCGCGGCCGGCAAGGCGACGAAGCCGGAGATCGTCGCTCACATCCGGATGGAGTTGCACCTCAACCTTCCGATCTACCAGCAGTACTGGCTCTTCGTCTGGAACCTCGTCCGGCACGGTTCGTTCGGCAACTCCTTCGTGAACGGGCTTCCCGTCCGTTCGGAGCTTTCCCAGGAGATCCCCGTCACCGCATCGATCGTCTTCGGCGGGGTGATCCTCTACCTCTTGATTGCGATCCCGACCGGGATCATCTCGGCGTTGCGGCCTCGCTCGATCCTCGACCGCACCGGCATGGTCTTCGTCCTGTTCGGGATTTCGGCGCCGTCGGTCTGGATCGGCCTGATCCTCATCTACCTCGTCGGCTTCAAGCTCGGCTGGACGCCGATCAACGACTACTGCAGCCCCATTCCGAACAATGCGGTCGGCGGTTGCTCGGGCGTCGGACAGTGGGCGTACCACTTGATCCTGCCCTGGATCACGCTCGCCGTCGGCAGCTCCGCTCTCTACACCCGGCTCATACGCGCCAACGTCATGGAGACGATGTCCGAGGACTACGTCCGCACCGCTCGGGCCAAGGGCGCCTCGCCTGCGCGTGTGCTCGTCCAGCACGTGCTGCGCAACAGCATGCTCCAGGTCGTGACGATTCTCGGGATGGATCTCGGCTTGCTGCTCGGGGGCGTTGTGTTCATCGAGATCGTCTTCGGCATGCCGGGACTCGGCCAGCAGCTAGTGCTCGCGGCGCCGCGCTTCGACCTTCCGACGATCGTCGGGATCGTCTTGTTCGCGACCCTCTCGGTCATCACCTTCAACTTCCTCGTCGATGTTCTTTACGCGTGGCTTGATCCACGCATCCGGCTGAGCTAAGCGCATGGCCCTCCTCGAAGTCCAGGACCTTCACACGCGCTTCCGTACGGACGACGGCATCGTCAAGGCGGTCAGCGGCGTGTCCTTCTCGCTCGATCGAGGCCAGACGCTCGGCGTCGTGGGCGAGTCGGGCTCCGGAAAGAGCGTCACGTTCCTGACGGTCATGGGCCTTGTCGATCCGCGTCACGCCGAGATGACCGGCTCCGTCGTCTTCGACGGCCAAGAGATCCTCGGCCTGAGCGCCTCGAAGCTGCAGCCCATCCGCGGCAAGCGGATCGGGATGATCTTCCAGGACCCCATGACATCGCTCAACCCGGTGAAGAGGATCGGGTGGCAGCTCGAAGAGGCGGTTCTCATTCACAACGACGTGCCGCGCTCCGAGGCGCGCCGTCGTTCGGTCGAGGTCCTCAAGGAAGTCGAGATTCCACGGGCTGAGACGCGCATCGACGACTACCCGCACCAGTTCTCGGGCGGTATGCGCCAGCGCGTGATGATCGCGATGGCGCTGATCAACCAACCCGAAGTCCTGATCGCAGACGAGCCGACGACCGCGCTCGACGTCACGACTCAGGCGCAGATCCTGCGCCTGATGGAAAAGCTGCAGGACGAGTACGGGATGGCAATCGTCATGATCACGCACGATCTCGGCGTCGTCGCGGAGCTCTCCGACGACGTGATCGTGATGTACGGAGGCCGGATCGTCGAGGATGCGATCGTCGACGACCTGTTCGTCAAGCCGGAGATGCCCTACACGTGGGGCCTCCTCGGCTCGCTGCCGCGCGTCGACATCGACGCCGAACGGCTCGAGCAGATCCCGGGGCAGCCGCCTTCATTGCTGCGGCCGCCGGTCGGCTGTGCGTTCAACCCGCGCTGTGCGTATGCGTTCGACCGCTGTCGCGAGGAGCTCCCCGAGCTTCGCCCGGCGGAGGGGAAGTCCGACCACCACTTCCGGTGCCACCTCGACGCGGCGGACCGCACGCGCATCTGGGAGCAGAAGAAAGCTGCGATGACCGCAAGCACGGAGAGCGCCGCATGAGCGAGCTGCTCGTCGTGGAAAACCTGGAGAAGTACTTCCCCGTCACGCGCGGGCTCGTCTTCCAGAAGGAGATAGCTCAGGTCCGGGCCGTCGACGGCGTCAGCTTCTCGGTCGAGGCCGGCCAGACGCTCGGAGTGGTCGGAGAGTCCGGTTGCGGCAAGTCGACGATGGCGCGGTGCGTGGCCCGCCTGCTCGAGCCGACCGCGGGCAAGATCACTTTCAACGGCCAGGACATCACCCATCTCGGTCGCACGGAGATGCGGCCGATCCGGCGCGACATGATGATGGTGTTCCAGGATCCCTACGCTTCGCTGAACGCGCGCAAGCGCGTCGGTGCGATCATCGCCGAGCCCCTCGAAGTGCACGGGATCGGCGGAGAGGCGGACCGGAAACGGCGCGTGCAGGAGCTGCTCGAGATCGTGGGCCTCAACCCGGAGCACTACAACCGCTTCCCGCACGAGTTCTCCGGCGGCCAGCGGCAGCGCATCGGCATCGCGCGGGCGCTCTCGATCAATCCGAAGCTGATCATCTGCGACGAGCCGGTATCGGCGCTCGACGTCTCCGTGCAGGCGCAGATCCTCAACCTTTTGAAGGACCTGCAGCGCGACTTCGAGCTCACGTACATCTTCATCGCGCACGACCTCAACGTCGTCCGCCACGTCTCCGACCGCGTCATGGTCATGTACCTCGGCAAGCCGGTGGAGACCGGGACGAAGAGCGAGCTCTACGCAGCACCCAAGCATCCCTACAGCGGCGCGCTCCTCTCCGCCGTGCCGATCGCCGACCCGACCCTGGGCCGGGCACGCAAGCAGATCGTGCTCGTGGGCGACGTTCCGAGCCCGATCAACCCTCCCGCTGCCTGCCGCTTCCACCCGCGCTGCCCGCGCTTCGTGGACGGCAAGTGCAACGTCGACGAGCCGCTACTGACGCCTGTTCAGGGCCAGACGGATCACGAGTACGCCTGCCACTTCCCGCTCGAGCGCTGGCCCATGGGCGAGGACGAGCTCCGGCGCGCTGGGGCGCGTGTCGAGGAAGCCGCGACGCCCGCTGCTTCTGCCGAGTAGCCACGCGTGATCCGCGCAGGGGTTCGCCGCCTCCTCGTGGCCCTCGTGGTCGTCCTGGGAGGCGCCGCGGCGATCTCCGCCGTGCTCGGCGCGCTCGCGCACCGGAGCATCCTCCACTCACTCGCGATCGGCTACTACCTCGTCGGTGCGGCCATCCTCCTCGGCAGCCTCGCTTTCGGTAGCCGCGGGCCGAACCGCGTCGAGCGAAATCCCGAGGTCGACCCGCTTCGCGAGATCGAGCGGCCAGGCCCGCTCGGGATCCTCGGAGGAATGTCCGGCCCTCGCACGCGCGGACGCCGCAGCCTCCGCAAGGCGACCCCGGAGGAGCGGAGGGAGTCACGTTTGACCTCCATCGCCCTGTTCGTGTTCGGCGTTCTGATCGTCCTGCTCGGTGCTGCGCTCGACCCGACCCGACGCGCGTTTTGATGCTGTTTCGGGCGCAAAAGTTAGTGCCCGAGCGCCGGCTTCCTCTGGTACTTTGACTGAGTCGCATGTCCTCGACGACCTCTTCTCCCAGCGGCTACTTCTCGTCGCCGCGCAGGCAGCGGACACTGATGTGGTCGAGCGGCGCCGTGCTCGTGCTCGGGATCGCCATCTTCCTCGGAGTCTTCTTCAGCCGGGGTACCACCCCTCCGACGCAGAGCCTGTCGACGATCTCGTCGAAGCCATCCGACACGACGCAGAACACCGCCGGTGCGACGAAGGTGCCGGCCTCGGCGTCTGCGCTGCAGGTCGCGCATACGTTCCTCGAGACCGCGGTCGTGCGGAAGAACCTCGACACTGCCTACGCGCTCGTCGGGCCCTTCCTGAAGACCGGGATCAGCCGCAAGGCGTGGCGGACGGGCAACATCCCCGTCCAGCCGTATCCGGCGATGAACGTGAAGTCGGCGCTGCTGCAGGTGCTGTCATCCACGAAGAGCGAGTTGATCCTCCAGACCGTGCTCAATCCGCGGGTGGGATCGGGCGTCAAGAAGCCGCAAGTCTTCGACATCACGCTGAACCGCATCGGCGGCAAGTGGCTCGTGAACAACTTCCAGCCCGTGTACAAGCTCCCGATCCAGGTAAACCCGTACGGCAACTGATCGGGATGCCTCGAGGACACTCCGGGGCTAACTTCCTCGGCTCGAAGACGTCTGGAACGGTGTGACCATTCACGCCGACGATTGCACGGAGTTCCGCGAGCTCGCTTCCTGTCGCCTCGACGGGGAGCTCGACGAGCTCGGGGTCGCGCGCCTCGAGGAGCATCTCCTCACCTGTGTCGCGTGCACGGCGTGGACCGACGAGGTCGCCGCCTGGGCGGAATTGCTTCGCGAGACCGAGTCGGAACTGCCGGCGTTCTCGTTCTCGGGCCAGCGGCAGGCGCTGCGACGGCGGTTCGTGCGCGCCGCCGCAGTCGGCGCGACGGCCGCTTGCGCTGCTGCGGTCGCCGCCTTTGCGCTCGTCCAGCCGGGGAGCGGGCTGTTCTTCTCGTCCGCCAGCAGCCACGTTGCGGCCCTTCCGTGCATCTCGTGCACGAAGAAGCAGACCGTCACCTTCGGGGGCCTGCCGTTCCCGGCGGCCACTGCCCCGGTTCACGTGACGAACCCGCTCGTCGAGCGCGAGTGACCAGACCCTCCTAGAGGGCAGCCGGCTCCTGCGCCTCGTCGTCGACGGGCGTTGGAGCCATGGTCAGCGGCGCGTCCGCATCGAGCTCGAACGGGTGCGTCGCCTGGCGCTCCGATTCCTTGAGCGCGCGGACGAGGAGCTCATGCTCGACGCAGTACGTGCTGAGGGTGAGGGTCGCGCAACCTGGAAACGCACACCCGTGCAGCATTGGCATACCTGGAGCCTAATCGGCATCCGTTGAAAATGCCAGGCAGGCTAGAGCGGACGCGAGAGTGGGTACATCACCCGTGAGTGGCTCGCATCGTCCTCGCTCTTGCGCTCGTCCTGCTCGCGCTCGCCGCCTGCGGCGGCTCGCCGCGCCAAGGCTCGCCGGGACTGCCGCGCTCCCTGGCGCAGACCTGGGCCACGCAGGCGGATGCGATCGCCGCGGCCGCCCAGACAGGTGACGGCTGCCACGCCCGTCAGCTGGCCAACGCACTCGGGCAGCAGGTCGCGGCGAACATCGACCGGATCCCCGCACGCTTCCGCACGCCGCTGCTCGGCGCGGTCGCGACTCTCGCCGGCCGGATCACATGCACGCCCACACCCCCGCATCCGAAGCCGACGGGGCCGAAGAAGGGCCCGAAGCCCCCGAAGCACGGGCCGGGGCCGCCCGGCCACGGTGGCGACAAGCCGCAAGGAGACGGCGGGTGAGCACGACCGTCCTTGCCGGACGCTACGAGGTGATCCGGCCGCTCGGCCACGGCGCGATGGCAGTCGTCGACCTCGCGCACGACGTCCAGCTCGACCGGCCGGTCGCATTGAAGCGCCTGGCCGAGAATCTCGCGAGGGACGAGGAGCTGCGCCGCCGTTTCCTCCGCGAGGCGCGGCTCTCGGCTCGGCTGGCGCACCCGAACGTCGTCCGCATCTTCGACGTCGGTGAAGACGGCGATCTCCCGTTCATCGCGATGGAGTACGTCGAGGGCGAGACGCTCGCCGATCTCGTCGCGCGGGAGGGCCGCCTCGCCCCCGCCGACGTGGCGGGGCTCGGTGTCCAGGCCTGCGGCGGGCTCGCGGCTGCGCACGCCGCCGGTCTCGTCCATCGCGACGTCAAGCCGCAGAACCTCCTGCTCGGCCGGGACGGCGTCCTCAAGCTCGGCGACTTCGGGATCGCGCTCGGCGCCGAGGGGACGCGATTGACGCTCGCCGGCACCGTCCTCGGCACGGCGGGGTATCTCGCCCCGGAACAGGCGCGCGGCGAGCAGGTCACCGCGGCCGCCGATCTCTATGGGCTCGGCGCCGTCCTCTGCGAGCTCCTCACCGGAGAGCCACCGCATGCCGCGGCGTCTATCGCGGAGCTGCACCGGGCGGACGCGTTCCGGATTCCGGATCTCCACGCGCGCGCGCCCGATGTACCCGCCAACCTGGCGGCGGCGGTCACCGAGTGTCTCGCCGAGCGCCCGGAGGACAGGCCGGCTTCGGCGGCCGCGCTCGCCCGCCGGCTGGCGCCGGCAGCGTCCGAGGCGCAGACGGTGTTGCTGCCCGCGGATCCTGCCCTGCCGGCCACGAAGATCCTCGCGTCCGCGACTCCGGCACGAGACCGGCGGATGCCCGCACGCCGTTTGGCCGCTGCGGCCGCCTTTGTCGTGGCGGCCGCAATCGGACTCGTCGTCGCACTCGTGGCCACGGGAGGCTCTCCGGCGAGAGCGCACACGGGGCCGCCTGCTCGTGTCGCCCCGCCCGCGACCGGGGCCGACCCGGTGCAGGAGGCGCAGGACCTCGCCGCCTGGCTGCGCGCGCACGCCGGCTAGTCGCGCCAACCGTTCTCCACAACCTCGCGCGTCTCCTCGACGCCTGCGGCCCAGACGCGCAGGACGGCCTCGTCGGGCAACGCGTAGAACCCGCCGTACTGGCCGTCGCCGGCGGCTGCGCGCATCGCGCCGGGAGCGGCCGGAAGCGGCTGGGCCAGCGGCTCCTTTCGCTCCGCCGGCAGTTCGACTCCGTCGAGCCGCGTCCAGGGGAAGTTCTCCATCCACGAGGCGTGGCTCGCGCCGGGGTCGAGCTCCTGCACGAGGCTCCAGACGCGCGGTCCGATCCACCAGTTGTGGAACAGCGCCTCGGCGTCCTCGTGCGCCGCGTTCCACTCGCGCCGGGCCGCGTCGGCCGGTGCGTTGCCGCCATGGCCGTTCACGATGAGGATCCGCCGGAAGCCCTGCGCGCGGAGCGAGTCGAGGAGGTCCTGCACCACCGCGATCAGCGTCGCCGCGCGCAGCGTGGGCGAGCCGGGATAGGCGGCGAAGCTCGGCGTCAGGCCGTACGGCTGTGCGGGGAGGACCGGGATGCCGAGCGGCTCGGCCGCCTCGGCAGCGACGCGCTCGGCGAGGATGTTGTCGGTCTCGAGCGAGAGGTAGGCGTGCTGCTCCGTCGAGCCGAGCGGGAGCACGATCCGGTCGTCGCGGGCCAGGTACTCCTCGAGCTGGAACCAGTTGAGGTCGCGGACCCGCACGGCTCAAGTATCCGCCACTGGACCTATGAAAAGATCGGCGCGTGAGCGTCCTCGCGCACGAGAACGACGAGGAATTCGAGGAGGAGCTTCCCGCGTGGAGCCTCCCTGCCGAGGCTGTCGACCGAATCCGCGTTCCGGTCAACCTCCCGGACGAGGTGACGCGCGAGTGGGCGTGGGGCGGATCGACCGGCGCCGGGATTCGGCTCTGCATCCTCGACAGCGGGATCGAGCCCGGCCATCCACGCGTGGGCCGGGTCGAGCAGTCGGTCGCGGTCGTTCGTGGCGAGGACGGGGAGCTGCAGGTGGTGGAGGACGAGGAGGGCGATCTCTGCGGCCACGGCACGGCGTGCGCCGGGATCGTGCGCGCCCTCGCACCCGACGTCGAGCTCGTCAGCCTGCGGGTGCTCGGCGCGGGCTTCACCGGCGGCGGCGAGATCATGCTGCACGGTCTGGCGTGGGCGATCGAGCAGGGCTTCCCGGTCGTGAACATGAGCCTCTCGACGACGCGGACGAAGTACGTCGACCGCCTGCACGAGCTTGCCGACCGCGCCTACTTCCGCCGGGCCGTTCTCGTCGCGTCGGCGCACAACATGCCGGTCGAGAGCTTTCCGTGGCGGTTCGCGAGCGTCGTCTCCGTCGGCAGCCACGAGGAGGACGACTCGCTCACCTTCTACTACAACCCCTCGCCGCCGGTCGAGTTCTTCGGCCGTGGGCTCGATCTCGACGTCGCCTGGCTCGGCGGAGGCACGTTGCGCTGCACGGGAAACAGCTTTGCGACGCCGCACATCGCCGGCATCTGCGCGTTGATCCTCGCCAAGCACCCTGAGCTGACGCCGTTCCAGCTCAAAAGCGTCCTCTACCAGACGGCTTCGAACGCGGGAGGTGGCGGATGAGCGATCTCGAGGCGGCCGTCGCGGCGGGCGTGCTCGGCGCCGACGAGGCGCACCGTTCGCTCCTGCAGGCGACGGTCGAAGTCGCTCGGGCGATCTTCGGGGCGAAGGCCGCGTCGGTCTTCCTCCTCGACGAGGAGAAGGAGGAGCTCGTGTTCGAAGCGGTGGCCGGCGAGGGCGCGGGCGAGCTGATCGGCATGCGCTTCCCGGCCGGCAACGGGATCGCCGGCTGGGTGCTGACGACGCGCCAGCCGCTCGTCGTCGACGACCTGAGCGCCGACACGCGCTGGTCCCGCTCCCAGGCCGAATCGACCGGGTATGTCCCCAAGAGCATGATGTCCGTGCCGTTGCTCGTCGAGGAGCGCGCGCTCGGCGTGCTGCAGGTGCTCGACCGGCGGGCCGACACGAAGCTCAAGCTGGCGGAGGTCGACCTGCTCGGCCTGTTCGCGAACCAGGCCGCAATCGCGCTCGACCTGCTGCAGCGCGCCCGGCGGGCACGCGAGGCGCTCGAGGGCGAGGGCCGTCTGGCTCCGCTCGCGCGCGTGGCCGCGCGACTGGAAGAGGAGGAACGCGACGCGGCGTTCGAGCTCCTCCGCGCGCTCGACAGGCTGCTCGCCGCCGGCTAGGACAACACGGTGGCCGCGAGACGGCCTAGCACGACAGTCTCCGTCGCGGCAAGGGTTTGCGCGTGACCGGTGACGGCGGCGACGAAGTGGTCCCGCCCGAGCGCGTAGAGGCGGAGCGGCTCGAGCGCGCGCACGGTGGCCGTCCGCGGCACGTCGCGGAGGAGGGCGATCTCGCCGAAGAAGTCGCCCGCTGCGAGCTCCCCGCCGGGCGTTCCGTCGATCTCCACGCCTGCGCGGCCGGCGGCGATCACGTAGAAGTGGTCTCCGGCCTCTCCCTGGGTAACGACCTCCCGGCCGGCTTCGACGCTCACTTCGGAGGCCTCGGCTGCGAGCCGCTCGAGCACCGGCTCCGGCAGCTGGGCGAAGATCTCGATCCGGCGCAGCAGCTCGAGCGGTTCCTCCGCGATCTCGGCCTCCGCGTCGATCCGCCGAAGCGCCGGCCACAGCGGAGCGAGCACCGCGGGCAGGAAGGCGCCGAGGGCGATCAGCGCGCCGCGCGGCCCGAGCCAGCTGACGAGCTCCGGGGCGAGGATCGCACCGAGCGCGCACCCTAAGAGCATCATGCTCGCGAGCACGGCGAAGACGCGGCCGAGCACCTCGTTCTCGGTTGAGCGCTGGAGCAGCGTCACGCCGTTCACCTGTACGAGGATCGCGCCGATCCCGACGGCGCCGAGCAGGACGAGCCCGGGTGCGAGCGTCGTGGCTGCGGCCGCGGCCGCGATGGGCACCCCCCAGAGCAGGATGCCGAGTGCGAAGCCGCCCGCGAGACGACGGCGCGCAGCGAGAACGGCGACGACCGCGGCTCCTGCGACGCTGCCCACGCCGAGCGCGGTGTCGAGCCAGCCGACCCCGGCGTTGCCGCTGTGCAGCAGCCGCAGCGCGAGCACGACGACGAGTACCTCGAGCGCTCCGTAGACGAACTCCTGCGCGGTCGTCAGCCCGACGATCACGCGCAGAGCCGGCGTGCGGAGGACCGTCGAGAAGCCCGCGGTCAGCTCCGGCAGGAAGCGTGCACGCTCCTCCCGCTCGGGCGGCTTGTCGCGTGGCACCTGCGCGACGAAGAGCGCCGACCAGAGGAAGAGCGCGCCGTTCAGCGCGAACACTGCGGCAGGACCGTTGAGCGCGAGCAGAATGCCGCCGACAGCGGGACCGAGGAACATGCCGACGCTCGAGACCGTGTTACCAACGAGGTTGGCGGCGGTCAGCTCCTCGGGCGAGTCGACGAGCGACGGGAGCAGCGCCGCCTGTGCGGGTAGGTACGCGCCGGACACGACCGTCGACGCAATCGCGATGACGTAGACGACGTATGCGCTCGCGTGCGCGCTCGCCGCTGCGGTCATCCCTGCGAAGAAGCCGATCCGGACGACGTCGGCCGTCAGCATCAACATCCGCCGCGACCAGCGGTCCGCGAGGACCCCGAGCCACGGCGCGGCAAGCGCGGCGAGCAGGAAGCGCGCGAAGAAGATGAGGCCCACCGCGCGGGCGCCGCCGGCGTGGTACGCATACACCGGCAACGCGACCGCGTACGCCCACGTTCCCAGCGTCGAGCCGACCCCCGCGATCTGGACGTTGCGGACCTGACGGTTCCCGAAGACCTTGCCAAATGCACGGAGTGAAGGGGCGTAGCGGCTCATCCGGTGCACAATCTCAGCCCTGCCTGTGCATTTGAAGGGCTATGTGGGAAGATTCCGGTGCCCAGACGCGTCTGGTTTGGTGACAGCGCCGGACGGGGCGCAGGCTTCCCAAAGGAGGAAAGATGTCGGACGAGCAGAGCAACAACGAGACCGAGGACCCCGAGGTCGAGGGTCACGTGAAGCTCGGGGCGATGGACGAGCCCGCAGACGAGGGCGACGAGGACGAGGTCGAGGGCCACGTGAAGCTGTCGGCTCCCCGGCTCGACTCCCCCAAGCTCGACTGAGGCACAGAGTTTCGACGAGGAGGCCCGGTCGGAGACCGGGCCTTTCTCATGGTCCGGCGAGCTCGGCCGCTCGCGCGGCGAGCCGGTCCGCCTCCGCCACGCGCGGATCGTCGGGAAGCGCGGTGAGGTTTACGGCCACGAGCTCGCGTCCGCCGCGGGCGACGCCGGCCGCGAGAGCCGCCGCCGCCACGACATCGGCCCGCACGCGCGGCTCGACCTTCTCCGCGCTCGCGTGACACAAGTCGGCCAGGTCGGCAGCGAGGCGGACGATTGCCAGGGGAGGCTCGGCCGCCGCGGCGAGCGCTTGCCCCAAGGCCCAGTCCCGCCGCTCCTGCGTGTCGTCCTTCAGGTTCGCGGCGAGCTCGAGGTAGCGCCGGTAGGCCTCCGCGTCCTCCGCGGAGAGCTGTGCGGCGCGGTCGCGCAGCGACTCGGCCTGGGCCGCGACACCGACCGCATCGGGCCAGCTCTTCCGGGAGACGCGTGCGGCCTTCTGCACTACGGCCGCCGCAGCGGCGAGCGCGACGGCGAGCGCCGAGCCGGCCGCGGGCGCCTCGCGCGGCGACGCCAGCTCCTCGAGGAGGGCGGGGAGGGAGAGGTCGGTGGACACCGCGGCACGGAGTGTCGCACCGGAGCTCGACCTGCGCTCGGGTTACACCGACCTGAGGAGCTGGCGCAGCCGCGAGACGACGAACGGCGAGGCCTCGTACCCGGCGGCCGCCACGGCCCGCTCGAGATCGGCCTCGAGCTCGCGGCGGAAAGCGGCGTCCTGCTCTGCCCGCGCGACGAGCTCGTCGAGCGCCGCCCGGGCGGTAGGCAGCTCTTGCGCCGCCCGCACCCACGCCTCCGGCGCAGGAGGAAGGAGGCGTAGCAGCCGGCCGATCCGCTCCTCGTCGTAACCAGTCATCTCACCCTTCATGACGCGTCAGACCCCCGGTTCCTTCCATCGAGCTCCTGCCGAACTTTTTCGAGACAGCGGGAGATGCGGCTCGCGATCGTGCCGGCCGGGATCTCGAGGGCGTCGCCGATCGTGCGGTAGCTCTCGTCGCGGCAGAAGAAGCGGTCGAGGATCTCGCGGCACGGATCGCCGACGGCGTCGAGCGCCGCCCGCACGGCGATCGCCTCGTCGAGCGTGCCGAGGACCTCGTCGACGGCGGTTTCGTCCGGATCCTCGGGCGCCGGCACGTCCCGCGTGAGCGCGCGGAGGCGGTCGATGCAGAGGCGCCGCGTGAGCTGGGCGAGCCACGGCCGAACGGCATCGTCGCTGCGCAGATCGCCGAGGCGCTCGTATGCCCGGGCGAAGACCTCCTGGAACACGTCCTCGGAGTCGTGCTGCGCAAGCCGGAAGCCGCGGCTGCAGATCGCGTAGACGTAGCGTGAGAAGCGCTCGACGAACTCGTTCCACGCCTCGGGCTCGCCGGCACGGCAGCGGGAGACGAGTTGCGCGTCCGACTGCGCCGCAGTTTCCACAGGACGACGATACGCCTACGCGAGAATCCGGTCGAGCGCGGAGACGAGGAGCTCGGAGTGCTCGTCGGAGAAGACGAGCGGCGGGCGGATCTTGAGCACCTGCTCGTGGCGTCCGGTGCGGCCGACGAGGACGCCGTGCTCGCGCAGCTCGTCGACGACGCGGGCGGCGAGCTCTCCGCTCGTGAGCTCGACGCCGGCGAGCAGGCCCGCGCCTCGGACCTCGAGCACATCCGGCTTGGCGAGTTCCCGGATCTCTCGCCTCAGCCGTTCGCCGACCGCTGCGGCCCGCTCGGGCAGGCGCTCGTCCTCGATCACGTCGAGCACCGCGAGCGCCGCGCTCGCCGCGACGGGGTTGCCGCCGAACGTGCTGAACGTGCGCCCGCCGTACGGGAAGCGCTCGGCGAGCTCGCGCCGCGTCACGAGCGCTGCCACGGGATAGCCGTTTCCCATCGGCTTCCCGAGCGTGACGATGTCGGGTGCGACGCCGAGCGGCGCGAACGACCAGAGCGTCCCCGTGCGGCCGTGGCCGGCCTGCACCTCGTCGGCGACGTAGAGGCCGCCGGCCGCGTGCGTCGCAGCGACGAGCAGGTGCAGCTCCTCCGCCTCCGGCGCGTAGACGCCGTCGCTCATGAGCGTGCCGTCGAGGAAGGTGGCGGCGATTCCCTTCAGCCCGGTCAGGGCAGCTTGGAGGTCCGCGCCGCTGCCCGGCGGAGGGATCCGCACGACGTGCGGCGGCTGCGCGCCGACCGGCCAGTCCTCCGGGGAGATCGCGGTCGTCGCCTTGGTGACGCCGTGGTAGGCGTGCTCGGTCACGAGCGCTCGGCCGTTGCCTGTGACCCCGGTGGCGAGCCGCCAGGCGAGATCGTTCGCCTCGCTGCCCGAGTTGAGCAGCACGACGGTGTCGAGCCCGGCGGCGGGCGGGAACGTGGCGAGAAGCCGTTCGGACAGCTCGACGAGCGGCTCGTAGAGGTAGCGCGCATTCGTCGCGAGCCTCCGCGTCTGCCGGACGACCGCCTCGGTGACGCGCGGGTCGCAGTGGCCGACGACCGGGACGTTGTTGTACGCGTCGAGGACGCGGCTTCCGTCGGCTTCGTGGATCCAGACGCCTTCGGCGCGCACCGCGTGCACCGGGCGCGCGTAGGTCAGCGGCGTGAGCAGCGCGCCGGCCGCCTCGTCGCGCCGCCGGGCGAGGGCAGGTGTCGGCGCCGTCGGCTGCCGCGCCCCGAGCTCCGCGGCGACGGTCTTCGGACCGAGGCTGTCGAAGAGCTCGAGCAGCCGCCACGAGTCTGCGTCCCACGCCTCGATGTAGGCGGCGTTGGCGGGATGGCGGCGCGAGCGCCAGGCGCTGATCACCACGATTGCCGCGAGGCGCGCTGCGACGAGATCGCCGAGCACCTCGAGCTCGAGCGGCTCGAGCGGGAGGAGTGAGGAATAGCCGTCGAGCGCGATCCGCGCTACGCGGAAGACGTCCTCGTCGGGCCGACCCCGGAGCAGCGAGGCGATCGCGACCGCGATGTCGGCGGCGAGCGCGCTGTGGCAGGAATCGCCGAAGTCGAGGATCCCGCTCACCCGGTCGTGCTCGTCGAGGAGGACGTTGTCGAGGTTGAAGTCGCCGTGCACGACCTGCGCCCGCAGGCGGGGCCAGGCGGGCAGCACCCGTTCCTCGAAGCGGTCGATCGCGCCCTCGGCGAGCGCGCGCCGCTCGTCGTCCGCGATCTCCTCGAGCAGGGGACGCAGGAGCGGTGTCCGGCGAAGATCCCAGAGCAGGTCCCGCCCGGCCGCCGGATGGAAGAACGAGCGCAGCGCGAGACAGAGACGCGCGTGGGTGGTCGCGACACCGCGGACGGCGGCCTCGTCGAGGTCGGGCCCTCCCTTGCGGCCGGCCCGCAGCTCGAACAGCCGCACGAAGTGGCCGTCGAAGCTCGCGCGCGGCGCCAGTGGGCGGGCGACCGGCAGTTCCGGGTCGACGGCTGCCACGTGCGCGATCGCGGCCTCCTCGAAGTCGAGCAGGAGCGGATCCTCGGCGCTGTTCGAGATCTTCAGCACCGCGTCACGGCCGCCCGCGATCAGGAACGCCTGGTCGCGCTCGCTCCCGAGCGTGCTGGCAACGCCCTCGATGCCGAACAGGGCGGCGGCGATGCGCGCGGCGTCCTCGGCGCCGAAGCGCGGCGGCTCGGACTCCAGGACGGAAACGGATGCTCGCGCCACCTGCACCGGCTCAGCGTATTGCGCCCGAACACAGAAGCGGCGGGCCGAGGCCCGCCGCTCCAAATCCGCCGCAGAGATGATTGCCGTCAGTCCCCGAGCGGAATCCAATGGCGATCATCGCCCGTTGCAGGCATGCGGAACGTCCCCCATCCGAGGGATCTGTCACACGTTCGTGATTCCCGTTTTCGAATCACACATCGGGAAAGGGGTAGGCTCATGCGGATGCGCAAGCCACTGCTGCTCGCCGCCGCTCTCGTTGCGGTCGCTCTCCTCGCCGCCGGCTGCGGCTCGGCCAAGGTGCAGGGCTTCAAGGCTCAGACCGGCGGGGTCGCCGGAGCGCAGCACGTCCTCAAGGGAACGACGATCAAGACGGCCAAGGTCAACGGCCTCGGCACGATCCTCGTCAACGGGAAGGGGTTCGTCCTCTACACGTTCGCCCCCGACAAGGCGAAGAAGGTCACGTGCAAGGGCAGCTGCGCCGCCGTCTGGCCGCCGCTCAAGGTGAAGAAGGCAACGAAGCCGACCTGCACCGGCTGTTCGTCCAAGGGGCTCCTGGGTCTGGACGGACAGGTCGTCACGTACGCCCACTGGCCGCTCTACACCTACGTCGCCGACACGAAGGCCGGTGAGGCGTCGGGTCAGGACACCAACCTCAACGGCGGCTACTGGTACGTGATCTCCTCCGCGGGCAAAGTCATCAAGGCGAAGCCGAAGCCCGCGGGCCACAGCACCGGCGCCTACTAGCCATTGCGGGAAAGTCCCGATTCCGGCGCCGGCGGGCGTTGATATCCAAGCGCGTATGGCTGTCTCTGCGCCGACTTCCACGCGCACGTTTGCGCTGACCGGGGACTTCGGCGGCAGCGGTCTCGCCGGTGAGCTCGTCGGCGCGCTTCAGGTGCGCGGCTTCGTTCCGGCCGGCGACGCGAACGAGGCGGCGATCGTGCTGAACGTCGTCGACCCGGCCAGGCCGCGTCCGTTTCGCCGGCGCGCTCGCGGGACGTTCGTCGCGGCGCTCTGGAGCCTGCCCGAGCTGCCCGACGACCCCTTGCGCGAGACGTATCCGATGCTCGTGCGGGCGCTCGCGAACATCAGCCTCTGCCACGTCCCGGGCCACGGCGTCCTCTTCACGACGATGGAGCGCGGCAACTACCTCGTTCCGGAGGGGCCGGAGCTCGCGGCGCAGGTCGTCGAACGGCTCGAGCCGCTCGCGACGTCCCACCTCGTGATTGACAACGAGTTCCGCACCGACCTCGAGCCCGAGCTCTGGGAAGGGGACGAGATCACGCGGGAGATCGGCGCCGTGGGCAAGCGACTCGACGGGCTCGACCTTCTGCCGGCGCCCTTCCCGGTCGAGGAGCTCGTGAGCGAGCGCGACCTCCGCGCGATCATGCGCCTCTACGCCATCGGCGGCCTCTCCTACGGGAACCTCTCGGCGCGCAAGGACGCGGACCGGTTCTGGATGAGCGCGAGCGGCGTCGACAAGTCGACCCTCCACGAGCCGAGTCGCGACATCCTGCTCGTCTCCGGCTATGACGCCGCGGCCAGGAAGATCGTCCTCAGCGTGCCGCCGGGAGTCGAGCCGCGCCGCGTCTCGGTCGACGCGATCGAGCACTGGATGATCTACAGGCAGAACCCGACCGTCGGCGCGATCCTCCACGTCCATGCGTGGGTGGACGGATGTGAGGCGACCGAGATCAACTTCCCCTGTGGGACCGAGGAGCTGGCCTCGAGCGTCGCGGCGCTCGTCGCTGCGGCGCCCGACCCGGCGCACGCCGTGGTCGGCCTCAAGAATCACGGGATCACGGCGACGGGCGAGAGCCTGACCGAGATCCTCGACCGGCTCGAGCCGGTGCTGCTCCCGCAGGTTCCTATGAGCTAGGTCCCGAGCGAAGAGCTGCGCTCTTCGCTCGGCAGATTCGTAGGCTTGTCGTCGGTGGCTGGCTCGGGGAACTACAAGTGGGTTGCGCTCTCGAACACGACGCTCGCCGTCCTCCTCGCGACGCTCGACGGCTCGATCGTGCTGATCGCGATGCCGGACATCTTCCGCGGCATCCACCTCGACCCGCTCAAGCCGGGCAACAGCTTCTACCTCCTCTGGATGATTCTCGGCTTCCTCGTCGTCTCGAGCGTCCTCGTGGTCAGCCTCGGCCGGCTCGGCGACCAGTTCGGACGGGTGCGGATGTACAACCTCGGCTTCATCGTCTACACGCTCTCGTCGCTGCTGCTGACGATCGACTGGCTGCAGGGGACGGCGGGCGCCGACTGGCTGATCGGCTTCCGGATCGTGCAGGGGATCGGCGCCGCCTTCCTCGTGGCGAACTCCGTCGCCATCCTCACCGATGCGTTCCCCGCGAACCAGCGCGGGCTCGCGCTCGGGATCAACAACGTCGTCGGGATCAGCGGGATGTTCATCGGCCTCGTCCTCGGCGGCGTGCTAGCGCCGATCGACTGGCGGCTGATCTTCCTCGTCTCGGTGCCCTTCGGCGTCTTCGGGACGATCTGGTCGTACCGCAGCCTGCGCGAGATCGGCATCGTCAGCCGGGAGCCCGTGGACTGGCCGGGCAACCTCACCTTCGCGGCCGGGCTCGTGCTCGTGATGGTCGGGATCACCTACGGGATCCGGCCCTACGGCAGCTCGCCGATGGGCTGGGAGTCGCCGTTCGTCGACTTCTGCCTCGCTACGGGAGTCGCGCTGCTCGCGCTCTTCGTCCGGCTCGAGCTGCGCTCGAAGGCGCCGATGTTCCGCCTGCAGCTGTTCAGGATCCGCGCCTTCACGTTCGGCGTCCTCTCGAGCTTTCTCTCGGCGGTCTCGCGCGGCGGCCTGATGTTCATGCTGATCATCTGGCTGCAGGGGATCTGGCTCCCCGAGCACGGCTACGGCTTCGCGTCGACGCCGCTCTGGGCCGGGATCCGGATGCTGCCGCTCACCGTCGGCTTCCTCGTCGCCGGCCCGCTTTCCGGGATCCTCTCCGACCGCTACGGCCCGCGGCCGTTCGCGACAGGCGGGATGCTGATGTCCGGGCTGACGTTCGTGCTGCTCGAGATGCTGCCGGTTGACTTCTCCTACCCGGTCTTCGCGGCCCTGCTGCTGTTGATGGGGATCTCGATGGGCGCGTTCGCGTCGCCAAACCGCGCGGGGGTGATGAACAGCCTGCCGGCGCGCGACCGCGGGGCGGGCGGGGGGATGAACCAGACCTTCCAGAACTCGGCGCAGGTGCTGTCGATCGGGATCTTCTTCACGCTGATGATCGTCGGCTTGGCCGGGACGCTCCCGCACGCGCTCGCGTCCGGGCTGCGTGCGCACGGCGTCTCGTCGGCCGTCGCGACGAAGGTCAGCCACCTACCGCCCGTCTCGGTCCTCTTCGCCGCCTTCCTCGGCTACAACCCGGCGAAGGAGCTGCTCGGCCACAAGGTGATCGCGACCCTGCCCGCGCACGACGCGGCGGCGATCAGCGGCCGCGGCTTCTTCCCGCACCTGATCGCCTCGCCGTTCCAGAGCGGGCTGCACGAGGCGTTCGCCTTCGCGATCGCGGCCTGTCTCGTCGCGGCGCTCGCCTCGTGGCAGCGCGGCGCACATGTCGTCGGCAAGGAGGCGCCCGCGGTCGAGCAGTACGTGGACTAGGAGGGTTTGACGGCCCGGGAGAGCCTAGAAGAGGCCGACGGTACGGCCGTCGGGTCCGATGTCGATCTCGAACGCGGCCGGCTGCTTGCCGAGGCCGGGCATCGTCTGCATGTCGCCGCAGAGAGCGACGAGCCAGCCTGCGCCCGTGTAGGCGCGGATGTCGCGCACCGGCACCGTGAAGCCGGTCGGTGCGTTCCGCAGCTTCGGGTCGTGGGAGAGCGACAGATGCGTCTTCGCCATGCAGATCGGGAGACCGCCGAGTCCTTGCTTCTCGTAGCGCTCCGCGGCCTTCTTCGCCGCCGGCAGGAGCTCGATTCCGTCGGCCCCGTAGATGCGGGTGGCGATCGCCTCGATCTTCTCCTTGATCGGGGCGTCGAGCGGGTACACCGGCTCGAACGACGAAGGCTGGCTCGACGCCTCGAAGACCGTCTCCGCGAGCGCCGTCGCCCCTGCGCCGCCGCGCTCGAAGCCGTAGTTGACCTCCGCCGCCCACGCGCCGCGCTCGAGAGCGAGCTTGCGCACGCGGTCGAGCTGCTCCGCGGTGTCGCTCGGGAAGGCGTTGATCGCGACGACGGCGTTGAGCCCGAACGTGCGCGCGATGCCGAGGTGGCGCTCGAGGTTGTCGGCGCCGCGCTCGAGGTCGCCGTCGCCGTGGTGCTCGAGCGCGCGGATCGTCGCGACGAGGACGATCGCGCTCGGGACGAGCCGGCCTGTGCGGACGACGATGTCGAGGAACTTCTCCATCCCGAGGTCGGAGGCGAACCCACCCTCGGTGATCACGATGTCGGCGAGCTTGAGCGCCGTCCGGGTCGCAATGAGCGAGCTGTTGCCGTGCGCGATGTTCGCGAACGGCCCGCAGTGGACGAACGCCGGCCCGCCTTCGAGGGTCTGGACGAGGTTCGGCTTGATCGCATCCTTCAGGAGGACGGTCATCGAGCCGGCCGCGCGGAGTTGCTCGGCCGTCACCGGCTCCCCTTCGTACGTCGCGCCGACGGTGATCGCGCCGAGCCGGGCGCGGAGGTCGGCGAGGTCGCGGGACATGGCGAGGATCGCCATCACCTCGGAGGCGGCCGTGATGTCGAAGCCGGTCTCGCGCGGAATCCCGTTCGCCTTGCCGCCGAGTCCCGTCACGACCTGGCGCAGCGAGCGGTCGTTCATGTCGAGGCAGCGCCGCCAGGTGATCGTGAGCGGGTCGATGCCGAGCGCGTTCCCCTGGAGGACCTGCGCGTCGAGCATCGCCGCGAGGAGGTTGTTCGCGGCGGTGATCGCGTGGAGGTCGCCCGTGAAGTGGAGGTTGAGATCCTCCATCGGCACGACCTGGGCGTGCCCTCCGCCTGCCGCGCCGCCCTTGATCCCGAACACGGGGCCGAGCGACGCCTCGCGGAGGCAGAGGAAGGCCCGCTTGTCGATCGCGCACAGCCCTTGGGCGAGCGAGACCGCAGTCGTCGTCTTCCCCTCGCCGGCGGGAGTCGGCGTGATCGCCGTCACCGCGACGAGCCTGCCGTCGGGCGCGTCGCTCAACCGGTCGAGGACGGAATGCGAGACCTTGGCCTTGTAGCGGCCGTACAGCTCGAGCTCGTCCTCCTCGATTCCGGCCTCCTCGGCGATCTCGGTGATGGGGCGCAGCTGCGCGGCTTGCGCGATCTCGAGGCTGGATAGCTCGCTCATACACCGAGTGTCGCATGGTCGGCCGTTCTTGGGACAGGGAAAGGCCGCAATTCCACTTCGGCAGGTGCCTGATGCAACGGATTCCGCTCTCCGCGTAGGCTCTCGGGGTGGAGTCGACCATGTGGGCTGTGCGGAAGCTCCGCGCGGCGCCCGGCCTCGAGCTGGTCGAGGTGCCCGTACCCAGGATTCGCGACGACGAGGTTCTCGTCCGCGTCGAGGCGGCGAGCATCTGTGGCACCGACCTGCACATCGACCAGTGGGACGCGTGGGCGCAACGCCGGATCCATCCGCCGCTCACCCTCGGCCACGAGTTCGCCGGGACGGTCGTCGAGACCGGCGCGTTCGTCCGCCAGACAGCGGTCGGCGACTACATCTCGGCCGAGAGCCACGTCACCTGCGGTGTCTGCGTCCACTGCCGCACCGGGCGGGCGCACATGTGCGAGCGGACGGAGATCCTCGGCGTCGAGCGCGACGGGGCCTTCGCCCAGTACGTGGCGATCCCCGAGTCGGTCGTCTGGCAGAACGACCGAACGAAGCTGCCGCCGGAGATCGCGACGTTGCAGGAGCCGTTCGGGAACGCCGTCTTCGCGCTCGCCCACGCCGACCTCGCCGGCAAGAGCGTCGCGATCCTCGGCTGCGGGCCGGTCGGCCTGTTCAGCGTCGGGATTGCACGCGCCTCCGGCGCCGGCCGGGTCATCGCTTCCGACACGCATCCCTTCAGGCTCGATCTCGCCCGCCGGATGGGCGCCGACCTGGCGATCGACGTCACGCGGGTCGACGACATCGTCGAGGCGTTCGCGTCCGGGAACGAGGGTCAACCGCCCGACGTCGTCTTCGAGATGTCGGGCTCGGTCGTCGCCATTGCCGACTCGTTCCGGATCGCCCGCAACGGCGGCCGCGTGATCCTGTTCGGGATCCCGGCGCACCCTGTCGAGATCGACGTCGCCGAGGCACTGATCTTCAAGAACCTCGACGTGTCCGCCGTGAGCGGACGCCAGGTCTGGGACACGTGGTACCGGACGCGCTATCTGCTCGAGCACGGCGTCGTCGACCTGCGCCCGTTGATCACCGCCGAGGTCGGCTTGGAGGGCTTCGCGGATGCCTTCGAGCTGCTTGCGAGCGGCGACGCCTGCAAGATCGTCCTGCACCCGTGGGCGGCCGCGGCGGAGGCCGCCGCGTGAGCGCACTGCAGGAGCAGCTGCGCGGCGAGCTCGGCGGGCTGCGCGAGGCTGGGACGTACAAGCACTTCAACGTGCTCGAGTCGCCGCAGGGCCCGGTGGTGCGGATGGCCGAACGCGGCGAGGTGATCGTCCTCTCCTCGAACAACTATCTCGGCCTCGCCGACCATCCCGACGTAGTCGAAGCCGGGATCGAGGGGCTGCGCGAGTACGGCGCGGGCACGGCGTCCGTCCGCTTCATCTGCGGGACGTTCGCGCCGCACCTCGAGCTCGAGCGCGAGCTCGCCGAGCTGTCCGAGACCGAGGCCGCGCTCTCGTACGTCTCCTGCTGGAACGCGAACGAGGCCGCGATCCCGACGCTCGCCGACGAGCGGACGGTGATCATCTCCGACGCGCTCAACCACGCCTCGATCATCGACGGCGTCCGGCTCTCCAAGCCCGAGCGAAAGCTCGTCTACAAGCACTCGGACATGGACGAGCTGCGCGACGCGCTCGGCTCGTGCGAGAAGGGCCGGCGGAAGCTGATCCTCACCGACGGCGTCTTCTCGATGGAAGGAGACCTCGCGAAGCTCCCGGACATCCTCACGCTCGCCCGCGAGTACGGCGCGGTCGTCCTCGTCGACGACTCGCACGGGGTCGGCGTGGTCGGCGCAACCGGGCGCGGCGTCGTCGAGCACTTCGGCGTCCTGGGCGAGGTCGACGTCCTGACGGGGACGCTCGGCAAGGCGCTCGGCGGAGCTGCGGGAGGCTATGTCGCAGCGTCGGAGGAGGTCTGCGACCTGCTTTCGCAGCGCTCCCGGCCGCAGCTCTTCTCGAACGCGCTGCCGCCGACGGTCGCGTGCTCGGCGCGCGCTGCGATCCGGGTGCTGCGGCAACGGCCGGATCTCGTCGTGCGCCTCCACGAGAACACGCGCTGGTTCCGCGGCGCGCTGCAGGATGCAGGATTCGATCCGCTCCCCGGCGAGGCGGCGATCATCCCGATCATCGTCGGTGAGACCGCGCGCGCGATCGACCTCTCCGCGAAGCTGCTCGAGCGTGGCGTCTTCGTGACCGGCTTCGGCTTCCCGGTCGTGCCCGAGGGGACGGCCCGGATCCGGGTTCAGATGTCGGCGGCGCTCGAGCCCGCCCATCTCGAGCGGGCGCTCGAGGCGTTCGTCGAAGTCGGGCGCGAGAGCGGCCTGCTCACCTGACGGCGAGCTGCACAGCGAGGAAGACGGCGTAGAGCGCGATCAGCAGGACGCCTGCGGTTCGGCCGGCGCCGCCGCGTCGTCCGAACAGGACGACCGCGACGGCCGTCATCCCGAGCAGCCAGGCGACGGCGAACACGTCGAGTCCGGAGAGGACGCCGAGGCTGCCGAGCGCTGCCGGCACGGCTACTCCCGCGACGATGTTGATCGAGTTCGAGTTCAGCGTCTCGCTCATCAGCGCCGAGCCGCGCCGGTGGATCCCGAAGCGCACGCCGGTCCACGCGTTCGGCAGGCTCGTGAGGATCGCAAGCACGGTCACTCCCGCCACTGCGTCCGAGATCGACCACGCATGCGCGAGATCGGTGGCGGCGCGCACCGCGCCAATGCTCCCTGCCACGATTACGCCGATGGCCACCGCGAGGACGAGAGCGAGCTTCCCGACCTCACGGCGCGAGTCGAGCGGCTGCGCCGGCCGGTGGCCCTGGCCAAAGCTCCGGCGGACGAAGCGGGACTCGGTGACGCCGAGCGGGAGTCTGCTCGCCATCCGGGGCCCTGCGGCGAGGAGTGTGAGATACGGCGCTGCGACGACGGCGACGAGCGCGATGCCGACGACTTCATCCAGCCAGCCGGCGACGATCGCGATCGTGACGGCGACCAGCCAGAGGCTGACGAAAGCCTCGAGCTCGAGCGCCTCGTGGCGCGCCCGAACGCGTGACGCGATCACGGCGCTGAGGCCGAGCATGGCTGCGACGTTGAAGGCGTTCGAACCGACGATGACGCCAACGGCGAGCGACCGTTGGTGTTGGACGATCGCAGCGATCGCGGAGGAGATGTTCGGCGCGTTCGCTGCGAGTGCGGTGAGCAGGCCGAGCAGCGCCTCCGGCAGGCCGAGCCGCAGCCCGATGTGGTCGAGCCGCTCCGCGAAGACCGCCGACGCGCCGAGCATGACCGCGATCGAGGCGAGGAAGACGGGGATGGCGGCTGCGGGCGTCATCGGCTGACGCCGACCAGGCTTCCCGGCACACCGTGGCGAACGCTAGCGCAGCAGCTGAATCAGCTGGACTGCCCGGCTTCGGAGTCCCGTTCGGACTCTTCCGCCTCCGCGCCCTCGAAGGCGATCGTCTTCGGCTCGAACTCGAGCCTGAGCTTCGATCCCTGGCTGGTTCCGCCGGCGTCCTCGGCACGCCCCAGACTCTCCGCGTCCTCCGCCGCGACGGGAAGCTCCTCGGAGAGGTCCGCCTCGGCCTCCGCGCCCTCGTCGCCGTCGTCGTCCATGCGGATGGTCGCCGCGAAGAGGCCGCGGAACCAGTCGCGGATGCTCACTCGGGCTCGGCGTCCGCCTCGGCGGCCTCTTCTGCCTCGAGGCCCGCGTAGTCGGCGCCGAGCCGGTCGGCGCCGCCGCCGGCGTCGATCCGCACCTCGTCGATTGACTCCGTGCCCTCGCGGGACGTGCCGCCTGAGGAGGAGAAGATCCGTTTGAACCAGTCGCCGATGCTCATGCCGGGAGCATAAGCGAGATCAGCGCGGGAGGACGAACGCGACCTCGTCGACGTAGCACCAGCTCCATTCCTCGCCCGGCTCGGCCGAGCGGATGATCGGGTGCTCGGTGGCGCGGGCGTGGGCCGATGCGTGGCGGTTCGGCGAGTCGTCGCAGCAGGCTATGTGCCCGCACGACTGGCACATGCGCAGGTGCACCCACGCGCCGCCGATCGCCAGGCAGTCCTCGCAGCCGGGAATCTCCTCGGGGAGCTCGGTGACGACAACGCTGTCGAGGTGCGTGCAGACGGCGCTCATGCGACCACAGTAGTTCCGGCAGGACATCCTGGGCCACAATCCCGCTGTGATCGTCTCGCTCCACGTCGCGACCGGCGCCGCAGCCGGCGCGCTCGTCCGTTCGCGGCCGGCCGCGCTCCTGCTCGGCCCGGCGCTCCATGTCGCGGCCGACCGGATCCGGCACGAAGACATCCCCGACGAGAGCTTCGAGATCGGCAGCGGCCTCGTCACCCTCGCCCTTCTCGCGGCGCGGCGCGGCATCCTCGACCCGGCCGTGCTCGGAGGCGCGACGTCGGCGGCGCCCGATCTGGAGCACGTCGTCCCGTGGCTCCGGCCGGGAGGGCGGAAGCTCTTCCACTGGGGAGCGCAACGCGCCGGAGGGATCTCGACCGACGCACAGCTCGTCCTCGCGGGCGTGACCGTGGGCCTCCTGCTGGGGCGCGGCGTCGAACGACGTGAGAACGGTTCCGGCTCGCACTAGGCGATAGCCTCGACGCGTGAAGGTCGCGATCGTCGTGCCGTACTCGTGGTCGTTCGGCGGCGGCGTCGTCGATCACGCCGAAGCGCAGGCGCGCGCGCTCGCGAAGCTCGGGATCGAGACGCGGCTCCTGATCGGCAACGATCCGCCGGGCTCGTTCAGCCGGATCCTCCACCCGCGCCAGGGCCGCCACGGCGAGCCGCCGAGGAACGTGATCCCGCTCGGCCGCTCGGTGATCGTCCCCGGCAACGGCGCCCTCTCGAATCTCGTCCTCAGCCCGAGGACTCTGCTCCGCCTGCGGCGAACGCTCGCAACCGAGGGCTTCGACCTGATCCACGTGCACGAGCCGCTCGCGCCGATCGTCAGTCCCGCGGCGCTCGCGCTCTGGGACGGGCCGGCGGTGGCGACGTTCCATGCCGCCGGCGACTCGTCGTGGCGAATGTTCGCGCAGCCGCTCTTCGGCTTCGTCGCGGAGCGCGTCGATCTGCGGATCGCCGTGTCCGACTCGGCTCGCCGCGCCGCCGCGGCCTATCTGCCGGGCGAGTACGAGGTGATCCCGAACGGAGTCGACCTGCCGGACGGCGTCGACCCCGGCCGGCGCGAGGACAGGATCGTCTTCGCCGGTCGCCACGATCCGCGCAAGGGCCTTCCGGTCCTGCTGCGTGCGTGGCCGCGTCTGCGGCGCGGCGCGCTGCGTCTGCGCGTCGCGGGAGCCGACCCGCTCGCGGTACGCCTGCTCTTGACGCGGCTCCGTGTGCCGGAGGACGGGATCGACCTTCTCGGCTACCTCGACGACGACACGCTCACGGCCGAGCTCGCCGCGGCGAAGCTCCTCGTCGCTCCGTCGCTCGGCAACGAGAGCTTCGGCATGACGATCACCCGCGCGCTCGCGTCCGCGACGCCGGTGGTTGCGTCCGACATCTCCGGCTACCGCGAGGTCATGACGCCGGAGGTCGGAGTGCTTGCGGCGCCGGACGATCCCGACGCCCTCGCCGCGGCGATCGAGGGCGTCCTCGCCGACGAGACGCGGCGCTCGGCGATGGGCCGCGCCGCGCGCGAGCTCGCGGCGACGCACTACGCCTGGCCGCTCCTGGCCCGGCGCCTGCAGGACTGCTACGAGCGCGTGCTAGCCCGCTAGGCGAGAAGTGCCCGCGAGGCGCAGCATCCGAGGTCCGACGAGCCGCAGCCAGCGGCTCGGCGTCTCGACGATCGGCTCCCCGTCGGCTCCGCTCAGCTCGGCGATCGCCGCGGCGACGCGACTCTTCACCTCGAGCACGCCCTCGCGCAAACCGAGCTCGTCGAGGCGCACCGCGAGGCGCTTCATGTTCATCACGTAGTAGTAGAGCGAGTCGACATCCGCCCCGTACGACTCTGCGAGGTGCATGTCGATCAAGCCGCGGGAGGCCTTCGCGCGGCGCACCATCCGGTCGGCGAGATCCATGTAGTAGACGGCTTCGCCGAGCAGGATCTCGGGGGCGCGAGCATGCTCGGCGAGGAACCGCTTCGTCGCGAGGACGGCGATCCGGACGTGCCGGCCCTCGTCGCGCCGGACCTTCGTCTGGCCCTCCTTCATGCCAGGCAGGTGGAAGGTGTCGTAGATGCCCTTGCCCTTGGCGCGGCGGATCACGACGTCGCTGTTCGCGACGACGTCCTCGCTGATCACGCCGTAGAGGAAGATCGCCGTGTAGACATCCTCGAGCGGCCGGTTCGCGCGCAGGAGGTGGCGCATCTTGTCCTCGAAGCGGGCGAAGAGGATCTCGGCGACGAAGTTGTCGTACTTCTTGGCGACGCGGTCGGCATCCTCGGCGGCGATCCCGAGCACTTCGCTCGCCACGCGGAGGAGGCTGCCGCGGTGCATCCGCTCGTCGTGCTCCTGGGTCATGAGCGCTGCGCGCATCGCCTCGTAGGCGGGCTCGATCGGGACGGCCGCGACGATCCTGTCCATCCAGTCGTCGACGACGGACTCGGCGCGGTAGATCGTCCCGAAGACGCGCTTGACCGCCTCCTGCTGGCGGTGGTCGAGCGCACGGAAGCTCGCGGCGTCCTGCGTCAGGTCGACGCTGTAGGCATCCCATGTGTGGATGTTCGCGGCGGCAACGATGTCGCCGAACGTCTGCCAGCCGCCGGTGACGTCGCGGTCGGCGGTCTCGTCGTCGTCGATCAGCGCGTCGATCTCGCGGACGAGGCGGGCCATCTTGTCGCTCCCCGTGCGCCGCGATGTCGCGGGCGCAGCTTCCGCCGGCAAGCTCACAGTTGCGTCCACGGCGGAGAAGTCTAGGGCGCACGGCGACGTTCGCAAAACCGCGCTGCGTTCTGCTAAGGATGCCGCTGATGGCCACCGTCCAGTACGTCGCCGACGATCTCGAGCAGCATCGCCGCGAGCTGACGGCCTACTGCTACCGCATGCTCGGCTCCGCCTTCGAAGCGGAGGACGCGGTGCAGGAGACGATGCTGCGCGCCTGGAAGTCGCTCGAGCGCTTCGAGGGACGCGCGGCGCTGAAGTCGTGGCTGTACAAGATCGCGACGAACGTCTGCCTCGACGCGGCCGCCGGACGGGAGAGGCGTGCGCGGCCGATGGATCTCGGCCCGGCGCAGGAGCCGCTGTTCGAGAACCTCGCAGAGCTGCCGGAGGTGACATGGATCACGCCGCTGCCGACGCCCGACGAGGCGGCCGAGCAGCGCGAGTCGCTGCGGCTCGCGTTCGTCGCGGCGCTCCAGCATCTCCCGCCGAAGCAGCGCGCCGCGCTCATCCTCTGCGAGGTGCTGAAGTGGCAGGCGACCGAGGCCGCCGAGCTGCTCGAGACGAGCGTCGCCTCGGTCAACAGCGCCTTGCAGCGCGCCCGCGCGACGCTCGCGACCGCCGACGTGGGCGCCGCGTCCGAGCTCGGGCCGGAGGAGCTCGCCCTGCTCGAGCGCTACGTCGAGGCCTTCGAAGCGTACGACATCGACCGGCTCACCGACCTGCTGCACGAGGACGCGATCCAGTCGATGCCGCCGTACAGCCTCTGGCTCGAGGGACGCGACGACATCTTCACGTGGTGGCTCGGGCCGGGGATCGGGTGCAAGGGCTCGAAGCTCGTCGCCGTCGGGCCGGCGAACGGGATGCCGGCCTGGGGGCAGTTCAAGCCCGCGCCCGGCGGTGGCTACGAGCCGTGGGCCCTGATCGTCCCAGCCGTCTCAGACGGCCGGATCTCCGAGCTGACGTTCTTCCTCGACACCGAGCGGATGTTCCCGCTGTTCGGGCTGCCCGAGCGTCTCCCGTAGCCCGCAGAGGTCGATCAGCTCCCAGAGCTCGGCCGGAGCGCGAACGAGGCGCGCCCCCGTCCGGAGACGAAGGCGCGCCAGCGTGTCGACAGTGCGCAGGTCGACCGTCAGGACGAGGGCTGCACGACGATGAGGGAGTTGCCGTCCGGGTCGCGCACCCAGAACATCGGGGGCACCGGCCCGCCATAACGGGTCACCTCGCCGTCGACGTCCGCCCCGGTCTCCTTGAGCGCCGCGTGGGCTGCGTCGACGTCGCTCGTGTCGAGGCAGATCCCTGTCTGGCTTCCGCCCGCCGGCTGGTCCTGCGGCGGCGGCGCGAGCGCGATCGTCGTCTCCGCTCCCGGAACGGCGACCTCGACCCAGCGCATGCCCGGGCCCATCGGCGTGTCGACGACCTTCTCGAACCCGAGCGTGCCGACGTAGAAGTCGATCGCCCGGTCGGTGTCGGCGACCGTCACGCAGACGCGGCCGACCTTGCTGATGTTGAGCTTGGACGTCATGGTGGACATCTGTAGCGCCTCCTCCTTTGCGGATGTCGCAGTAGAGACCGCGGCCGTTCCGGAAACTCATCGCGCGGGTGCGATACTCGGCGTGTCCGCAGTACGCGATCGGTGGGCTGCTCGCCGGCGGCGGGATCGGCTGGGGGCGATTCGGCGGCGGAGTGATCGGGCTGCTCATGGTCGTCGTGGCGCTGCTGCTCCTGTTCAAGAACCGCTATCCGCGCGACGTCCTCGACGTCGCGATGGGCTGCAACCGCTGGGCGATCCGCACGCTCGCGTTCGGCACGTTCCTCACGCCCGAGTACCCGCCGTTCCGGTTCGGTCCGGGCGCCGGCGAGCCCGCGTAAGCCGAACGTAAATCGTCCCCGAGGGACGTTCGAAAGTTGTCCGTTCGGGAATCAACGACCGGTCGCGGGCGGCAGACCTATCTAGGTGTTTCGCGTGCGGCGACCAAGGACCCCAACCGCACGACAAAGGAGTTAACGCATGCGCCGTCTCCTTGCTGTGGCAGTCATCGTCGGAGCGTTCGCTGTGGCGCCCCTGGGCTCTGCGTCGGCAACCGACTCGAGCAGCATCCCGTTCCAGTCGCGGATCGGGAAGATCTTCGGGATGGTCGCGCCCGTCAACCTGACGGGCACGCAGGTCTCGAACAGCGCGCCGGCGAGCGGCTCGCTCGATTACAACGGCGGCCCGGTGATGCCGACGAACAACGTCTACACCATCTTCTGGGCTCCGTCCGGCTACTCGTTCCCGGACGGCTACACGAACAACCTCAACCAGTACTTCAAGGATCTTCAGGCGGACAACGGGAAGGACTCCAACCCGTACGTCAACGGCACCCAGTACTACGAGCAGAACAGCGCGGGCACGAAGACGTACGTCCAGGAGCACTCGACCTTCAGCGGCACGTACACCGACACCGACCCGCTGCCGCCGCTCGATCCCGTCAACTGTCCTGACACGCCGGTCGCGGCGACGAACGGCGGGGCCAGCGTCCCGTCGACGACCGCCGGCTGCGTCACGGACGCCCAGGTTCAGCAGGAGATCTCGACGGTCGTCCGGCGCGAAGGCTGGACGGTCAGCAACACGACCGAGTTCTTCATGTTCACCGCGCCGAACATCGGCACGTGCTTCCCGGCGCAGGTCAGCGAGTCGGAGGGCGGGATCCAGACGACGGTGACCGCACCGCTCTGCTCCTTCTCGTATTTCTGCGCCTACCACAGCTCGTACTACGACTCGACGTTGAATCCGAACGCGCAGGTCATCTACGCGAACATGCCGTACGCGGCCCAGACGAACGGGAATCCGCTCACCTGCGACCTCGGCGAGTATCCGAACGGGAACCCGTCGGATCCGGAGATCAGCATCACGAGCCACGAGCAGAACGAGTCGATCACCGACCCGTTCGGAACCGGTTGGTGGGACAGCAACCCGAACGACAGCGCCTATGGCGACGAGGACGGCGACATGTGCGCCTGGGACTTCGGGACGACGTACGGGCCTGCGAACGCCGAGTACAACGAGACGATCAACGGCCACCACTACCTGATGCAGCTCGAGTGGGACAACACGACGAACGGCTGTCCCGGCTCGGACTCCTCGGGCAATCCGGTACCGAGCCAGCCGAACTACGACACGCCGGAGATCTCCCTGACGCCGAACGTCGGCTATCCGACGGCGCCGTTCAAGATCTCCGCGCTGTTCTTCAACGTCGGCGACCACGTCACGAGCACGTTCAGCGACGCGGGCACGACCGGAACGCTCGGCTCGGCGACCGCGAACGCGAGCGGTCAGTTCTCACTCATGACGAAGGTGCCGACCTGGGCCAAGGCGGGTACGGCAACAGTCGCGAGCAGCGGGACCGCGGGGAAGGCCACGGCGGCCTTCACCGTCCCGTCCTAGTCACCCCGCTCTGACCGGAAGAGGCGGCTCCGTATGGGGCCGCCTCTTCGTCTTCGCTCAGGCGCTTCAGCGGCGTGCGCGCGGGAATCAAGCGGCAGCGGCGGAAGGCCCGCGCCCGGCGAGCTCCGTCCGGTTGCGGCCTCTTTCCTTCGCCGCGTAGAGAGCGCCGTCGGCGGCGGCGAGGAGCGTGTCGACCGTGTCCCCGGGAGCCAGCGCGGCGACCCCGCAGCTGGCACTCGTGGGCAGCGCGCCTACAGAGATCGTCCCGATCGCGACGCGCAGCCGTTCGGCGAGCTGGTGCGCGCCCTCGAGCGCGGTCTCCGGGAGGACGGCGACGAACTCCTCGCCGCCCCAGCGCGCGACCGTGTCCCCTTGGCGGGCGCTCGCCATGAGCAGCCGCGCGACCTCGCGCAGCAGCCGGTCGCCGGCGGCGTGCCCGAACGTGTCGTTCGTCCGCTTGAAGTGGTCGAGGTCGAGTAGGACGACCGACAGCGGATGCTCGAAGCGCTGGGCGCGGGCGATCTCGGCGGCGAGCGCCTCCTCGACGGCGCGGCGGTTCGCGATCTCCGTCAGCGCGTCGATGCGCGACTCGCCGGCGCGCGTCTCCGTCCAGCGCAGCGCGCGCATGAGCGGGCGTGCGAGTACGAACGTGAGGAGCATCAGCGCGGCGAGCGCCAGCGCGCCTGCCTCCTCGGCCCGGCGGTAGACGGCGGCGGTGCGCCGGGCGCCGAGCCCGCTCGGCACGTGCGGCCGGACGATGGGCACCTGCGCGACGAGCGTGCCGATCCGGCGACCCTCGGTGACGAGCTCGAGGCGAGCCGTCGCGACGTGGGGGAGCAGGTGCCCGTAGCGGTGGTGTCCGACCTCGACCACGACGTCGTGCCGGCGGGCGAACGCCCGGAGATCGGTCCGGTGGAGATGGATCGCCGACGCGGCTGCGAGCACGCCGAGCTCACGCCGGTAGAGGCTCTCGGCCTGCCGCGCCCGGGCGGCCAGGATCGCGTCGTGGCGCTCGAAGGCGACGCTGCGGTCGACGTTGGCGACCTCGTCGCGGACGACTGCGTAGGCGACGCCGGCGAGCGGGAGGATGGCGACCGCGCCGAGCGTGAGCATCAGGCGCAGCCGGAGACCGACCGAGAGCGGCATGCGGCTAATGGTCATGCCCGTGCCCGTGACCATGATCGTGCCCCTGCGGCGGGGGCGGCGGAGACGGCGGGACGGGCTCGCCGGTCTTCTTCGCCTGGCCGGGCGGGTCGTGCGGCTCGGTCTTCTTCGCCTGACCCGGCGGGCAACGGCCCGCAGCCTTCTTGGCCTGGCCGGGCGGGACGTGAGGTCCGGTCTTCTTGGCCTGACCCGGCGGAAGGCCGTCCTTCTTGGCGAGACCCGGCGGAACCGGGGCCGCCGGCTGCGGAGCGGCGGGCTGCCGCGACGCGGCTTTCGGCTGAGGCGCCGGCGCTGCCACGGCGACGCTGGGCGCAGGCGCTGTCGCCGGCTGAGGCTTCGGCTTCGCGGCGGGCGCCGTGCGCGGTGCGACCGGTGCAGGCTTCACGCGCGAGGACCGGGTGCGGACGACGGTGCGGCCGACAAGCGGCAGGGGGGCGGTCGTCGCCGGCGTCGCGGCAGGCGCGACGGGCTTGCGCGCCGAGGCGGGCGCGGTGACGGTGATCCGCTCGACCGGTGGCGATCCGAGCCTCGGGGCAGCCGAAGGCAGCGGCAACCGCGCGGAGCGATCGAGGACCGCGCCGGCCGCCGCTCCGAGGAACAGCGCCGCTACGAGGGCAAGGATGCGCACACTCTGTAGTTCGGCATCAATCCGCTCGGTCCGTGTAAGGCGCACGTAAATCGCCGGGGTGTGGCAGATGAGAGTCGGATATGTAATACTGAACCAGATGGTTCAGAGTAGGCCGAGTGTCGACCTTGCGTTCTCCGCGCTCGCGGATCCGACGCGCCGTGCCGTCCTCGAGCGGCTCGGGTCGGGGAGCGCCACGATCAGCGAGCTCGCCGAGCCGTTCGGGATGTCGCTGACCGGGATGAAGAAGCACGTCCGCCGGCTCGAGGAGGCGGAGCTCGTCACGACGAGGAAGGTCGGCCGCGTGCGGCGCTGCATGCTCGCCCCGTACGCATTCGAAGGCATCAGCATGTGGCTGCAGCGGCTCGACCGCTTCGCCCACGTCGTCGAACGAACGAAAGGAGCCCGGGAGTGAGCCAGCTCACGAAAGAGGAGAAGGCCGCGCTGCGCGCCACGATCAAGGAGCGCAAGGCCGCACAGGACGGCGAGACCGCGATCCGCGAGGCGTTCGCCAAGATGTCCGCCGCCGACCGCAAGCTCGCCGAGCGCGTCCACGCGCTCGTCACGTCCGCCGCGCCCGACCTGCTCCCGAAGACGTGGTACGGCATGCCCGCGTACGCGAACCAGGACGGCCAGGTGATCTGCTTCTTCAAGAACTCCGGCAAGTTCAAGGCGCGGTACTCCGAGTTCGGCTTCAACGGCGCGGCGAATCTCGACGATGGCGCGATGTGGCCGATCGTCTACGCGCTCACGGAGCTGACGAAGGCGGACGAGGCCAAGATCACGAAGCTCGTCAAGCAGGCCGTGAGCTGACCTGCACGAGACGACGGTCACGCAGCCGAGCGCGCTCGAGATCCGTGTCGAGCGCGTCTTCGACGCGCCCCGCGCGCACGTCTTCTCCGTCTGGACCGATCCGGAGCTGATCCCGGAGTGGTGGGGCGAGGGCACCGTCGTCGAGGAGATGGACGTCCGGCCGGGCGGCCGCTGGCGCTTCAACACCGGCTTCGGTCTCGTCGAGGGCGAGTTCCGCGAGGTCGAGCCGCCCGCGCGCCTCGTCCAGACCTTCCAGAATCACCTGCAGACGCTGGAGTTCGAGGATCTCGGGGAGCAGACGAAGCTGACCCAGACGATGCGCTTCGCGACGACGGAGGAGCGGGACGCGACGATGCAGTACGGCGTCGAGGAGGGCGCGAAGGGCGGCTTCGCGCGCGTCGACGCGGTGCTCGCGAAGATCGCGGCGAGGTTCTAGGGGCCGAGCGTGCCGCGGGCTGCGGCGACGCCGCCGGGATCGCCGCCGCGGCCGCGCAGGATCCAGGCGATTCCCACGGCGATCGCCGCGCCGGCGAGCGGCCCGGCCCAGTAGACCCAGAGGTTGGCGTAGTGACCGAGGACGACGTCCGGCCCGAACGAGCGCGCGGGGTTCATCGACGCGCCGCTCAAGGGGCTGGACCAGAGGCCGGCGAGGATGATGTAGCCGCCGACGGCGACCGCTGAGAGTGCGCCGACGTTCTGCGCGCGCGAGGCCGTCCCGAGGATCGTGCTGACGAGGCCGACCGTGAGCACGAGCTCCGTGAGCATCGCCTGCCACGCCGCGAGCCCGGCGCCGGGCTCGGTCGCGCCGAGCGCGCCGAGCTTCCCGTAGACGCCCCAGAGGAAGAGGCACGCGAGCAGTGCGCCCGCCAGCTGCATCACGACGTATCCCGGCACGCGACGCCAGGGGAAGTCGCCGCGCAAGGTGAAGGCGAGCGTCACCGCCGGGTTGAGGTGGGCGCCCGAGACGGCCCCCATGAAGAGGATGATCGCCATCACCATCAGGCCGGGCGCCGCAACCGCCGCCGGCCGGCCGACCGCGCCGTGACTGAGTGCGGCGACGACCGCGCCGCCTGCGCCGGCGAGGACGAGAAGGAACGTCCCGAAGGCTTCCGAGAACAGGCGCCGCCACTCGAGGGCCGGATCGTCGAAGTCGAGCAGGCCGGGGAACTCGAGCGCGAGCAGCGCCCGGCGCGTTCCCCCGTCTTCGGGGTGCGTGGCCTCCACGCCGGTGAGTTCGGGCTGCGGCTCCCTAGCCCTTTTCGAGGAAGGCGAGGACGCGCTCCATGAGCAGCGCCGCCGCCTCCGGGTCGTAGTCCGGCGTCGAGAAGTCGGCGAAGAGATGCTGCGTGCCGGGATAGAGGAACAGCTCTGCGGCGTCGCTCGAGTCGGCGAGCTCGCGGGCGGCGGGAAGGTCCTCGCTGAACCACGCGTCGTCCTCCTTGGCGTGGATCTGGACGGGGACGCTCTCGGGCCACGCGTCGCCGAACTCGGTGAGCGGCACGACGCCGTACATCAGGAGTGCGCCGCGCGCCCCCGGGCGCGTCTGGGCGAGCTGCTGCGCCGGCATAGCGCCGAAGGAGAAGCCCGCGTACACGACCTCCGCCGGGAATGCGTCGGCGGCGCCGACGCCGCGGCCCGCGAGCTCTCCGAAACCCGTCTCGCGCGCGAACGCGATTCCGTCCTCGATCGAGTCGAACGTGCGGCCCTCGAACATGTCCGGCGTGTGCACGGTGTGCCCCGCCCGGCGCAACTCGTCGGCGAACGCGCGCACTCCCTCGGTCAGTCCCTGGACGTGGTGGTAGAGCACGACTTCGGCCATCCGGTGATCCTCCTATCATTGATCCAACAACTTGGAACGTTCCGTAACATTAGTCCGTTAACCGATGGCCGACAACCCGCAACCTCCGGACTACGAGCTCGCCGACCGGATCGCGCTCACCGAGCCTGCCCAGGTCAAGGCGATCGGCCACCCGCTGCGGACGACGATCCTCGGCCTCCTCCACGAGCGCGCGGCGAGCGTGTCGGAGCTCGCGGCCGCGCTCGAGCGGCCGAAGAGCACGATCGCCCACCACGTCGGCGTGCTCGCCGAGAACGGCCTCGTGCGGATCGTGCGGACGCGCAGGGTGCGGGCGGTCGAGGAACGGTTCTACGGCCGCACGGCGCGGATGTTCTACGTCGGCGTCGAGCGCGGACCGGAGGACGAGGAGATGCCGCGCGACTTCAACGACTTCGAGGTCGCCGCGCGCGAGTCGGCTGCCGCGTTCCGTGACGGGAAGCTCTGGGGTTTCATCCGCCACGGGCGGATCGCGGAGCCGCAGGTGTCCGAGTTCTGGGAGCGGCTGGCCGCGCTTACGACCGAGTTCGACCGGCTGCCCCGCTCGGGCGACACCGTCTACGGCTTCGCGGTCGGCATCTATCCCACCGACCACCCGACCCTCCCGAGCTGAGGCGCCGCGTCCTCTAGCCGACTCTGGCGGCCGCGGCGGCGAGGTGCTCGTGGACGAACCCGACCGCCATCGAGCCTTCACCGACTGCGGCGGCGCAGCGCTTCGTCGAGCCCGAGCGCACGTCGCCGGCCGCGAAGATCCCCGGCACGCTCGTCCCGAGAACACGCTCGGCTCCGACCGCGTCGCCGGTGAGGATGAAGCCGTCGTCGTCGCGGGCGACCGCGTCGCCAAGCCAGCCGGTGCACGGCTTCGCGCCGAGGAAGCAGAAGAGGAACGAGAATGCCAAGCGCTTGCCGTCGGTGAGCGTCACCGCCTCGAGGACTCCGTCGGCGCCGTGGAGCTCGGCGATCTCGCTGCGGTCGCGGACGACGACGCCGGCTCGGTCGAGCTCCTGGATCAGATAGTCGGACATCGTCTCGCGCAGGTCGGCGCGGCGATGGAGGAGCGTGACGAGCGCGCCGCCGCGCGAGAGCCAGACGGCGGCCTGGCCGGCGGAGTTCCCGCCGCCGACGACGGCCGCGCGGCTGGCGCCGCAGAGCTGGGCCTCGGGCGGGCCGGCGGCGTAGAAGACGCTCAGGCCCTCGTAGTCGGCGAGGTCGTCGAGCGGCAGCCGCCGGTATTCGGCGCCCGAGGCGAGCACGACGGCGCGCGCGACGATCGCGTGATCCTCTTCGAGGCGCACCGTGTGCCGCTCGGCTCCGGGCTCGAGGGCGAGCGCGCGGTACGGCGTCGCCGATCGTGCGCCGAACTTCCGCGCCTGTGCGATGGCCCGGCTGGTCAGCTCCGTGCCGGTGATACCTGCCGGGAAGCCGAGGTAGTTCTCGATCCGGCGGGACGATGCGGCCTGGCCGCCGAGCGCGGTGCTCTCCACGATCAGCGTGTCGAGTCCCTCGGAGGCTCCGTAGACCGCGGCGGCGAGGCCCGCGGGGCCGCCGCCGACCACGAGGAGGTCCACCTCCTCGCGCGGCGCCAGCTCGCGGCCGATCCCGAGCGCGCGGAGCAGCTGGCCGTTGGACGGATGCTGCAGCTCGATCCCGCCGGGAAGCCGCACGAGCGGCGCCTCGGTCCCGTCCGGCGGCCCGGCGTCCTCCCAGGTGTAGGGAAGCCGGTTGGCGCGGGCGAAGTCGAGGAGGCGCATCGTGGCCTCCGAGGAGTGCGGCCCGACGACGTCGATCCCCGTTCCCTGCCTCGCCTGCAGTCTCTCCCGCCGCGCGATGAACGCCGAGAGGATGAGATCGCTGATCTGCGCGTCCTCGAACAGCAGCTCGCGCAGCGCCTCGCGCTCGATCGCGATGTAGCGCAGCGGCTTCGTGACGATCGCGGTGACGAAGACCGTCTGTCCCGAGAGAAGGCCCATCTCGCCGACGAACTCGGACGGGCCTTCGCGGATGATCTCGTTGCCGGCTCCGTCGAGGATCGCGACCTCGCCCTCGAGAATCGCGATGAACGGATACGTCGCGTCGCCGACCTGGAAGAGCGTGTCGCCGAGGCCCGCGGTCTTCTCCTCGCCGGCACCGGCGAGCGTTTCGAGCTGGGAGGGCGAGAGGGCCGGGCTGACGGGAGTGGCCACGGGTCGAGCCTAGTCGCCGACTACCGGTACAGGCCGTTGACTCGGGGAGCGCGACGGGCGTAGGGTCGCTTAATGTCTCTGAACCAGGAGTTCAGCTGACTGAATCGGCCCTCGCTTCGCCGCCGCAGGCGAACGGACGGCTCGAGCTCGGAGAGCGCCTCCGCGCGATCCGGCTGCTCCGCCGCCTGACGCTGCGGGACGTCGCGCTGGCCGCAGGCGTGAGCGAGAGCTTCGTCAGCCAGCTCGAGCGGGGTCGCTCGAGCGCGAGCGTGGCGACGCTGCAGCGGCTCGCGGCAGCCCTGGGGATCGAGATCACCGATCTCTTCGACGGGCGCCATCCCTCGCAGCCGCGTGTCCTGCGCCGTGAGGCGCGGCAACTCCTCGAATGGGGTCACCTCGGACGCAAGGCCTTGCTCACGCCGAAACCCTTCCACTCGCTCGAGGTCGTCACGGCGGAGTTCGAGCCCGGCGGCTCCACCGGCGACGAGCCCTACACGCACGGCGACTCGGAGGAGCTCCTGCTCGTCCTCGCGGGCCGCGTCCAGCTCCAGCTCGGCACGGAGCTCTTCGACCTCTCCACAGGGGACAGCGTCAACTACCGGAGCTCGACGCCGCACCGCGTCAGCAACCCGGGCGACGACGCCGCTGAGGTCCTGTTCGTGATTAGTCCACCCAGTTACTAGAGAGGAGCCCCATGGAATTGGAGCGTGATCCGCTCGGCCGCAGGATCTCCCGCGCCGACATGCTCAAGCTGGCCGCGCTCGCGGCCGGAGCCGGAGTCGTGGCCGGACCGACCGCGGTCGCCGAGGCTGCCCGCGCGCACCTGGCGGCGGAGACCGGCCGCCTGCAGGTGCTCGACTGGGCCGGGTACGAGAACGACGGCGGCCAGCCGATGTTCGCCGCGTACGTCAAGAAGTACCCGCACAACAAGCCGCAGTTCACGTACATGACGAACGAGGCCGACGCGCTGGCGAAGATCCGCGCTGGACTCAAGCCGGACCTGTTCCGACCGTACATCGGCTGGGTCAAGTACTTCGCCGAGAGCGGCCTCGTCCAGCCGTGGAACCCGAAGCTCATCTCGAACTTCCCCCACCTGAACACGTTCATGGTCAAGGCCGGCCAGTACCAGGGCAAGCAGTACGGCATCCCCGACGACTGGGGCTTCGACGCGATCCTCTACCGCAACGACAAGGTGAAGCCGAAGGCGAAGTCGTGGGGACTCCTCTTCGACGAGCGCTACAAGGGCAAGATCGCGTGGTTCGACGACATCGAGATGATCGAGATCGCCGGCCTGTATCTCGGCTTCAAGAACACCTGGCAGCAGACGGACGCGCAGCTGGCGCAGTCGAAGCAGCTCCTGATCTCGAAGAAGCACGTCGCCAAGCTGATCTGGTCGTCCGAGACCGAGCTCGACCAGGCGTTCGCAGCCGGGGACATCTGGATCGCGTACGCGTGGCCGGCCGACTGGGTCTACATGAAGGCGAAGAAGCTCAAGGTGACCTACATGCGGCCGAAGGAGCTGCCCATCGCCTGGGTCGGCTACTTCATGCTGCTCAAGAACACCCCGCGCTTCGACCTCGCGCACGCGTACGTCGACGCGTGGAGCTCGAAGAAATCCGGCGACTGGCTCGAGAACAACTACGCCTACGGGCACGCGAACGTGCTCTCCCGGCCGACGTCGGAGGACACGCTCAAGGCCCTCGACCTCAACAATCCGAAGGGCATCACCGAGCCGTACGCCCACCTCGACCGCGACATCCCGCGGCGCTCGGTGTACGAGCAGATCTGGGAAGAGGTGAAGGCCGCGTAGCCACGCCGACTGAACCGACAGCGCTGCCGGCGCCTGCCCGGGGGCGCCGGCGGCTGAGCTTCGCGACGCCCGGCCTGCTCGGGCTCCCGATCGGCTGGCTGGCGTTCTTTTTCCTGGTCCCGATCGCGATCGTCATCCAATACAGCTTCGGGCCGGCCGGGGCGATCAGCCCGCATCCGGCGACGCTCGGCACCTGGCACGACTTCTGGCACAGCTCGATCTGGCTGCGCCTGTTCTGGAGCTCGGTCGAGCTGTCGCTGATCGTGTCGGCGATCGTCGTCGCCCTCGCGTACCCGCTCGCCTACTACCTCGCGCTCTCGGGGACGAAGCGGAAGTACGTCCTGCTCCTGCTGCTGATCGCCCCCTTCCTGACGAGCTACCTGCTGCGCGTGCTGGCGTGGAAGATCATCCTCGGCAACCAGGGCCCGATCGACAGCTTCGCGTCGTGGGTCGGACTCTCTCCACCGTCGCTCATCTACACGCGGTTCGCGGTCATGCTCGTGCTCGGCTACATCTGGCTCCCGTTCGTCGCCCTGCCGATCTTCGTCTCGCTGGAGAGCCTCGACCGGCGGCTGCTCGAGGCGGCGAGCGACCTCGGCGCGAGCCGGCTGCAGGCGTTCCGGCGCGTGACGCTTCCGCTCAGCCTGCCGGGAGTCTTCGCGGCGTTCCTCTTCGTCTTCATCCCGACGCTCGGCGAGTTCGTCACGCCGTCGCTCGTCGGAGGGACGAGCAGCTCGTCGGGCTACATGTACGGCAACGCGATCGAGAACCTGTTCCTCGGCTTCCCCGATTGGGAGACCGGATCGGTGCTCGCCGTCTTCCTGCTCGGCGTCGTCGCGATCCTGACGGTTGTCTTCTCCCGCTTCCTGACGCCGCGGCGGGTGGAGGCGGGCTGATGGACGTCGCGCTCTCGAGGAAGGGAGCCTGGATCCTGCGCGGATTCTTCGCGCTCGTCGTCGCGTTCCTCTACGCGCCGATCGCGATCCTGATCATCTTCTCGTTCAACAACTCGCAGCTGCCATCGTTCCCGCTGAGCGGGTTCACGCTGCACTGGTACCACGAGTTCCTCACGAACTCGGCCCTGCAGAGCGCCATCGGGACGAGCGCGAAGATCGCGGCCCTCTCGAGCGTCGGCGCCGTCGCGCTCGGCACCCTCGCCTCGCTCGCGCTCGTCCGCCGCACGTTCCGCGGCAAGAGCCCCGTCTCGGCGCTCCTGCTCAGCCCGCTCGTCATCCCGTACGTCGTGTTCGGGATCTCGCTGCTGCTGCTCTTCCACACGCTCGGGATGTCGCTCGGGGTTATCACGATCGTGATCGGGCACATCGTGATCACCTTGCCGTACACGATCCTCGTCCTGATGCCGAGGCTGCAGCAGCTCGACATCTCGCTCGAGGAGGCGGCCTACGACCTCGGCGCGAGCCGGCTGCGCACGTTCCGCTCGGTCACGTTCCCGCTGATCCTGCCCGCGGTCGTCTCGGCGTTCCTGATCGCGTTCACGACATCGTTCGACGAGTACGCGGTCGCGTCGTTCGTGGCCGGCTCGACCCAGACGCTGCCGATCTATCTCTACTCGGCGGTGCGCTTCCCGTTCAACCTGCCGCAGGTGATCGCGGTCGCGGTCGTCGTGATCAGCGTCTCGCTGCTCGTCGTGGTCGCCGCCGAGATCGGGCGCCGCGCGTTCGAGCGGCGGCGCGGGCTCAGTCCCAGCTGAGCGAGACGCGCGAGCCGGCCTCGAGGTGCTCGAGCGGCTCGTCTGCGAGCCGGACGGAGACGACCCGTCCCGCGTCGGTGTCGACGTGGAACTGGCGGTAGACGCCGAGGTAGACGACGTCGGCGACGACGCCGTCGAGGCGGCCGCCCTTCGTGACGATCTTGATCCGCTCCGGCCGAACCGTCTCGCGGCCGCCGGCGAGGTCGAGGACGTTGACCGTCCCGACGAAGTCGGCGACGAAGTCCGAGGCGGGGTGCTCGTAGATCTCGTGCGGCGTCCCGATCTGCTCGACCTGGCCGGCGTCCATCACCGCGATCCGGTCGGACATCGAGAGCGCCTCTTCCTGGTCGTGCGTCACGTACACGAACGTCGTCCCGAGCTCGTGCTGGATCCGCTTCAGCTCGAGCTGCATCTGCTTGCGCAGCTTCACGTCGAGCGCGCCGAGGGGCTCGTCGAGGAGGAGTGCCGCCGGCCGGTTGACGAGCGCGCGCGCGAGCGCGACCCGCTGCTGCTGGCCGCCGGAGAGCTGGCGTGGCTTGCGGCTCCCGTAGCCCTCGAGCGAGACGACGCGGAGCAGCTCCTCCACGCGCTCCTTGTGCTCGCGCCGCGGCACGCCCTTGACGCTGAGGCCGAAGGCGACGTTGTCGAAGACGGACATGTGCGGGAAGAGCGCGTACTGCTGGAAGACCATGTTCACGGGCCGCTTGTTCGGCGGCACGTGCGTCACGTCCTGGCCGCGCAGGAGGACACGGCCCGTGTCGGGCTCGACGAAGCCGGCGATCATCCGCAGCGACGTCGTCTTGCCGCAGCCGCTCGGCCCGAGCAGCGAGAAGAACTCGCCCTCGCGGATGTCGAGGCTGACGTCGTTCACGGCGATGTGGCCGTGGTAGCCCTTGCTCACGCTCTCGAGCGCGATCGCCGAAGCCCGGTCGTCCATCCCGCGCATCATCTCGCGCCGGACCGCCGTGCGCCACGTGACGGGAGGCTCCGCCGCCCTCGGAGGACGGCGGAGCGGTCCCGCGTCTCAGCGGCCGATGCCGGGGCCGGAGACCTGGTTCGCGACGCGGAGCTTGTTCACGGTGTTGTCGTCCGCGTACGCGACGTGCGCGTAGCCCGTCGTCGGGTCGACGGTCTCGCTGATGAAGTCGAGCAGGTTGCGATTCGAGTTCGGGTCGACGCAGAAGATGCCGAGGTTGCAGATGTCCCCGATGTGCATCGGTGTCGTCGTGGCCGCACTCGTCGTCCAGGTCGCCTTGCCCGGCGGCTGGGTCAGATTGAGCGACTGGCCGGTGTAGAGGTTCCAGGTGCAGGCCGGCGGATAGAAGGTCGGGTTGCCGTTGCCGGGGCCCGGGCCGGCGCAGCCGCCGGGATCGAACTTCCCGAGCGGATCGGTCGGCTCGATCTCGTTCGTCCCGAGCCAGGCGACGTCGACCTTGCCGGGGTCGCCCGCTGCCAGCGCCGGGAAGACGTCGGTCTGTGCGACGTTCGCGCCGTCGACCTCGTAGGCCGCCGCCGCGCTGCCGGGAATCGTGCCGCCGCCGCCGTCCCAGGTCGGCCCGCCGTCGCTCGACCACGCGACCCACATGTGGTACGAGCAGCTCGGGTCGGTCTGGACGGTTCCGGCGGTCGACTCTGCAGCGCAGGTCGCCGGATTGTCGCTCGGTGCCGGCGTGGTGAATGCGACGTACGGGTTGCCCTGGTTGTCGAGCGTGAACGACGCGAACGGCGTCGACGTGTCGTGGCCGACTCCCGCGTCGTACGCGAGCTGCGGCGTCCACGTCGCGCCGCCGTCATCCGACCAGGCGACGAACAGGTTGTGGAACGACTGCACCATCGTGACGTTGCAACCCGTCGCAGCGCTCTCGGGGTCGGAGGCGATCCACGCGACGTAGATCCGTCCCGGATGCGGCCCCGACCTGGCGATGTCAGCCCCGATCGGGACGGTGTTGCAGGCCGAGTCGGCGAGCGCGACAGCCGCCTGGTCGGCGCTGTTCGACGTGAAGTTGGCCATCACGTCGATCGGGTCGCCGAACGTGCTGCCGCCGTTCCGCGAGATGTTCGCCCAGATCTGGCTCGGTCCGTAGAAGTCGTGGTACGCGAGCACGACGAGCGCGGTGTTCGTCGTCCCGCCCGGCGGGATGTACGCCGCGCCCCACTGCCGGTCGACGCCGAACGGCGAGCAGCTCGTACCGCAGACGTTGCTGCCGAGGACGATGTTCGCCGCGTTGTCGCCGTACATCCACGTCTTGCCGTCGTCGAGGGACTTCCAGATGTCCGCCTGCAGCGGCCCGGTCGACTGGCTGCCGGCGAGGTTGCACTCGTAGACGGCATTCGACTGGTCGGTGAAGACGCAGTCGTCGCCGCTCGAGGGATCGGCGGTCGTCGCCTGTGTCCACGTCGAGCCGTGGTTCGTGGACTTGTAGAGGAGCGTGCCGCCGCTGGGCGTCGTGTCGTACAGCTCCCCCTTGCTGTTCGCGGTGATCGTCGGCTCACCACCGAACGCGCCGACGGTGGCGAGCTTGTAGCCCGGCGCCGGCGTCGCCTTGCCGCTTGCATCCGTTGCCGCGACCGCGACGAACGCCATGAGCGCAGCCGCGAGTGCGAGGGCGCGAACGTAGCGTCCTCTCATCGTTCTCTTCCTCCTTGGTAGGGAGACGCCCACGCCTTGCGCGGGCTCGCCTCCCTTTCCGCTGAGCCGGAATCGCAAACGCCGGGCCGTCGCCGATGCGCCGCTGGCGCCCGACGTCCTCTAGGAATAGGCTCGACCGACAATGCGCCGTGTCCTGGCGATCTGTGCGGTTGCGTTGCTCGCCGGCCCGAATGCAGCCGTCGCTGCGCGTGCGGACAAGTTCACCACCTTCCGCACGCCGTCCGGGAACATCGGCTGCATCTACTCGAGCGGCTTCGAGGCACCGGCGAGTCTCCGGTGCGACATCCGCAGCCGCCTCGTGCCGCAACCGAAGAAGCCGCACGATTGTCCCGTCAACTGGGGCGACAGCTACGACATGGAGGTCACAGGCAAGGTCTTCATCACCTGCCACGGCGACACGGCCATCGATCCGAAAGCTCGAGCCCTCGCCTACGGAGAGCGCTGGAGCTTGGGCGGTTTCGCGTGCCTATCCCGGGCGATCGGGCTGACCTGCCGGAACCGCAGCGGCCACGGCTTCTTCATGAGCCGCCAGCACTCCTATCGCTTCTAGGTCGCGGTGCTGAAGATCGGGGTGGTCGTCGGTGAGGAGACGCCGCCCGCGCGTTCGACCGTCACGGCGACGACGGCGTTCCGGGGGACGGTCCCGTGCAGCCGGAGGCTCGTGGCCCGGCCGCCGGAGAAGAGACCCGCGGGCCGTGCGCTGCTGTGGGAGGGGATGATCCAGGCCTCATACGTCTTGCCGTGCGGTGCGGCCGTGAGCCCGGAGACGTGCAGCGTCGCGCTGCCGCCGGGCCCGAGGACGACGGCGCCGCTGACGTAGGTGACGCTGTTCGACCGGGTGGACGCGACGGCGAAGCCGACGACGACGCAGGCGGCGGCGGCCGCGGCGACGGCCAGCCCGCGCGTCAGCCAGGGATTGCGCCGGAGCGGGACGACGTTCGTCCGCTCCGCGGCGGCGGCCGCGAGGATCGACGTGCGCAGGTGCGGCGGCGGAGCGGGGGCGACCGGGCCGAAGGCCAGCGTTGCGGCGGCCTCGCTCAGCTCGGCGAGCTGGATCCGGCACTGCTCGCACTGGGCGAGGTGGCGCTCGTACGCCTCCGCCTGCTCGGGGTCGAGCGCGTCGACGGCGTAGGCGGCGGTCAGGTCGTGGAGGTCCATGACATCTCCGTCCCGGGCTCTCCGAGCAGCTCCCGCAGGCGCGAGAGGCCGGTGAACATCCGGCTCTTGATCGTACCGAGCGGCTGTCCGAGCCTCTCGGCGAGCTCCGACTGGCTGAACCCTCCGTAGTAGGCGAGCTCGAGCGCTTCGCGCTGCGTGTCGGGGAGGCTGCGCAGCGCCGATTGGACACGCTCCCGCTGCAGCCGCAGCCAGGCGTCCTCGTCGACGCCTTCGACCGCCGGTTCCGCCGCGCGCTCGAGCGACTCGGTCCGCCTGCGCTCCTCGCGACGGACGACGTCGACCGCCCGCCGGTGGACCAGCGTGAGGATCCAGGTGCTCGCCTTGCCGCGCTCGGGCACGAAGCGGGCGGCCGTCCGCCAGAGCGTGAGGAACGCCTCCTGCACCGTGTCCTCCGCGAGGGCCGGGTCGCGGACGATCCGGAGCGCGAGCCCGTAGGCGGTCCGCCCGAAGCGGTCGTAGAGCTCCGCGAGCGCTGACTCCTCCGAGCGGGCGGCGAGAAGGACGAGTGCCTCGTCCGAGAGATGGGCGAGCTGGCGGCTCACTGTGCGGGATATTCGCGCGCCGGAGGCTCCCGGTTCAACGATCGAACCGGTCCGGCTGCTCGGGCGAACCAGTGCCGACCGGATCGCAAACGGCGGCATCGGCCGCCGGAGAGGAGCCAGTATGGAACGCCTCAGCAGGCGCACGTTCGTGAAGATCGCCGGCGCAGCCACCGGTGCAGCGGCTCTCGCCGCGGCGCCGCCCCTCGCGCGTGCCGCGGTCGGCGACGGCGCCGAGCCCACCGAGCCGACGACCGGCGTCCCCGAGGAGCCGCTCGTCGCCTACGTCCGCGACGCGCAGCGCGGCGAGGTCACCGTCACCGCCGGCACGGTCGAGCACACGTATCGCGACCGCGCCCTCGTGCAGCGGCTGCTCAAGGCCGCCAGGAAGGGGAACTAGATGTCCTCCCACCGCGAAGCACCGTCGATCAGCCAGGACCCGGTCGCCGACAACGCCGACACCTACGCGTTCGTCAGCCCCGACGACCCGACGACGGTCACGATCATCACCAACTACGTCCCCCTCCAAGGGCCGCCCGGCGGGCCGAACTTCTTCGAGTTCGGCGACGACGTCCTCTACTCGATCTACATCGACAACGACGGCGACGCACTGCCGGAGATCACGTACCAGTTCAAGTTCCACACGACGTACCAGAACCCGAACACGTTCCTCTACAACACCGGGCCGATCGGCTCGCTGACCGACGCGAACTGGAACAAGCGCCAGCTCTACTCGGTCTCGGTCATCAAGGGGAAGAGCAAGGGGAAGAAGCAGGATCACTCGTACGACGGCAAGGGCAAGGTCCTCGCCAAGGGCCTGGCCTGCCCGCCGTGCAACGTCGGCCCCCGCTCGACGCCGAACTACGACACCCTCGCCGCGGCGGCCGTGCACACGCTGCCGACCGGCGAGAAGGTGTTCGCGGGCCAGCGGAACGACGGCTTCTACGTCGACCTCGGGGCGATCTTCGACCTCGGCGACATCCGCCCGATCCAGAACCTCCACCTGATCCCGACGCCGGCGGCACCGGCGGTCGACCCACTGAAGTCGCTGAACATCCATGCGATCGCGATCAAGGTGCCGATCTCGAAGCTGACGAAGGACGGCTCGGTCCCGAGCGATCCCACGAGCGCCGTGTCCGTCCTCGGCATCTGGGGCGGCGCGAGCCGCCGCAAGGTCGAGATCCGGAACGGGCACAAGAAGGCGAAGGCCGGGCCGTGGATGCAGGTCTCACGCCTCGGCAACCCGCTCTTCAACGAGGTGATCGTCCCGGTCGGCGACAAGGACGAGTGGAATGCCGTCGACCCGATCGACGACAAGGGCTTCGTCAAGTACGTGAAGCAGCCGGAGCTCGCGAAGCTCCTGCCCGTCCTCTACCCCGGTGCGTTCCCGAACCTGGCGGCCTACACCGCCGACCGGGCCGACCTCGAGGCGATTCTCCTCACGGGCATCCCGAGCGGAATCGTCCCCGGGTTCCAGAACTTCACCGGCTCGAAGCCTGCGGACATGCTGCGGCTCAACGTCGCCATCCCGCCGGCCGGCAGCCCGAACGTGCTCGGCGTCGTCGGCGGAGATCTCGCCGGCTTCCCGAACGGACGGCGCGTGTTCGACGACGTCGTCTCGATCGAGCTGAAGGCGGTGGCGGGAGCGACGATCCCGCTCGTCGACCACACCTTCACGCCAGATGGAGCGATCGCAGCGGTCTCGTCGTACCTGACGCCGGCCGACGACCGCTACCAGGCGACGTTCCCGTACCTCGGCACTCCCCACGACGGATACGACACGCCGTCGTCGTGACCCCGAATCACGATCACTCCACGGACGTCCGGCCCGAGCACGTGATGCTCGACCTCGGGCCGGGCGTCGGGGCCCTCGTCCTCCACACCGCGGCGGACCTGCACGGTGCGGAGATCGAGATCAGCCCTTCCGGAAAGGACGACGCGCGCTCGCACAAGCAGGTCCACGAGCGGCCGGCCGCCGGCAGGCCGCTCTACGCGGCGGTGTTCGACCGCCTTCCCGCCGGCGAGTACACGCTCTGGCTGGACGACCGTCCGCTCCGGCGCGATGTCGCCGTCGCGGAGGCGGTCGTCACCGACCTCTCTATCGAGGAGGAACACGAATGATCGGCTGGACCAATCCCACGCATCTCGTCCTCTTGCTCCTGATCGCGGTGCTGCTCTTCGGCGCCAAGCGCGTTCCGGAGATCGGCCGTTCCCTCGGCTCGGGCATGCGCGAGTTCAAGGACTCGATCTCGCACCAGGCTCTGCCGGAGCCGGCTGAGCAGCAGGACACCGTCAACTGATGCGGATGCGCCGGCTGTCCCGCGAGGAGGAGGCTCCGCTCCTCGAGCACCTCGAGGAGCTGCGGCGGCGGATCATGGCCGCTCTCGCTGCGGTCGCCGTCGGGACAGCCGTCGCGTTCGTCTTCCACGACCGGATCCTCGACATCCTGTCCCGGCCGCTGCCCCCGGCGCACCGGCACGTCGCGACCTTCGGCGTCGCCGAGCCCTTCTCGGTGTCGCTGATGGTGAGCCTCTATGCCGGCCTCCTCCTTGCCACGCCGGTAGTCCTCTGGCAGGTGTGGTCGTTCTTCGCCCCGGCGCTCGAGGCCGGGTCGGAGCGGCGCATCCTCGGCTACGCGCTCTTCGGCGTAGCCCTCGCGGCGACGGGACTCGCGTTCGGCTACGGGATCGTGCTGCCACGGGCCGTCCACTGGCTCGTCGGCTACGACACGACGCACTTTCGGATCCTGATCCGCGCGAGCAGCTACTACTCGTTCGTGGCCTCGGTGCTGCTCGGCGTCGTCTGCGTCTTCGAGCTGCCGCTCGTCGTGCTCGGCCTCGTCGGCCTCGGCGTGCTCAGCTCGGGGGCGTTGAGGAGGAACCGCCGGCGCGGCTACTTCCTCGTCGCGGTCGCGGCCCTCGCTCTTCCCGGCCCCGATCCGGTGACGACCGTGCTAGAGCTTCTCCCGATGTGGGCGTTGTTCGAAGGCTCGATCTGGCTCGCGGTGCTCGCCGAGCGGCGGGCCGCCAGAGTCGCGTTCGCCGGAGCCCGGGCATGACGCGGACGGAGTGGACGAGGCTCGGCGGCTTCTCGGCCGCGGTCGTCTTCCTCCACGTTCTGGGGTTCGGGCTCTTCATCTACTACGCGCCGCGCTACCCGGGCCTCGCCGGGCTCGCCACCCTGGCGTACACGTTCGGCCTCCGCCACGCCTTCGACGCCGACCACATCGCGGCGATCGACAACACGACCCGCAAGCTCCTGCAGGACGGCAAGCGGCCGATGGGCGTCGGCTTCTTCTTCTCCCTCGGCCACTCCTCGATCGTCTTCGGCCTCACGGCCTGCCTCGCGCTCGCCGCGAAGACCTTCCACGCGGGGATCCCCGCGCTCCAGGCGTACGGGTCGACGATCGGCACCTCCGTATCGGGCGCGTTCCTCCTGCTGATCGGCGCGCTCAACCTGCTCGTGCTGCTCGACATCGTCGGCGTCTTCCGGCGGATGCGGAGCGGGCAGTTCGACGAGCGGGATCTCGAGCGGGCGCTCGTCAAGCAGGGATTCCTCAGCCGGTTCCTGCTCCAGCGGATCGGCCGCCGGATGGACGCGAGCTGGAAGATGTATCCCGTCGGCGTCCTGTTCGGGCTCGGCTTCGACACCGCGACCGAGATCGGACTGCTCGCGGTCGCGGCCGGCGTCGCGACCCACCACGTCCCGTTCCTCGCCGTGATCTCTCTGCCGCTCGTCTTCGCCGCCGGAATGAGCCTGATGGACACCGCCGACGGCGCCTTCATGAGCCACGCCTACGACTGGGCCTTCTCCAGCCCGGTGCGGAAGATCTACTACAACATCAGCGTCACGAGCCTCTCGGTCGCGATCGCCTGGATGATCGGCGCGATCGAGCTCCTGCAGGTGCTCGCCGCGAAGCTCTCGCTGCACGGGGCGTTCTGGCGCGTGCTCACGAGCGTCGACCTCGGCCACGTCGGCTATCTCGTCGTCGCGCTCTTCGTCGCGACCTGGCTCCTCTCGGTCACCGTGTGGAAGACGCGGCGGATCGAGGAGCGCTGGGGTGCGCTGCTCGAACGGAGCTGACCGACTGTAGATTCCGGGCATGGCGTTGACGAATGCAAGGCTGACGACGCCACTCGTGCGAGACGGCGGGGAGCTACGCGAGGCGAGCTGGGACGAAGCGCTCGACCGCGCGGCTGCCGGTTTTCGGAAGGCGATGGACGACGGAGCCCTGACCGGCGTCTTCTCCTGCTCGAAAGCGACGAACGAGCTGAACTTCGCCACGCAGAAGTTCGCCCGCGTCGTGCTCGGCACGAACAACGTCGACAGCTGCAACCGAACCTGACACGCGCCCAGCGTCGTCGGTCTGGCGACGGTGTTCGGCGCGGGTGGCGGGACGAGCTCCTACGAGGAGACTCGCAGCGCGGACCTGATCGTCCTCTGGGGCTCGAACGCGCGCGAGGCGCATCCGATCTTCTTCCACCACGTCCTCAAGGCCGTCCACGCGGGCGCGCAGCTGATCGTCGTCGACCCGCGCCGCACTCCCTCGGCGCAGTGGGCCGATCTCTGGCTCGGGCTGGACGTCGGCACCGACATCCCGCTCGCGAACGCCGTCGCACGGGAGATCATCGAGGCGGAACTCCATGACGAGGAGTTCATCGGGCGCGCGACGACCGGGTTCGAGGAGTACCGCGCCTCCGTCGAGCCGTGGACGCTCGACGAGGCCGAGCGCGTCACCGGAGTTCCGGCCGAGGCGATCCGCGAGCTCGCGCACGCCTACGGAAACGCCGAGCACGTCCAGCTCTGCTGGACGCTCGGGATCACCGAGCACCACAACGCCGTCGACAACGTCTTCGCGCTGATCGACCTCGCGCTGCTCACCGGGAAGGTCGGGAAGTGGGGCTCGGGCCTGCAGCCGCTGCGCGGCCAGAACAACGTCCAGGGCGGGGGAGACATGGGTGCGATTCCCAACAAGCTGCCCGGCTTCCAGGACCTGGCCGACGAAGCGGCCCGTACGAAGTTCGAGACCGCGTGGGGGGCGACGATCGATCCGCAGCCCGGGCTCCACCTGACCGGGATGTTCGAGGCGATGGAGGAGGGAGAGCTGCGCGCCGCCTACGTCGTCGGCGAGAACCCGGCTCAGGGCGAGGCGGACCAGCAGCGCGCCGAGCGCCTGCTCGAAGGGCTCGACCATCTCGTCGTCCAGGATCTCTTCCTCACCCGGACGGCGCAGCTCGCCGACGTCGTCCTGCCGGCGGCCGCGACGCTGGGCGAGGCGGAGGGCACGGTCACCTCGAGCGAGCGGCGCGTGCAGCGGGTGCGCAAGGCGATCGACGCGCCCGCCGGCGCCCGCGACGACATCGAGATCGTCTACGAGCTCGCGCGCCGGCTCGGCCACGACCTCGGCTCGCCGCGCGCGGAGGACGTCTGGAACGAGTGCCGCTCCCTCTCGCCGATGCACGGCGGCATGAGCTACGCGCGCCTCGAGGAGCTCGGCGGGATCCAGTGGCCGTGCCCCGACGAGGACTCGCCCGGCGCGCTCTTCCTCCACGGCCGGCTCTGGGACGATGTCGTCGAGGACCGCGTGCCGTTCATGCCGGTCGAGCACGACCCGCCCGTCGACACGCTCGACGACGACTTCCCGCTGCGGCTCACCACGGGGCGGCGGCTCGAGTCCTTCAACACGGGCGTCCAGACCAACCGCTTCTCGTCGCCGCTTCACGTCGGCGGCGAGGCGATCCTGCTCGCGCCCGAGGACGGCGCGCGCTACGGCATCGCCGACGGCGCGCGCGTGCGGGTCGTCTCGCGCCGCGGCTCGGTCGAGGCGCCGGCACGCTACGACGCGACGCTGCGGCCCGGCCTCGCCTTCATGAACCTCCACTTCCCCGACGTCGTCGCGACGAACGTCCTCACGATCGATGCCACCGACCCGCAGTCGGGGACGGCGGAGTTCAAGGCCACCGCGATCCGGCTCGAGGCCGTCTGATGGATCTGAAGCTGCTCGCCGCCGAGCCGACCGACGCCGAGCGTGGGGCGATCGACGCCGTCGTCGGAGCCGAGGCGGCGAGCGGGGACCGGGTGTCGCGGCGCGAGCGCGGGCGCCGGCATCTCCTCCTTCCCGCGCTGCGCGCCGCGCAGCGGCGCACCGGCTGGGTGACGCCCGAAGCGCTCGGCTACACGTCGCGGCGCCTCGACGTCCCGCCGGCCGAGGCGTACGGGGTCGCGACCTTCTACGCACTGCTCGCGCTGGAGGAGCGGCCGCCGGAGGTGCTCCACGTCTGCACCGATCTCGCCTGTCGGCTCGCCGGCGCCGAGGTTCCGGAAGGCGCCGTCCCGTCGCCGTGCCTAGGCCTCTGCGAGCTCGCACCCGCGTCGATGCGGACGATCGCGGGCGAGGAGCCGCGCGAGCTCCAGCTTCCCGAGCACCGCCTTCCCGTCCACGGCGACCGGCTGCTGAAGCGGATCGTCGGCGGCGAGCCCTACGGAGAGTTCACGGCCCTCGCGCGGGCGAAGGAGATCGGCGCGGATGCCGTGATCGAGGCGATCACCGACGCGAACCTCCTCGGCCGCGGCGGCGCCGCGTTCCCGACGGGCGCGAAGTGGAAGGCGGTCGCGGGGCAGCCGGCACGCCCGCACTACCTCGTCTGCAACGCGGACGAGTCCGAGCCGGGGACGTTCAAGGACCGCGTGATCATGGAGCAGGACCCGCTCGCGCTCGTCGAGGGGATGGCGATCGCGATGTTCGCCACCGGCTGCGAGAAGGCGTTCGTCTACATCCGCGCCGAATATCCGCTCGCGCACGAGCGGATGCAGGAGGCGATCGACTCGAGCGGCCTCGACATCGAGCTCCGCATCGGCGCCGGCGCGTACGTCTGCGGCGAGGAGACGGCGCTCTTCCAGTCGATCGAGGGCTACCGCGGCGAGCCGCGCAACAAGCCGCCGTTCCCCGTCGAGGTCGGCCTGTACGGGAAGCCGACCGTCGTCAACAACGTCGAGACCCTCGTCAACGTCCCGCAGATCCTCCTCGGCGACACGCGCGACACGCGGCTCTTCTGCGTCTCCGGCCACGTCGCACGGCCGGGCCTCTACGAGCTCGAGCTCGGCACGCCGTTGGGCGACTTGTTGGAGCTCGCGGGAGCGGAGCCGCCGCAGGCCGTCCTGCTCGGCGGCGCCGCGGGACGCTTCCTCGGCCCGGACCAGCTCGACGTCCCCCTGACCTTCGAGACCGGGCTCGGATCGGGGGTGGTCATGGTCTTCGGCGAGAGCGCCGACCTGCGCGGCGCGGTCCTGCACATCGCGGAGTTCTTCCGCGAGGAGTCGTGCGGCCAGTGCGTCCCGTGTCGCATCGGCACCGTGCGCCAGGTCGAGGCGCTCCGACGGGACGACCGCGCGGCGCTCGCCGAGCTCGCCCAGGTGATGCGCGACGCGTCGATCTGCGGCCTCGGCCAGACCGCCGCCATCGCCGTCCAGTCGGGGCTGGCGCTCCTGTGATCCGGCTCACCGTCGACGGCCGGCCGGTCGAGGTGCCCGACGGCTCGACGATCCTCGACGCCGCCCGTCAGCTCGAGATCGACACGCCGACGCTCTGCTACGGGGACACGCTCACGCCGGTCAACGTCTGCCGCGTCTGCGTCGTCGAGCTCGAGGGCGCGCGGACGCTCGTGCCCGCCTGCTCCCGCAAGGTCGCAGAGGGGATGGTCGTGTACACCGACTCCGAGCGCGTGCGCACGAGCCGCAGGCTCGTGCTCGAGCTGCTCGGCTCGGCCACCGACCTCTCGACCGCGCCGGAGGCGCTCGCCTACATCGAGCGCTACGACGCAAAGCCGGATCGCTTCGGCCCGGAGGCGCAGACCGTCGCGCAGCCGCCGAAGATCGACAACGAGCTCTACGTCCGCGACTACTCCAAGTGCATCCTCTGTTACAAGTGCGTCGAGGCCTGCGGCGTCGACCACCAGAACACGTTCGCGATCGCGGTCGCCGGGCGCGGCTTCGAGGCCCGCATCTCAACGGAGTTCGACGTGACGCTGCCCGACTCGGCGTGCGTCTACTGCGGCAACTGCATCGCCGTCTGCCCGACCGGAGCGCTGATGCCGACGAGCGAGTTCGAGCTGCGCGCGGCCGGCGAGTGGCGGGAGCAGGAGCAGGAGGAGGTCGACACGGTCTGCCCCTACTGCGGCGTCGGCTGCAACCTCACGCTCCACGTCCAGGACGGCGAGATCGTCAAGGTCAGCTCCCCCGACGACCACGACGTGACACGCGGGAACCTCTGCATCAAGGGACGTTTCGGCTACCGCTATCTCGGGAGCCGCAAGCCGGCCGCGCCGGACGCGCAGTAACCCGTTCGACTCCAACCTGTTTCCGGACTGCTGCCGGATTCCGGTGTCGCGCGCCGCAGCGCCGGGTACCCGGCACGAGGTGCGTGCGCTCCTCCTCTCTGCGGTAGTCGCGGTCGCGATCGTTCTCGCGGCGCCCACGGGCGCGACGACGCCGCAGCCTCCGATCAAGCACGTGTTCGTGATCGTGCTCGAGAACGAGAGCTACGCGTCGACGTTCGGCGACCCGGCGGCGGATCCGTATCTCGCGCACACGCTGCCCTCGAAGGGCGCGCTGCTCACGCAGTACTACGGCACGGGGCACGAGAGCAACGACAACTACATCTCGATGATCAGCGGGCAAGGGCCGAATCCCCAGAACCAGGGTGACTGCCAGGTCTACGACGATTTCGTCGGCACTGGGCCGTCCGCGGTGGACGGCCAGGCGGTCGGCCAAGGCTGCGTCTTCCCGCAGTCGGTGCAGACGATCGCGAACCAGCTCAGCGAGAACGGGCTGACGTGGAAGGGCTACATGGAGGACATGGGGAACGTCTCGACTCGCGAGTCGTCGACGTGCGGCCATCCGGCCCTCGACAGCCAGGACGGCACCCAGACGCCCGTGGCGGGGGACGGCTACGTCAGCCGCCACGACCCGTTCGTCTACTTCCACTCGATCATCGACGACCAGAGCTACTGCGACGCCCACGTCGTCCGGCTCGACGCCGCGAAGACGGACTTCACGCGCGCCTCGACCACGCCGAACTTCTCGTTCATCGTCCCGAACCTCTGCGACGACGGACATGACTATCCGTGCACGAACGAGCCGACACCGGAAACGAGCGCGGTCGACGACACCGACAAGTTCCTCGAGACCTGGGTGCCGCGCATCACCGGCTCGCCGGCGTTCAAGAAGGACGGCCTCCTCGTCATCACCTTCGACGAGTCCGAGGGCCCGCAGAGCGATGCGACCGCCTGCTGCAACGAGTCCGCCGGCCCGAACTCGCCCCTGCCTGGGATCACAGGGATGGGCGGCGGCCGCGTCGGCGCAGTCCTCCTCTCGCCGTTCATCAAGCCCGGCACGGTGAGCTCGCGGCCGTACAACCACTACGGGCTGCTCGGCTCGATCGAGGATCTGTTCGGCCTGCCGCGGCTCGGCTACGCGGCGACCACCTCCAGCACCTTCGGGCCGGACGTCTACACGAAGTGAACCGTCGCGCCTTCCTCGCCAAGGGCGCCGCCGCCGGCATGGGCCTCGCGGCCGGCGGCTCGTTCGCGCGGGCGGCCTTCGGCGCGACCTACCCGCACAAGGCCGGCGACCGGCCCTACCCGAGCCTGCCCGCGGGGACGGAGTCGATTCCGCAGATCCAGCACATCGTTGTCCTGATGATGGAGAACCACTCCTTCGACAACACCCTCGGCGCACTCGGCCGCCGCGGCGTCGACGGGCTGAGCTTCACCGCCGCGGGCCAGGCGAAGAACTGGAATCCCGGCTCCGACGGCCAGCCGGTCTACGCGAGCCCGGCACCCTCGACCTGCCAGGCCGGCTACACGATCAGCCAGAGTTGGGACGCGAGCCACCAGTGCTGGGACAGCGGCAGGAACGACGGTTTCGCGCGGGTCTGCGGCGACGACGCGATGTACTACTACACCGACGCGGAGATGCCCTTCTACTGGGCGCTCGCGTCCGTCTTCCCCGTCTGCGACCGCTACTTCTGCTCGACGATGGCGCAGACCTATCCGAACCGGCGCTTCCTCATCGCAGGATCCGCCTTCGGGCAGGTTGACGACCCGTTGCCCGGCCCGACCGACCCGAACCCGCGCCCGTGGGGCTTCGGGACGATCTTCGACATGCTCAATGCCTACGGGATCACGTGGAAGGACTACTTCGCGGATCTCCCGACGGCCGGGCTCTTCCCCTACGTCGTAGAGAACAACCCGGGCAACGTCGTCCCGGTCGCCGACTTCTTCACCGACTGCGCACTCGGCACGCTCCCCAGCTTCAGCATCGTCGATCCCGAATCGTTCGAGGGCTCCGAGGAGAACCCGCAGGATGCGCAGACCGGCGCGTACTACGCCTACCAGGTGATCGACGCCGTCATGCGCAGCCCGGCCTGGCCCTCGACCGCGCTCGTGCTCACCTTCGATGAGCACGGCGGCTACTACGACCACGTCCCGCCGGTGCGGCTGGCGCCGCCCGACGACATCCCGCCGTCCGCCTCCACCACGTACGGCGACACGTACACGTACTCGGGCTTCCGCGTGCCCACGGTCGTCGTCTCTCCGTGGACGAAGGCCAACTACGTCTCCCACACGATCTACGACCACACCTCGATCCTGCGGCTCGTCGAGACGAAGTGGAACCTGCCGGCGCTCTCGAATCGCGATGCGAACGCGAACGCGATGCTCGACTGCTTCGACTTTCGCGCGCCCGCGTTCCTCACCTCGCCGGTCCTCGCGGCCGCCCCGCCGCCGTCCGGCAGCGCCGTGTGCATCGCGCAGGATCCGACCGGTCAGTAGGTTTCGGCAGCTTCTGGGTCGGGAATCTCTGGCTATCTCCCCGACTGATTAGTCAGTCAATTATCGAACTGAATGATCAGTCAATTTAAACGCCCACATTTCATGTTGCATTTTTGTCGAATTGTGGGTATAGGACGCACGTCCTGTCTCTCCCGTCTCTCTCGCCCAGGAGGAATTTGATGCTCGGACGCTGCGGTCTCCCGCTCGTTGCGGCGCTCATCGCTGCATTCGCGCTCGGCGCAACGTCGGCCGCGCAAGGACGTGCCTCGCTCGGCCCGACGACGACGCTCAACCGCGACGTCGTCTTCAACCTCGCAACCGCCCAGCTGCTCGGGCCCGTGTCTCCGGCGCAGCAGATGACGGTCGGCGTCGTGCTCAGCAATCCGAACTCGGGAGCCGAGAACGCGTACCTCAACTCCCTCTATGACCCGACGAGCTCGAACTACGAGCAGTTCCTCGATCCCGGCACGTTCGACCAGATGTTCGGTGTGCCGGCGAGCACTGTCACAGCTGCGACGAGCTGGCTGCAGGCCGGCGGATTGTCGGTCACTCAGCCCGAAGGCGCGACGACGTACCTGTTGGCGACGGGGTCTGCGGCACAGGTCTCCGCCCTCTTCGGGACGCCGCTCAACAACTACACCGCCGGTGGCCGCGTCTTCTACGCGAACGCCGTCGCCCCGAGCGTCCCGGCAAGCCTGCCGGTCTCGCGTGTCCTGGGGCTGAACAACGTCGCGACGTTCACGACGCCGCGGCGCGGCGCGACCGGGACGGAGACGTACACCACCGCCCCGGCTCCGCCGACCGGCACCAACGTGCCGAACACCGGCCTGCTCTCCCCGAGGACGCTGTGGTCGATCTACGACCTGCCGAACTCGAACCTCGGCAACGGCCAGACGATGGCGATCATCGGCTGGGGCGTCACGACGCCCGTCGTCCCGGATCTCCGCAGCTTCGAGGCCGAGAACGACCTGCCGCAGGTGCCGATCACCGTCAAGTACTACGGCGACACGAGCACCCCGACCCAGGACGACGGCTCGACAGTCGAGTGGGAGCTCGACACGCAGGCGTCGACCGGAATGGCGCCCGACGTGCAGGGCGAGTCGCTCTACTTCGCACGCCACAGCACCGACGCCGAGATCCTCGCCGCGATCACCGCGTGGGTGAACGACAAGCACGGCCCGTTGCAGGCGAGCGCCTCGTTCGGCGAGTGCGAGAACATCCCGCAGCTCGAAAGCGTGATCGGGGTCGACGGGCTCGAAGGCCCCGGCGACCAGGTGCTCAAGCAGGCGGCGATCGAGGGACGCACCCTGTTCTCGTCCACCGGGGACACGGGCGGCTCGTGCCCGATCCTGCCCGCCCCGCCGGTGCTCGGCTCGTACAACGGCGTCGCGACGAACCTCTACCCGGCTCTCAACTACCCGTCGGCCAGTCCGTACGCGGTCGCCGTCGGCGGCACCGTCCTCTCGAGCGACGGCGGCACCCCGCCGAAGCGGTTCGCCGAGTACGCGTGGGAGTACGGCGGCGGCGGCAACAGCACCGTCGAGACCGCCGGCACCTACCAGCAGGGCGTTGCCAAGGTCGACTGCATCGAGAATCAGGACGGCGACGTGTACGCCAACGACAACGCGCCGCTCTGCCGCTCAACTCCCGACGTCGCCGCGATCTCGGGTGACGTCGCGACGAACAACGGCATGCTGATCACCGATGACAACGGCGCAGACTCGCAGGGCGCCGGGACGAGTCTCTCGTCGCCGCTCTGGCTCGGTTTCTGGACACGGATCCAGGCCGCCTCGAGGGCGAAGAACGGCCTCGGCTTCGCCAACTACTCGATCTACAAGGCGGCGCAGGGCCCGAACTATTCGAAGGACTTCTACGACGTCACGGTCGGCGACAACCAGCCGTATCCGGCGACGCCGGGCTACGACAACGCGACCGGCTGGGGAACGCCCGACGTGGCGAACCTCATGCAGGACCTGACCGGCCACCTCACGCCCTTCCACAATCAGCCGCCGCCGGTCGCGGCGAAGTCCGCACCGGACGTCTCCGGTTGCGGGACGCTCTTCACCGATCCCGCCGGCGATGACGACTACGCGCCGGAAGGCGAGGCGATCGAGGCTCCGGGCTCGAACCCGCAGCTCGACATCCTCAGCGGTGAGATGTGCCTCTCGCCCGACGGACAGACGCTGCGCACGATCATCACCGTCAGAAACCTCACCACGACCGTTCCTGTGGGCGGTGCCGAGAACGACTACAACTTCGTCTGGGAGTACGACGGCACCGAGTACTTCACCCAGCTCGCGGTCGAGGAGGACGGAACAGTCCTCGCCTGGGACGGCCAGGCGATCCACGCGTCGCTCGAGACGCGGTTCCAGCAGCTGCACTCCGACACCGGGACGATCACGCTCGGGCCCGACGGGACGGTCGAGGTGGACGTTCCGCTCGCGAACATCGGCAGCCCGGCGCCGGGCTCGGTGCTGGCGACACCGTCCGCGGAGTCGTACGTCCGCGAAGGCGTCCTCGCAGGGTCGCTCGAGCCGGCCGACTCGGCGGGCCCGTACTCGAACTTCCTCATCCCGTAACGCGGGGGTTCAAAGGCTGGGGGAGCCGCGGGCGGCGCGGCTCCTCCGGCGTCCCCAACCCGCATTTGACTGACTGTTCGATCGGGTTTGGGGATCTTTCGCGAGGGATACGCAGCCTTCGCCCTGTCACAACTTGCGGAGGTCGGGAGATGAAGGTTCGGCGGCTTGGTCTGGTTGCAGCGCTTGCGACCGGAGTGGTGGTCGTGCTCGTGAGCGCGTTGGGCGGGTCGGCGCGGGCGGGCGGGGGGCTCGCCTTCGGGCACGCGGTCGTGGTCGAGAATCAGCGCGTCAGCGGCGAGCCGAGCCTCTCGATCTCTCCGAGTCTCAACACCGGCGGACATCACGACATCTACGTCTCCGCGCCGTACGGCTTCTCGACGACGGCAAGCTTCGTCTGGAAGTCCGAGGACGGCGGCCAGAGCTTCCACCTCGTCGGCGACGAGGCTCCGCCGCTCGGCAAGCCGGCCACGACGTGCGCCGGCGGCGGCGACTCGAGCATCGTCAACGACAACAGCGGCAACCTCTACTTCGCCGACCTGCAGGGACTGACCGACGTGAGCGACTCGGTCTCGGTGGACGGCGGCAACACCTTCGTCACGACCTGCAACAGCGCCGAGGCGACCGCCGTCGACCGGCCGTGGCTCGCCGTCTACGGCGATCCGCTCAGCAACGGCCGCGAGTACATGGCGGTCGACGACACCGAGCAGTGCGATCCGGACAACTGCGGCCTCGGCCAGACCGGCTCCAACGTCCTCGGCCTCACCTCCGCCTCGGGCACGGGCGCGCTGACCCAGACGTTCACTCCGGCCCCGGCGCAGCAGATCGAGCCGGACGGGATCGTCGGCGGCGCGGTCGTCGACCAGCGGAACGGCGACCTCTATCTCGTCCACACGGCCTACACGGACGCGAACGGCAACCTCGTCGGCGGCAGCGACGGCAACGGCAACGACAACGCCGTCGTCGTCGACCGTTTCCCCGGCGGCTTCGACCAGTCGACCGCGAGCCCGATCCCGTCGGGCGACGTCTCCGACTGCAAGCCGTACAACTCGGCCGGGCCGTGCACGAGCGTGACGGCGTTCCACGCACCGCTCGACGTGAGCAACAACAGCACGGCCAACGTGGGACAGGACTTCTCCCCGATCGCGATCGACCGCTCGGGCAACCTCTATGTGACGTGGGCGCAGTCGCCGGTCGACTCGTCGGGCAACGTCGACGGCCCGACCACGATCTACCTCGCGATCTCGAGTGACGGCGGAGCGACGTGGACGAAGCCGATCAACGTCTCGAGTCACGTCTCCGGGCTGGCGACGAACGTCTTCCCGTGGGTCGCCGCCGGCAACGCCGGCCGAGTCGACATCGTCTGGTACGGGACGCCGACGCTCGGCTCCTGCCCCGGCGAGCCGTGCGGCGCCGGCTTCATCACCGGAACATGGAACGTCTACATGGCGCAGACGCTGAACGCGGTCACGACGCACGGAGCGAACCCGGCTCCCAGCTTCACGACGACGAAGGTGTCGGAGTACCCGGTCCACACGGGCCAGATCTGCGAGTTCGGGATCGCCTGCACCACCGGCGGCGACCGGGGCCTGCTCGACTTCATCCAGGTCCAGGCGGATCCGAGCGGTGCGGCCGACATCGTCTACGCGGACGGGGCGAACGACGACTTCAACGGAGGCGAGACATCCGGCTTGGTCGACTTCGTCCAACAGACGTCCGGGCCAGGCCTCTACGGCGGCACGATCAGCGGCACGTCGCTGTCGGGCTCGGCGCCGGGCTCCTCGTCTGCCTACTTCGCCGGCGGCGGGTCGGAGACGGCCGCCGCGCCGGGATCGAACATGAGCATCGTCAAGTCCTCGGTGACGAAGTCCGGCTCGAACTACATCGTCACGATGAAGGTGGGGAGCCTCGCGAGCCTGCAGCCCGACCCGACGCTCGGAGGAACCGACGCGATCTGGCTCACTCGCTGGGAGCTGCCGAACCCGCACCCGACGACCGCGAGCCAGGGCCACGTCTTCTACGCGGCGATGGAGTCCGACGCCGGCGGCGCGCCGACGTTCTACGACGGCGACTCCACGTGCGGCGTCCCGCCGAGCAACCCGGAGGAGCACTGCAAGGTGATCGCCTATCCGCCGGGGCACACGATCACCGGCAGCTACACCGCGTCGGGGACGATCACCCTTACCGTGCCGATGGCGGACGTCGGCGGCAGCGGGCCGATCTACAGCGTCACCGGAGTCACCGGGACGCAGAGCCTGCCGGGCTCGTCCGGTGCGGCGATCTTCAACGTCATCGACTCGACTCCGCCGTATGACGTGAGGTAGGCGTAGGTTCCGCGCGTGCACCCGCTGCGCGGAACCCTCGTCGTCGACTTCACGCGCTATCTGCCCGGGCCGTTCGCGTCGCGCGAGCTGCTCGAGCTGGGCGCGCGTGTCGTCTGCGTCGAGCCGCCGGGCGGGGATCCCATGCGGGAGAGCGCGCCCGCGTGGCATGCGGCGCTCGCGGCCGGCAAGGAGTCGGTCGTCGTCGACCTCAAGGAGGATCCGTCGCCGGCGCTGGGGCTGCTCGCGCAGGCGGACGTCGTGCTGGAGTCCTTCCGTCCCGGCGTCGCGTCGCGGCTCGGGATCGGCCCCGAGCATGCGCCGGAGACGGCCGTCTACTGCTCCATCACCGGCTTCGGCCTCGACGGTCGTCACGCCCAGCGCGCCGGACACGACCTCAACTACCTCGGCTGGGCGGGCGTGCTCGAGGACACCGCGCCGGCGTTGCCGCCGGTGCAGGTGGCGGATCTCGCAGCCGGCGCGCTGGGCGCGGTGACGAAGATCCTGGCGGCGCTGCTCGAGCGGGAGAAGACCGGCCGCGGCGCGCACGTCGTCGTGTCGATGACGCACGGCTCGCACCGGCTGGCCGCGCACCGGCTGGGCGGAGAGCCCCGGCCGCGGATGCTGACGGGCGGTCTCGCCTGCTACAGGATCTACGGGACTGCGGACGACCGGTGGCTGACGGTCGCGGCGCTCGAGCCGGAGTTTTGGCGGCGGCTGGTCGAGCTGCTCGGGCGGGCGGAGCTCGCGGAGCGCCAGTACGCGGCGGAGCAGGAGTCGCTGGCCGGCGAGCTCGCGGCGATCTTCGCAACCCGCCCGCTGGCGGAGTGGCTCGAGCTGTTCGACGGCGAGGACGTCTGCGTCGGCCCCGTCGCCTCTCTCGCCGAGGCTGCGGCCGAGTTCGGGTCTGGGCAAGCCGGCGGCGGTCCGTGAGGATTCCTCTCTCGCGTCCGTGGTTTCATCCGATGCGATGGATCACGGGAGCTCGGACGATGCAGTCGTGACCGGCTCCACGCTCTATCGCAACGGTCTGGTCGTCACGATGGACGACGCGGGCAGCGAGCTCGACGCGGGATGGCTGCTCGTTCGCGACGGCCTGATCGAGGCCGTGGGGACGGGCGCTCCTCCGGACGCCGACGAGACGGTCGAGCTGGCCGGAGCTCTCGTCACGCCTGGCCTCGTCAACACGCACCACCACCTGTACCAGACCCTGACGCGCGCCTGGGCGCAGGACGCGACGCTCTTCGAGTGGCTCACCGAGCTGTACCCGGTCTGGGAGGGGATCGACGCGGAGGCCGAGTACGCGGCGGCACGCACAGGCCTCGCCGAGCTCGCGCTCTCCGGCTGCTCGACGGTGTTCGACCACCATTACGTCTTCCCGCGCGGCCGGGATGGGATCCTCGAGGCCGAGGTTCAGGCCGCGCTCGAGCTCGGTGTGCGCATCGTCGCCTCCCGCGGGTCGATGGACCTCGGCGTCTCCGACGGCGGGCTGCCGCCCGACTCGCTCGTCGAGGAGATCGACGCGATCCTCGCCGACACCGAGCGGGTCGCCGCGCTGCAGGACGGAGCCCGCGTCCAGATCGCCGTCGCCCCCTGCTCGCCCTTCTCGGTCACGGCCGACCTCCTGCGCGAGTCGGCGCGGTTGGCGCGTGAGCTCGGGCTGCGGCTGCACACCCACCTGGCGGAGACCGCGGACGAGGAGGAGTACTGCCGCGAGCGGTTCGGCTGCCGCCCCGTCGAGTATCTCGACTCGCTGGGCTGGATCGGAGACGATGTCTGGTGTGCGCACTGCATCCATCTCTCCGACGCGGACATCGGCCGGCTGGCCACGGCCGGCACCGGTGTCGCGCATTGCCCGACGTCGAACGGCCGTCTCGGCTCCGGGATCGCGCCGGTGCGCGACCTGCTCGACGCGGGCGTGGCCGTCGGTCTCGGTGTGGACGGCTCGGCGTCGAACGAGCGCAGCGACCTCGTCTTCGAGGTCAAGCAGGCGCTCCTGCTGGCCCGGCTCCGCGGCGGCCCGAAGGCGATGACCGCCCGCGAAGCCTTGCGGCTCGCAACCCGCGGCGGCGCCGCGGTGCTCGGCCGCGACGACATCGGCTCGCTCGAGCCCGGGAAGCGCGCCGACTTCGCGGTCTGGCGCGTCGACGGGCTCGAGTTCGGCGGCGCGGCAGACCTCGTCGCAGAGCTCGTGCTCGCTGGGCCGCAGCGGGTCGACCGGCTCGTGGTCGGCGGTGAGGACGCCGTGCGCGGCGGCGCGCTCGTCCGTGCCGAGGAGGCCGACATCGCGCGTGAGCACCGCCGCCAGGCGGCGAGGTTCGCGGCATGAGCGGCCTCGAGCGCCGGCTGGCGGTCGCTCGCGGCGACGAGCCCGCCGACCTCGTCCTGCGCGGCGGGCGCGTCTTCTCGGTGTTCACGCGTGAGTGGCTCGACACGAGCCTCGCGATCGTCGACGGCTACGTCGCCGGCCTCGGCGACTACGACGGCACCGAGGTGATGGACGTCCCGGGCCGCTATCTCGTGCCGGGCTTCATCGACTCGCACATGCATCTCGAGTCGCCGAAGCTGCTTCCGGACGAGTTCGCCCGCCTCGTCGTCCCGCTCGGGACGACGGCCGTCGTCGCGGATCCGCACGAGATCGCAAACGTGCTCGGCACCGACGGCGTGCACTGGCTGCTCGACTTCTGTGGCGACCTGCCGCTCGACGTCTACTTCATGGCGCCGTCGTGCGTCCCCGCGTCGCGTTTCGAGTCGCCGCGGCGGCCCCTGACGATCGGCGATCTCGAAGGTCTGCTCCGGCGGACGCACGTGCTCGGCGTCGCCGAGATGATGAATTTCCCCGGCGTCGTCGCCGGCGACGAGAGCGAGCTGGCGAAGGTCAGGCTCTCCCGCCATGTGGACGGGCACGCGCCCGGCCTGCTCGGCAAGCCGCTCAACGCGTATGCCGCGTCGGGCATCCGCTCCGACCACGAGGCGATCACCGCCGAGGAGGGACGGGAACGGCTGCGCGCGGGGATCTGGCTTCTGATCCGCGAGGCGTCGATGGCGCGCAACCTCGAGGCGCTCGTCCCGCTCGTGCAGGAGCTCGGGCCGGCGCACATCGCCTTCTGCACCGACGACCGCGATCCCGAGGACATCGCCGAGGACGGCCACATCAACGGGATGGTGCGCAAGGCCGTGGCCGCGGGCGTGAGGCCGGAGGACGCGCTCGTCTGCGCCTCCTTGAATCCGGCGATGTGGCACGGGCTGCTCGAGCACGGCGCGCTCGCGCCCGGCTTCCGGGCCGACGTCGTCGTACTGACCGACCTCGAGGAGTTCCGGCCGGAGCTCGTGCTCAAACGCGGCAGGCCGCTCGGCGAGATCGAGCGGCCGGACGTTCCCGAATGGGTGCGGCAGACCGTGCGGCCCGCGCCGGTCGGCTGGGAGGACCTCACCGTCCCGAGCGACGGTGGCGAGATCCGCGTGATCGGCCTCGTCCCCGACCAGGTCGTGACCGAGTCGCTCGTCGACACGCCCACGGTCGTGGACGGCTTCGCCGTGGCGGACCCGGCGCGCGACCTCGCGAAGATCGCGGTGATCGAGCGCCACCTCGCGACGGGACGGGTCGGAATCGGCTTCGTCCGAGGCTCCGGGCTGCGGCGCGGCGCCCTCGGCTCGACGGTCGCGCACGACGCGCACAACATCGTCGTGCTCGGCGCGTCCGACGAGGACATGCTCGCGGTCGTCGAACGTCTCGTCGCGCTCGGCGGCGGCAACGTCGTCGTCGACGGCGGACGCGTCGTGGCCGAGTGTCCGCTCCCGGTCGCCGGGCTTCTCTCCGATGCACCGCTCGCTGCCGTGATCGACCAGAGCAGCGCCTGCAACGAGGCGGCGGCCGCTCTCGGCTGGACAGGACAGACGCCGTTTCTGACGACGTCCTTCCTCGCGCTCTCCGTGATCCCGTCGCTCAAGATCACCGACCAGGGGCTCGTGGACGTCGACCGGTTCGAGATCGTCCCGCTCGCCGTCGGCTCGGAGGCGCGGGATTCCCGCATCCCGGCTCCGTCCTCGCCCGGACGACCCGATTAGACCGGGCTCGTAGGGTGTCTTAAGCTCACCAAAAGGAGGCTCGAAGGTGCTTACCCAGGAACAGGGAGTGCTCGAGCGCGCCCATGACCGGTTTCGTCAGGCCAAGATCGCGCTGCCCCGCTTCGCCGAGCTGGCGGACCCCTCGCTCGTGCCGGACACGATCCGCGCGCGTCTCGCTGCGGTCGGCCCGGACGATCCCGATCCGCTCAACCTCTTTCGCGTGCACTGGTTCAACGACGCGGCCCGGACGGGCACCGTCGAGGTTCCGGAGCACGTCGTCCTGCCGCGCGAGCTGACCGGCGTCGAGACGCCGATCGTCGTCGCGCTCGGCGACCGCTTCCCGATGATCAACGCGCACAAGGTGCTCGCCGCGTACGGCTGCCTCGCACCACGGGTCGTCGTGGGCGGCTTCGATCCGACCGAGGACTACGCGATCTGGCCGTCGACCGGCAACTACTGCCGCGGCGGCGTTGCGATCTCGCGCCTGATGGGCTGCCACGGCGTCGCCGTGCTCCCGGAGGGGATGAGCCAGGAGCGCTTCGACTGGCTCGAGCACTGGGTCGTCGAGCCGAGCGACATCATCCGCACGCCGGGCACCGAGAGCAACGTCAAGGAGATCTACGACAAGTGCCACGAGCTGGCGGAGGATCCCCGCAACGTCATCTTCAACCAGTTCTCCGAGTTCGGGAACTACGTCGTCCACTACCTCGCGACCGGGCGGGCGCTCGAGCGCGTGTTCGAGTCGCTGCAGGCTGAGCGGCCGGGACTGCGGCTCCGCGCGTTCGTCTCCGCCACCGGCTCCGCCGGCACGATCGCGGCGGGCGACTACCTCAAGGAGCGCCACGGCACGGCGATCGTCGCGGCCGAGGCGCTCGAGTGCCCGACGCTGCTGGAGAACGGCTTCGGCGAGCACAACATCCAGGGAATCGGAGACAAGCACGTCCCGTACATCCACAACGTGATGAACACCGACGTCGTCGCCGCGGTCTCCGACCGCGCGACCGACCGGCTCGGTGTTCTCTTCGGGACGGACGAGGGGCGGCGCCATCTCGCGCAGCGGCGCGGCGTCGCGGAAGCCGTGCTCGAGCAGCTGCCGCACCTCGGGCTCTCGTCGATCTGCAACGTCCTCGGGGCGATCAAGACGGCGAAGCTGCTCGACCTCGGGCCGGACGATGTCGTCGTCACGGTGGCGACCGACGGCAACGCGATGTACCACAGCGAGCGGGACATCGCGATCGACAAGTACTTCGGCGGCACGTTCGACGAGGTCGCGGCGGGAGAGGTCTTCGGCGAGCATCTCCTCGGCGCGACGACCGACAACATGCGCGAGCTGACGCACGAGGAGCGGCTGCGCATCTTCAACCTCGGCTACTTCACCTGGGTCGAGCAGCAGGGCGTCCCGATCGAGGAGTTCGTCGCCCGGCGCAGCCAGAAGTTCTGGGCCGGAATCCAGGCCCAGGCCGCCGAGTGGGACGAGGCGATCGACGAGTTCAACGCAGCGACGGGCGTGCGGGAAAGCCTGTGAGCGGAAGCCGTCTCGTCTGTGCGGGCTGCGGGGCGGAGCCGGCCCGGGGCGAGCCGTACCCGTTCCGCTGCCCGCACGCCGGCCGCGCCGACGACGTCGACCACGTGCTCAGGCGCGAGCTCGACCCCGCGCCGGTGGTGCCCGACGACGGCGACGAGAACCCGTTCGTCCGCTGGCGGACGCTCCTCCACGCCTCACACGCCGGGCTCGCGGAAGACGACTTCGTCGCGCTCGTGCGGCGGCTCGACGAGCGGATCGCCGAGGTCGACGGTCACGGCTTCCGCGTGACGCCGTTCTTCCGCAGCGACGCGCTGAGCGACGAGCTCGGCTTCTCGGCGCAAGGGGGCGTCTGGGTCAAGGACGAGACGGGGAACGTCTCCGGCTCCCACAAGGCGCGCCACCTGTTCGGCGTGCTCGTCTGGCTCGAGACGGCCGACCGGCTGGGCTTGACCGGCGGCGAGCGGCGAGACCTCGCGATCGCGAGCTGCGGCAACGCGGCGCTCGCGGCGGCGGTCGTCGCCGCGGCGGGCGAGCGGCGGCTGCGCGTGTTCGTCCCGGTCGACGCCGAGCCGCCCGTGCTCGAGCGGCTGGAGTCGCTCGGCGCGGAGATCACCGTCTGTAAGCGGCAGCCAGGCGTCGCGGGCGATCCGACTGTCGAGGGGCTGATGCGGGCCCTCGACGCGGGAGCGCTGCCGTTCACCTGCCAGGGCAACCTGAACGGGCTCGCGGTCGAGGGCGGTTACACGCTCGGCTGGGAGCTCGCCGCGGCGGGAGTCGCGCTCGACCGCGTCCTCGTCCAGGTCGGCGGCGGCGCGCTCGCGAGCGCGGTCGCGGCCGGGCTGCGCGAAGGCGGCGCGACTCCGCGGCTCGACACGGTCCAGACCGAAGGCGCCTGGCCGCTGCGCCGCGCCTACGACACGCTGCTCGCCCAGGGAGGCGCGTCGGCTCTCGAGCACGCGATGCGGCACCGCCACGAGTTCATGTGGCCGTGGGAGGAGGAGCCGCACAGCGTCGCCCACGGCATCCTCGACGACGAGACCTACGACTGGGCCGCGGTCGTCGAGGCGATGCTCGCGACCGGCGGCGAGCCGCTCGTCGTCGGCGAGCAGGCGCTGATCCAGGCGAACGAGCTCGGCCGCCGGACGACCGGGATCGCGGCCGACGCGACCGGGACCGCCGGCCTGGCGGGACTCGTCGCCCTGCGCGAGTCGGGCCGCCTCCGCGCCGACGAGCGCGTCGCAGTTTTCTTCACCGGCATCGACCGGAACACCCCCGAAACCAAAGGAGCACGTGATGCGGAGCTTTTCCGGGAGGGACATCCTCTCGCTGAAGGAATTCGGGCGAACTGACTACGACAGGATCTTCGAGGTCTGCGACGACCTCGCGCCGATCGCGCGCAACCGTCGCAACACCGACCTGCTCGCGCACAAGACGCTCCTGACGGCGTTCTACCAGCCGTCGACGCGCACGCGGATGGCGACGGAAGCGGCGATGCACCGCCTCGGCGGGCACGTGCTCGGCTTCTCGGACGTCAAGAACACGAGGGCCGGCGACTTCTACCAGGAGTCGATGAAGGACACCATCCACATGCTCGAGTTCTACGCCGACGTGATCGCGATGCGGCACTTCCAGCAGGGCGCTCCTGCGGAGGCCGCCCACTGGGCCACGATCCCGGTGATCAACTGCGGCGACGGCTGGGGCGAGCACCCGACCCAGGTCCTCACCGACCTGTACACGATCAAGAACGAGCTCGGCACGCTGGACGGCTTGACGTACCTTCTCGTTGGCGACATGCGTATGCGGACGATGCATTCGATCCTCTACGCCCTCTCGCAGTTCGACGCGAAGGCGTACGTCGTCGGGCCGCCGGAGATGTCGCTGCTGCCCGAGTTCAAGGAAGAGCTCGACGCCCGCAACGTCCTCTACGAGGAGGCGGAGTCCGCCGAGTCCGTCATTGCCGACTGCGACGTGATCTACATGGAGCCGGTCGTCCAGGCCGACTACACGAGCTCGCGCGACGAGCGCGGCGAGGAGGTCGGCATGACGCCGGTCGCCTACCAGGTCACGCGCCAGCTGATGCGCGAGAAGGCCAAGCGGAGCTCGATCATCCTCCACAGCCTCCCCCGCATGGACGAGCTGCCCACGGACGTCGACTCGACGCGCCACGCCCGCTACTGGCCCGAGGCGTTCAACGGCGTCGTGATGCGGATGGCGCTGCTGTCGCTCGTTCTGGGAGCGACGGAGTAAGCCATGGACCTCACCCTCAACGGCAACCCGGTCTCGGTCGAGCCCCGCGAGGGCGAGACGCTGCTCGAGCTGCTGCGCGAGCAGCTCGGGCTCTGGTCGGTGAAGGACGGCTGCGCGCCGGAGGGGATGTGCGGCGCCTGCACGGTGATCGTCGACGGGCGCCCTGTCGTCTCCTGTGCGCAGCCGGCCGCCCGGTTCGAGGGCAAGTCGGTCACCACCCAGGAAGGGCTGTCGGAGGACATCCGCAAGCTCTGGGCCGATTGCTTCGTCGCGGCCGGCGCGTCGCAATGCGGCTTCTGCTCGCCGGGGATCGTGATGAAGGCGGAGGCGTTCCTCGAGCGCAATCCCGAGCCGAGCCGGCACGAGGTCGCCCGCGCGCTGATGGGCAACCTCTGCCGCTGCACCGGCTACATCAAGATCGTCGACGCGATCCTGCTCGCGGCCGACGCGAAACGCGGTGCGCCGCTGCCTGAGCTCGACCCCAGCGGTCGCGTCGGCACGCGCGCGGCCCGCTACGCCGGCGAAGGGCTCGCGCTCGGCGACGAGGCGTTCGTCGCCGACATGGCGGAGCCCGGGATGCTCCACGGCGCGCTCCGCTTCTCCGACCATCCCCGCGCCCGCGTCCTGAGCATCGACACGACGAAGGCGGCCGCCCATCCGGGTGTCGCCGCGGTGCTCACCGCCGCGGACGTGCCGGGCGAGCGGACGCAGGGCGCGCTGACCCAGGACTGGCGCCAGCTCGTCGCGGTCGGCGAGGAGACGGCGTACGTCGGCGACGTGATCGCCGTCGTCGCGGCCGAGACGCGGCACGCCGCCCGCGAGGCGGCGGCACTCGTCGAGGTCGAGTACGAGGTGCTCGACCCGGTCGTCTCGCCGTTCGACGAGCGCGCGCGCGTCCTCTCGGAGTCGGTCGTCCAGCGCGGCGACGTCGACGCGGCGCTCGCGGAGTCGGCGCACGTCGTCCAGGAGGAGTACCGCACGCAGTTCATCGAGCACGCGTTCCTCGAGCCGGAAGCGTCGCTCGCCGTGCCGGAGAACGGCGGCTTCCACGTCTACTCACAGGGCCAGGGCGTCTGGGATGACCGGCGCCAGATCGCGAGCTTCCTCGGGCTGCCCGAGGAGGCGGTGCGCGTGACGCAGGTCTCCGCCGGCGGCGCCTTCGGCGCGAAGGAGGACCTGAACGTCCAGGGTCATGCGGCGCTGCTCGCGCAGGTCACGGGCCGTCCCGCGCGGATCGTCTTTACGCGGGCCGAGAGCATCCGCTTCCACTCGAAGCGGCACGCGATGTGGATGGACTACACGGTCGGCTGCGACGCGGAAGGGCACCTGACCGCGGTGCGCGCGCGCATCACCGGCGACACCGGGGCGTACGCGAGCGTCGGCGACAAGGTGCTCGAGCGCGCCGCCGGCCACGCCTGCGGCCCGTATCGCGTGCCGGCGGTCGACGTCGTCTCGACAGCCGTGTACACGAACAACCCGCCATGCGGGGCGATGCGCGGCTTCGGTGTCAACCAGACGAACTTCGCGATCGAGGGTCTCCTCGACAAGCTCGCGGCCGAGGTCGGGATCGACGGCTGGGAGATGCGCTGGCGCAACGCGCTCGAGTCGGGCGACCGCTTCGGCACCGGTCAGAAGCTCGGCCCCGGCGTCGGCCTCAAGCAGACGCTGCTCGCGGTGAAGGACGCCTACGAGGGCGCGACGTATGCGGGCATCGCCTGCTGCGCGAAGAACACGGGCATCGGCAACGGCGTCCCCGACCGGGGCCGCGCCGTGCTGCGCGTCGAGGACGACGGCACCGTCTCGCTCTGGCACTCCTGGACGGAGATGGGCCAGGGCGTGCACACCGTCCTCCGCCAGATCGCGTGCGAGGCGCTCGACCTCACGCCCGAGCGGATCCGCATCTACGTCGACACCGAGCGCGAGCTCGACACGGGCCAGACGACGGCGTCCCGCGGCACCGTGCTCGGCGGCCAGGCCGTGCTCGCCGCCGCTGCGAAGCTGAAGGAGGCGCTCGACGGGCAGCCGCTCGAGTCGCTTGCCGGCCAGGAGTTCCCGGGCGAGTTCGTCGTCGACTGGACGACCACGAACGACGTCGAGGAGCCGGTCACCCACCTCGCCTACGCGTGGGGCACGCAGGTCGCGATCCTCGACGACGAGGGCCGGCTGGAGAAGATCGTCGCGGCGCACGACGTCGGCCGCGCGATCAACCCGACGCTCGTCGAGGGGCAGATCGAGGGCGCCGTGCACATGGGCCTCGGCCACGCACTCTCGGAGGAGTTCGTCGTCGAGGGCGGCGTGCCCGTCACGGCGACGCTCAAGTCGCAGCGGATCATCCCGCCGACCGGGATGCCCGAGGTGGAGTGCATCCTCGTCGAGGAGCCGCAGCCCGAGGGGCCGTTCGGCGCGAAGGGCATCGGCGAGGCCGCGCTCGTCCCGACCGCCTCCGCGGTGCGCGGCGCGCTCGAGGCGTTCGACGGCGTCCACCGCACGGAGCTCCCGATGAAGGACTCCCCGGCCGCGAAGGCGGCAGTGCCGCGACTTGTGAAGGCGAGCGAGTGATCGTTCGCTCCCTCGAGCCGCTGCGGGTGGACGAGGGGGAGCTCTGGGTCGCGGACGGGCGGATCGCGGAGCCGGGGAACGGCGAGCGCGTCGACCCGGGCAGCGGCCTCGTGCTGCCGGGCAACGTCTGCGCGCACACCCACCTCTACTCCGCGCTCGCCCGCGGCATGCCGTACACGCTCGAGCCGCCGCGCGACTTCCTGCAGATTCTGCAGCGGGTCTGGTGGCGCCTCGACCGCGCGCTCGACGAGGACTCGATTCGCGCCTCGGCGCTCGTCGGCGGGATGGAGGCGCTGCTCTCGGGCACGACGACGCTGATCGACCACCACGCCTCGCCGAACGCGATCGACGGCTCGCTCGACGTCGTCGCCGACGCGCTCGAGTCGCTCGGCCTCCGCTCCGCCCTCTGCTACGAGACGAGCGATCGCGACGGCTCCGAGCGCGCGCAGGCCGGGGTGGACGAGAACCGCCGCTTTCTCGCGACCAGCCGCCCGCTCACGCGCGGCCTGATCGGCGCCCACGCCTCGTTCACGCTTTCCGACGAGACGCTGCTCGCCTGCGCCGAGGCCGGCCCGCTCCACATCCACGCCGCGGAGGGAGTCGTCGACCGCGGCGCGGTCGGCCGCCTCGTCCGGCTCGGCGTGCTGGACGAGCACACGCTCCTCGCCCACGGCATTCACGTCGACGACGACGAGCTCGCGGACTTCCGGGCGAGCGGCGCGACCCTCGTGCACAACGCCCGCTCGAACATGAACAATGCCGTCGGCCGTGCCCGCGTACTCGAGCTCGGCTCGCGCGTCGCGCTCGGAACTGACGGGATCGGCAGCGACATGTTCGAGGAGTCGCGGGCTGCCTGGTTCCGCCTGCACGAGGACGACCTGCTCGCGCCGTGGAGCTTCCCGCTCGCAACGCTTGCCGAGAGCGCCCGCCTCGCCGGCCGGATCTTCGGCGAGCCGTTGCTCGGAACGCTCGAGCCGGGCGCCCCGGCCGACCTCGTCGTCCTCGACTACGTGCCGCCGGCGCCACTCGACGAGGGGAACCTCGGCGGCCACTGGATCTTCGGCCTCGCCTCACGCCACGTCCGCGACGTGATGGTCGCGGGCACGTGGGTCGTCCGCGGCCGCCGCCTCGCGCTGGCGGACCAGGATGCGCTCGCCGCGGACGCCCGCCGGGAAGCGGCGCGCCTGTGGGCGCGCCTCGCGGAGACCCCCGAGCACACCTTCGGACCGCAAGGAGCCCCCTCATGAATCGCGTCGCGCTGTATCTCCAGGACAAGCATCCGATCCGTGACGGCATGCGCTACGCGCAGCTCGCGGAGGAGTCCGGCTTCGAGGCTGTCTGGCAGGCTGAGAGCCGGCTCGTGCGGGAGGCGACCGTGCCGATGGCCGCCTTCGCCGCGGTGACGAAGAAGATCGGGATCGGCAGCGGCGTCGTCAACACGTGGACGCGCAACGTCGGTCTGCTCGCTGCGACCTTCTCCACGCTCGACGACCTGGCCCCGGGCAGGGTCAAGCTCGGCATCGGCGCCTGGTGGGATCCGCTCGCCGCCAAGGTCGGCATCCACCGCCACCACATGCTCACATGCATGCGCGAGACGGTCGAGGCGACCCGGCGGCTGCTCGCGATGGAGCGGGTCACCTACCACGGAGAGTTCGTCCATCTCGACGACGTCGAGATCGACATCGTCCACGGCGACCGCTCGCCGAAGAACGTGCCGATCCTGATCGGCGCCACCGCGATGAAGATGATGGAGCTCGCCGGCGAGATCGCCGACGGGGTCGTCCTCAACTACCTCGTCGGCCCGGCCTACAACAAGGAGGCGATGGAGCATCTGGAGATCGGCGCCGCTCGCGGCGGCCGCACCGTCGCCGACGTCGACCGGCCGCAGCTCGTCGTCTGCTCGCTCGACCCCGACCGTTCGCTCGCGCTCGACCGAGCCCGCGAGCTCGTGACGCAGTACCTGGGCCAGCAGCCGCACATCATGAAGGCGAGCGGCGTCGCCCCGGAGCTGCTCGAGGAGATCGGGGCGAAGCTGACCTGGCCCGCGAGCGAGGCCGAGATCCAGGAGGCCATGCATCTCGTGCCGGACGACGTCGTCCAGCTGATCACCGCCTCCGGCACGGCCGACGAGTGCCGAGCCAAGGTGGAGGAGTACGTCGCCAACGGCTGCACGTGCCCGATCCTCTATCCGCTCGGCGACGACGTCGAAGCGATGATCGATGCCTTCGCGACGGTCGCGGCGTAAGTGGCCGGACTGACGCCGACGACGCTCGCCGAGGCGCTCGAAGCACGAGCCGCCAATCCCGGCGCCGTACCCGTCGCGGGCGGCACCGACCTGATGGTCGCGGTCAACTTCGGCTGGCTCCATCCGGACGAGCTGCTCGACCTCTCCCGCGTCTCCGAGCTCGAGACGTGGGAGCGGCGGAACGGCACGCTGCGGATCGGAGCGGGCGCGACGTTCGCGCAGATCGCGAGTGAGCTGGGCGAGTTCCCGCCCCTCGTGCAGGCGGCGCGGACGGTCGGCTCGCCGCAGATCCGCAACCGCGCGACGATCGGCGGCAACCTTGCGACGGCGTCTCCCGCCGGCGACTCGCTGCCGGTGCTCGCGGCCTACGACGGCGACGTCCTGCTCGCCTCGACCCGCGGCGAGCGGCGCCTGCGCTGGGACGAGTTCCTGCTCGGGCCGAAGCGCTCCGCCCTGGCGGCGGACGAGCTCATCGTCGGCGTCGAGTGGCAGGTCGTGGACGGGGCGGGCTCGTTCGCGAAGGTCGGGACGCGCAACGCGATGGTGATCGCGATCGCGAACGTCGCGCTCGTGCTCGACGCCGCCGCGCGCCGGGTGCGGGTCGCACTCGGCTCCGTCGCTCCCACCGTCGTGCGCGCCCCCGAGGCCGAGGCCTACGCCGCCGAGGCGCTCGACTGGGACGACCCGCAACGGCCGCTGCCCGAGCACGCGGCGCAGGAGTTCGGCGTCCTCGCGGCGGCCGCCGCGAGCCCGATCGACGATGTCCGCGGCACGGCCGCCTACCGCCGCCACGCCGTCGAGGTGCTGGCGCGGCGCGCGCTGCAGTGGGCTGCCGCCGATCGCGCGGAGGTACCCGCGTGACGATCACGACCACGGTCAACGGGGTCGAGCGGACGGTGGACGTCCCGCCCGCGACGAGCCTGCTCACGCTGCTCCGCGACGAGCTCGAGCTGACGGGCTCGAAGAACGCCTGCGAGCAGGGGGAGTGCGGCTCGTGCTCGGTCTGGCTCGACGGCCGGCTCGTCTGCTCCTGCCTCGTCGCGGCGGTCCAGGCCGACGGCCGCTCCGTCCGCACCGTCGAGGACCTCGGCGGCGGCGAGCACCTCGATCCCGTGCAGGAGGCGTTCGTCGAGGCGGGCGCCGTGCAGTGCGGCTTCTGCACGCCGGGTTTGGTCGTCGCCGTGACCGACCTGCTCGAGCGCTTCCCGAGCCCGAGCGACGAGGCGATCCGCGAGGCGCTCGCCGGCAACCTCTGCCGCTGTACCGGCTACACGAAGATCCTCGCCGCCGTCCATCTCGCCGCGGAGAAGCTCAGATGAGCGTCGTCATCCGGCGCGGCGGCATCGGCGAGAACGTCCGCCGGGTCGACGGGGTGCCGAAGGTGAGCGGCACGTACGCCTACGCGAGCGACCTTCACGCCGAGAACATGCTCTGGGGCGTGACGGTGCGCAGCCCGCACGTCTCGGCGCGCATCCTCTCGGTCGATTCCTCCGCGGCGGCGAGCGCGGACGGCGTCGCCTGCGTCCTCACCGCCGCCGACCTGCCGGCCGCCACGACCTTCGGGCTCGAGTTCGCCGACCAGCCCGTGCTCGCGGGGGACGTCGTCCGCTGCGCCGGCGAGTCGGTCGCGGTCGTCGCCGCCGAGTCGCTCGAGCAGGCGCGGCACGCGGCGGCGCTCGTCGCCGTCGACTACGAGCCGCTGCCGGCGGTGACCGACATGGAGCAGGCGCTCGAGCCCGACGCGCCGCGCGTCCACGAGTTCGGCAACGTCCTCCGCCACGTCCACATCCGGCACGGCGACCCGGAGGGCGCCGAGGCGGACGTCTGGGTCGAGGGCTACTACGAGACCGCGATGCAAGATCAGGCTGCTCTCGGCCCCGAGGGCGGCCTCGCCGTCCCGGCCGCGGACGGCGGCGTCGACCTCTACGTCGCGACCCAATGGCTGCACGTCGACCGCCAGCAGATCGCGCTCTGCCTCGGCCTGCCGGAGGAGCTGGTGCGCGTCACGCTCGCCGGGGTCGGCGGCGCCTTCGGCTCGCGCGAGGACATCCACATGCAGATCCACGCCTGCCTGCTCGCGCTGCGCACGCGCCGGCCGGTGAAGATGGTCTACGGGCGAGAGGAGTCGTTCCACGGCCATGTCCACCGGCACCCCTCGCGGAGCTGGATCCGCTACGGCGCGACGAGCGACGGCCGGCTCGTCTCCGCCGACATCCGCCTACTCCTCGACGGCGGCGCGTACGCCTCGTCCTCCGGCCCGGTCTGCGGGAACGCGGCGACGTTCGCGCCCGGCCCGTACGAGGTGCCGAACGTCCTCGTCGAGGCGACGGTCGTCTACACGAACAATCCGCCGTGCGGCGCGATGCGCGGCTTCGGCGCGCCGCAGGTCTGCTTCGCCCACGAGAGCGCCATGGATGCGCTCGCCGCGAAGCTCGGCCTCGATCCGCTCGAGCTGCGACTGCGCAACGCGGTCTCCACGGGCTCGGTGCTTCCCACCGGCCAGGTTCTCGAGGGGCCGGCGCCGGCGCGCGAGGTGATCGAGCGTTGCCGGGATATGGCGATGCCGGCGGAGGAAGTGCAGCAGGGCCGCGACGCGATCGGCTACCCGGGCGGCGCGGGCAACGTCGGCCGCGGCGAGGCGCTGAAGCGCGGCATCGGCTACGCGGTCGGCTACAAGAACGTCGCCTACAGCGAGGGCTTCGACGACGCGGCGGAGGCGACCGTGACGCTTCGTCCCACGCCCGACGGCCCCGTCGCCGTGATCAAGACGGCGGCGGTGGACTACGGGCAGGGCCTCTACACGGTGCTCGCGCAGATCGCCCGCACCGAGCTCGACCTGGACGAGGTCGTGTTCGAGCCGAACTCCACCGATTCGGGCTCCGCCGGCTCGACCTCCGCCTCACGCCAGACGACGATGAGCGGCGGCGCGGTGCTCGGCGCCTGCCGGCAGATCAAGCAGGCGCTCGGCGACGGACCGCTGGAGGAGCCGATCTCGCGGACGTACACCTTCCACCATCTCCCGACGACGGGCCTCGACGCGGAGGGGCAGGGCAGCCCGCACGTGAGCTTCTCGTTCGCCGCCGTCCGCGCCGTGGTCGAGGTCGACGAGGATCTCGGTCTCGTCCGCGTCGTCCAGCTCGCCGTCGTCCAGGACGCCGGCCGCGTCCTCTTCCCCGCGGGCGCCGAGGGACAGGTCGAGGGAGCTGCGGCGCAGGGACTGGGGCTCGCGCTCACCGAGGAGATCCAGCTCAGGGACGGCGCGATCGCCAACGCGTCCTTCACCGACTATCTGATCCCGACGATTCTCGACGTGCCGCCGATCGCGAGCGCGTTCATCGAGCAGCCGCAGCCCAACGCGCCCTATGGCGTCAAGGGGATCGGCGAGCTCGCCACGGTCGCGGTGACGCCCGCCGTCGCCGCCGCCCTGCGCAACGCGACCGGCCGCACGCTCAACCGCGTCCCCGTGCGTCCCGACGACCTGGTCGGCCTCGAGCCGCCCGTCGCCACGCACGGCCGCCCACCTGTTCCCGACGTCCCCGGCCAGCGCGCGATCCCGGAGTACCACGGGCTCGGGCTCGGCCAGCAGAACCTGATGAAAGAGAGGACCCCATGAGCACGACGACGAGCTTCGACCGCGCGACCCTGACCGGCAAGGACTACATCGAGACGATCGACTGGTCGATCCCGGAGCTCGAGGAAGTCCTCGCCGTCGCAGGCGAGCTGAAGGAGCAGCGCAAGCGGGGCGAGTCGCACCGGCTCCTGCCCGAGAAGACGCTCTACATGCTCTTCCTCGACAAGTCGACCCGCACCCGCAACGCCTTCGAGACCGGGATGACCCAGCTCGGCGGGCACGCGATCTTCCTCGACGCCGACAAGACCCAGGTCTCGCACGGCGAGAGCCCGAAGGACACCGCGATGACGCTTTCCCGCTACGGCGAGGGCATCGCGATCCGGCACGACCTGGCCCCGTACGAGGGCAACAAGTGGATGCGGGAGATCGCCCAGTGGGCCGACATCCCGCTGATCAACCTCCAGTGCGACGTCGACCATCCGACCCAGACGCTCGCCGACCTGATGACCCTGCGCGAGCACCGCGGCAACGACCTGCGCGGGATGAAAGTCGCGATGACGTGGGCGTACGCGCCCTCGTACGCGCGGCCGCTCTCGGTCCCGCAGGGCGTCGCGACGCTCTTCCCGCGCTTCGGGATGGACGTCGTGATCGCGCATCCGCCCGGCTTCGACCTGATGCCGGAGGTGCTCGAGAAGGCGCAGGCGGTTGCCGCCGAGGCCGGCACGACCGTCACGTTCGCCGACTCGATGGAGGAGGCGTTCGAGGGCGCCGACGCCGTCTACCCGAAGTCCTGGGGCCGCCTCGACGCGTTCACCGACGAGTCGAAGGCGCTCGCCGAGTCGGGCGCGTTCGCCGACTGGATCTGCGACGAGGCGAAGATGGAGCTGACCGCTCCGGACTCGATGTACCTCCACTGCCTGCCGGCCGACCGCGGCCGCGAGGTCACCGACGCCGTCATGGACGGTCCGCACTCCGTCATCTGGGACGAGGCCGAGAACCGGATGCACATCGGCAAGGCGCTGTGTGCCCTGACGATGGGCGGCTACGCGAAGGGCGACTCTTGACCCGCCGCGCCGTCGTCGCGATCGGCGGCAACTCGCTGATCAAGGACAAGCAGCATCAGAGCGTCCGCGACCAGTACATCGCGGCCGGTGAGACGTGCTGGCACATCGCCGGGATGATCAAGGAGGGCTGGGACGTGGCGATCGGTCACGGCAACGGGCCGCAGGTCGGCTTCATCCTGCGCCGCTCGGAGCTCGCGGCCCACGAGCTGCACGAGGTCCCGCTCGACGTCTGCGGCGCCGACAGCCAGGGCGCGATCGGCTACGCACTCGCCCAGAACCTCGAGAACGACTTCAGCCGGCTCGGGATCGACCGGCACGCCGTCGCCGTCGTCACCCAGATGGAGGTGGCGGCCGACGATCCGGCGTTCTCCAACCCGACCAAGCCGATCGGCTCGTTCATGGACGAGTCCGAGGCGGAGCGGCGCAAGGCCGAGGACGGCTGGGACGTCGTCGAGGACGCCGGCCGCGGCTGGCGGCGCGTCGTCGCCTCGCCCATCCCGAGGCGCATCGTCGAGGCCGACGCGATCCGGTCGCTGATCGCCAGCGGCTTCGTCGTCGTCTCGGTGGGCGGCGGCGGCATCCCGGTCGTCGCCGACGGGGACGGGCTGCACGGCGTCGCCGCGGTGATCGACAAGGACCTCGGTTGCGCGCTGCTCGCGACGGAGGTCGAGGCCGAGCTGTTCGTGATCACGACCGCGGTGGAGAAGGTCGCGCTCGACTTCGGCAGGCCGGAGCAGCGCTGGGTCGACCGGATGACCCTCGCCGAGGCGAAGGAGCACCTGGCCGAGGGCACGCATTTCGCGGCGGGGAGCATGGCCCCGAAGATCCAGGCGGTGATCGGCTTCCTCGAGCGCGGCGGCAAGACCGCCGTGATCACCGACCCGGAGAACGTCGAGCGGGCCCTCCACGGCGAGACCGGGACGACGATCGTCCGCGAGTAGGAGCTAGACGGCTTGTGGCGCCGGAGGCGTCTCCGGCGCCCCGCCTGCCATGCGGAGGCCGATCTCCTCGATGCTCTCGCGGTCGGCGACGTCGCTCAGCTCGCCCTCGTACATCACGATCACACGGTCGTTGAGGGCGAGGATCTCGTCGAGGTCCTCGCTGATCAGGAGCACGGCCGCGCCGTGCTCGGCCGCCTCGAGCAGGTGCTGGTGCACGGTCTCGACCGCCGAGACGTCGAGGCCACGGGTCGGCGAGGCGACGACGAGCAGCTTCATCTGGCCGTGGAACTCGCGCGCGAGCACGAGCTTCTGGAGGTTTCCGCCGGAGAGGTTCACCGCCGGCATGTCCGGGCTCGACGCCTTGATGTCGTACTCCTCGATGTCGTGGACAGCGGTCTCGCGCATCCGGCGCAACGGCAGTACGGGGCCGTGCGCGAGCTTGCGGTAGGCGCGGAGCGCGAGGTTCCAGGCGAGGGAGAGGCTGGGGGAGACGCCGGTGCCGAGCCGGTCCTCGGGCACGTAGCGGACGCCGAGGTCGAAGGCGGCGCGTACGTCGCCGTTGTGGAGCGCCTTGCCGGCGATCTTGACCGTGCCGCGGGTGTGGGGCCGCAGTCCGGTGATCGCTTCCGCGAGCTCGCGCTGGCCGTTGCCGGCGACGCCGGCTAGGGCGACGATCTCGCCCGCGTGGATGGAGAGGGAGACGCCCTTGACGGCCGCCGCGCCGCGGTCGTTGTCCGCCCAGAGGTCGTCCACCTGCAGCATCGTCTCCTCGGTCTCGGTCGCATGGGGCGTGCGCGAGACGGTGTCCAGCTCGTGACCGACCATCAGCGCGGTGAGCGACTGCGGCGTCGCGTCCTTGGTGTTCACCGTCCCCACGAGCTTTCCGGCCCGCAGGACGGTGACGCGGTCGGAGACGGCCATCACCTCATGGAGCTTGTGGGAGATGAAGACGACCGTCCGCCCTTCGGCGGCGATCTGGCGGAGCGTCTCGAACAGCGAGTCGGCCTCGTCCGGCGTGAGGACGGCGGTCGGCTCGTCGAGGAGCAGCACCTTCGCGTCCTGATAGAGGGCGTTGAGGATCTCGACCCGCTGCTGCTCGCCGACGCCGAGCTGCCAGACGCGGGCGTGCGGGTCGACCTCGAGCCGGTAGCGCTTGCCGAGCTCGCGCACCTGGCCCTCGACCGCGTCGGGGTCGATCAGGAACGCCTTGCCGGCACCGCGCGTGTCGCCGAGGACGAGGTTCTCGGCCACGGTGAAGCGCTCGACGAGCCGGAAGTGCTGGTGCACCATGCAGACGCCCGCGTCGATCGCGTCGCGCGGGCAGGTGAAGGAGACGGGCTCGCCGAAGAGCCGGATCTCGCCCTCGTCCGGGTGGTAGAGACCGGTGAGGACATGGGAGAGCGTCGTCTTGCCGGCGCCGTTCTCCCCCAGCAGGGCGTGCACCTCTCCCGGCCGCACCGAGAAGTCGACGGCGTCGTTCGCGAGCACGCCGGGAAACCGCTTCGTGATCCCGAGCGTCTCGATCGCCGGCGCGACGGTGTCCGCCATCAGTGCTCCTCCCGGACGTACGGGACGCCGAGCGCCGACGGCGCCCCCAGCCGCCGTCTGGCGGTGCCGGAGGAGACGACGACGAGTACGAGGATCGTCATCAGGTAGGGCAGCGCGTTCGTCCAGAGCACGGTCGGGCCGAGCGTGATGTTGCGCGCCTGCAGCTGCGGCGCGAGCGCCTGCAGCGCGCCGAAGAAGTAGGCGCCGACGAGGCAGAGCTCGGGCCGCCAGAAGGCGAAGATGACGAGCGCGATCGCGATCCAGCCCGCCCCGCCGGTGATCCCGGACACCCACTGCGGGGTGATCGCGAGCGTGACGGTCGCGCCGCCGAGCCCGGCGAACGCGCCGCCGACGAGGACGTGGGCGTAGCGGTACCGCGTCACGTTGATCCCCATCGTGTCGGCGGCGGCCGGCGATTCGCCGACGGCACGCACGTTGAGTCCGGGCCGCGTGCGCGAGAGGTAGAGCCCGACGGCGACCACGCACACCCAGGAGAGGTAGACGAGAACGTTCTGGCCGAACAGGATCGGGCCGACTATCGGCCAGTTCTGCATCGTGTTCGGCAGGAACGGGTTGAACTGGTGGAGCGCCGGCTGGTCGGCCAGGTTGAGGTTGTTGCCGAGGTACGAGCTGAGCCCGGCGGCGCCGGCGAAGATCGTCAGTGCGAGCCCGGAGACGATCTGGCTCGCGCGCAGGGTGATGGTGAGGAAGGCGTGGATCGCCGCCATCGCGGTTCCCGCCACGGCTGCGATCAGGAGGGCGAGCGCGAGGGTGACGGCGGTCGTCGCGTGCACGCGCTCGACCGTCCAGAAGCCCATCACGGCGCCGACGAGCATCATCCCTTCGACGCCGAGGTTGAGGACGCCCGAGCGCTCCGCGAGCAGCTCGCCGAGCGAGGCGAACAGGAGCGGTGTGCCGTAGGCGACGCCGGAGGCGATCAGGACGACGAGCAGCGAGTTGTTCATGCGGCGGGCTCCGCGACGGTCGCGGGCGTCTCCCGCCCGCGGCTGGGCCTGCGGACGTGGACGCGGTAGCGGATGAGGAGCTCGCCGCCGAGCGCCGAGAAGAGGATGATCCCCTGGATCACGCCGACGAGGCCGGAGGGGAAGCTCGGGCCCTGCAGCGCGGCGCCGGCGTTGTTGAGCCCGCCGAGCAGGAAGGCGATCAGGACGGCGGCGAACGGGTTGTAGCGCCCGAGCGCCGCGACGACGATGCCGGTGTAGCCGTAGCCGCGCAGCTGGAGCCCGTTCGGGTCGCCGTCGAGGGCGTGGCTGAAGTCACCGACCTGGCTCGCGCCGCCGAGGCCGGCGATCGCGCCCGAGATCCCCATCACGGAGAGGATCTTGCGCCGGACGCGGATGCCCGCGTAGCGCGCGGCGCGCTCGGAGTCGCCGAGCACCTGCGCCTCGAAGCCGAAGCGCGTCCGGTTGTAGAGGAACCAGAGGAGAGCGGCGACGAGCACGGCGAGGCCGGCTCCGAGGGGCAGCATGATGCCGCCCTGGAGGTTGAGCGACAGCGCCGGCCAGACGGCCGAGTGCGGCAGCGGCTTCCCGGTCGGGAAGACGGTGGCGTTGAAGCCCTTCGTCTGGCGCCAGTACGACTCGCTCTCGAAGATCAGGTAGGTGAGGATCAGGCCGGCGACGTAGTTGAGCAGGAGCGAGGTGAGGATCTCGCTCGTGTGGAAGAAGGCGCGCAGGATCCCCGGGATCAGCGCCCACATCATCCCGCCGAAGCAGCCCGCGGCGACCATCGCGGCGATCACGAACGGCGAGGGGCCGCCGCGGCCGCCGAGGTAGAGGCCGACGGCGGTGCCGGTGATCGCGCCCATGTACAGCTGACCCTCGGCGCCGATGTTGTAGAGCTTCATCCGGAACGCGGCAGCCGCGGCGAGGCCGGTGAAGGCGAGTGGTGTCGCCGCGATCAGGGTCTGGTCGAGCGAGCCGGTCTGGACGAACGCCGCGTCGAAGAGCTGGCGGTAGGTCGAGAACGGGTTGTGTCCCGTCGCGACGAGCACGAGCGCGGCGACGACGAAGGCGAAGATCACCGAGCCGACCGGCACCGCGAAGGTGAGCCAGCGCGGTTGCTTCAGCCGCCGCTCGATCGTGACGAGGTGGCGCAGACGCATGGGACGCGGCGGCTCCGCAGGAGGAGGGGGCGCCTCGCGGCGCCCCCTCTCCGACGTCCTAGCCGGTTGCGCTCCCGATGATGCCCTTCACGAGCCAGTTCATGCCGTAGAGGCTGTTCGTGCCGCCCTTCAGGACCTGCATCTTCACGCCTGCCTTGACGCGAAGCTTGCCCTTCTGGTCATAGAGCGGACCGGTGAACTCGTACCACTTGCCGCTTTCGATCTTGTTGCGGTAGCTCGCGATCATGCCCTGCGTCTGCTTCGAGACGCCCGGCCCGTACGGGGCGAGCTTCGTGAAGCCGCTCTTCATCGAGCCGTAGTAGAAGCCCGGCTTCCACGTCCCGTTCATCGCCGCCTTGACGCGGCTCAGGTAGTAGGGCCCCCAGTCGTAGACCGAGGCCGTGAGCCACGACTTCGGCGCGAACGTCGACGAGTCCGAGTCGTAGCCGACCCAGGGGATGTGCACCGACTCGGCGTACTGGCCGGTGGCCGGCGAGTCGACGTTCTGGCCGAGCACGCAGGCGCCTGCGGCGTGCAGGCTCTGCGCGGCCCTCTTCTCAGCCGTCGGGTTGAACCACGAGTGCGTCCAGACGAGCTTGACCTTGACGCCCGGGTGCGTGAGCTGCGCGCCGAGCGCGAACGCGTTCGCGTGCCGGATCACCTCGGGGATCGGGTAGGCGACGACGTAGCCGATCGTGTTGCACTTGGCGGCTGCGCCGGCGGCCATCCCGGACAGGAAGACGGTGTCCTCGGCTGCGCCGAAGTACTCGGACACGTTCTTCGATACCAGGGTGCCCGTGGCCTGCTCGAACTTGACCTGCGGGTACTGCGCCGCGATCTGAGGCGTCACGTAGCCGTACGACGTCGCGAAGATGATCTTGTAGCCCTGTGCCACGAGGCTCGCGACCGTCTGGGCGAACTGCGACCCGACGGCGATGTTCTCCTTGTACGTCGTCTGAACCTTGCTGCCCAGCGCATGCTGGACGTACATCCGTCCGGCGTCATGGGCCTGCGACCAGCCGCCGTCGTTGTGCGGCCCGACGTAGATCCAAGCCGCCTTGAACGGAGCGGACTTGTGCGCGCCGGCCCCCGTGCTCGCGAAGACGAGTGCGCCGAGCACCGCTGCGAGCAAGAAGCCAAGCGCAATCTTGTGCCTCTTCATCTGTTCCTCCTAGAGGTCATTCCGACTGGAGCCTCCTCGGTAGGCCGACCAATGGTCATTCCATCGCAGTACACATGCTTATTCAACCCTCGACGCGTTTCATCGTCGGAGTCACTGAGCGGCCGCGCGGCCGATTACGGACAACTTTTCGCCCCGCAAGGGGTGCGATTATCGGTGGATGACCAAGGAGAATCTGCGCCGGGAGCTGCTCGCGCGACGGCAGGCGTTGAGCCGGGAGGAGGTCGAGCGGGCGAGCCGCGCCGTGCTCGCCGAGCTGCGCGGGAGCGTCGACTGGGCATCGCTCGGCAGCGTGCACGTCTATCGCTCGGAGGCCGGCTGGAAGGAGATCGACACCGCGCAGCTGGTCGCCTGGCTCGAGGCGGAGTGGCCGCGGATCGAGATCGAGCAACCGTCGCTGCGCCGCGACCAGCCGCTCCCGGACGAGCCGTTCGGCCTCGTGCTCGTGCCCGTGCTCGGCTTCGACGGGGATGGGAACAGGCTCGGGCTCGGCGGCGGCTGGTACGACCGCTTTCTCGCTCGGCAGCCGCAGGCGCTCAAGATCGGGCTCGCGTACGCGTGGGCGCTCGTCGAGGAGGGAATCCCCGCCGAGCCTCACGACGTCCGGCTCGACCGCGTCGTCAGCGGGTAGCCGGCGCGGGCAGCTGCTCGCCGAAGCGGGCGCGGCGCACGAACTGTCCGCTTCCCGGCTCGGCGAGGAACTCGTCGTTCTCGACGATCACACGGCCGCGCAGCAGCACGATCTCGGGGGCGCCGACGACCGTCGTCCCCTCGTAGAGGTTGTAGTCGGCGGCCGAGTGGTGCCTCTTCGCCGAGATCGTGTGCTCCTTCTGCGGGTCGAAGATCACGATGTCGGCGTCGGAGCCCGGGGCGATCGTTCCCTTGCGGGGATAGAGGCCGAACAGCTTCGCGGCGTTCGTCGAGAGCAGCTCGACCATGCGGTTGAGCGTGATCCGCCCCTCGTTGACGCCGAAGTGGTGGACCATCAGCAGCCGGTCCTCGACGCCGGGCGCGCCGTTCGGGATCAGGGCGAAGTTGTCCTGGCCGAGCGTCTTCTGGTCGCTCATCCGGAACGAGCAGTGGTCGGTCGAGATCGCGGACAGCTTGTCGCTGCGCACGGCGTCCCAGAGGATCGGCTGGTTGCGCTTGTCGCGCACGGGCGGCGAGAAGACCGCCTTCGCGCCCTCGAACGACGGCTTGTCGAGATACGTGTTGTCGATGAAGAAGTACTGGGTGCACGTCTCGCCCCAGACGGGCCAGCCCTTCGCGCGCGCCCGCGCGATCGCCTCGACCGACTCCTCGCAGGTGACGTGCACGACATAGAGGGGGCAGCCGGCGACGTGCGCGATCTGGATCGCCCGGTTCGTCGCCTCCCCCTCGAGCTCGGCGGGCCGGGTCTTCGCGTGCCAGCTCGTGTCGAGATTCCCCGCCTCGACCGCCTCCCGGACGAGGATGTCGATCACGTCGCCGTTCTCGCCGTGGATCATCGCGAGCGCGCCCGTCTCCTTCGCGAGCCGGAAGACGCGGAACATCGTCTCGTCGTCGACCTGGAGGACGTTCTTGTACGCGAGAAGCATCTTGTACGAGGTGACGCCGAGATCCGGCAGCGTCGCGAGCTCCTCGAGCGAGCCGCCCTCGTCGATGTCGACGACGATGATGTGGAATCCGTAGTCGATCACGGCCTTGCCGTTCGCCTTCTCGTGCCACGTCTCGATTCCCTCGGCGAACGAATGGCCGCGCACCTGGTTGGCGAAGTCGATGTGGGTCGTCGTGCCGCCGAAGGCGCAGGAGGTCTGGCCAGACTGGAAGTCGTCAGCCGTGATCGTGCCGCCGAACGGCATGTCGAAGTGCGTGTGCGGGTCGATGCAGCCCGGCAGGAGGTAGCTGCCCCTGGCGTCGATCACCCGGTCGGCGTCCAGGTCGAGGGACTCGCCGATCGTGGTCACCGTCTCGTCCTCGATGTAGACGTCGGCGACGTAGTCCTCGCTCGCCGTGACGATCCGGCCGCCCTGGATGAGAATCGACATCGCGCCGCCTCCTCGCTCGAAACTGGTTCGAGCTGACTCTATCCCCGCCATGCGGGCGAACAGCGCTACCTGTTGCATGTTATGCGCTAGAGCGCATAGTATGCGTATGTGCTTGCGACCACTGTTCTCGGCGTATCCGGTTATTCCGGGCAGGAAGTCCTCGATCGCGTGCTCCGCCATCCGGAGCTCGAGGTCGTCGCGCTCGGCTCCGACTCGCTCGCCGGCCGGCCTGCCTCGGCGCTCGATGTCCGCCTGAACGGCTCGCTCCCGGCCTTCGTCACGAACGACGAGGCGCTCGCCGCCGGCGCGGACGTCGTCTTCCTCTGTCTCGGCAACGACCGGGCCGCGGCCATCGCGCCGCCGCAGGATGCGGTGGTCGTCGACCTCTCCGGTGTGCACCGGCTCGCGGATCCCGACGTCGCGGCGCGCCACTACCCCGCGGCAGCCGCCGCCTGGAGCTACGGCTTGCCGGAGCTCTTCCCGCCGGAAGGGTCGCTGATCGCGAATCCCGGCTGCTACGCGACCGCGGCGCTCCTCGCGCTCGTGCCGCTCGCCGAAGTGCTCGACCCGGAGTCGGTCGTCGTCGACGCGAAGTCGGGCGTCTCCGGCGCGGGCCGCGAGCTCAAGGAGAGCTCGCACGCCGGATTCGTGCTCGAGAACCTCTCGCCGTACCGCGTCGGCAGCCACCAGCACGCGCCCGAGATCGCGCAGGCGCTCGGCTTCCCCGTCTGCTTCGTCCCGCACCTCCTGCCCGTCCGCCGCGGCCTGCTCGCGACGTGCTACGCGACGGTCGACGGCGACGCACGCGGACTGCTCGAGGCGGCATATGCGACGAGCGCCGTGGTGCGGGTGCTGCCGGCCGGAGTCGCACCCGAGCTCGCGCGTGTCCAGCACACGGACGGAGCGGAGATCGGCGTCTTCGAGGACGAGGCGACCGGGCGGACGATCGTCGTCTGCGCGCTCGACAACCTCGGCAAAGGGGCAGCCGGGCAGGCCGTCCAGAACGCGAACGTCGCGCTCGGTCTCGACGAGACGGCCGGGCTGCGGCTGAGCGGAGTCCTCGTATGAGCGTCACCGCCGCCAAGGGGTTCGTCGCCGCCGGCGTCCACTGCGGAATCCGCAAGAGCGGGCGCCGGGATCTCGCCGTCGTCCGCTCGCTCGCCCCGGCAACCGGCGCGGGGATGTTCACGGCGAACCGTGTCCAGGCAGCCCCCGTCGTCGTCTCGCGCGAGCACCTCTCCCTGGCCCAGCCGCAGGCCGTCGTCGTCAACTCCGGCGTCGCGAACGCCGCGACCGGTGAGCAGGGAGTCGCCGCCGCCCGCGCGACGGCGGCCGAGGCGGCGTCGCTGTTCGGCCTGCCGCCCGAGCAGGTCGCCGTCCTCTCGACCGGCGTGATCGGCGCTCCGCTCCCGCTCGACAAGGTGCTCGGCGGCATCCGCAGCGCGGCCCTCCAGCTTTCTCGCAGCGGAGGCGGAACGGCGGCCGAGGCGATCATGACCACCGACACCCGGCCGAAGGAGTCGCTCGCCCGCGGCACCGGCTTCGTCGTCGGCGGCATGGCGAAGGGCTCCGGGATGATCCATCCCAACCTCGCCACGATGCTCGCAGTCGTCACGACCGACTACCCGCTCGAGCCCGGCGAGGCAATCGACTTCCTCCGGCCCGCGGTCGACGCAAGCTTCAACTCGATCTCCGTCGACGGCGAGTGCTCAACGAACGACACTGTCCTGCTCCTCGCCAACGGTGCGAGCGGAGTCGAGCGGACACCGGCGGGCGACGAGCAGTTCGCGGTCTGCCTGCGGAAGGTCTGCGCCGACCTCGCGCGGCAGATCGTCGCGGACGGGGAGGGCGCCACGGTGCTCGCCGAGATCGCGGTTCGCGGCGCCGCGACCGAGCCCGAGGCGCGGGCGATCGCCGAGCGCGTCGCGACCTCGCCGCTCGTCAAGACTGCGCTGCACGGGCACGACGCGAACTGGGGCCGGATCGCCTCCGCCGCCGGCTCCGCACGCTGGAACGGCGGCTACGCGCGGCTCGATCCCGACCTCCTCTCGATCGTCATCGACGGAGTGCCCGTGCTCCTCTCCGGCAGCCCGACCGGCGACGAGCCCGCGCTCGAGAACGGCCACTGCGCGATCGAGCTCGACCTCGCGCTCGGCGCCGGCGAGGCGTCGTATCTCACGACAGACCTCTCGCACGAGTACGTGCGGATCAACGCGGAGTACCGCTCGTGAGCCTTGTCGTCCTCAAGGTCGGCGGCGCGTCGGTGGGGCGGATCGAGCTTCCGGCCGAGCCGTGCGTCGTCGTGCACGGCGCCGGGCCGCAGATCAGTGAGGAGATGGCGCTGCGCGGCCTCGAGCCGGTGTTCGTCGGCGGCCGCCGCGTCACGACGCCGGAGGTGCTGGAGATCGTGCGCGAGAGCTTCGCCGCGGTCAACGCGCAGGTCTGCGCGGCGATCGGGCCGCGCGCTCTGCCGCTGTACGGCGAAGAAATCGGACTGCTCGCGGAGCCGCAGCCGGAGCTCGGTCTCGTCGGGACGGCGGTTCCGTCCGCGCCGCCCGCGATCTTCGAGGCGCTCGCTGCAGGGCTCGTTCCGGTCGTGACGCCGCTGGCGGTTGGACCCTTGAACGTCAACGCGGACGAGGCCGCGGCCGCGCTCGCGGTCGGGCTGGGCGCCGGGCGGCTGCTCTTCCTCAGCGATGTGCCGGGCGTCTTCCACGACGGCGAGCTGCTCGACTCGATCGAGGTGGAGCGCGCCGAGGCGCTGGTCGGCGACGGGAGCTTCGAGGGCGGGATCGTCCCGAAGCTGCTCGCCGCGGCGCGCGCCGCACGCGGCGGGCTCGTCGCCGAGATCGGCTGCACCGCGGTGGTCGGATGATCGCAAGTGACAATTTGTCACTAACTCGGACCGGTCCGCTCCTGCCGGTCTATCCGCCGCCGCGCGTGACGTTCGTCGCGGGCGACGGGATGTGGCTGCTCGGCGAGGACGGGCGCTCGTACCTCGACTTCGCCGCCGGCATCGCGGTGGTCGGGCTCGGCCACCGGCATCCCGCGCCGCGCGCTGCCGCGCACACACAGCTCGACCGGCTCTGGCACGCGTCGAACCTCTTCGCGACCGAGCCGGCGGCCCAGCTCGCGGCAAAGCTCTCCGAGCGGTTCGGCGGAGCGCAGGCGTTCTTCTGCAACTCCGGCGCGGAGGCGAACGAGGCGGCGCTGAAGTACGCGCGCAAGGCGACGGGGAAGGCCGGCGTGATCGCGCTCGACGGTGGCTTCCACGGCCGGACTCTCGGCGCGTTGAGCGTGACGGGCCAATCCGCCAAGCGAAACGGCTTCGTCGATCCGGCCGCGCAGTTCGTCCCGCCGAACGACGTCGACTCGCTACGGGCGGCGCTGTCGGACGACGTCGGGTTGATCATCCTCGAGCCCGTTCTCGGCGAAGGCGGCGTCATCCCGCTCTCGGCGGAGTTCGTTGCGGCGGCGGCCGAGCTCGGTGCGCTCCTCTGCTTCGACGAGGTGCAGACCGGCGTTGGGCGCACCGGGACGTTCTTCTGCTGGGAGCAGCTCGGCGTCAAGCCTTCGCTGGTCACGCTCGCCAAGGGTCTTGCGAACGGCCTGCCGATCGGCTGCCTGCTCGTCGCCGACGAGGCGGCCGGAGCCTTCGCTCCCGGCGATCACGGCTCGACCTTCGGCGGCAATCCCGTCTCGTGCGCCGCCGCCTGCGCCGTGCTCGACACGATCGACGACGAGCTCCTGGCTCAGGTGCAGGCGACGGGTGCGCTGCTCCGCGCCGGCCTCGCCGAGCTGCCGGGAGTCGTGGAGGCGCGCGGCGCGGGCCTGCTCGTCGGCGCCGAGCTCGACCGGCCCGCCCAGCCCGTCGTCGACGCCGCACTCGACGCCGGGCTCGTCTGCCTCACCTCCGGCCCGAACGTCCTGCGCCTCGCGCCGCCGCTCATCGCCGAGCCGGAACACGTCGACCGCGCCCTTGCCGTCTTCGAGGAGGTTCTCGCATGAACCGTGCCGAGCGCCACGCCGCGATCCAGCGGCTGATCCGCGACCAGCCGATCTCGACCCAGACCGAACTCGCCGAGGCGCTGCGGCAGCAGGGCCACGACGTCGTCCAGACGACCGTCTCGCGCGACGTCCACGAGCTCGGCCTCGTCAAGGTGCGCCACTCGAGCGGCCGCCTCGCCTACGCCTTCCCCGAGGACGCGGCCGGCTTCGACCAGGACGTCGCGGACGCGCTCGCGCGCTGGGCGCTCACCGTCGAGCCGAGCGGCAACCTCGTCGTCGTCACGACGCCGTACGGCTATGCGCAAGCGCTCGCGCAGGCGATCGACGTCGCGCACCACCCGCACATCGCTGGCACGATCGCGGGCGAGAACACCGTCTTCCTCGTCGCGCGCGAGCCCGCCACCGGTGCCCAGCTCGCGGACGAGATCAAGGCGCGGAGGGAAGCCGCGTGAGCCTCCTCGAGCGGACGAGCGGCGGCGCGATCCTCGCCTCCCTGCCGGTCGGCGAGCGCGTCGGCATCGCCTTTTCCGGCGGCCTCGACACCTGCTGTGCGCTGGCCTGGATGCGCGAGAACGGCGCGATCCCGTACGCGGTCACCGCCGAGCTCGGCCAGCCGGACGAGCCCGACCTCGCGGCCGTACGCGAGCGCGCGCTGCGGTACGGCGCCGAGGAGGCGTTCGTCGTCGACTGCCGCGACGCCCTTGCACGGGAGGGACTCGCCGCGCTCCAGTGCGGCGCCTTCCACATCCGCACGGCCGGCAGGACCTACTTCAACACGACGCCGCTCGGCCGCGCCGTCACCGGCACGCTGCTCGTGCGCGCGCTGTCCGAGGCCGGCGTCGAGATCTGGGGCGACGGCTCGACCTACAAGGGCAACGACATCGAGCGCTTCTACCGCTACGGCCTGCTCGCCAACGAGCGGCTGCGGATCTACAAACCGTGGCTCGACGAGCAGTTCGTCGGCGAGCTCGGCGGACGGGCGGAGATGAGCGAGTGGCTCGCCGAGCGCGGGCTCGCGCACGCGGCGGCGCCGGAGAAGGACTACTCCACCGACTCGAACATGCTCGGCGCGACGCACGAGGCGAAGGATCTCGAGCTGCTCTCGACGAGCATGGAGATCGTCGAGCCGATCATGGGCGTGCCCTTCTGGGACGCCGACGTCGAGATCGAGCCCGAGGTCGTGACCGTGCGCTTCGAGGACGGCGCGCCGGTGGGCGATCCGGTGGACGTGATCCGGTGGGCGAACGAGGTCGGAGGCCGGCACGGGCTCGGGATGTCCGACCAGATCGAGAACCGCGTCGTCGAGGCCAAGAGCCGCGGCATCTACGAGGCGCCCGGGATGGCGCTCCTCCACCTCGCGTACGAGCGACTCCTCAGCGCGATCCACAACGAGGCGACGCTCGAGCGGTACGCGGTCGACGGGCGGCGGCTCGGCCGGCTCCTCTACGAGGGACGCTGGCTCGATCCGCAGGCGCTGATGCTGCGCGACTCGCTTCAGCGCTGGGTCGCGGCGCCGGTGAGCGGCGAGGTGACGATCGAGCTGCGCCGCGGCGACGACTGGACCCTCCTCGACACGCAGGGTGAGCTCACCTACGACCCGGAGCGGCTGAGCATGGAGCGGAGCGCGACCGCGTTCACGCCGCGCGACCGCATGGGCCAGCTCGCGGTGCAGGTCAACGACCTCGCCGACACGCGCGCGCTCCACGAGAAGCTCGACCGGAGACCGCTGTGACGCTCTGGTCGGGACGGGTTTCGGGCGAGCTGGCAGCGGAGGTCTGGGACTTCCTCCGCGCCGACGACGGCGAGCTGCTGCCGTACGACATCGCCGGGACGCTGCTCCACGCCGAGCGGCTGCACGCAGCCGGTTTGCTCGACGACGCCGAGCTCGCGGAGGTGCAGGTGGCACTCGGGCGAATCGGCGAGCCGGACGGCGAGGCCGAGGACGTCCACTCCTTCCTCGAAGCCGAGCTGGGCGAGGTGGGGCGCAAGATCCACGCCGGCCGCTCCCGCAACGATCAGGTCGCGGCCGCGGTGCGGCTCTACGTGCAGGACGCCTGTGCGGAGGCCGACGCGGCGCTCGTCTCCTTCGCCGCCTCGATTCTCGGGCAGGCCGAGCGGGAGGCGGGGACGCCGATGCCCGGCTACACGCATCTGCAGCGCGCGCAACCGGTGACGGTCGGCCACCACCTGCTCGCCTGGCTGGAGATGCTCGAGCGCGACCGGGCGCGCTTCGCCTTCGCGGCAGACCAGGCCGCGCCGTCGCCGCTCGGGGCCGGCGCCCTGGCCGGGTCGACGTTGCCGCTGCCGCCGCCCCCGAACCCGCTGCGCAACTCGCTCGACGCGGTCGCCGACCGCGACTTCGTCCTCGACTACCTCTACGCCGCCGCCGTCCTCTTCACGCATCTGTCGCGGATCGGAGAGGAGCTCGTCCTCTGGACGACCCGAGAGTTCGGCTTCGCGCGGCTGCCGGAGGAGGCGGCAACCGGGTCGTCGATGATGCCGCAGAAGCTCAACCCCGACGTCGCCGAGCTCGCGCGCGGCAAGGCCGGCACTGCGATCGGGCGGCTCGCCGGACTGCTGGCAGTCGTGAAGGGGCTTCCGCTCGCCTACGACCGCGACCTGCAAGAGGACAAGGCGCCGCTCTTCGCGGCGCGCAAGGACGTCGCCGGCGCGCTCGCCGCGCTGGCCGTGCTCGTCGCGGGGCTCGAGCTCGATGCGGAGAAGCTCACTGCGGCCGCGTCGGATCCGCTCCTCCTTGCGACCGACGCAGCCGAGGCGCTCGTCCTCGAAGGCGTCCCGTTCCGCGACGCGCATGAGCAGGTCGCAGCCTCGGTACGCGACGGCTCCTTCGAGCCGCCGCCGCCCGGCAACCGGCTCGGCGACGTCGCTGCGGCGGTCGCCACCGCGAAGGAGCGCTGGGGATGCTGACCGTCGGGCTGGCCGGACGCGACCTTCTCCGCATCTCCGACCTCGTCCCGGCCGAGGCCGAGGCGATTCTCGACCTCGCGGTCGAGCTCCGTGAGCAGCCGAAGCAGCCGCTCCTACCGGGCGCGACGCTCGGCCTCTACTTCTCGAAGCACTCGACCCGAACGCGTGTCTCCTTCTCGGCCGGGATCGCGCAGCTCGGCGGCCTCGCCATCTCCCTCTCGCCGGAGGAGCTGCAGATCTCGCGCGGCGAGTCGCTCGCCGACACGGCACGCGCTCTCTCGCGGTACCTCGACGTGCTCGCGGTGCGGACGCACGAGCACGCCGAGCTCGAGGAGTGGGCGGAGTGGGCGACGATCCCGGTGATCAACGCGCTGACCGCAGACGAGCATCCCTGCCAGGCGCTCGCGGACGCGCTCACGATCCGCGACCGGCTCGGCTCGCTCGAGGGCGCGCGCGTGGCATGGGTCGGCGACGGCTCGAACGTCCTCGTCTCGCTCGCGGCGCTCGGCGACCTGCTCGGCTACGAGGTCGTCGCCGCGTGCCCCGCCGGCTACGAGCCAAGTGACAAATTGTCACAAGCGTTGTCGGTGGTGCGCGACCCGCGGGAGGCGGCTGCCGGCGCGGACGTCGTCGTCACCGACACGTGGATCAGCATGGGCCAGGAGAACGAGCGGGAGGAGCGGCTGCGCGCGCTCGAGCCCTACCGCCTCGACGAGGCGCTGCTCGCGCTCGCCTCGCCCGAGGCGTTCGTCCTCCACTGCCTCCCTGCGCACCCGGGCGAGGAGGCGACAGCCGACGTCCTCTACGGCCCCCGCTCGGCGATCTGGGACGAGGCGGAAAACCGCCTTCACGTGCAGAAGGCCCTGCTCGTCCTGCTCCTGGGCTCCTAGCCCGCGCCTACTTCTTGCGCTTCCTCTGCTTCGCGAAGCCGGCGCGGACCTTGAGCCTGGCCGCCGGGGACAAGGTCAACCTGCAGGTCCTCTTGCCCGAGCAGGCTCCGGACCAGCCGGCGAAGACGTACCCCTTGGCCGGACTGGCCTTCAGGATGAGCCCGCCCACGGGCACGTACATCGCGTACGTGCAGGTCTTCCCGCAGACGATGTGACCCTGGCTGTCCCTGACCGTGCCGGCCCCCTTCTTGATGACGGTCACGGTCGCCCGCAGCCGGCGTACGTCCGCGCAACGGATGTCGGCGCTGGTGGCCGTTCCGGGGAACTGCACCAGTGTCAGCGGACCGCCGTTCGCGCCTTTCTGGGAGCAGCGTGACGCCGCGTCCGCGAGCGAGGCGGCGCCCGGAAGCCAGAAGGGATAGCTGGCGAACTGAGTGCTTCCGCCGGTGATCGCCTGCCAGTCGCCGGGCGACGCGTAGAAGCCGACGGTCGCCACTCCGAGCGATTCGAGCGAGTCGATCTCCCCCTGAAGCGCGGCGACGTTGTTCGCGACAGTCGTCTCCCAGCTGTTGGCGCTCTCGACGTCGAGCCACCAGACGTTCGCTTGGGGCGTACGCGTCGACCCTGCCGGGAGCAGGCCCGCCGCGATGTAGCCGTCGACGGCGTCCTGGTAGCCGTCCTGCGCGGCGTTCCAGCCGTAGTCGTAGGCGCAGGTGGTCGTGTCGTCGCCCGGTGAGGAGCCGGTGTTGCACAGCTCCGGGCTCGTCTGGCCATCGGGCCAGTGCGACGACTGCCCAGGACCGGGATCAGCGGTGTTGGCGTACAGCTGGGCGCCCGCGCCGGCCCACTGCAACTCGGTCGCAAGGCACGGGTTCGCACCGAATGGAAGTCCAGCGTTGACGCCGACGATCGAGAACGCTGCCCCGGCCGGGAACGTGTCCCCGCACTGCGGATACGAGACGTCGTAGCCGATCGGGATCGCCGGCCCCTGCGCCCGCGCCTCCGGGACGAGTACGGCCACCGCTGCGATGGCGGCGACGGCGGCGAGCTCCAACAGCCGCGACGTCTTGACCCCCACGATGACCCTGATCGTAGTCGCGACCCGCGACGGTTGATCTGGACAGCGTCGGCCGTGGCTGACAGTCTTATCCGCACTTCGAGGAGGTCAGGACATGGCGGGTAAGGACAAGAACACCAGGAAGAGCTCGGAGAAGAAGCCGGCTCAGAAGACGCTGAAAGAGAAGAGGCAGGCCAAGAAGGCCAAGAGATAGGGCGGCCGGCGGGCGGCCCGCTCGCGTTAGCGTCCGGCCATGAGCGAGCACATCGTCGAGTCGGAGCAGCGGGTGACGCCGCTGGAGTTGTTCTTCGACCTGGTGTTCGTGTTCGCGTTCACGCAGGTCACGACGCTGCTCCTGGATCACGTCTCGTGGGGCGGGCTCGGGCGCGGCTTGCTCGTGCTGGCGGTGTTGTGGTGGGCGTGGGCGAGTTACGCGTGGCTGACGAACACCGTCGATGCCGAAGCCGGCCCGGTGATGGCGGTGATCCTCGTGGCGATCGGGGCGATGTTCGTCGCCGCGCTCGCGGTCCCGGAAGCGTTCGGAAGTCACCGCCTCGTCTTTGCGCTGGCGCTCCTGGTCGTCTTGGCGACGTTCATCGGGCTGTTCGCGTTGGCCGGTCGGGACGAGCCCGATCTTCTCGCCGCCGTCTTGCGGATGTCGCGCACGACCTTTCTCGGCGGCGCGCTCATCCTCGGGGCAGCGTTCGTCGGCAGCGGACTTCGGCCGGCATTCTGGGTCGCGGCGCTGGCGGTCGGCTTCGTCGCACCGGGGCTGCGCGGTGTGCGGGGCTGGCGGGTGCAGCCGGCCCATTTCGCCGAGCGCCACGGCCTGATCGTGATCATCGCCATCGGCGAGGCGCTCGTCGCGATCGGATTCGGAGCACGGAACACCGCGCTGGGCGGCGGCGTGGTCATCGCGTCGGTGCTCGGCCTGGTCGTGGCCGCGTCGTTCTGGCTTGCCTACTTCGACTTCTTCTCGGCTGGTGTGCAGCGGCTGCTGAGCGAGCGCCGCGGCGAGCAGCGCGTCGCTTTGGCTCGGGACGCCTACACGTACCTGCACCTGCCGATGGTGGTCGGGATCGTGCTCTTCGCGTTCGGGACGCGAACGACACTCGCCCACGTCCACTCCCGCCTCCACGTGATCCCTGCGCTCGCACTCTGTTGCGGCTCGGCGCTCTACCTGCTCGCGTACGTCGCGCTGCGCTGGCGTGTGTCGCGCAGACTCAGCCGCGGCCGGGCAGCCGCATCCGTCGGATTCCTCGTATCGCTTGCGGTGGCCGTCGTCGTGCCGGCGATCGCGACCCTCTCGCTTGTCGCTGCGATCTGGATCGGGCTACACGCCTACGAGCTGATCTGGTGGCGCGAGGCGCGAGCCCGCAGGCGCGCCGCCGACCCGCCGCGCGGCCAGATCATCGAACACGCCGGGTGAAGAATCCCGGGCGCTACCCTGCGGCTCCTGATGCCGCAATGGTTCTACACGTACTTCGTGCATGTCCTGTCCGGCCGCGGGTACCAGTTCTGGAGCGGCATCGGATCGGACATAGGCGAGGTGACCCTTCTCGGACTCGTCGCAGTGTGGTGGCGAACACACAACTGCCACATTCATCGCTGCTGGCGCCTCTCTTGGCACCCGCACCCTGTCCACGGCCACCCGGTCTGTCGTAAGCACTACCCGAACTACAAGCAGGTCGGGCAGGCCGAGACGAGCTGACTACCCGGCTGAGGGAACGCGGGCTATCGGCCGAGCCGAGTGCGTCGGCGGATGCCGAGGCGCTTCTGGACGGCCCGGTCTTCCTCGCCGTCCTTCTTCGCCGCCCAGATGAATGCCCAAGCGACGACCGCGAGCGTGAGAACACCGACGGCGGCAATCGCAATCCCGAGGAAGGTGCTCACGCCCCGGGGAGATGCGAGAGCCATCCCGGATCCCAGAGGCGGAAGCCTCCGAGGAAGGCGTTCTTGTTGTCGCCGCGCCGGCATCCCTCCGGGAGCTCGGCAAGTTCGTCCGCCCCGCCGCCTCCGATCACCACTTCGTCGGGTTCGAAGGCGGCCGAGAGCCGCTCCACCGTCTCGAACACCGCCTTGCGCCACGCCTTCTTGCCGTGCTTCGCGAGCGCTCGTTCGCCGACGTAGTCCTCGAAGGTCTTCTTGCGGAAGGGGAGGTGACCGAGTTCGAGCGGCTCGATGGTTCCATCCGCGATGAAGGTTGATCCCAGTCCGGTTCCGAGGCCGAGGAAGAGCATGCGGCCGCCTTGGTAGCTGCCGACCGCCTGCATCACCGCGTCGTTCACGACCTTGGCCGGCTTACCGAAGGCCTGCTCGTAGTCGAATCCGACCCAGCCGTGGCCCAGATTGACCGGCTCGCTGATGACCTTGCCCCCGCGGACCGGTGCCGGAATGCCGACGCTGACCACGTCCCAGTCCCATCCCTCGACCGCCACCAGTACCCCCGCGACCATCTCTTTGGCAGTGAGCTCGGAGCCGGAGACGAAGCGGCGGCGCTCCTGCTGATCGGAGGCGAGAACCTTGACGTGGGAGCCGCCGACGTCCACGGCGAGAATGACCTGGGCGTTCAGCCTTCTCGACGCTCCGCGCGGCGAACGATGAGACCGACGGCGAGACAGAGGATCCCGAGAAGAAGAATCAGGGCTGCAACACGGTGCGAGTGGGCGACGTCGGCCCACATCCCAACGCCGATCGTGAGCAGGGAAAGCCCGGCTAGGAACCAGAAAGCCACGAAAACGTGCCAACGCTCATCGAGACCGCCTTCCCGACCGGAGCGCGTCGAATACCTAGCCTGGCGACGCGTCATCTCGTCCCTTGCTGGCACCGCTTCCACGATACCCGGACGGTGGGGCCGCGAACCTCGCGGCAGAGTGGCGGCGCGCCCACTAGCTGAAGGGCGGGTGTAACGGCAGGATCACGGGCCGGCGCGGTCGCTGGTTGAAGTTGAAGTCGAAGGCGAGGTTGCCGAGGATCTGTTCGTTTTCGCGCACGTCGGGCCGCGGGTCGGGGCGACCGTCCGTTCGTGGATCGAGGCGTTGCCCGTGGAGGAAATCGTCCTCGATGAACTTGAGGTAGGCGTCCTGGCTGAGTACTTGGTGGTCGATGTAGCCGCGCTTGGCGTAGGGGCTGATCACGAGTGCCGGCACCCGGAGTCCGTACCCCTGGCGGTCGACCGTCGGTGGTACGACGTGGTCGTAGAAGCCTCCCCAGTCGTCCCAGCAGAGAAAGATCGCGGTCGAGCTCCAGTCGGGACTGTGCATGACGGCGTTGATCAGACTGGTGACGTAGGCCTGGCCGTCGGTGATCAGCGCCGGCGGGTGCTCGCTGACCGTCTGGGAGGGCACGATCCAGGAGACCGACGGCAGCGTGCCCGTCGATGCTTCGTGGAAGAACTCGGGCAGTGAGGCGACGTTGCCGAGCTGGTGGTCCTGCTGGACCGTGGTGAACCAGGGAAGTGGATTCCAGATCCCGGGTGTCGTCGCGTCTTGGGGCACGGGGGCGCAGAGCATCGCCCCGGTGGGGCAGTCCGGCTGGTTGCCCGAGACAACGAAGTAGCGCCAGCTGATTCCGTACTTGTGCAGGAGATACGTGATGTCCGTCCAGGCATAGTTCGGCGGGTTGCCGGTCAGGTTGTGCGGCGTGTCCGGTGGCGCCTCCGGCCGCTGTACGGCCGGCTGGCAGCTCATCGGGTCGTTGATCAGCGAGCATTTCGCCGACCAGGCGGAGACGAGGTAGAGATGCTCGGGCAGGCTCCAGGACTTGTCGGATTCGAACATGTGGTCCTGCAAGACGAACTGCCGCGCATAGGCCCAGTAGTTGGGGATCTCGTGCCAGTCGTGGTAGCCCATCACGTCCCGCGGCTTACCGCCGATCGACGCACAGCCGGGCGCGTCGAGATAGTGGCGGCAGCGGATCCGGATGCTGATCGCGTGTCCGATTCGAGCCATGCGGATGAAGCCGTCCATCCGGCCGCCGTCGATATCGCTGCTCGCTGCCCCCACCGTGTGCGGCCCTCCAGCGTTGCGGTCGGCCCTCGAGTGATAGGGCTTGACGCACTTCGACGACCCCGGGACAGGGACGCAGGGCAGCGTTCCCGGATTGCCGGCGAGTCCGGGAATCCCGTCGGCGCCCGGAAACGTCCCGAAGTAGGAGTCGAACGACCGGTTCTCCTGCATGATGATCACGACGTGGCGGATCTTGTGAATCGCCGCAGGCGTCCCGTCCGGCAGGGGCCTCGCTACAGCAGCCCGAGCGTCGTGCCGGTGCCCGGGCAGTTCGGAGGAGCCGAAGAACAGGCCGCCGAGCACGGCTGCCGCAACGCCCGCGAAGACGACCGACTTCAAGGCGAGCGCAGCCTAAGGCGTGATTCTCAGAACCGCGTGAGACTCAGGCGAGCTTGCTAGGCGGCTGGGAGCGTGAAGGAGATCGCTGCGCCGCCCTGCGGGCGGTTCTCAGCCCAGATCTGGCCGCCGTGGGCCTCGACCAGACCGCGCGCTATCGCGAGCCCGAGCCCCGCGCCGCTACCGCTGCGCGCCCGGTCGGCGCGCCAGAAGCGCTCGAACATTCGCGCCGACGCCTCGCCGTCGAGGCCTTCGCCGCTGTCCTCGACGCGCAAGAGGAGATCGCCGTTGCGCCGCTCGGCGTGGACGGCGACGGAGCCGTCCGAGGGTGTGTGTCTGAGCGCGTTGGTGAGGAGGTTGAAGAGGACGCGCTCGATCTTGTCCGCGGCGAGCTCTGCCTCGACGCTTGCGTCGATCTCCGCGCTGAGAGCGACGCCTCGGGCCTCGGCCTCCGGGCGGAGAAGGCGCAGCGCGGAGTCGACCAGCGGCTTGATCGGCGTGCGTTGGAGCTCGAGGTTGAGCGCGCCGGCGTCGATTCGGGCGAGCTCGAAGAGATCGTCCACGAGCATCGACAGCGTGCGCACCTGCTCGCGCAGAGTGGGGAGGTAGTCCTCGGCGGAGGCGAGTCCGTCCTCGATCGCCTCGAGCATCGCTTGCATCGAGGCGATCGGTGCGCGCAGGTCGTGGCTCGCCCAGGCGACGAGCTCCCGGCGCGCGTCGAAGAGCTGCTCGAGTCCCGCAGCCATCGAGTTGAAGGACGCGGCGAGCTGGGCGATCTCGCGCGCTCCGTCCTCCGGAGCCCGGGCGGAGAGCTCGCCCGCGGCGAGCTCGCGCGAAGCCGCTCCGAGGCGTCGTAGCGATCCAGTGATCGAGCGGGCGACGACGAGTGCCGCGAAGACGGCCGCGGTGGCTGAGCCGGCGGCGACGGCGAGGATCTTTAGGTCGGCGCCCATGTGGAACATCACCCAGCCGGAGAGGAGCACCGCCACGAGCGGAACGCAGACCGCGGTGAGCGCGAGGCCGGCCAGCTGCAGCCAGACCGTCGGCGCCCGGCGCAAGAGGAGGGCGAGGGCGAGTCCCGCGAGGAGGCTTCCGGCGGCGACGACGAGGGCGAGCTGGATCATCGGTCGAGGCGGTAGCCGGTTCCCCAGACCGTCTTGAGGTGGCGCGGCTCCCGCGGGTCGGTCTCGATCTTCTCCCGCAGCCGCCGGACATGGACGGTCACCGTGCCGGTCTCGACGGCGGACGTGTAGCCCCAGACGCGGTCCATCAGCTGGTCGCGGGAGAAGACGTGGCCGGGGTTCGAGGCGAGAAACCAGAGGAGATCGAACTCCCGCGTCGTCAATGGCACGGCTGTACCCGCCTTGTGCGCCTGGCGGCTCGCGGCGTCGAGCTCGACATCGCCGAAGGAGATCGGCTCCGGGGCGGCGGGCGAGGGGTCACTTCGCCGCAGCACTGCGCGCACGCGTGCCGACAGCTCGCGTGGCGAGAACGGCTTCGTGACGTAGTCGTCGGCGCCGAGGTCGAGCCCGACGATCCGGTCGGCCTCCTCGCCGTGCGCGGTCAGCAGGATCACGGGCAGGCTCGACCGTTCCCGGATCCAGCGGCAGAGCGACAGTCCGTCCATCCCGGGCAGCATCACGTCGAGCACCACGAGCGCGGGCTCGCGCTCCTCGATCAGAGCCCGTGCGACGTCTCCGTCGGCGGCGATCAGCGTCTCGAAGCCCTCGTGCTCGAGGTAGCGGACGACGACGTCGCGGACGATCGGCTCGTCGTCGACGACCAACACGGTTGACATGCTCCTATTGTGGCTCCGGCTCCCACTTGCCGTGATGCCGGCGCGCCCATTCCTCGCTCACCGTGCCCAGCGTCATCCCGCGTAGCGCGTGCCGGGTCGCCGGGTGGATCAAAGCGAGGTAGAGGTGTCCGACGAGCAGGGCGAGCGAGACGTACATCAGCCCGTCGTGGAGGATGACCGTGCTCGCGAAGCGGAAGCGAGTGTCCTGCTCTCCGAACCAGAGCAGCAGCCCGGAGACGCCGAACAGGATCGTGAACGCGGCGGTGAGCGCGGCGTTGATCTTCTGGCCGGCGTTGAACCGCCCCTGCGGCGCCTTGCCGCCGCGGAGCCAACGCAGGTCGTCGCGGTCGAACGACTCGAGCTCGCGCGCTGTCCGCAGCAGCCGCCGGAAGCCGAGCACGATCACGGCCGCGAGCGCACCGAGCCAGCCGACCCCTGCCCAGAAGTGCAGGCTCTGGATCAGCTGCCGCCGTGCCACGAGGACGGAGAGGCTGGGCAGGTAGAGGATCAGCCCGGTCGCGAGCAGGAAGAAGAAGCCGAGCGCGTTCACCCAGTGCAGGAGACGCTCGACCGGCGAGAAGCGGCGGACGTAGCCGGCCTTCACGTCCCGTACCCGTTCGAGCTGCCGACCCAGGCGTCGCGGTCGTAGCCGAGCTGCTCCCAGTAGCCGCTCCCGGCTTGAGGGACGAGCTCGATCCGCTCCAGCCACTTGACGTTCTTGTAGCCGTACATCTCGGGGATGATCAGCCGCACCGGCGCCCCGTGCTCCTGCGGCAGGGGCTGGCCGTCCATCTCGTAGGCGAGCATCACGTCGGGCAGCGACGCCTGCTGGAGGGTCAGGTAGTCGACATACGGGTTCTCCATTGAGATGAAGCGGAGCGCGTGTGCGGCCGGATGGGGCTTCACGGCGGCGAGCACGTCCCGCATGCGGACACCGCCCCAGTGGACGTTGGTCACAGTCCAGCCCGTGACGCAGTGGAAGGTCGAGACCTGCTCGGCGCGCGGCAGCGAGCGCAGCTGGTCGTAGTCGAGGGAGAGCGGCTTTTCGACGAGGCCTCCCACCGTCAGCCGCCAGCTGGCCGGATCGAAGACCGGCATGCTCCCCGAGACGGTGTAGATCCGCCAGCCGCCGGTTGGAAGGACGGGAGCGATCGCGCCGGCGACGGGCGAGATCACACCGCTGACGCGACCCCAAGCAGCCTTTCCCCAGTAGAGGGACGAAACGCCGCCCGCCACCGTGGCGAGGAACAGCCCGCGGCCGTAGCGGCGCGGCTCTGGCTCAGATGTGACGGGCGGCGACTCCATCTACATGTGCGCCATGCCGGCGAACAGCTTCCCGCGCAGGTCGCCCGGATGACCCGCGGTCGCGACCCACACCCAATAGGAGCCGGGCTTCTCCTCGATCATGTCGAGCACGTGCTTGGCCACCATGCCGCAGCCCTTGGCGCTGTACATGTGGCCGAGCTTGGCGACGATCATCCCGCCTGCGTCGCGGACCGTCGCAGACGTCAGGTGCATCACGCTGAGCTCGAACTTCCAGCAGAGCTGCCCTTTCGAGGCGTGCGACTGGAGATTGACGATGCCGTGGTCGCCCATACCCGACAGCCGGGCGCCCAGCGTCGGGTGCATCATCCCCGCGAACGCGATCGAGGCCGTGGCGAGAACTGCGGCCGTGGCGATCGCGAGAGTCGAGATCTTCAAGCGCATCCGTCCTCCTTGACAAGGTTGGCAGTGCCCCAAGGATCCAGGCCCGAGATTGCGCTGCTGTAAGCGCCGCCTTACGAGTTCCTTAAATCGCTGTCGAAGTCGTCGAAGCATTCGCCGACTGAGCGCGGCGGGCCACTCGACCGACGGGTGGGAGGCAACGCGTTCTAGCCGCGTCGTGCGCGTCGCACTACGGTTGCCCCGATGGAGGAGATCACTCTGCGGACGGGGGCGTGGATGCGGCTGCGCGGGCCGGCTGCCGAGACGGTCGTCGTCTGCGTGAACGGTGGCCAGGCTGCCGAGGTCGAGGGAACCTGGAGCGCCTCGCTGGAGTGGCTCGTCGACCGGCTGGCGCCGCGGTTTCCGCAGATCCGTTTCGCGGAGGTGCGCTACCGCGTCAAGTCGTGGCGGCAGCTCGAGTCGTGCGTGGAGGACGCGCGGGCGGCGATCGACGAGGCGGGCGGAAGCACCACCTGGCTGATGGGTTTCTCGATGGGAGGCGCCGTCGCGATCTCCACCGCCGACGCGCCGTCCGTCGGGGGAGTGCTCGGGCTCGCACCGTGGATTCCCGACCGCGTCTCGGTGGAGCCGATCCGCGGCAAGCGCCTCGAAGTGCTGCACGGCTCGCTCGACCGCTATCTGCCGGGCGTCCCCGGCGTCTCGCCCGTCCTCTCGCGCCGCGGCTTCGAGCGCTGCCTCGCCGCCGGCGCGACCGGCAGCTACACGCTGCTTCGCGGCGCGGTGCACGGGATGGCGGTGCGCGCCCCGTGGGGACGGCCTACGCCGTTACCGCGGGCGCACGCCTGGCTGAACTGGGTCGCGGCTCAGCTCGACGCGCTGACCGGCTGAATCCGCCGCCGCTCCAGCTGCGCCGCGTCGGGAACCTTGACGTCCCAGACGAGATGGAGCTTCTCGAGCCCGCGGATGATCCACCAGGAGACGTCGATCTCGCGGCGCGCGAGACCGTGCCGGGCCGAGGCGGGGAAGGCGTGATGGTTGTTGTGCCAGCCCTCGCCGAACACGAGCAGCGCGACGAGCCAGTTGTTCCGCGCCTCGTCGCGTGAGCGGTAGTCCTGCCGCCCGAACATGTGGCAGATCGAGTTGACGCTGAACGTCGCATGCTGGTACGCGGCGATCCGGATGAAACCGCCCCAGACGAGCCCTTCGAGGCCGGCGCCGAGCGTGCCGCCGACCGCGTAGCCGATCGCGAACGGGATCCCGAGCGTCAGCACGACCCAGACGAGATAGAGCCGGTCGATCGTCCGCACCACCCGGTCGTCGTAGAGGTCGCGGCCGTACTCGCGGCCCTGCTCCATGCCGAGGTTGGAGAACATCCAGCCGACGTGGGCGTGGACGAAGCCGCGCACCGCGCCCGCGAATCCCTCCCCGAAGCCGACATGCGGCGAGTGCGGATCGCCGGGCTGGTCGGAGAGCGCGTGGTGCTTGCGGTGGTCGGTCACCCACTGCGTCACCGGGCCCTGCATCGTCATGCAGCCGAGAATCGCCAGCGCCACCTTGACGGCCGGGTGCGCCGTGAAGCCCTTGTGCGTGAAGTAGCGGTGGAAGCCGATCGTCGTCCCGAAGGCGCAGAGGGTGTACATCCCGACGAACAGGCCGACGTCGGCCCAGCGGAAGCCCACTCCCCAGAGCAGCCCCATAGCCGAGATGAGCCCGAGCGGCGGCACGATTACGGCGATCAGCGTCACGACCTGGCTGATCCGGCTCGTGCGGCCGCGGACCGTCCCGACCGCTACCGCGGTCGCCGCGCCATCTGACATCGTCTCGGCCACGCTCACATTGTCCACCGTATCCCTCGAACCGTAGTTCGCCGGAAGTCGAATATCGGTTGATGCGCATCGCGATCGTCGGTAGCGGCGTCTCCGGGCTCGGAGCCGCATATCTCTTGTCGCGCGCCCACGACGTCGAGGTGTTCGAGCGCGACGGCCGCGCCGGCGGGCACGCGAACACCGTCAGGGCGGACGGCTATGACGTCGACACCGGCTTTCTCGTCCACAACGCGCGCAACTATCCGCTGCTCATCCGGCTCTTCGAGGAGCTCGGCGTGAAGACGCACGAGTCGAACATGTCCTTCTCCGTCGCCTGCGTCGGCTGCGGCCTCGAGTGGTCGGGCGCGAAGCCGTTCGCGCAGCGCCGCAACGCGTACGACCCGAGCTTCCTGCGCCTGATGTGGGAGGTCGGGCGCTGGCTGCGCACGGCCCTTCCGTCGCTCGAGCAGGAGCCGGACGAGCGCTCGCTCGGCGACTACCTCGATGCGCACCGCTACTCGCCGCGCTTCCGCCGCCATTTCCTCGTTCCGCTCGTGTCGGCGCTCTGGTCGACGGCGCCCGGCCGCGCGCTCGAGTTCCCGGCTGCCTACGCGATCCGCTTCTTCGACAACCACGGGATGCTCGGCTTCGGGCGCTTCCGCTGGCGTACGGTCACCGGCGGCAGCCGCTCCTACGTCGACGCGATCGCGGGCGGGCTCGGCGACCGCCTGCACCTCGGCCTCGGCGTGCGCGGCATCCGGCGCGACGCCGACGGCGTGGAGCTCCGTACCGACGACGGCGAGCTGCGGCGCTTCGACCAGGTCGTCGTCGCCACCCACGCCGACCAGGCGCTTGCGCTGCTCGAGGATCCGAGCGACGAGGAACGCCGCACGCTCGGCGGCTTCGACTACACCACGAACGTCGCGACCCTGCACACCGATTCCTCGTTCCTGCCGCGGGAACGGCGCGCCCGCGCAGCGTGGAACTACCGGCTTGGCCAGGACGGGCAGCCGACCGTGACCTACCACCTCAACCGCCTGCAGGGCATCGACGCCGACCGCGACTACTGCGTCACCCTGAACGAGGAAGTCGAGGACGAGCACGTGCTCGGACGCTTCCGCTACGAGCACCCGCTCTACACCGTCTCGACGCTGCAGGCGCAGCGCCGGCTGCCCGCGCTTTCGGGCATGCGCCGAACCTGGTTCGCCGGCGCCCATCACGGCAACGGCTTCCACGAGGACGGACTCGCCTCGGGCGTCCGCGCCGCCGCCGGACTCGGGGTGGCCTGGTGAGGTCGGCGCTCTACGAGGGGACGCTGATGCACGCGCGCCGCGCACCGGTGCGAAACGTCTTCCGGTATCCGGTCTCCTACTTCCTGATCGACCTCGACGAGCTGGACGAGCTGCGCCGGCTGCGTCTCGTCGGGAAGGTCTTCACGCTGCGCGACTCGGACCACTTCGGCGGCGGCCCGATCAAGGAGGAGGTGCTCGCGCTGACCGGCGACCCGTCGATCGAGCGCGTCCTGATGCTGACGCAGCTACGCGTCTTCGGCTACGTCTTCAATCCCGTCTCGTTCTTCTGGTGCTACCGGGCGGACGGCGAGCTCGCGTGCATGGTCGCCGAGCTAAGCAACACCTTCGGCGAGCGGCTCCCGGAGGTTCTCCACGGCCCGTCGCTGCGCTACGAGCACCGCAAGCGGCTCCACGTCTCCCCGTTCTTCGGGCTCGACCAGCACTACGAGTACGCGTTCTCGCAGCCGGGCGACGAGGTCTGGGCGCGCATCCACGTCTGCGACGACGCCGGCCCGAAGCCGCTCACGGCGGTGCTGCACGGAAAGCGGCGCGAGCTGACGAACGCATCGCTCGCCCGCACGCTCGTCCGCTACCCGCTGATGCCGATTCAGGTGACGGCGCTGATCCACTGGCAGGCGCTGCGGCTCTGGCTGAAGCGCGTCCCGTTCCATCGCAAGCCTCCCTTCGAGCCCGGCGTGGGGAGCGTGCGTCCGTGAGTGTCCGCGCCGAGCCGGCGCCCGGCCGCACGCGCGTGCTCGGCGGGCTCGCGGTCGCCGTGCTGGAGCGCGCGCTCGCGCAGCTCGAGGGCGGCACGCTCGAGGTGACGCTCCCCGACGGCACGAGCCGCCGCTTCGGCTCGGGCGAGCCGGTCCGTCTCGAGATCCACGACTCCGCTTTCTTCCGGCGGCTCGCGACGCGCGGCAAGCTCGGCCTCGGCGAGTCGTACACCGCGGGCGAATGGGATTCCGACGACCTGCCGCGCCTGTTCGAGCTGCTGCTCGGAAATGCCGAGGCGGCGGCTGAACGGCACGCGCGGATCCGCCGGCTGCAAGAGCTGCGCCCGCGCCTCAACCGCCGCAACGGCCTCACCCGCGCGCGGCGCAACATCGCCTACCACTACGACCTCGGCAACGAGCTGTTCGCGCTGATGCTCGACGAGACGATGACCTACTCCTGCGCGATCTTCGCGACGCCGGAGACGACCCTCGCCGACGCGCAGCGGGAGAAGTACCGCCGACTTAGTGACACTTTGTCACTTGGGCCGGAGGATCACGTTCTCGAGATCGGCTGCGGCTGGGGCGGGTTCGCGCGGTTCGCGGCCCAGAACTACGGCTGCCGCGTCACCGCGCTGACGATCTCCGCCGAGCAGGCCGTGGTCGCGCGCGAGCGGACCGCCGGGCTGCCGGTCGAGATCCGCGAGCAGGACTACCGCACGATCGAGGGCGAGTTCTCCAAGGTCGTTTCGATCGAGATGCTCGAGGCGATCGGCGCCGACCAGTTCGGCACGTACTTCGCGACGATCGACCGCGTGCTCGCCCCGGGCGGGCGCGCCGCCGTCCAGACGATCCTCGTCCCCGACCAGCGCTGGGAGCGCTACCGGCGCACGCCCGACTGGATCGAGCGTTACGTATTCCCCGGCTGCCTCATCCCCTCGCTCGAATCGCTCACCCGCGCCGCCGCCCGCGACTCGGCGCTCGGCATCTACGGCGTCGAGGAGATCGGCGAGCACTACGCCGAGACGCTGCGCCGCTGGCGCGCGAACTTCCACGAGCGGATCGCGGACGTGCGCGCGCTCGGCTACGACCGCCGCTTCGAGCGCACCTGGGACTTCTACCTCGCCTTCTGCGAGGCCGCCTTCCGCACGCGCGCCCTCCGAGACGTCCAGCTCGTCCTCGAACGTCCCGGAGCCCGCGCGTGAACGCGTACCAGCTCCTGCACCGGATCGGCTTCCGCGAGCTCATGCGCGTCCTCTACCGCGTCGAGCTGACCGGCAGCGAGCGGGTCCCCGCAACGGGCGCTGCGATCCTCGCGTCGAACCATGCCTCGATCGTCGACCCGTTCATCCTCGCCGTGACCACGAAGCGCGAGATCCACTACATGGCGAAGGCGGAGCTGTTCGGCAATCCGGTGCTCAGCGCGGTCTTCCGCTCCCTGAACGCGTTCCCGGTCGAGCGCGGCGGCGGCGACCGGACGGCGATGTCGGAGGCCGCGGCCCTGCTCGGCCGCGGCGCGCTGCTGGGGATCTTCCCGCAGGGCACGTCGAAGGTGGAGCGCCAGATCGGCTGGCACCGCGGCGCCGCACGGCTCGCGCTCACGACCGGTGCGCCGCTGATCCCGGTGCGGATGACCGGAACGCGAGGCTGGCCCTGGCGCACCCGCGTGCGGATCGCCGTCGGCGAGCCGATCGTCGTCCCGGTCGGCCAGCCGACGATCACGGCGGCGAAGAGCCTGACGGATCGCCTCGAGCAGGCGGTCGCGGCGGCGTGATCCACCACCGCTGGGAACTGGAGCTGATCGTCTGGGCGGTCGCGGCCTCGCTGCTCGGCCTGCTCTATCTGCGCCAGCGGCAGACGCGGGACGCGACCCTCGTCGACGCCGGCTGGGGCGTCGGCGTCGCGCTCGCCGCGATCCTCGCCGCCGTGCTCGGGCCGGGCGACACCGGCCACCGCGTCCTGATCGGAACGATCGGCGCCGCCGAGAACCTCCGCGTCTCCTGGCTCGTCATCCGCCGCCACAGCGGCGCCGAGGATTCCCGCTACGCCGAGCTGCGCCGCCGCTGGCAGGACAAGGGCCGCGAGCAGCTGACCTTCGCGATCTTCTACCAGTGCCAGGCTGCGCTGGCGCCGCTGCTCGGGATCGTCTTCGTGCTCGCCGCTTTCTCCAACCGCGCGCTCGGCCCGCTCGCCTGGGCGGGCGCGGCGCTCTGGCTCGTCAGCGTCGTCCTCGAGCAGCTCGCCGATGCGCAACTCGCACGGCACCGCTCCGATCCGGCCAACCGGGGCAAGACGATGCGGAGCGGGCTGTGGCGCTACTCGCGGCACCCGAACTACTTCTTCCAGTTCCTGACCTGGATCGCGTACCTGCTCGTCGCGCTCGAGGCGCCCTGGGGCTGGCTCGGCTTCATCTCCCCGCTGCTCCTGCTGACGCTCGTGATCTTCGTCACCGGGATCGGCCCGTCCGAGGAGCGCGCGCTCGAGCACCGCGGCGACGACTACCGAAGCTACCAGCGCGAGACGAGCGTCTTCGTGCCGTGGTTTCCGCGGGCGGCCTAGCCGTCTCCGGGGACCGCTGCTGCTACGGTGAGCTCACGGACGGCAATGGGCCGTCCCGTGAGATTCAGGTTCTCGTTCCTCCGTGGATTCGAGCTCTTGCCTCTCGAATCCGAACTAGAGGAGTCGAACACCAATGTCCCAGAGCTTCACCTCGCTCGGCGTGAGCGCGGAAGTCGAGCAATCGCTCGCTGCCCGCGGCATCGTCGAGCCCTTCCGCATCCAGACGCTCGTCGTCCCCGCCGCCCTCGCAGGCGGCGACATCCTCGGTCAGGCGCCGACAGGCTCCGGCAAGACGCTCGCGTTCGGGCTGCCAATCGTCGAGACACTCTCCGCGAGGGAGCAGGCCCCGGCGGCGCTCGTCCTCGTCCCGACCCGCGAGCTCGCGCTGCAGGTCACCGAAGAGCTGTCGCTGCTCGGCGCGCCTCGCGGAATCCGCGCTGCGGCCGCCTATGGAGGCGCGCCCGTCTCCGCGCAGGCCAAGCGGCTCCACGGCGCCCACGCCGTCGTCGCGACGCCCGGCCGGCTCAACGACCTCATCGAGCGCCGGCTGATCTCGCTCGACGCGATCCGGATCCTCGTCCTCGACGAGGCCGACCGGATGCTCGACATGGGCTTTCTCCCGCAGGTGGAGAAGATCGTCAGGCGGCTGCCGCAGCGCCGCCAGACCATGCTCTTCTCGGCCACTCTCGACGGCGAGGTCGGCGAGCTCGCGCGGGCCTACACGACCAACCCGTCGCGCTTCGAGGCCGAGCTGCCGTCCCGGCACTCCGACGGCGAGGTGGAGCACACCTTCGTCGCGGTTACCGCCGCCGACAAGGTCGAGAGCCTCGTCTCGCTCCTCGGCGCCGAGCGCGGCCTCGCACTCGTCTTCGTCCGGACGAAGCGCGGCGCCGACCGGCTGGCGCACAAGCTGCGCGGGCACGGCGTCGACGCTGCCGCGATGCACGGGGACATGACCCAGGGCGCCCGTGAGCGCGCCCTCGAGCGCTTCCGCTCGGGGAAGGTGACGACGCTCGTCGCCACCGACGTCGCCGCCCGCGGCCTCGACCTCGAGGCGATCAGCCACGTGATCAACTACGACCCGCCCGAGGACATGAAGGGCTACGTCCATCGGGTCGGCCGCACCGGCCGCGCCGGCCGCACAGGCCAGGGGATCACGCTCGTCCTTCCCGACCAGCAGGCAGACGTCAGCCGGGTCGCGAACATGCTCGGCCACAAGGAGCAGTTCGAGAGCGGCGGCATGACGAGCGCCCGCCCGCGTCTCGTCTACACGAGCCGCCGCGGCCGCCGCTCGCGCTGGTAACGGAACCGCCGGAAACCCGCGACGTTTCCGGCCGAGAGGCTGGATACCGTGGCCGGATGGATCCCCTCGACGGCCTGAATCCCGAGCAGCGGCGCGCCGCCGAGGCGGTGCGTGGGCCCGTCTGCATCCTCGCCGGCGCAGGCACGGGGAAGACCACGACGATCACCCGGCGGATCGCGCACCAGGTCGCGACCGGCGCCTTCGAGCCGGCCCAGATCATGGCGGTGACGTTCACCGACAAGGCGGGCGGCGAGCTCCGCACGCGCCTGGCCGCCCTCGGCGTAACGGGCGTCCGGGCAGGGACGTTCCACGCCGCCGCACTGCGCCAGCTTCGCCACTTCGCACCCGGCGAGCTCGGACGCATCCTCCCGTCGAAGGCGCTCCTGCTCCGGCAGATCGGCAACCGGCTGCGCGCGCCGTACAAGTTCCGGCCCGCCGGAGACCTCGCGACCGAGGTCGAGTGGGCGAAGAACCGGCGCGTCGGCCCCGCCGACTACCTCGCCGCGACGGCCGGTCGCGAGCCGCCCATCCCGGCCGATCTGATGGCGCGCGTCTACGCCGACTACGAGCGGCGGAAGGAAGACGAGGGGCTGATGGACTTCGAGGATCTCCTCGAGGGAGCCGTCCGCCTGTTCGAGCGCGACGCCGGCGCAGCCGCCACCTTCCGCGCCCAGTACCGGACGTTCACCGTCGACGAGTACCAGGACGTCAATCTCCTGCAGCAGACGCTCCTCGAGCACTGGCTCGGCGACAGCGACGAGCTCTGCGTCGTCGGCGACGACTACCAGTCGATCTACGCCTTCACGGGCGCCGGGCCGGGGCATCTCCTCGCAGTCCCGAAACGGTTCCCGCACGCGACCGTCGTGCGGCTCGAGGAGAACTACCGCTCGACCCCTCAGGTGCTCGCGCTCGCGAACACGCTCGTCCCCCGTCTCGGCGGCGCAGAGAAGGTGCTGCGCCCGACGCGCGCCGACGGCCCCGAGCCCGTCGTGGGCGCGTTCGCGTCGCCCGCCGACGAGGCGCAGGCGATCGCCGAGCGGATCCGCAAGGACGGGACGCCGCTCGAGGAGATCGCGATCCTCTGCCGGACGAACGCGCGCCTGACCGACTTCGAGGAGGCGCTGCACGACGCGGGCATCTCGTTCCAGGGCTCGTCGCTGCTCGACCGCGACGCGGCCCGCAGGCTCGTCCGCACGCTCGAGTCGAGCCGGGTCGACGCGGCGAGCGCGGTGCGCGCGGCCGCGCTCGGGGCCGGCTGGCTCGAGGAGCTGCCGGAGAAGCTCGGCGAGCGCGAGCTCGTCCGCCAGACCGACCTCGCCCGGCTCGTCACGCTCTCCGCCGCGTTCGACGGCGACGGAGCGGCGTTCGTCAGCGAGCTCCGGCACCGCTTCGATCCCGGCGGCGACGACGCGCGCGGCGTCAACCTCCTGACGCTCCACAAGGCCAAGGGGCTCGAGTTCGACACGGTGTTCCTGCCGCGTCTCGAGGAGAAGGAGCTCCCGTCCCGGCAAGCGCGGACGCCTGACGAGATCGACGAGGAGCGGCGCCTGCTGTACGTCGGGATGACCCGCGCGAAGCGGCTGCTCTGGCTCAGCTGGTCGGGCAAGCGCTCGCGATTCCTCGCCGAGCTTGGCCACGCCGCACCCGCGACGGCGCCGCGCAGCGCGGCCCGCGAATGGACGCCGGCGGCGGAGCGGCTCCGCGCCTGGCGCCTCGAGCGGGCGCGCGAGGACGGCGTCCCGCCCTATGTCGTCTTCCACGACACGGTGCTGCACGCAATCGCCGACGCGCAGCCGGCGTCGCTGGGTGAGCTCGCGCAGATCGCAGGCGTCGGCCCGGCGAAGCTCGAGCGCTACGGGTCCGACGTGCTGGCGCTTCTCTGAGCCAAACTCGATATCTCTAGAGCTCGAGCCTCCCCTCGAGCCAGGCGCGGCCGACTACCGCGCCGTCGGCGCCCGCGTCGCGTAGCGCCTCTAGATCGTCCCGGTCGCGGATTCCTCCGGCAGCGACGAGCTCGCCGTCGAACTCCGCGCGCACCTCCCGGATCAGCGGAAGGTCGGGGCCTGCGAGCGTGCCGTCCCGTGCGATCGCGGTACAGAGGACGCGTGCGACACCTGCCTCGAGGCACCGTGCCAGCGCCTCGACCGGCGTGAGACCGGAGTCGCCGAGCCAGCCGGCAGTGCGAACAGATCCCGCCGCGACGTCTACCGCTACGACGAGCCGGTCGCCGAGTGCGGCGACGAAATCCGCGAGCGGGATCGGCCCGAAGGCGGCGGTGCCGACGAGGACACGCGCCACTCCCGCCTCGGCGAGAGCGACTGCGTCAGCGACCGAGCGTACGCCGCCTCCGAGCTGCACCGGGACGGGCGCGGCGACAGCGACGACGGCTCGTGCGAGCTCGTACGGGACGCTTCCGTCCCGGGCGGAGCCGAGCGCCACGACGTGGACGAAGGCGGGGGAGAGGCGTGCGGCGCGGGCGACAAGGGCGACCGGATCGCCCGCATCCGCTGTCACACGCTCGTAGTCGCCCTGTTCGAGACGGACGGCGCGGCCCTCGAGGACGTCAACCGCGGGCACGACAAAGAACTCGTCCTTCCTCTTGCGTTCCCGTTGCAACGTGTTAGCATGCTAACACGATGGCAGCGGAGGAGCGACATTGGCTGGACCTCTTCGCGACGGTGGCGGCGCTGCGGACTCCGGCGGAGGCCCAGGCCTTCCTGCGGGATCTCTGCACCCGCGCGGAGCTGGACGCGATGGCCCACCGCTGGCAGGTCGCGCAGCTCCTCGAAGAGGGCCTGCCGTATCTCGAGGTGGCGCAGCGGGCGCACGCCTCGACGACGACGGTGACGCGCGTCGCGCAGTGGCTCCGCAACGGAGAGGGCGGCTATCGCCTGGCGCTGTCGCGCAGACGCAGGCGCCGCTGAGAATCGCGATTCCCTCGAAGGGGAGGCTACGGGAGCCGGCCGTCCAGCTTCTCCACGACGCCGGTCTCGGGCCGGAGACCCCAGGCGACCGAGCGCTTGCCTTCCCCTGCCGTAACGCGCCGGTCGAGGCGCTGCTCGTCCGAGCTGATGACGTGCCCGAGTACGTGCAGGATGGGGTGGTCGACTGCGGCATCACAGGGCTGGACATCGTGCGCGAGCGCGGCGCCGACGTGCGGCAGCTCGCGCGTCTCGGCTTCGGCGCCTGCACGCTCGTGGCCGCAGTCCCTGTCGAGTCGCCGGTCACGTCGATCGACGCTCTCGGCGGCGCGCGCGTGGCGACGAGCTTCCCACGCCTCGCGCACGAGCTCCTGCCTGATCCGATCGAGATCGTGGACGTGCACGGCTCGGTGGAGCTCGCGCCGCGCCTCGGTCTCGCTGACGCCGTCGTCGATCTCGTCTCAAGCGGCAGCACGCTCCGCACAAACGGGCTGCGCTCCGTCGGGACCCTGCTCGAGTCCGAGGCCGTGCTCGTCGGACCGGCGGAGCCCACCGCCGCAGCCCTCCAGCTCACCGGTGTCTTCCGCAGCGTCGTCGAGGCGCGCGGCGCGCGCTACCTGATGCTCAACGCGCCCGAGGATGCGCTCGAGTTGATCTGCTCGCTCGTGCCGGGCTCGCGTGCCCCGAGCGTCCTGCCGCTCGCCGAGCCGGGGATGGTCGCAGTCCACAGCCTCATCCCCGCCGCCGACGTCTGGCGGCTCCTGCCGGAGCTCGAGGCCGCCGGCGCCACCTCGATCCTGCTCGTTCCCGTCGAGCGGATGCTCGGATGAACGTCGTCGAGGACGTCAAGGCGCGCGGGCTCGACGCAGTGCGCGAGTGGGCGGTCCGCCTCGACGGGGTCGAACCTCGGCGCGCGACGCCGGCCGGTGACCTGCCGGAGAGGGAGCTCCTGGCGCTCGCCGACCGCGTGCGGCGCTGGCACGAGGCGCAGCGGCCCGCATATATCCGGCTCGAGATCGAGTCCGGCGTCGAACTCGAGCGCCGCTGGGTGCCGCTCGACCGGGTGGGGATCTACGTGCCGCGCGGGCTCGTCTCCACCCTCGTCATGTGCGCCGTCCCGGCCCAGGTCGCGGGCGTGCGGAGCCTCCTGGTGTGCACGCCGCCGGAAGGCGCCGGTCTGGTCGCGCGCGCAGCGGAGCTGCTCGGGCTGGACGAGGTCTGGGCGATCGGCGGAGCGCAAGCGATCGGCTTCCTCGCCTATGTCGAGCGGGTCGACAAGATCATCGGGCCGGGTGGGCCGTATGTGAACGAGGCGAAGCTGGCCGTCGCGCGCGACGTCGCGATCGACTTCCCCGCCGGGCCGTCCGAGGTCGTCGTCGTGCTCGGCCAGGGCGGGGATCCCGCGATCGCGGAGATGGAGATCGCAGCCCAGGCGGAGCACGGCCACGAGGCGGTCTGCCGTGTGGTCTCGACGCTGGAGGAGGCCGAGGCGATCGCACCCGAGCACCTCGTCCTCCTCGGCGACGCGGAGAAGCTCGCACCGCAGGTGCGCAACGCCGGCGCAGTCTTCGTCGGCGCGAGCTCCCCGGTGGCTGCCGGAGACCTCGGCACCGGCGCCAATCACGTCCTGCCGACGGGCGGCTGGGCGCGGTCGGTCGGCGGCCTGGGGCTCGAGACGTTCCTCAAGCCGGTGACGGTTCAGCGTCTGACGCCCGAGGGGCTTGCGCGGGTGCGGCCGACGGTCGAGGCTCTCGCCGCGGTCGAGGGCCTGCCGGCGCACGCGGCGGCGGTGGCGCGATGAGGGCGCTCGCGCGGGAGTTCGCGCCCTACGCCTGGGCGCCCTCGACGGACGAGCTGGCGCGGCGTGCCGGCCTCGATCCGGTCGAGATCCTCCGCTTCGACGGCAACGTGCCGCCGGTTCCGCTCGCCTCCTCTCGCCCCGGTGCGCTGGCCGGCGCCCTTGCCGAGATCAACACGTATCCGCACGGCGGCTACACGCAGCTGGAAGCGGCGATCGCGCGCTACGCCGGAGTCGAGCCCCAGAACCTCGTGCTCGGAGCCGGAGCGGACGACCTGATCCTGCTCGTCGCCCGCACGTTCGCCGGCCCGGGCGACAAGGTCGCAATCCCCGCGGAGCCGACCTATCCGCTGTTCCGGCTCGGCGCGCTGTTGGCCGGTGCGGAGGCCGGCCGCGACGATCCGGTCCTGACCTTCGCCTGCCGGCCGGGCAATCCGTATGGGGAGCTCGGGCTGCTGCCCGACGCGCGGCCGCTCGCCGTAGACGAGGCGTACTACGAGTACGCGGGCGAGACCGCCGCGGGCCTGATCGAGAGCGAGGACGTCGTCGTCATCCGCACCTTCTCGAAGGCGTTCGGGCTAGCCGGCGCTCGCGTTGGCTACGCGCTCGCCCGGCGCGAGATCGCGGAGGAACTCCGGAGTCGCCAGTCACCGGCTCCGGTCTCGACGCTCTCGGCGGCGCTCGCCGTTGCAGCGCTGCGGCACCCGCCGGACGTCTCCCCGGTGATCGAGGAGCGCGAGCGGCTCGCCGGCGAGCTGCGATCGCTCGGCTTCGAGCCGTTGCCCTCGCACGCCAACTTCGTCTTCATCCCGGTCGACGATCCCGACGCCGTGTTCGAGCGGCTGCTGGCCGGAGGCTGCGTGGTGCGGGTCACCGGCGGCGGGATCCGGATCACCGTTCGCGATCGGGAGGACGACGACCTCCTCCTCTCGCTCCTCGCCGGCGAGCCGCGACGGCAGCAGCGCCGTGCCCGTCTCTCGCGAGCGACGGCGGAGACCGCGATCCGGGTCCGGCTCGATCTCGACGGCGCGGGACGGGTGCGCGTCCAGACCGGCGCCGGGCTCTACGACCATCTCCTCGAGCAGCTCGCCTTTCACGCAGGCATCGACCTCGTCGTCGAAGGGAGCGGGGACTGGGAGGCCGGGCCGCACCACACCGCCGAGGACACGGCGATCGCCTTCGGGGAGGCGCTCGACGCGGCGCTCGGAGACCGGCGCGGGATCGTTCGTTACGGCGACGCTGTCGTGCCGATGGGCGACGCGCTCGCCAGCGCAGCGGTCGATCTCGGCGGCCGGCGGGGCGCCGAGATCGAGCTCGCGCAAGATCCGGGCCTGGCGCGGCACGTCCTCGAGAGCTTCGCGTCCGCTGCTCGACTGACTGTCCACGTCAGGGCCGAAGGGCGGGACGAGCACCATGTCGCGGAAGCCGCGTTCAAGGCCGTCGGCCGCGCGCTCCGCGCGGCGACGCGGCGTGACGGCGAGGAGTTGCCCTCGACGAAGGGCGTGCTGTGAAGGTCGCGATCGCCGCATACGGAGCGGGCAACGTCCGCTCCGTCGAGCTCGCTCTGCAGCGGCTTGGCGCGCAAACGGAGCTCGTCCACGAGCCGGAGCCCCTACGCGCCGCCGACCTGGCGATCCTCCCCGGGGTTGGCTCCGCCGCGACCGCGATGGCAGGGCTGCGCGAGCGCGGGCTCGACGACGCGCTCCGCGACCGCCTCCGCGAGGACCGTCCGATCCTCGGCATCTGCCTCGGCCTCCAGCTCGCCCTGGACGAGACAGAGGAGGACGGCGGCGTGCGCGGCCTCGGGCTCGTCCCCGGCCGGGCCGTCCGACTGCGCAAGGGCCGAGTGCCGCGGATCGGCTGGGCGCCGGTGGAGCCGGAAGGGATCGCGTACTGGTTCGCGCACTCGTACGCAGCGGAGTCGCCCGCCGTGACCGGCACGAGCGAAGGTCTCGCCGCCGTGGTGGAGCACGGCCCTTTCCTCGGCGTCCAATTCCATCCCGAAAAGAGCGGGCCTGAGGGCGCGCGGTTTCTCTGCGGAGTCCTCGACCGATGCCTCTCCCTCGCCTGATCCCCTGCCTCGACATCGCAGGCGGGCGCGTCGTCAAAGGCGTCCGCTTCCGCGAGATGCGCGACGTCGGCGACCCTGTCGAGCTCGGCGCCGCCTACTCCGACGCAGGTGCGGACGAGCTCGTCTTCCTCGATGTCGCCGCGACGGTGGACGGGCGCGGCTCCGCGGTGGAAGTCGCCGCGGCGGTCGCCGAGCAGGTCTCGATTCCCTTCACCGTGGGCGGCGGGATCCGCTCGGTGGCGGATGCCGCAGCAGTGCTCGAGGCGGGCGCCGACAAGGTGTCCGTCAATTCAGCGGCGCTCGCCCGGCCGGAGCTGATCGGGGAGCTCGCCGAGGTGCTCGGCAGCCAGGCGGTGGTCGTTGCGATCGACAACGAGGCGGGTCGCGTCCACTCCCACTCGGCCACGAGGGACACCGGGCGCGCGACGCTCGCATGGGCGCGCGAGTGCGAGCAGCGCGGCGCGGGGGAGCTGCTCGTCACCTCGATCGACCGCGACGGAACCCGCAGCGGCTACGACCTCGACCTCCTCGCCGAGCTGCGGGACACGGTCTCGCTGCCGGTGATCGCCTCCGGTGGGGCGGGGTCGGCGCGCCACGTCGCCGACGCCCTCGGCGTCGCGCAGGCTGCCTTGCTCGCCTCCATCCTCCATGAGAACCCGGCCGGGCTCGCGTCGCTGCGCGACGAGCTGCGGAATCTCGGCGTCCCTCTCCGCGATGTCACCTGAGCTGAGACCGGCGATCGTCCAGGACGCCGCGAGTGGCCGCGTCCTCATGCTCGCGTGGATGGACGAGGAAGCCGAGCGGCTGACGCGCGAGACCGGCGAGGCGTGGTTCTGGAGCCGCTCTCGCCAGAAGCTGTGGCAGAAGGGCGAAACCTCCGGCAACCGGCTCCGGGTCGTCGAGTTCCGCGACGACTGCGACGGGGACGCCCTCCTCCTGCGGGTGGACCCTGTGGGGCCTGCTTGCCACACCGGCTCGGTCTCGTGTTTCGCGCCGGAGCTCTGGCGAACCGTGGTCGAGCGGGTGCGGGAGCGGCCGGAGGGCTCGTACGTCGCCTCGATCGCGGAGGCCGGGGTGGGGCGGGCGGCGCAAAAGCTCGGTGAGGAGGCGGTCGAGGCGGCCGTCTCGGCGGCCACCGGCGACGGGCGCCTCGTCGAGGAAGCCGCAGATGTCCTCTTCCACCTCTACGTCCTGCTCGCCGTCGCCGGCTTGGACGTCGCCGATGTCGAGGCGGAGCTGGCGGCCCGCCGGCGGTGAGTGCCGCCTCCGACCTCGCCTTCGCGCTCGAGCTTGCCGACGCGGCCGACGCACTGAGCCGGCCGCGCTTCGGCGCCCTCGATCTCCGGGTCGATCGCAAGCCGGATCTCACACCGGTCACGGATGCGGACAGAGCTGTCGAGCGTGCCTTGCGGGAGATGGTCGACGGCCGCCGCCCGGGCGAGGGCTTCTTCGGCGAGGAGGACGGCGGCGTGGCGGGCGGGGCGCAGTGGATCGTCGACCCGATCGACGGCACGAAGAACTTCACGCGCGGAATCCCAGTCTGGGCGACCTTGATCGCGCTCCAACGCGGCGACGAGATCGTCTGCGGAGTTGCCTCGGCGCCGGCGCTCGGCCACCGCTGGTGGGCGGCGCGCGGCGAAGGCGCCTTCCGCGACGGCGCGCCGATCACCGTGTCCTCGGTCGAGCGGCTGGCCGACGCGTCCGTCTGCGCGGTGACCGGCCATGACCTCCGCGCACTCCAAGACGGCGTCTGGCACGTCCGTGCGTTCGGAGACTTCTGGCAACACGTCCTTGTCGCCGAGGGTGCGGTCGACGGGGCGGTCGACACGCGGCTCAACCTCTGGGACTTCGCGGCTCTGCTACCGATCGTCGAGGAGGCGGGCGGCCGCGCGACTGCACTCGACGGCGACCAGCCAATGCCGGGGGAGCAGTTCGTCACGTCGAACATGACGTTGCATGACGAGCTCTTAGCCCGGCTGGGTTCTCGCCGCCGGCACCTCCCTCAGCCATAGCTTTGTAGTGAAGAATCCCCTGCACAACCCTCAGCTGTGCACACGCTGGAAGAGGTGGCCGAACGCGGGTAACAAGAGCGGGCCGCGCTTCCGCGGCCCGCTCTTTCGTTCGGTAGAGAGCTACCGGCTCAGCTGCAACCGCTGATGTACCAGCAGTCGTCCGTGCCGTTCGTGCTGTTGCCGACGTTGCCACTCGAGGCGCTGAGCGGATACGCAGCCTCGAAGCCGTAGTTGCCGTTGTATGTCGCGGTGTTGTTCGCGAACGTCAGTGGCTGGTACGGCGCGTAGTTGTCGTCGAAGTAGAAGCCGTCACCGACGCCCGAGCCGTTTTGGGTGGACAGGTTGCCGGTGATCGTCTCGTGGTCCGGGTAGTCGAAGTAGAACCCGTCGTAGTTGTTGCCATACGCCGTGTTGTCCGACCAGGTCGAGAGCACCGAGTAGTAGTCGTAGAACCCGTAGTCGTTGTACGTCGCCGAGTTCCCGCTGAACAGGCTGCGCGTCGACGCATACGAGTCGCTGTTGTACGCGTAGTAGGTGTAGTAGCCGTACGAGTTCAGGCGCGAGTAGTTGTTCGTCATCGTCACCGAACCGTCCTCGTCCGGGTAGATGTAGAAGCCCGAGCAGTCGACGTCCGGGCTGGTGCCGCACTCGATCCCGTTGTTCGTGGCCACGTTGCCCGTGTACGTGTTCAGGTCCGAGTTGAAGTCCTGGATGCCCTCGTAGTAGCTGTTCCTGAAGAAGTTGTTCGAGATCGTGTCGTTCGACGCGAAGCCGTCGCTGTCGTCGCCGATCTCGGCTCCTTCATAGTTGCCGTCGAAGGTGTTGCCGGTCAGCGTCGTGCCCGAGCTCCAGCTCTCGTAGTAGCCGAGCTCGCCAAAGGCACTGACCGTGTTGTCCGACACCAGCGCAGCCGTGTCCTCGTGCAGGTGGATCCCGATCTCCCCGCTGATCTCGTCCGTGCCGTCGAAGTTGCCGGTCAGCGTGTTACCGGAGATCACATCACCGAGCCCGAAGTAGGCATCGATCCCGGAACCCGCACCAACCGCCGGCGAGAGCGTGTTGTCCGTGATCGATGACCCCTGGCCGTCCGTGTACACGTTCTCGTCGGTCGAACCGGCGATCGTGCTGCCGTTGACGTTCAGGCCGGCCGGATTGTCGCCGTAGTTGTCAACCCCGATGTAGCCGCCGTTGATCGTCATGTTCGCGACCGTCAAGCCGGTGCCGCCGTCGTTGGCGATGGCGTGGCCCTCGGTCGCCGTGCCGCCGGTATCCATGTTCAGCGTCCCGTTCTCCACCGTAAGGCCGTTGTAGCCGTCGCTGTTGTCGACACCGTCGTTGTCGTCGGAGCCGTCCACCGTGACCGTGTGACCGCCGAAGTTCAACGTCACGCCGTTGCCGAGGATCACGAGCGCCGAATCGTCGTACCCCGAGCAATCGAGGTTGTTGTCCAACGTCCCCGGGCTCGTCGCGAAGTCCTCGCCACACGACCAGTTCGCCGTCGCGTTGGCGGGACCCGCCACCACAAGCACGGCCGCGACCGAAGCCGCCGCCGCAAGCAAATAAACCGCTCTCAACCGCATTCTCGCTTCCCTCCCTCTTGCACGCCCCTGTTGGTCACCCCCCGCGCCCTCGAACTTCGAGATGGGCGGGCGTTGCTGATTTGAAAACTAGACCAGAGTTCGGCCCGAAACAAGAGCGGGCCGCGTCTCCGCGGCCCGCTCTCATCAGGATGCGTTGAGACTGACCCCGAAACCAACTGCGGCCAGAGATCAACCACCACACGGTAGATAAGAACCGCCATGAGACACAAGAGCGCGCCCCACTGGTCAGCCACAGGCATCGCCGTCCCCAGCGCACTCGCGTGCGGGAGTCCGCTCTCTCGGTTGATTCCTCCTGAGCGATCACGCCCTCTGGCGGACTCGAACCGCCGTCATCTCCTGCACGCCGCACGGCCAACTGCGGCCACAAGCCACGGAAATAGGTGTCGCGGCGCCGATCGCTCGTGAGCAGAGACGGAGGCTTGCCGCGGGTCTAGGTGCCGGGCTCGACGAGTCCGATCTCGTACGCGAAGATCGCGGCCTGGACTCGGTCGCGTAGGCCGAGTTTTTGTAGCACCTTCGAGACGTGAGTCTTCGTGGTTGCTTCGCTGACGACAAGCGCGGCGGAGATCTCGGCGTTGCTGAGGCCGGCGGCGAGCATCCGTAGTACGTCCAGTTCGCGCTCGGTCAGTTCCGCCAGTTGGCTGGGATGTCGGTCGACGGCGGCCGGAAGGCGTCGCGCAACTTGGTCGAGGAGTCTTCGGGTGACGGCAGGCGAAAGAACAGCGTCGCCTTCGGCGACGGCGAGGACCGCGGCGACGAGGTCGCTGACCTGGGTGTCTTTGAGGATGAAGCCTGCCGCTCCGGCTCGCAGGGCGTCGACGATGTATTCGTCCAGGCCGAACGTCGTGAGGATGAGGACGGGCGAGCGGGTAAGCCGCCGCGTTGCCTCGATTCCGTCCATGTCCGGCATGCGGATGTCCATGAGTACGACGTCCGGCCGGTGTCGCTCTGCCTGTTCGATCGCTTCGATTCCGGTCGAGGCTTCTCCGACCACTTCGATCGCACCGGATGACTCGAGGAGCGAGGTGAAGCCGGCGCGCAGGAGCGGTTGGTCGTCTGCGACGACGACCTTCACGCGCGACATCAAGCCTCTGCGTACGGCAGGATCACGCTCACGCGGTAGCCGCCTGCGCCGAGCGGCCCGACGCTGAGTGCGCCCCCGAGCATCGCCGCTCTTTCGCGCATCCCGCGCAAGCCGTGACCTTCCACAGGAGTCGTACCCCGAATCCCGGCGCCATCATCTTCGATCGAGATCTCGAGAGCGTCGCTGCCGTAGCGGAGACGAACGTCGACGTGCGAAGCCGCCGCGTGCCGGCGCACGTTCGTCAGTGCCTCTTGCACGATCCGAAAGGCGGAGACCTCGAGGCTCGCCGGCAACGGGCGCGGTTGGCCGGTGACGAGGAGGTCGACGGCCAAGCCGCCGTCGCGGGTCTGCTCGACGAGGCGCTCGAGGTCCGCCAGCGCCGGCTGAGGTCCGCGTTCGGCCGGCTCATCCCCGCCTCGCAACAGATCGAGTGTCCGATGCAACTCGCCCATCGCCTCCCGGCCCAGGTCGGCCACGCCGCTCGCCGTCGCCCGCAGCTCCTTGTTCTTGATGCGCGTGCCAAGCACCTCGGCCTGCACGACGATCAAGCTCAGCGTGTGCGCGACCACGTCGTGGAGCTCGCGCGCGATCCGCACCCGCTCGTCGGCGGCAGTCCATTCGGCGACGAGCGTCTCCTGCGCCTCCTCGAGCCGCTCGAGCTCGACCGTGCTCGCGCGCCGAACGCCGACATATAGACCGAGAGCTCCGGCCGCCGCGATCGCCAACCAGACCAGCGGCAGCGCGTTGTCCGCGAACCCCCAGACCGCATGCGCAACAGGGAATGCAACGGCGATGGAGAGAACCGCGATCGCAATGTCCCGTCGACTGAGGCGAGCGGCGACCGAGTAGACCGTCACGAGCGTCGCCCCGACGACCAGCGCCGGCGCTGGCTCGGCGACCACCGCAGCAGCGACCAAGGACACTGCCGCTAGCGGCCACCGCCGCCGGAGAGCGACGGCCGTGAGCGCGGCAACGATCGCGAGCGCGGCCAGCGGCCCACGTCCATAACCAGCGCCGTGCGTCGCTCCAGCGGCAAATGCGATCGCCGTCCCGAGGACGGCGAGGACAAGACCATGATCGAGCCACAGCGCCCAGTCCTTCTCAAGTCCCGCGAGCCCAGGCGCCCGCCGCGGACTAACGCTTCCTGTCTCCTCCATACAACTGACGATACGCGGCACACACGTCCACCGCCTCAACCGAGCGGATGACCTTGGCGGCGACGCGCGGACGAGTCTCGGCCTTTCCCTCATTCGACCATATTGGCGCGCATCAAGATGATATGATGCAAAGGTGCCAAAGACGCGGACAACTCTCACCATCGATGAAGACGTGCTGCGTGCTGTCAGGGTGCGGGCTGCTCGGACAGGCAAGGGCGACAGCCAGGTGATCGAAGAGGCACTCCGCCGGCAACTTGGGCTCGACCTCCTCGAGCGGATCTGGGAGAACGCCGATCTGAACGAGGAGTCCGCCCTGAGCCTTGCCGTGGAGGCACAACACGCGGCACGACGCCGCAAGCGCTAACGCGTGCGCGCGGTTCTCGACCCCAACGTCCTCATCTCCGCGCTGCTTTCCCGAGACGGAACGCCGGCCCAGCTCATTGCTCTATGGCTCCGCGGAGAGTTCGAGCTCATCGTTTCTCCCCAGCTGCTCGACGAGCTGGAACGCGCGCTCGCGCACCCGAAGATCCGAGCTCGCCTCGACGAGGACGCGGCGAGCAAGTTCCTCGACCTCCTTCACGCTGCTGCCGTGCCGGCTGAGGACGTCGAGCCGAGGTCGCGCTCCGCCGATCCCGCGGACGACTACCTCATAGCGCTCGCCGAACACAACCGGGCGATCCTTGTCTCCGGTGACAAGGATCTCCTCGACCTCGGCCCAGCGCTTCCGATCGAGAACCCCGCGCGCTTCCTCACCCGGCTTTCTGGAGCGTAGGCTGGCTATAGGTGGTCGCTAGGCCGCGACGGTCTCGACGTCGGTGGGGTCGACACGCGTGCCGTCGGGCGTGACGATCGCGACGCCGACGGGAGTGTGATCTGAGACGCGGCGGGCGATTCGTGGCGGGCTGGGGGAGAGGTAGCGGTCGCCCCACTCCATGAGGGCCAGCAGCGGTAGGCGCAGATCGCGACCCTTGTCGGTGAGCCGGTACTCGTAGCGGTCGGGCCGCTCCTGGTAGCGGACGCGCTCGAAGATTCCGTGGTCGACGAGTTTCGCGAGTCGGTCGGTGAGGATGTTGCGCGCGATGCCCAGGCTCGCCTGGAACTCCTCGAAGCGATGCCGGCCAAGGAACGCGTCGCGCACGATCAACAGAGTCCAACGCTCGCCGACGAGTTCGAGTGAGCGTGCAACCGAGCAGTTCTGGCCTTCGTAGTCGTGTCTCAGCATCGCCTCAGAATAGCAAGTTGCGTCAAGCAACTCAATCCTGCTATGGTCGGTTTCATGACGCAACGCAAGTGGCTGGTTCTTGCCGTCACGTCGGTCGCCGTCTTCATGAGCTTCCTCGACGCGACGATCGTCAACATCGCCTTCCCCTCGATCCGCAGCACATTCGCGACCGCGGGGCTGAGCGAGCTCTCCTGGGTCATCAACGCCTACAACATCGTCTTCGCTTCGCTGCTCGTACCGGCGGGACGGCTCGCCGACCGCGTCGGCCGCAAACGTGTCTTCCTCGGCGGCGTCGTGCTTTTCCTAGCTGCCTCCGTCGCGTGCGGCTTGGCCCCGACGGTGAGTGTGCTGATCGCGGCCCGCGCTGTTCAAGCCGTAGGAGCGGCGGCGCTCGTCCCAACCTCGCTCGGACTCCTCCTGCCGGAGTTCCCGCTTGAGCAACGGGCGACTGCGACCGCCCTTTGGGGTGCGACCGGCGGCATCGCGGCCGCCACGGGCCCGGCGCTCGGCGGTGTCCTGATCGACGCCTTCGACTGGCGCGCCGTCTTCTTCGTCAACCTCTTCATCGGCTTGCCGGCGCTCATCCCCGCCCGGCGTCTGCTGCGCGAGCTGCGGGAGGAGCATGCGGCCGCCTTCCCGAGCCCGCTGGCGATCGCGCTCTTGATCGGCACGATCGGCGCGCTCTCGCTCGGAATCGTCGAGGGCGGCCAGTGGGGCTGGCAGAGCAACCGGATCCTCGGCACGCTTGTCGCGGCGGGAGCTCTTGGCGCTGTATTCGTCGCCCACTCTGCCCGGTCGAGACGGCCGCTGATAGAGCTGTCGCTCTTCCGCGTCCGCTCCTTCGCCGTCGCCACCCTCGGCGCGTTCATCTTCGCCCTCTCCTTCTTCGCGCTGCTGCTCTCGAACGCGCTCTTCCTCACCGGCGTCTGGCACTACTCGACGCTGCGCGCGGGCATCGCGCTCACGCCAGGGCCGTTGATGGCGACGGCCTGCTCGCCGCTCGCCGGACGACTCGCCGACCGCTTCGGCCAGCGCTTCGTCGCCCTACCGGGTGGCATCGTCTTCGCGCTCGGAACGCTGCTCTTCGCAACCCGTGTCGGGGGCGCGCCGCACTATGCGAGCGCCTTCCTTCCCGCCACTCTCCTCACCGGCGCAGGCGTCGGGCTCACCTTCGGCGGATTCGCATCCGCGGCAGTCGCCGAACTCCCCAGCGACCGCTTCTCGACAGGCTCGGGCATCTTCTCCATGTTCCGACAGCTCGCCGCGGTCGTCGGAATCGCGATCCTCGTCGCACTCCTCAACGCGGGCGGCGCGACCGTCACAACCTTCCACCACATCTGGGCGCTCATGATCGCCGGCGGAGTCGGCAGCGCCCTCGCTGCGCTCGCCCTCGGCCGCGTCCGCGCACGCCACGTCAAAACGGTGGACGACCTTGCCGTGGACATCTTCGAAGCCGAAGCCGTCCTCACGGACTGAGTAACTCGCAGACGGCCCGATCGAGCAGCGTCGCCCGCGCGGACGACTACCTCATCGCGCTCGCCGAACACAACCGGGCGATCCTTGTCTCCGGTGACGAGGACCTCCTCGACCTCGGCCCAGCGCTTCCGATCGAGAACCCCGCCCGCTTCCTCCGCCGGCTTCCTGGAGCGTAGGCTGGCCCAAGGGAGGCACTGCCCGGGTAGGTGGTCGGGTCGACTCTCGCCTGCCCCAGTACTCGGGAATGTCCCTTGACGCGAGGCGGAGAGGGTCGTCGGCGCGCTGGTGGTTGACAGGGCCGGGTTAACGCGAGATCGTGTCGGTTCTCTGCGGTGGTTGGAGGGCTGCGATGAGGCGTAAGGCGGTGGCGTTGGCTTGGGTGGCCGTGCTGGTTTCGGCGACCGCTGCGTCTGCGGGGACGTTGAGGGTGGTGTCGGGCGTGCCGCCGTGCCCGGCGGCCGCGGCCGGGCCTGCACCGCAGGACGTCCATGTCAGTGGTCTTCGTCCCCAGGCGCCGGTGGGGACGCAGTCGTGGTTCAGCGTCCATGCCACTGGCGGCGGTGGGGCGGCGACGGCGGGCGGGGTCACCGTCGTCATCACTGGCACCTATACGACTAGTGGCGGCACGGGCGCGCTCTCGTGGGTGGGGGAAGGTGCACAGGTTCAGACGCTCTCCGACCGCGGGATTCCGGGTCCGATCCTGCCGGTAGGGAGCTATACGGCGTTCATCACGGTCGCGGGTTCGGTCGACCACCCTGACGCGAGCGCTCCTCAGTACTGCGTCGGTGTCTACGAGTCCGAGACCGTAACGCGAGGCATCCAAATCACAGGCACGCCCACGCAGGCGAAGCACCAGCAGATCAACCGGCAGCAGGTCAAGAACGATGTCAGGGTCGCACTCGCGGATATCGCGAATACGCAGAGCGATACGAGCTCACTCGAGAGCGACGCCAGCTCAGTCTCGCAAACGGTCGCTGGGTCGGTGACGCAGGACGCGCAACTGGCCGACCACAACGCGGCGCTCGCCACCAGCAAGGAGAATTTCGCGATCACCATGATCACGAGCAAGGGCGGCAGTCACGGTGAGAACGCCGCGGCCGGCGACATAGCCAAGGCGCTCGGCGAAGCCGCCACGACGCAGGAAGCCTTCGCAGCGGCCCTCACCATGATGAAGAATCGGGGCGGCAGTCAAGACGGCAGCGCCATCCACGATGCCAAGCAAGGCGAAGCCGCAGGGAAGGGCACTATCGCAGCACTGCTACGCGCCCTGAAAGCCCTCAGCGGCTAGACGCCGATCACACCTGGACGTAGTCACCTGGGCCAGTGCTCGGGAATGTCACCCGACGAATCTTGAGAGAGCCGCGTCTGTGGTCGGCCTCAGCACTGGCGCATGCGAGCCGATGTACTGATTCCGGTCGCGATTGACTCATGGACACTGAGGGTGAGATGATCGGCCCTCGGCATGGCCAAGGAAGTTCATCGCGCGATGCATGGGCTTCTGGGCTTGCTCGTAGGGAGGGACAGTTCCGCCCGAATGCTGCGGACCGTCTCCATGGGGCTACTCGTCGGGCTGGTTGCGGCGACGTTCGCTTCGGCGGCCGACGCAGGCACCACCTTCGGTGTGGCCAACCTGAGCAGCTACACGGCGAACAGCCCGAGCAGCTGCAATTCGTTCTTCGGCGCGGGCTTACCGATCGGGGCCTATAACCCCCTCGGTTGGCTCAACTCCTACTACAACTACGGCTGCACCACGTACCAGGAACCCGACACCAGTTACTTCGACGGCACGGACATGGAGAACTTCCTGCCGTCCCCGGTCCCATACGGCGATCAGGAGGGCGTGGTGACGTCCCTGCAAGTCCTCGTCCCCGCCTCGTACCCCGTCCCGAGTAAGCAGGGGGTTCCGGCGCAGATCGTGGCTCTGGCGTTCTCGGGCGCCGCCGCCGAGGGGATTCCGACCGCGGTCTCGGCGGTCACCGGCACCTTCTATCTGAACTCGAGCGTGAATTCGGCTGGGCATCCGCAGCAGACGGTGCGCACGATCACCATCAACCCGGCGTTGCCGGTCGAGAGCCAGTATTCAGGCTCGACCTATACGTGGAGCATTGTCGCGCTCAACATTCTCGATCCTGGAGCCATCATCCCCGGCCGCACCATCAGTTGCTCCAGCTTTTCGCCGTTTCCGGCCAGCATGATGGACTACTACCCCTACCCCATCCTCGGCCTCTACGGGCCTGAGCCAGGCTCCGGATATCCGTTCAAGGAGACAGCTTCCCAACTCTCAGGGCCACTGGCTGTTGACCATGAAGGCAGGCCGTACAACGCACCGTCGGCTGTCGAGATCACGAACACGGCAGGGTCGTGCACGCAGCTGCTCGTCTCAGGGCAGGTCACGGCGCTCGGCCTGGACGGGTCGGGGACGCTGACGTCGTCGGCCAGCACCGTTGTGGCCTCGTCGAAGGGAAACAAGCTCACGTTCACGTACACAGCCGCAAAAGGGTTCGCCTACAACGGGCCTGGGGGCTCCAAACAAAGCACTGCGGGCGGCCTCAGCGATGGATCTTTGACCTTGACGGTTCCGTCCGGTTGGAGCGTGCCCTCGACGAGTTCGACTGCTGCTGGCTATACGACGGCGAGCTGCGCCACGACGGTTCCCCCAACGTGCACGGTGGCCGTCTCCGGCCGGAATATCACGGTTTCCGGCCTGTCGCTGACGGCCGGCCAAACCGTGAAGGTCATCTATGGCGCAAAGACAGGAGCGACTGCCCCGAGCACCACGGGCAAGCAGACCTGGGTAGCCCAGGAACAAGCGACGCTCTATACGCCGCCCTATGCGCCGCCGTTTTCAACGACCTACCTGAACGCGCCGCCGCAGATCACCGTGAAATAGCCTCACTCCGGTGAGCAGTCGGGTGCGCCAGTGCTCGGGAATGTCGCCCGAACGCGTGCCTTGTTGAAGCCGGTGTTTGCTCGATCAAGGGATTGCGTAGCGCGTCGGTTACCCGACACAATGTGGGTGCGCTCCCGTACGGCGCTTTCGGCGGGGGGCGTCGCTGCCGGTTCGCCGCAGGATCGTTGGTGACGCTTCCCCCGCCGTCTTTCCAGAACATGGCTCACCGCGCGCGGAGGCTGAGCGTGCTCGCGAATCTCAGTCGACCGAGCGCGAGCAAGCGGCAATGAAGCGAACGGGCTAAGTGCGTAGATCAAGGAAGCCGCGCCGCCGGTGGCGTGCCCATCGGATACGCAGCATCTCGGAGATGCGTCGCAGCACCGGATTACGCTAACGCTGCTCGTGCGGGTCGCGCAAGCCGACGAGCCAAGAGACGTGGAGGGAAGGGGCGGTGGGGGGAGCCGGCCTGTTTGCGTAGCCGTTTCCGTAGTTAGCGCGGATCTCTGAACCGCACTGCGTTGGCGCATCGGCTCTGCCGGCGCGGCGGCTCACCGCCGGCGCGGATGTCCACGCCCTCCCGCGCTAGGCGGCGGGCGGGAGTTGTGGGGGAGTCTGCGGGTTTGGCGGTACGAGTAGGAGGTGGCTCTCGACGACGGCGGCGGCGATGTCGCTGAGTTTGCGGCCGCTGTGTTGGGAGTGGTCGCGCAGCATCTCGAAGGCGCGGTCGGCATTGATCGAGTGGCGGGCCATCAGGATGCCTTTCGCCTGCTCGATCAAGGCGCGACGTCCGAAAGCTCCTTGCAGGCTGTGGTATTCGGCGAAGCGTTGCAGGGTGATGTCGATCGCGCTTTGCAGTTCTTCGGGTGTGGTGTCGATGATGTAGGCGAAGACACCGCGTTTGGCTGCTTCATGGACGTAGGCGGGGTCTCGAGCCGCGAGCAAGGCGATGACGGGGCAGGAGGCTTCTCGGACGATCTCTCCGATCAGCTCGAGCGCGTGGTCGGAGGAGAGGCCGAGTCCGACGAGCGCGACGTCGGGATGCTCTCTCGCGGTCACGGCGCCGACCTCCTTGACGTCGACCTCGCGAGCGATCACCTCATGGCCGAGTCCGGCGACGACCCTGTGCGAGCAGCTCGAGCCGGTCGCGTCGCTCGTTGGCGATCAGGACACGGAGGTGGTCGATTCCGTTGTCGGCCATCGCCCGATCGTGAGGGCGCGCCACCAAGCTCATGACCAAGAGATTCTACGTCCTGCTGTACAACCGCGTTGGCGTTTCTTCGGTGACCCTCGTCCACGGGTAGCCCGCAGCGCCTTTCGCATGAGGCGCTAGCACTCGTCTGCGCGAGTACTCGGGAATGGCACCCGAGCCGCGCCGAGCGGTCGGTTAGAACGAAGCGGCCGCGCCCCTGGTGCGGCCGCCTCGTTTCCGGGGCGGATTCGCCGTCAGTCTCGACGGCACCGCCATCCCCCCGACTGGAGGAGTGCTCAGCCTGAGTTGGTCCCCTGGTCGACGGTCTGCCTCGCGCTATAGGTCTGCAGGGTCGCTGCGAGACTCGCGGCCGGAATCTTCTTGGCGGCGCGCACCTTGACGATCCCGCTGTCGCCGTTCGTGATCGTGGTGAGGCCGTTCTCGAGAGAGACCTTCGTCTTCGAGTCGACCGGGAACGTCAGCGTCTGGCTCTTCAGCGTCTTGCCGTGGTAGTTCGTCCGGCTGACGGCGATCGTGATCGAGCCGTTCGTGCTCGTCGACGAGTTGTAGGCGGTGTAGCCGGAGAGCGTCCCCTTGAGGACGTACGTGACCTTCGGAGCGGACTTGCCGCCCTTGCTCGAGTGCGCCGGCTTGGCTGCAAGCGCGACGCTCGGAACCAGGAGTGCCATCGCCAAGATGACGAGTGTCTTTCTCATGGTGGATATCCCTTCGTTAAGTCTCGTTTGATTAGCCGATCTCTACTGTACCGTGCCGATGTAAGCCCTTCCGCCGATCGGCGTAAATGCTGCGTAAATTCAGCAGACCACGCTTACGATCAAGAATACGACACAGTACGTAGAAACCATCCGCATGAAGGAACGGAATCCGTGCTAAAATGCGTGCAGGCGCGTAGACTGGCGTAGAAGCCGTCGAGGCTTGAATTGCTTTCTTTCAGACTCTTTGCCTGCGGCCTGTGTGCATTCGGATGCCACTTTATCGAGGTGGCGTCACCCGGACGGCTGAAGTTGTGGAGGAAGTCATGAAGAAGGGATTCTTCGGCATTATTGCTCTTGTCATTGTGCTCGGTATTACCACGGGCGCGCTGGCTGGAAACGAGACGAAGCAGGCCACGCGGCACTGTGTGTACGTAGATCGCGGCAACGCTGGGGGTTACCTCTCAGCGAACAGCAAGTACGGGAACAAGATGTGTTTCCTCGGCAAGCGAGGAGCCAAGGGCGCGACAGGTGGCACCGGCTCACCGGGCGTCACAGGCGCTGCTGGTGCTACCGGCCCGCAGGGACTAGCAGGAACCGCCGGAGCTACCGGAGCCACGGGCGCTGCGGGTGCCACCGGCTCACAGGGAGCCACCGGAGCTAAGGGCCCGCAGGGTTCGCTCGTGAACTACGAGGTTGACAACGGCTCGAGCTGGGCGCTCGCCAACATGCCGCTGGCGCTCCGGAACGCCAATAAGGGCTACGAAGATGCCGGCATCGTGGTTGACCTCGGCCTCGCGTCGAGCTTCGCCGGGATCACAACCACGGGCACGGGCGCACCGCTGAAGGACAACATCTGGATCACGGACGGCAGCGAAGCGTTCTCGCCAGGTCTGCACCCGTTCGCGACTGACCCCGCGAACTTCTCGTACGGATCCGACAACGGCAACGGCACGTTCTACATGATGAGCGGCCCGTACGCCGGGCAGACGCTCAGCGTGTCCGCCATCCAGACGGACTTCGCCGGATACGAGGCATACGCCTGGGTCGGAGTCACGAGCGACGGAACGTCGACTGTCACTGCACACATCGCGTCCGTCAACGGCACCCACGTCAGCGACGACGTGACCCTCAACTCCACGACAGCAGCGGCCCAGTAAAAGGACTACAAGATCAGCCTCGATCGAGGTTGCCATAGCAGCTGAACTCAGGGGAGCGCTTCGGCGCTCCCCTTCTGTCTATCGGCGGCCAGCCACACCGACCGAAAGGACTGGGCCTTCGAAGGGGTCTTCTTCATGGCTCAGGACGAGCGTGGCGCGCCATTCTGGCGGTCTTCAATATCGGGCGGCTCTGGTCCGGGGGTGGTGGCCAGTAGGCACGCAGCGACCAGCCGTACCCGTTCACACGCTTCTAGGCTGTCGACGGGGCCAGTGCTCGGGAATGTCCCCTGACCGACTAGCTGGATTTCGTCGAACCTGGGTTTGCCACGTGAGCGCCGGCCGGCTCTCAGGGCGGGTGCGGGACTGCTAGCGTTTGCTCTAGCGGTGCTGTAGACGATCGGTGTCGCGGTGTGCTTGTTGGGTCGCATCTGTGGTGGCCCGGCGGAAGGTCTTCCCACAGCTTGTTGCGGGTTGGAGCCGTTTCGGCCGACCGCGGGCAGTTTGGTCGGCGTTGATGCCTCGACCGGTGGAGGAAACGATGACCGAAGCACCCGTACTCCCGTTCGTCAAGCAGGGAGCGGCACCTATGCCGATCAGCACCGCGACGGTCGCGGCTGCGGCGGGCGTTGGGAGGCAGCCCGGGGCCTCGCCTTTCGAGGATGTCGCGGCGGTCGAGATCGTGGCCCCTGACGGCTATAGCGCCGCCCTGTTGCAGGATTACGCGGCCCCGTTCTTCCCAGCCGAGATCGTCGGTGCCCCGGATTGGGTCGTTCGCTTCCACTCTCCCGGTGATCGGGACGACTGGGTGGTCGAGCTCTTCGCGCTGGTCGAGCGGTGGCTGAGAGCGGTGCCGCTGCCCTGCGCAAAGGCCTTCCAGGACGGCCGCAGCTACCTGATCCGCACCGCACTGAACGACTTGTCGCTCGCACCATCCAGGCCGATCCGATGACCCGGGAAAACGCGCTGGCCTGGGCCAGTGCTCGGGAATGTCACTCGAGCGGCTGGGTACGTTGCGGTGATGGGCGTGGCACGAGTTTGCGCGTTCTACACAGGGGCGGTGGCTTCCGTTTGCGTCGTGGTCAGCCTCGCGTGGTGGGCCAGTCCAGGCTTCGGCGATCGGGTCGGTTCGGCGGTGTTGGTGATCGCGTTTCTATCGGGTCTGCTCGGCTTCTTCGTCATGCTTGGCATGCTCTTCGAGAGCGGGAACGACTAGCGCAGCGCTAACGAACTCAAACGTAACTGGGTGGCGGGGCGATTGTCGCGTGGGCCAGTGTTGCTCCTATGTCAAGAGGGGCTTGTTCTTGAGGTGGTGTAGACGGTGCGGCCGGTCGCTGGGAGCACGCCGACGTGTTGCCAATCGACATCCCAAACCTGCGCCCGGCGGCTCATGTGTTCAACGCGGATCGGAGCCGGGGTTGCCGACGACGAGGGTGATCTGTTCGACTGCCTCGATGACGAGCGTTTCGCCCACGCCGGCTCCCGCAGCGCAGCGTGCCTTCCAGCGCTCACCGCGCAGCTGCACGCGGCCCTCAGGCTGGCAGGGCGTGATCACCGTGACGGGCAGCCCGATCATCGCTTCGCAGCCGACCGCGATTGGTATCCGCTTGCTGTAGCGCACCCAGAACACCTTCTCCACGATCTCCCAGGCGATCGCACTTACGACCAACACGATTCCCCACGGCGCCGACACAACGAAGATGGCAAGCAGCACCACAGCACCAATCGTCACCATGCGCGGCAGCGTATCCACTTAAGCACCCCGCTCAGGGCACGCGGGTTGCTGAAGATCACGCATGAACAGCGCTTCGCCGCGGCCCCTTACTCGACGGCGCAGCCCCGCAGCTGCTCGAGCTTTGAGCGCTACTTCCTGTCGAGGCTGTCGATGAAGGGCTTGAGGATGTCGATCGGCGCCGGGAAGATGATCGTCGAGGTCGTCCCGCTCGAGATCTCGAGCAGCGTCTGGAGGTAGCGCAGCTGCAGCGCGATCGGGTGCTCCTCGATCACGACCGCCGCATCCTTCAGCTTCTCCGCCGCCTGGAACTCGCCCTCGGCGTTGATGATCTTCGCGCGCCGCTCGCGCTCGGCCTCCGCCTGGCGCGCCATCGCCCGCTGCATCCCCTGCGGGATCTCGACGTCCTTCACCTCGACGATCGAGACCTTGATCCCCCACGGGCCGGTCGCCTGGTCGATGATCCCCTGCAGGATCTCGTTGATCTTCTCCCGCTCGGAGAGCAGCTCGTCGAGCGTGTGCTGCCCGAGCACCGACCGCAGCGTCGTCTGCGCGATCTGGGAGGTCGCGACCATGAAGTTCTCAACCTGGACGATCGCGTCCTTCGGGTCGACGATCTTGAAATACGCGACCGCGTTCACCTTCGCCGGAACGTTGTCCTTCGTGATGACTTCCTGCGGCGGGATGTTGAGCGTGATCGTCCGCAGATCGACCTTCACGAGCTGGTCGACGATCGGGATCTTCCAAACGATGCCCGGCCCCTTTAGGTCGATCAGGCGGCCGAGGCGGAACATGACCGCGCGCTCATACTCACGAACGACACGAACGAAGCCGAGCACGCCTCGATCCTACTCCCGAAGGTCGCGGCAGCAGCGACGTCCCCCCGCGCCAGGCGATCGTGGCCACGAGCACGGCGGTTCCGGTGAGGACGCCGAGCACCCCGCCCGACACGGCGACGTGTAGCGCCTCCGAGGTGCCGATGCCGGTGGCCGCCAGGGCGGCGCCGCCTGCGCCTGCCTGCGTCGCTGCACCGGCGAGCCCGACCGGCAGCGCAGCTGCAGCCGCTCCCGCGCAGAGAAAGAGGAGTGCGAGCGAGATCGAATAGCCGACTCCCAGCGCACCGAGGAGAAGGAAGCACGCGACCGCACGCACGAACCAGCAGGCCGACACGAGTGCCCACGCCTCCGACGCGCGCCGCGGCGAGGTGGTGCGGGTGCTCACCCAGCGGCCGAGTCGGAAGCGCAGCGCCCGCCGGGTGGCCGTCACCCGCGGTAACACGGCGATAACGGTCGCGGCTGCGACGCCCGCCGCGGCGACTATCCCGAGCCCGATCCGCATTCCCGCCCCGGCGCCGGAGAGCACCGCTCCGGCCAGCGCGAGCGGGACTAGGGCGACGCTGTCGATCAGGCCGAGCATGACAAGCGAGAGACAAAGCACGCGGATGCCGGCGCGGCACCTCGGATAGCGGCGCACAACGGCGATGCGCATCGCATCGTCGAAGCGGCCGGGAAGGAGAACGCCGGCCAGGGCCGCACCCCCATTGCCGGCGGCGAGCGCCAGGAGCGGGGGCCGCTCGGCAGGTAGGAACAGTCGGCCCCAGCCGAAGGCCTTCAGTGCCTGGGCGAGCACGAGCAGCAACGCGGCGGCCACGAGCACCATGGGGTGCCGGCTCGAGAGCGGCCAGGACATGGCCGCGAAGTGACGGACCGCCAGCGCCCCCAGCACGAGCGTGACTGCCCCGGTGCCGACCGCCAACGCCCAACGCCCGCGTCGAGAGCGGCGGAGCCGCGCGTACGCGCTGATGAGCAGGCGGTACCGAGACTCGAGCATGACCGGCGCCATCGACGCCGCGACTGCGGCCAGCGGGTCTCGAGGCAGCGGAGCCGTAACCGGCGCCGACCCCATCACGGCGCCTCCCGTCCTCCCGCAACCGACAGCTCCGAGGTCGGCGGCTCGAACTCGTCCGTGTAGGCCACGTACGCGGCCACGGCCGCGAAGTCGTGCCGGCGCCGGTTCGGGAAGAACCGGGCCAGGAACGCGTACCAGTCGAGCCTCTCCGCGGCGAGCTTCGGGTCGCTCCGTTTCTGTGCCGCCTCGGCCATCAGTTTCCAGCTTCCCGTGCTGGCGCACCTGGCATGGAGGGCTGAGCTCGCAAGGCGTCGAGAACGTCGCGTAGCCGTGCGGACGCGAGGCAGATCGAGCTGTCGGCCGCGCCGTAGTAGAGGCGGAGCTCGTCGCTCGCCTGGTCATGGAGGAGCCCGCAGGGGAAGACGACGTTGGGGACGTCACCCATCCGCTCGTATGGCGCGGTCGGCGCCAGCACCCAGCTGGACAGTCGGCGCAGGACGCGGGTCGGCTCGTCGAGGTCGAGCAGGGCGAGTCCGACGCGGTAGATCTCGCCAGCGACGGTGTCCTTGACGCCGTGGTAGACGAGCAGCCAGCCGTCCTCTGTTCGGAGCGGCGGCGGACCGAGGCCGATCCGCAGCGAGTCCCACCACGCACCCTCACGAGGCTCGAGCACCTTCTCGCGGGCACTCCAACTGACCATGTCGTCGGAGCGGGAGAGAGCGATCTCTCCGTGACCGCCGCCGTACTGCGTCTTGGGGCGGTGGAAGAGCACCCAGCGGCCGTCGATCCGGTCCGGGAGGAGGGCGGCGTTCTTGTCTTCCGGCTGTCTGACGATGCCGTGGCGCTCGACGCTGGTGAAATCCTCGGTCGAGGCGAGAAAGACGGCTGGACCCGCGGGGCCGTAGGCGGTGCAGGTGATCAGCCAACGGTCGAGCTCGGCGATCCAGACGACGCGCGCGTCCTCGAAGCCCCACTGTTCGCTCGCGACGCCGTTGGGGGCGAGCAGCGGCTCCGGATCGATCGACCAGTGGCTGACACCGTTCGCGGAGCGAGCGACGGTCAGGTGGGAGATTCCCCGACGGTCCTCGACCCGGGCGAGCAGGACGGTCTTGCCGTCGACGATCGCCGCGGCCGGGTTGAAGACGGCGTTGACGGGATAGGGCCAGTCCTCGGCGCTGAGGATCGGGTTGGCCGGATCGCGCTCGAAGAGCTCCGGCGCGCTCATGCGGCCGCTGGTTCGAGTGTGCGCGCCGGCGCCGAGGCGCGGATCCCGGCTGCGTCGAGGACGAGGGCTGCCCGGTGGAGGGCAAGCGTCGATTCCGCGCCTTCGTTCTCGTTCAGTGTCTCGCTGCCGAGCCCGTCGCTGCAGCCGCCGGTGGCGAAGTCGTAGAGCGGCCTCTGCAGGCCGTTGCGTCCCAGGAACCACTCGAAGGCGTTGATCGCCCTGGCTCCGTGCTCAGGGTCGCGGGTGACGTCGTAGGCGGCGAGCTCGGCCTCGACGAGCGCCGCGGCGTCGAGCGGCTGCTCGTCCCCGCTGCCGAGAACGGGCTCGTCTCGCCGCCGACCGCGGTGCCCGGCGAGGCAAAGGAAGTCGCCCTCGAGTCCGGACTCGTCGCCGAGCCAGCGCAACGAGTCGAGTCCGAGCTCCACGAGGTCGCTGCGGCCCAGGGCGTCCGCGCCGCTGATCAGCGCATGCGAGAGTCGCGCGTTGTCGTAGCTGAGCTCGTCCTCGAACCAGCCCCACCCGCTCTCGGCATGGCGTTCGTACGCGTCTGCGAGCTGGTCAACGAGACGCTCGAGCAGGCGCCGCGCCGCGGGGTCGAGCCGGTCGGCGTCGAGACGGGAGAGGCCGAGCACCGCGTAGGCGGCGGTTCGCAGCGAGACCGTTCCGGCGAGCGCGTCGACCTGCTGCGCGAGGAGATCGCGGGCCGGGACGACGAGCGCGGGTATCCATGCGGTGGCGAGGATCTCGCCGAGTGCCCAGACAGACCGGCCGACATGGTCGCCGACATGCGGCTCGTCGAGCCAGCGCCGGTCGTAACTCATGAAGTTGTGCATCCCCGCGTCGTCGGTGGCCGCATGGAGGAAAGCAAGCGCGCGGTAGAGGATCGACGTCCAAACCTGTTCGTCACCGCGGCGGCCGAGTGCGAGCGAGACGACCGCCAGGCGAGCTACGTCGTCGACGCAGTAGCCGCTGTCGCGGTTGGGGATGATCCCGTGCGCGTGCTGGACGATCCCGGTGTCGTCGACCAGTGTGAGCAGGTGGTCGGTGCGCAGGGTGGCCAGATGGAGATCCGCGACTCCCGCCGGCCGGCGGCGCGGCGCGAGAACAAGCGCCTCGCGCAGCACCGACGCAGTCACCTCGGCAACCGAAGGCCACGCGAGTGCCGAGCCGATACGCCGCGCCTCGGCGCGAGCCGCCGCGAGCAGCTCCGGCTGTTCGACGTAGTCGCTCACGGCGTCCGCGAGCGAAGCCGGGTCGTCGAAGGGAACGAGCCGCCCGGCGCCGGTCGCGAGCATGTCCTGCGCGTACCAGTACGGAGTCGAGACAACTCCGCACCCGGCAGCGATCGCGAACGTGAGCGCGCCGGAGGAGATCTGCTCTCGGCTGCGGTATGGAGTCACGAACACGTCAGTCGCCGCGAGCAGATCGGAGAGCTGGTCGAGCGAGAGGAAACGGTCGTCGAACTCGACGTTCGCGTCGAGGCCGAGCTCGTGCACGCGCCGCTCGAGCATCAGCCGGTACCGCTCGCCCTCCCGGTGCGCAACGTCCGGATGCGTGCGTCCGGCGATCGTGTAGACGACCTCTGGATGGCGCTCGAGCACCGCCGGCAACGCCTCGATCGCCGTCTCCAGACCCTTGCCCGGCGAGATCAGCCCGAACGTCGAGAGCCGGAACGCGTCCGTCCGCCCGGGATGCGCCCGATCCGGATCCAGTGCGCCGGCCGCGCGGGCGACGAGCCGGGCCGGCGCGCCGTGCGGTACGACACGCACCTTCTCCTCGCTGCAGGCGCCCGAAGCGACGAGCAGCGCCAGAGCCGTCTCCGTCATCACGATCACGAGCTCCGCCTCCGCACACAGCTCCGACAGCACCTCGGCCTGGTGCGGCGTCGGCTCCGAGAGCACCGTGTGCAGAGTCACGACCAGCGGCTGCGCCAGCTCCTGCGCGAACGAGAGCACGTACTCGCCGTCGCGGCCGCCGAAGATTCCGTACTCGTGCTGGAGCAGCACGACGTCGATGTCGAGCCGCCCCAGCATCCTGGCCGTCCTGATGTAGTCGCCCCGGACGGCCTGCCCGATGGTCGCGAGCAGACCCCGCCGTTGTGGGCTGGATGGCTCGTTGAGGACTGCGACGAGATCCGCGCTGTCGACGCCGTCGACTCCGGTCAGCGTCCCTTTCAAGTCCGCCGCGAACGTGCCGATCCCGCACGCCCGCGGCGGATAGGTCGAGACGATCGCCGTGCGCAAGCGATGGACCGTTACGGCCGCACGCGTGCGGCTATGGGCATGGCCTGCAGCTGCTGTGGCTCCTGCAGACCGTCGCGTGTCGCCGTCCGCTTCCCGAACACGCCGTTGGTCGCGCCGCGCAGCTGGTCGAGCACACGCCTCAGGGTCTTCCTCATCATGTCGCTCCCTCTGACGACTCCCCCGAAACAGCAAGCGGCGGGCTCGTGTGGGAGTCAGAACACGGGGACGCTGAACCCAGCCTAGCCGAGAAGAGCCAGACCGGACGAGCCGCAAGCTACGAGTGAGGCACGCGCAGACCTGCGATCGCGGTCGGCCGCACCTATCTCGTAGTCCGACACGGCCAATAGGTGATCAGGCCCATGGGGCGAGGGCGCCTCGTGCGCCGCAGTCCACGAGCGTTCGGGAATGTCGCTTGAACGACTGGAGAGGGCCCGGCCGGAGCCGGGTCCTCTCGTGACGCGAAGTACGCTCGAGCTAGGCGACGGCGGGCACGCGGTCGCTGTGATGAGCAACGACCTTGCCGGTCGTGATCTTCGGGGCGTTGGGAATGGCCTTACCGAGGTCCTCGTCGGTGATCCACTTCTCTACGAGCTTTGTGGACTCATCGGTCTGCTCGCGAGTCTCGAAGAGGCTGACCGAGCTCAAGACGCCGTTGCCAGCCTCGACCAGGTAGTAGCCGGAGAAGCCGGGGAGCTCGCGCAGCTGCGGCATGAGCGTCTCGTTGACGCTGCCGATGACGTCGTTCGTCCGGGCAGTGTCGACACCTTCGTAGCGACGAATGGTGGCATGCATGTGATGCTCCTTACTGTTCCTGCAGGACAGAGCGCTCGAATGGGCGCACTGCGGCGGTCAGGCCAGAGGTCACAGTCGGA